>Ga0105035_100002_pt1 | contig 33638 bp, 39 predicted proteins | sample RS_233metaG_FD_91483 | JGI IMG/M metagenome (GOLD analysis project Ga0105035, IMG submission 91483) | Switchgrass associated microbial communities from Austin, Texas, USA, to study host-microbe interactions - RS_233 metaG | ecosystem: Host-associated > Plants > Roots > Rhizosphere | place: USA...
CAGCGCGTACTGGGAGTTGGCTCCGTACACGCCGTCGACCACGAGAGCCTTACCCGACCGACCCTTCCGACCGCGACCGCGCTGGAACTTCTTCAAGGCCGCCTCGGTCTTGGGACCGAACTCACCGTCCTCGGCGAGCCCCGCCTTGATCACCTTGTTCAGGCACTTCTGGAGCTGCCTGGGCCTTGTTCCCGAGCTGCCTTCCCGCAGAGCGGGAGCGCCGGACGGAGCCTTCAACGAGGACTTCGCCCCGCTGGTGCTGGTCGAACCGGTGGGCTTGACCTTGGCCAGAGCACCGCTGGTGACCAGCTGGCGAAGATTCCCGCCTGGGCACGAGGTCGAAGTGAACCGGCCGTGGTAGGAGATCGCACCGGCGACTTTCTTGCTGGCCAGCCACTTGCGCAGGTCGGCGAATGCCTGGAGCTGGAGACTCGTCGGCTTCTCGTTCGGCCCGCTCATGAAGGTGCAGCTGTACCAGGTCGTGTTACCGCCTGGCTGCGCGGCCTGAGCCTTGTTCAGCCCGCGACCCTCGAACACGTACCCGTGCGGGCACACGCCCCAGGCGTACCCGATGTCGGCCCACTTGCGGTTGGGCCCCATGTGGAACTTGCGCGTGTTCTTCCAGTAGGTGACACAGGCGGCGTGACCCTTCTTGGCCAGGCCCTGGTCACTGCCGTCGTAGTGAACGACGGTGCCCTTGGTCGGGTTGGCGTAGCTCCCGCCGCTGGCTGGCCACCCGAAAGAGGCCCTCTTGACGAGCTTCATTCGGCGTCGACCCCCTCGACGTAGGTGTCCTCGGGGTCGATGTCGTCATCGCCCTCCAGGTCCACGTCCTCGACATCATCGAGGTCGTCCACCTCGACATCCTCAACGCTCTCTTCGTCGTGCAGGGCATCGTTGTCCACCTTGTGGTCGATGCCCTCATCGTCGATGAGCTCAGCGAAGATGTCGTCTCCCTTGGGCTCCATAGGCGCCCCCTCCTTTGATCCCGGAATCGCTCCATATCATACAGACGCAACCATTGGAATCCACTGAACGAAATTTAACAAAGAGCCCCTATGCCCTGACAAGCAAAGAGACCCCGCAGATGGTTGCGGGGTCTCTTCGAGAGGCAGGTCTACGCGGCGACGGTCTCGGCGGTCGCGTAGAACCCGGCGACCTCAGCGACGTCCGAGACGACCGGCGCCTGCGGCAGGCTCCTGACGATCTTCTTGCCGTAGCCCTTGGAGGACAGACGGGGGTCGAGGATGGCGACGACGCCCCGGTCCTTCGACGAGCGGATCAAGCGGCCGAAGCCCTGGGTCAGGGTCAGGGTCATCATCGGGATGGACAGGTTGCTGAAAGCCACGTCGGCGCCCGCCCGGCGGTTCATCAGGCTGGCCCGAGCCGCGAACATGATGTCGGTGGGCACCGGGAAGGGCAGCTTGTCGATGATCACCAGGCGGCAGGTCTCGCCGGAGAAGTCGACGCCGGTGAAGAAGCTCTTCAGGGCGAAGAGCACCGAGTGGGTGTCGTCGGAGAAGGCCTTGGCGATCTCCTTGTTGGTGCCGTGCTCACCCTGCATGTAGCAGTTGTACCCGGCCATCTCCAGGATCGGTGAGAGCATCGAGTAGGAGTCCCGCATGGCCTTGCGCGAGGTGTACAGCAGGAGCGCGCCGCCACCAGCCCGGGTGACCAGGTCCCGAGTGGTCGTCTGGGCGTAGCTCATCCAGGCGGTGCGGTCCTTAACCGGATCCGGCATCTCCTTGCTGGGCACGAACAGCCGGGCCTGGATGCTGTAGTCGAACGGGGTGCCGACATCCAGGGTGATCGGGTCGTTCAGGCCGAGCGTGTCAATGATGTAGGAGAAGTCCCTGCCGACCGAGAGCGTGGCGCTCACCAGGGCAACCGGCACCTCGTCCCAGAGGTACTCCTTGAGGAAGGGACCGACCTCGACCGGGCTCCACTTCAGCAGGGTGAGCGGACCCTTGCGGGTGCTCTCGGTCTCGACCCAGCGAACCACGTTCTTCTCGCTGATCAGGAACTCGGTGAGACGGTCGACCATGGAGATGAGGCGGCGCTGGATACGCTGCTGCCGGGTCTTCTCCTGCATCGGGTTGCCGTAGGTCAGCTGGCTGTCGTGGACCATGTCGTAGAGCTTCTTGAAACCCTCGACCAGCACGATGTACGGCTCACCGTTGGCCATCAGCTCAGAGATCGTGAGTACGACCTGCTCGCCTGAGGAGAGGTCCTCCAGGTGGGCCCAGGCCTTCTCAACGGCCTTGGTGAGCTCGTCCACCAGCCGGGAGACCTCCTTGATCTCCTCACGGGCGTGGGAGCTGACGAAAGAGGCGGCCGAGGCGATGAGGTTCTCCAGGCCCCGGCGGCGGAGCTGGTCGGCCAGGGAGTTCGCGGCAATCTCGGGCAGCTCGTGCGCCTCGTCGATGACGACGGCCTCGTACTCGCCGAGCATGAGGGCGTGGCCGTCGGAGATCTGCCGGATGCGCAGCTCGGTCATCAGCATCGCGGTGTTGGTGATGACGACCTGGGACTGCCGGGCCTTCTCCTTGGCCAGCTCGGCGAAGCAGGTGGCCGCCAGCGGGCACTCGCTCTTGCCAGGGCACTCGCCGCTGCTCATCGACAGGAGGCTCTTCTTGTCCTCGGAGACCTGGTTGGCCAGGTGCTCGAAGTCTCCGGAGTGGCCCTCCTCCTTCAACTCCGTACGGATGCGCTCGACGTTCGGCAGGTCGAGGGAAGTGACCTCCGCAAGCTTGGCCTGGCACACGTAGTTGGCCCGGCCCTTGAGGAGCGCCCAGCTGAAGTCCAACGGCAGGTGCTCCTCCAAGAAGGGCATGTCCTTGCTGGCGTACTGCTCCTGGAGCGCCTTGGTGGCGGTCGCAACGATGGTCCGCTTGCCGGAGAGGATCGCGGGGATGACTGAGCCGAGGCTCTTGCCGACGCCGCACCCGGCCTGAAGCAGAGCCTGCCGCACCTCCTCGGAGGCGAACAGGGCCTCAACCTCGCTGGCCAGACGCTGCTGCTGCGGGCGTGGCGCGTATCCGTCGAGCATCTCGGCGAGCACCCGCTCCGCGTCTGCGAAAGTCTTGATCTTCGTCACTGCCACTCCCTCTGCCTCGATCACCCTCACATGTCCCATGGTATCCCAAGGAACCTGGGGAAGGAAGCCATATCCCGCCGAATCAAGGATTTTTATTTCTCGATCACCCGATTCACCAAGATCTCCCTGACCTGGGCAAAGACGTAAGTCAGTAACCGGCTCACTTCGATCCGTTGATAGAAAAATCCCCAAGTACCGGATCTCTGCTGGTAACCTCAAGATGTCAATTTCGCCTCGGTGGAGTGACAGCGGACCAGCCACGAGCTGGTGGATCCCTCCAAGATCACCGCACAGAGACGGCCCCGCGCCCCCGACGGGGCCGTTTCCATTTCCAGAGCTTCTATCGTCGGCGGGCAACCCGGTCGAGCTCAGCATCAACCTTTCTCAGCAGTGTGAACACCTGCCTGCGAAACGCCAGGAGCTCTCCCGGAAGCATGTCATCCAGCAGTTCCTGGAGCTTGACGTCATCCTCTTCCATGACAGCCAGCAAAGCGGCGGTCTCGGCGTACTGCATGGTGTTCCTCTCGGACGGAGTTGAGAAGCCGTGGTCAGCCCTTGCGGGCCTCTGGGGGTCGTACGGTCTCACGCGCCGTAGGCGCGTCTCCCGGGCAGGAGCCCGGAGCGGGTACGAACCGGGGGCCGCAGGCCCCCTGGTTCGGGGGTCCCGCGAGGGGCGTATGCCCCATCGATGATCGGTCAGATGTTCACTGGCAGAGGCTCGTGACTCACCCTACGGGGATCAGGAGGTCCCTCCCCGGAGGGGTGAGTCATCCCGCCAACGAACACCACTTCGTGGATCGCGGCAGTGCCCGTCCAGCGTCTCAGCGGAGCCTCGTACTGCACCCGGTGCGCTCTCCAGAGAGCGATGATCCCGAGAGCACGGAGTCTGCGAAGGCAGCGGGAGCCGGTGGACTGGCTCATCCCGAGCGCCCGGCCGAGCACCCGGGAAGAGATCTGGAAACGCTGGCCCTGCCGTTGCTCGATTTCCTCGGCGATGTAGGCCACGGCCCGGCGGAGTGTCTCGTGCTCCCCTTCCAGCCGCTTACGCAGCCACCCGGCGTTGATGTTGGGGAGCTTGGGGAAGGGCCCGTCACAGGCGTCCAACCAGCGACGGCGACGGGGATGCACAGCGGATGCTGACACGGTAGTATCGACCTCAATTCATCGCAGTGTCGGGGCCGATCCCATACGAGTTGTGAGCTCGGGGTCGGCCCCGAGGCGTATCTGGAGTCAGACACGCCCCGGCGGTCTCGATGCGTCGCATCTTAACCCCGCGATCATGGCAGAGCCAACCGTTCGGTAGTTGATCACTGAAACACCCGCCTGACTTCCCAAGGAAACTAGGGTACTGTGGTCCTCATTGGTCACCCCCCTCTCTCCGGAAGGACAGTCCGGTATGAGCCACACGCAACGATCCCGTATCTACCAGGAAGTCAGCACGATCCGAGGTCGCCAGCCGAATGAGGACCTCCCCGACGGGACCGGCGGTGCCTACTACGCGAAGCAGGCCGCCTCCACCCGAAGGAACACCGCCCTCCATGGACAGAACGGGATCCTTGGCAGGGACACGATCCTGTTGGAGAAGGTCTTCGCAGCTCTCGCCGAGAAAGAGCCGGGCCAGCTGCGGATCAAGCTCATCGACCTGCTCACCTCCACCGTCGCCTGGGTCGAGGACATCGACGAGAGACGGGCGAAGGAAGACCGTACGACCTGACCCCCGCTCCTTACCCATGAGAGATGCCAGTGATGTACGCAGAGAAGACCGGAGTAAGCAGCGAGAACAGCCGAGCTGAGATCGAACGCACCTTGCGCCGATACAACGCAGGTGAGTTCGCCTACGGCTGGAACCGCACCTCGGCGACCGTGATGTTCGAGCTGGAGGGCCGCAGGATCCGATTCCTGCTGCCCCTGCCGGACCGCGACAGCCATGATTTCGTGCGCACGCCCACCGGCCGCGAGCGGTCTCCTCAGGCGGCCGAGCGCGAGTACGAGCAGGCCGTACGGCAGCGGTGGCGGGCGCTCGCTCTGGTCATCAAGGCCAAGCTGGAGGCGGTCGAGGCGAACATCACCACCATCCACGAGGAGTTCCTCGCCCACATCGTCCTGCCGGACGGCTCGACGGTCGGTGAGCGCACTCTGCCCCAGCTCAATCAGGCGTATGCCGTAGGCGAGCTCCCCGCGCTGCTCCCGGGTACCCCGGTCTAAGCAAGATATAAAAATCCCTGCTGAGAGGAAAGATCATGACCGACATGCCTGAGGGCATCTGGGTCACTGCCGAAGGCACCCGCTGGCACGTCACCCCGAACTGCTCCGGCATCACCGACGCCCGCGAGGGCAACATCGAACGAGGGGCGAAGATCCACCCACCGATTCAGCGCCAGCCGTGTCGTATGTGCTGCGCGGATCAGGTCGACTTCACTGCGAGCCTGCACCCGCACGTCGCCCAGCTGCTCCAGGACGCGAAGCTCGCTGTACTCACCTGCAAGTGGGCCGAAGAGGGGCAGTACGCCTCTCACCTCAACCATCGCTTCCACGGTGGCTGCCCGGTGTGCCAGGGCGACATGGATCGGGTCCTATCGGTCGCCGTACAGACCGTCCTGAACGTCCTCGCGGACCGGCTCAAGAAGGTCGATCCAGTGGAGTGGGCTCTCGCCGGTCAGCAGGCTGGCCTGGTGGCCGCCGACATCGTGATGAACGGAGAGCAGCCGTGAGCGAAGACTTCCAGGCGATGATGTGCCCCGAAGACGTGCCGGACGAGCTGGTCGACCTGTTTAACCAGGCTGAAGCCGACGCCTGTACCAACGGATCCAGCGGCAAGGACGCGGCACGCGCTGGCTTCGCCGCGATGCTCACCGCCCATAAGGCCACGCTGCGAGCCGAGTTCGCTCAGGAGATCAAGTCGTTCGTCGAAGCCGCGAAGAACGGCCTGACCACCATCGACGAACTCATCACCGAGGTCTACGATCCGGGCCCCCAGGCGTACGGTGATCGAACCATTCTGTGGGGAGAGCTCTCCAACCTGGCTCCAGACCTTCGGCATGCGGCTGATCTGGGTGACTCCCCCTTCGATCTCTACCGCGAGCGGGCACACCTGATCGCCGCCCTCGCTGCCGTGTACCCGGCGGTGATCGCTTACAGCGACGAGCACAACCCTGAGTGGCCGGTCATCTACGTTTACCTGTCCCAGCGGACCCAGGTGTCCTGGCACCTCAACAAGCGAGACCTCGATCTGTTCGAGCATGTTCAGGTGGTCGACAAGGACCACCCGGACGCCGAGTGGGACGGGCACACCACCGAGGAAAAGTACGAGCTGATCGCGCAGTTCGCCAAGCGCCGGTCAGCACTCAGGAAGCTGACCCGGGACTGGGTCGATATGAACGACGAGACTTTCTACACGAGTTTCAATCGATCGGTGGAGGAGCTCAACGGTGAGTGACTTCCGCGAGCTGATCGAGCAGGCGCTCGACAACACCAGGTTCCACAGCATGCGCAAGGCCATCGCGGAGGAACTGTGGGTTGTTGCAGGCCCCCGCTGGGACCGTATGTGCGACCGTGTCCGCGAGCTCGAAGAGTACGAGATCGGCCTGAAGCACCTGACGGTCGAGGACGGTGCGATCGAGATGAGCCTGCACATGGCTCACAACATGATGCGCGCGTTCGTCGCCGCCTTCATCAAGCTCCTCCAGGATGAGGGCGGCCCGAACTACGTCGAGATGTCGTTCAAGCTTGCAGGGTCTCTGGACCGGTATGTGGTCACGATCCGGCAGCCGGATGGGATGACCCCGGCCGATGTTGCTTCTGAGTGGCGTGCTCGCGCCGAGCAGGCCGTACGGCTGGTCGAAGTCGCAGCCACGATCTTGCAAGCCGGAGATCATGGAACCACCGAGGGCGAGACCTGGGGCAGCTGGAAGCAGGACGTCGAGAAGTTCATGCTCACCGACCCCCTGAGGGCGCCCGGAGAGACCCTCCAGGAAGGCACATCATGAACATCCCGAAGGACTTCGACTTCACCCGCACGAAGCACGAGCCGTCGGACAACTGCATCAGCTTCCACTGCTACATCCATGGGCTCGATGAGGGAGTCGACGAGCCGATGTACATCGCCTGCGATGAATGCGGTCATGTGTACAGGACGGCTCGGGCCCTGAGGAAGGCCTACCGCGAAGCATCTCGGAGGGCCCAAAAGCACTTCCCGGTGCCGCTGCTACCTCATCTATGGCGTCTCGCCACCGTCCGCGCCTCGCGGATCAGCTTCTGCCAGTACTGCAACTCCGAATTTTAAGGAGTCGTCGATGACAAGCAAGCAGTCTGATCCGAACCTCTTCTTGGGGCACCAGCCTCGTGACTGCGGGGATCACCGCACCGTTGGTACGCACCGTGCTTGGTGCTTCGACGACCAGGAGTGGTGCTATCCGGAGATCCCGTGCAAGGGCTGCGAGAACCCGAAGGCCGTAGATGAGCTGAAGAAGATCCAGGAAGAGGTCAAGCTCCTCCGTAGCCAGCTTCTTGGTCAGCGCACAACGTTGGACGAGACAAACGACCAGCTCACCAGGACCGAGCAGGAGAGGGAGTACTTCCGCACCAAGATCGGTGACCAGCACGACCAGCTCCGTACCGCTCTGATCGAGATCGGGACCATTCTCGGAGATGAGACCCTCCAGGGTGCCCACATCTCCGTGGATGCGCTGATCACTCGGATGACGGACTTCGCACGTCTGGTCAAGAGTGAGCTGGATGACGCCCGGCGGCACCGTACCCAGGCAGAGCTCCGATCAAGGCTCTATCGGGAGCAGGTCGCTGATCTTCACAAAAAGGTCCACGCAATCGAGACCGTACGGGTCTGGCGCAACTCGGACGGCAAGGACTTCATGTTCGCCGATGACATCCGGGGGGCTCTGGGCCTGCCAGCGAGAAAGGACACCGATGTCTGATTCACGCTTCCAGGAGTGCCTGGGTTCCGACAACCCCGGGCGCCGGTGCAGACGGCACCACCCGACCGGGCTCGCCAGTGCGATCGGCGGCTACAAGTGCTGTTGTGGGAAGCCCTGGGGTACCGACACTTGCCTGAGCGGCGCTCCTCGGGGCACCCTCGTTCCCTTGCAGGACCGGCTCCTCGCGGTGCTGACCTATATCGCCTCGGGCACCAACCGTGAGGTGGACAAGGCCGCTCTCGATGCGATCGTGGCTGAGGTCTATGTGGACCTGAACCAATCCCTCAAGATCCAGCAGGTCTGGCAGAACGGCTGGTCTGAGATGTTCAGCCGTGCCTTGTCGGCTGAGGCTCGCATTGCCCGCCTGAGGGCCCGACACCAGCCGAAGTCAGTCGTCAAGCTCACGCCGTGCAAGGCGCACATGCCGCCCGATGGGCCCTCTCTTGCCCCCATCAACGTGATGGGCTGCACCGACTGCACCAAGGAAGTCACCACGATCTGCTCGAACATCACCTGCTGCGACTGGCCGTGCAAGGACATGATCGCCTTGGAGGACACGAACGATGAATGAAACCGATCACTGGCGACGACTCGCCGAGTGTGACGCCCTCTCGGGGGCACCCCTGGGTAATGCGCTCAAGCAGGCTGCCGACGAGATCGACCGGCTCCGTGCCGGTGAGGACCCGACTCCACCTCGCGAGGGCTATGTACTTACGCCCAGCCAGTTCCTCTTCGCTCTACACCAGATGACCGGTGAGGAGCGCATCGAGAGGCTGGCTCGGCTCAGGGAAGAAGCGGACGCGGGAGAACGCTGCGGGGGCGCCAACCACATCCCGCACATCGCCGAGCTGCGCGAAAAGATCGTCTTCTGGGAGAAGAAGATCGCCGATCTCACCCAGTATCAGAACGCCATGAACTGGGAGACGAGCTGCCTCAGCTGTTCCAAGCTCCTCACCGCCTCGATCAATGACGAGGAGAAGATCGAGCGGCTTACCGAAGAGCGCGAGGCACTCAGGGACATCATCGAGGCAATCCGGACCGACGCTGATGCACAGCGGAGGGAACCCATCACGACGAACGACAACTGGAGGCTCGGCGTGTACGCACAGGCCTCCCGCACGCTCTCCATCCTCCGTGATGGCTTTGAGAACGTCTCGCCTCACGCCAACTGCCTGCGTTGCGATGGATACATGATCGAGCCCGGCACCGAGCAGGAGGGTGACTGGGACGACGCGGCCAAGATGCATCACCCGGTCACCGGCGAGCCGTGCACCTTGTGCAAGGGCACTGGCAAGCGATCCACCACCTGCACGTGCGGTCCAGCTACGCCGATCGAGGAGGGCCCGTCGTACCCGGCAGAGGACTGCCCGGCTCACGGGAATCCACGTGTACTCGGAGCACTCCGGTTCACCGAGGGGAAGGCTTTCAATGGAGAGTGAAATCGCCGACGCACTCACCCGCGAGCACTACCGCCGTGCGAGGGCCCGAATTGAAGCTTCGCCTGAAGACCACTGCGCAGCTTCCGCCGCCGCCGTGATGCTCGTTGTCGGCCCCAAGCTGGAGCAGCTCCACGACGAACTGACCCGGCGGCGAGAGGCCCATCAGGCTGACATCTTCCGGCTGGAGCAGCAGCGGACCGACGCCACCGCCGAGTGCGTTCGTCTACGGGCCGAGCGGGACGCGTTCAAGGCCGTCATCACCCACCTCTCGGCCGAGGCACACCGCCGCAAGTGGGCGTACCCAGAGGTCAACTCTGCTGCTTTCGACGAGCTCCACCGGCTCGGCAATGAGCTGATCGCCGCCCTCGGAGCCATCAGCTCTCCTGTTGACAAGGATTCCGCCAATGACGGATGACCTTAGAGACAAGATCACCGAAGCAGTCAGGCCCTGGTTCAACTACTACGTGCCCGGCGGCGACGGCGACCCGCAGCCGACCCACAGTGAGCGGATTGCGGGCGCCGCTGACGCTGCCCTGGCCGTCGTCGGCCCCGAGCTAGAGCGGCTCCGCACCGAGCGAACCGGCCTCGTCGAAGCCACTGCCCTCGCCGTCCGGTGGACCGCCCAAGCTAGGGCCGAGCGGGACGCGCTCAAGGCCGCTGCCACGGTGAACGGCGCGCTGCACCGGTCGGCCGAGAGGGATGTGACGGCCGTACACGCCCTCATCGCAAGATGGGAACAGGGAATCGCTTCGCTCTATGCCGCCAACGAGGACGAGGCGGTTGCGGCCAGCCGAACCGTACGGATCATCAAGGCCGACGCCTACGACTACTGCATCCGCGAGCTCCGCGCCGCCCTGGCCATCCCCACACCCACAGAGGGGGCCGGTCCGCCCGATCCTCCAGTCCCTGGCGAGATCCATGTGGATCGCCATGGACGTTCCTGGGACCCCCACCCGTTTGTGCAGAGTCGCGCCGTTGAGAACGCCAACGCCTGCATCTGCGGTCAATCGTCCAGCCACTTCATCCATGCCGCCCCCACGCCCACCGAGGAGACCTGATGGAGTGCGTCGTCTGCGGACTCGCGCCCTGTGATCTGCCCGACGGAGTCGATCCCGAGCTTGTGTTCGAGCGGGGCGACGACGGTCAGTGGCGCTGCCAGGTCGACCTGTTCGCACCCGCTGAGGAGATCGACCATGGCTAACAGCATCGTGCACATCGCTGGTCCTGATGTCCAAGTCGGCGACCAGCTCCGCCAGCGGTGCGCCTGGTGCGGCGCGACCCTGCTTGACTACGACCTCACCCGTATCGCCGTACCCGAAGGCCAAGACCCGAGACCTGGCACATGGGCGGCGGGTGAGCTGGTCGAAGTCGATGGCGTCGCTTCGTGGATCAGGCCGCACACGGATGGCGAGCAGTTGCCCACGAACGCATGCGCCCAGATCGACCACGCCGTGACGGGCCTGGACCACCCCACCGAGGAGCCCGACCGTGGCTGACTGCACCCGCTGCAACGCCACCATCGTCACCCAGCCACCCGGCGGCGAGGGATGGATCAACAAGGCACTGATGCGCAGGAAGACCGTGCACTACTTCCTGCGCTTCAGCATGTGGCGGTTCCAGTGGCTGCCAGAGAATCCGGGCAATCAGGTCCGGAGCACCTACACCGAGCTTGAATTGTGCAGCGGCTGTGCTGCGGCGGTGTTTCTGTTCGCCCAGGGCAAGGAGACCGGCCGTGGCTAGACGCGTCACGTGGATCGACAAGCCCACTCACGTCCCGTGCCAGAACGAGGCCGCCCACACCCCGGCGCCTGAGAGGTACTTCGCCTGGCACGAGTGGGCCGAGGAGATGTCGAAGGCCCACCGGCAGGAGCGCTGCCCTGGCTGCGACCTATTCAAGATCTGGATCCCGACCGGAGACACGACGTGAGCCGACGATCTTGCCCACCACAGGGGTGCGACGACCCGTCATGCAACCCCTGCTACCAGGACGCCGTGGACGAGGAGATCTATCACGAGATCATGCGTCGATCCGCAGAGCGCCAGAGTGCCCCTGAAGAGACAGGAGATCCCTCATGAGCTATGACATCTGGCTGGAGATCGATAACAGCGAAGGGAAGCCGGTCACTGTCGTCGAGATCGGCAACTACACCAGCAACGTCGGCGTGATGTGGCGCGACGCTCTCGGTGGAAAGCGCCTGCGGGACTTCGACCGGGCACCTTGCTCGGAGGCCGCAGGCCCTCTCGCGGCGGCTGTGGAGCGCATGGAGGCGGACCCGGACAAGTACCGCGAGATGGACCCGCCGAACGGCTGGGGCGACTACGAGGGCGCACTGAAGTTCCTCCGTACGCTCTCCGAGGCCTGTGCCGAGCACCCCAGATGCCGCATCGCAATTTGGGCTTGACCACACGGAGGAATCCATGAGTGCCCCTCGACACATCACCCGCACCGGCGAGGTCGCCCAGCACCCCTGGCCGGAGGACCTGTTCATCCAGGGCGGCAACGGCATCGCCTTCACCCCGGACGGTCAGACGTACCGTACGGCGTTCGTAGAGGCATTCCCCGATGACCCGCCGACGTTCCTTCGAGGCGAGGGAAACACGATCGCCGAGGCCGAGGACAACTGCTGGAAGCAGTACCAGCGCTATGCCGGGTGCCCGCACGGCAAGTACGAGCGGCGTCAGTACCGCAACGGCTCCGGCTTCTGTGTGCACTGCGGAACCTGGCTGAACAAGGTCTTCGAGCCTCTTCCTGAGGACCCCGAGGCTCAAGCCACCATCCTGGATCGGCTGTTCCGAGACAAGGACCCCGATCTGACCCGCGAAGTTCTTGGCCTCCTGGAGAACCAGGACGAACTTCCGACCCGGGGGGACCTCGGGATCGACGGGTAACGTCCTTGTTTCGGACACCTCCGTCGAAAGGTGATAAGTCGGCTGGGCACAGAAGGACAACCCTGGCGACTTGATTGGCCGGATGTGGCACGATCATCTCTGTGTGATGCCCCCGGGACGAGGTCTGGGAACAGATCAGTGTAGTGTCCTGGGGGATCATCATCCCTGGTCAGATATATCGGCACAACCGCTAGGAAGACCCCATAGCCCTCATGAGCAGATCACCTGATATGGAGCTGGGTCACCTCGGTTCCGCTCTTACGCGCATCCCCGACTACATCGATGACATGTGCGATGAGGACGTTGCCAACCTCGAAGGCTGGCTCGAAGAGGTCCTGGCCGCCGTCCAGACGGCTCGGATCAACCGCCTGAGCTCAGTCAAGGAACTGCCCTCTAACAAGCCGGAGCCCGGCGCCGACCGAGATATGGACCTCCCTTAGGGAACCTTCCGGTCTGACAGTTTCCATTCCCCAGCTTCCTTGGTAATCTCGAAGGTCCATTCCCCGAGAAGCCTAGGAGGCTTGATGACCTGGTTCGCTCTACGCAATGTGGAGGCCAAGCGGTGGATCCGTACGCCCGGCGCCGAACCCTTCGAGGACAACGCCGACGAGATCATCGACTTCATCGGCCGCGAGAGGATCGTGGGCACCTATACCCCCAGCCTCGGCACTGAGGTAATCCATTTCCGGACGGAAGCCTCTACCATCGGTGTCTCAGTGGTCAAGCCGCTGGATTGGATCATTTTCGACACCCACAATGAGCCTGTGACCGTGCCGTCGCAGATCTTCAACAGCATCCTCAGCTACGAGATCAAGGACAAGGGTGATACATGAACCAGAGTCGGCCGATATACGCAAATGACCCAGAGGTTCATTCCATGGTCGGTCCCCCATGGACCGTGGAGGATCGCATCGAGCACGGGCTCAAGGACCTCATCGGGAAGGTGGTCAGGATCTACGTCCTGACCAACACAGTGTGCATCGGACGGCTGCATGAACTCGTAGACGGTGTAGTGGCCCTCACAAGTTCCTCCGGGAGGACTGTGGGGGCTCTTCCCGTTTCAGAGATACGCAGCATCCAAGAAATGCCCGACCCCTCCGACAAAGCCATCGCCGACCTGATCTATGACTCCCGCCTGCATGCAGGTCTGGCGACCGAAGCTCTGAAGGACGGCGACCTGGAGCACTGGTGCATCCAGGCCTGCGTCAGGGACCTCGCAGAGCTTACCGATCTGATGGAAGTGATCGACAGCCCTTATCGAGACATTTGATGCACTACGTACTCGGCTACGTCCAGACGACCCGGCGTATCACATTTTTTTATGCTACCGAGGATTACGAGGAGGCCATGAGCGAGGGTTCGAGGGTGGGAGCCGTGCGCACTCCTAAGGGACAGCCTGAGAAGGAGGTCGCGATCGTGGAGGCCCCTGATCTGTACGCCGTGTACCAGAATCATCCTCATTTTTTCGATGAAGCTTCGAGCAGGCCGCTCATCAAGGATTGCTTCTTCTGTCGGGCCTACCTCAAGGGCGAGTCACCACGCATGAGCGAGGTCGACCACCTGACTCAGGAGGCCTTGCGTCACGGCCACTGTCTGCTATGCCACTCGCTGTACCCAGTGGTAGGTAAGGACGGAGGCACCTATCTCACGGCGGCTCTAAGGGTGCACGCGATGGACTGTACGACCCGGGATATCCGAAATTCCCCCCAGTAGACACTTTTTGGTACGCCGCGTAGTCTTCTCCTAAGGTTCCTTGGTAAGGGAGGGAGGGTCATGGCACTCGATGAGCTCGTCAACATGTCGATCGTGTGGGCACACACGATCGAGCGTGCGTTGCATGACCCGGGTCCCTGGGTATTCCGTACCCACGAGGGGAACACTCCAGCGCACCGGATCTTCGATCACAACAAGGGAGAGATCGTTTTCACCGGTGTCGCTCGGCCTTCACTGGACGGCATGGTCGAGCTGTGGGCAGGTGGCCACATGGTCACGATGGCCCCGGTCGACTTCAACAAGGGGGAGCGGATCGTATGGCGGCTGTCGCTACGGGAGCCGCAAATAGCTTCCTGAAGACCAAGACGCTGCTCCCGTTCCAAGCCGATGGTGTGGTCACCGCGTACATGCGCGGTGACCACATGTTGGTTTGGGATGCGGGCACCGGCAAGTCGGTCGGCGCCATCGCGCTCAGCCTGCTCTGCATGCAGGACGACAAGATCGACCACGTTCTGCTCATCTGCGAGCGCAACAAGCTCCGCGAGTGGGTGGAGGATTTCAAGGTCGATACCGACTTGGACGTACGCAAGCACCACGGCCCGAACCGTCACAAGCACCTAGGGAAGTTCGGCCTCCCTCAAGTGCTGGTGACCACCTACGAGACGGCCAAGCTGGACAGCGTCGTCAAGGACGGACCCCGGAAGCTCGCTCCCGGCCCCCTGCTGAGCCTCCTGGACGGCAAACGGGTCCTGGTCGTCTATGACGAGTCGGCCAAGCTCCGCAACCGCTCCTCGGGCATCTACAAGGCTCAGGAGCACGTACTGCGGACTCTCCGCAAGAAGGCCGAAGTGCGCGTGCTCGCGCTCTCCGCGACGCCGATCGAGAAGGCCTACGAGGACGGCTTCAATCAGCTGCGCCTGCTGGTGCCCGAGGCCATGCCGACGGTGAAGGAGTTCGAGGGACGGTGTGTCCGCTACCGGGACATGTACGGTCGGCCGACCTATGACCAGATGGGCATCTTGTGGTTCATCGAGCTGCTCCGGCCGCACCTGACGCGTAAGCGCAAGACCGACGCCGACGTCATCGAGCAGTTCCCGCCGCTGACCGAGAACTACCGGTACGTAGAGCAGTCGGCCGCCGAGCGGAGCTTCTACAAGATGATCGAGGACCTCGCCTTCGAGCGGGACGAGCCTGGCGACATGGGCGCCTGGATCCTCCTCCGGCAGATCGCCGGGCACCCGGCCTCGATCATCCATTCGGCCAAGCGGGAGGACGGCTCTGCGCTCGCCAAGGAGATCGTCCGTACGCTCGGCGAGGAGCATCTCCGCTCACTGCCGTGCGCCAAGCTGGACGAGCTGAAGGTCTACCTCGACACGATCATCAAGGACCAGGGCGCCAAGGCCGTGGTGTTCACCTTCTTCGGCCGCTCGGTGCTGGTCGAGCTGGAGCACGCTCTCCGGGCCGCCGACTTCCCGGTGTTCACCTACCACGGTGGCCAGTCGGCGGCCGAGAACGAGGCAGCCAAGACCTCATTCAAGAGCCACCAGGGTGGAGCGATCTTGCTCTCTTCTGACGGCGGAGCCAGAGGGATCAACATCCCCGAGGCGACGTACGTCATCGAGTACGAGAGTGCGCTGACCCATGCGACGCGCATTCAGCGGATCAATCGGGCACACCGGATCAACTCGGCCGACGGACCGGTAACGGCCATGACATTCATCACCGCAGGCACGATCGAGGACGATATCTTCTCCGCCGTGCTGACCCGCAATGAGCACCATGATCGGTTCGTTGGTGATGTCGGTCAGGAGCTGGAAGAGGAGTTCATCAGTGCCGCCGACCGGCGAATGATCCTCCAGCTCGCCAAGAGCCGTTACGAGGGTCGGAAGGGGAGATCTCGCTGAACTGGGACGGCCGTATCGAGGGGGACCATGACCCCCAGCCCAGACGCAAGAATCGGAAGGTAGGCAAGCCGGAGCCGCCACCGAAGAAGAAGGACCGCGACACCAAACCCAAGAGGAAGCCCCGAAAGAAGAAATGACCTCAGCCGAAACCCCCAACAGCAGGCCGTTCATCGAGGTCGACCGGATCTTTGCCGAGACGGCCGATGCGATCACCGAGACGTACGGTAAGCCCGCAGTATCAGCGGCGCCTGGTCGTCTCAAGGGAGCCTGGCGATGGACGGCAGTATGGTTCATCGACAACCACAACTGCGGCTTCCACATCGACGTGTCCGAGCATGGGCACATCGAGGTGGAGACCTGGGAAGCCACTGGGAGCATCTCCCGGCTGTATGCCATGTTCAGGACGCCGGAAGACGTCGAGAGCAATCTCTGGAGCCTTCTGCCGCCGGTGCTGCGCAAGGGACATCTCTCCCAGCAGGAGCGTGATCTGACCACCCTCGCCGTGGTGGGGCGTATGTACCTGGACTCTCTGGAAAGCGATCCCGAGAACGAGCTCCTCACTGCGTTCGAGGCGTCCATGGTCGAGAACATTCGTGAGGCCGTAGAACGTCAGGAGGCAAGAGCCGATCACTGACGAATCATTTAAAAATCTTCAGAAAGGATCTCATGAACGACCTGAGCCAGATCGTCAAGGACACGATCAAGGAGTCGATCGGCAAGCACTCTCTCGACGGCGAGGAGGTGGACTTCGGCTTTTCCTTCGCGCCGATGGCTGACCAGAACGGGCAGCTCGCGGTCGTCTCCGTCTTCGTGCTCCGGATGAAGTCCCTCGTGATCGGGGAGTACCTGACGAACTCCTTCTTCATCAGCACGCCGGTGCCCACCAGCGAGCAGATCGACAGCTTCGTGTCGCAAGCGATCATGAGCCTCCGGCAGGTTCGAAGCAAGGACTCGGCACCCATCGATCTGAAGGGTCTTCTGCCGAGGGTCTAAGAGAAGACGACGAAGACCCCACCGGATCAAGTATCCAGTGGGGTCTTCTTTTTTAAATCATCCCCCGTGTCGATACCTGCACACGCCATACACGAATCCGGCAATGAGGGCGATAGCCAGGCGCCAGTTCATGGCTTCTCCGAGATTAAAAAATTTAGGGCCGGGTCATCCCCCCAGATAACCCGGCCCTGCGACGATCCACGTTAGCTGCCGCGCACGCTCAGAACCCCCAACTGAGGGTGCGCGCTGCTCAAAACGTGGATTCAAATGTCAGCATATATCACTGCGGGGCCTCTACGCCCGAAAAGTGGAAGCCCCGCAGTCCACGAGACGTCGCTTCATCTCGGAATGATCATATCAAGGGGACGGGCCCCGGATCGCGTCTCAGTTCGACCCGGGGCCCAGGACAGAGAACCCGGTTCCTCTGTCCTACCCCAACACCGGAAGTGCCCCTGCGTTGACAACGACAACGCCGGGCAACCAACCGAGGTGGCAACAGACTATCAGCGACCGTCTCAAATGATCCTGCAATGAGAAAGACCCCCGAGGCCTGAGCTCCCGGGGGGCTTTCCGAGCAGATCTCTCGATTCTCCTCTGCGCCCGACCATGGGGCGTGCCCACACTATATCAATGATCGAATGGAGAAGGCCCCCGGGTGACGAATCCGGGGGCCTTCCGAGTGGAGCCTCCCAGCTCAACTCTGACCACGACCCGAGGGGGTCGGATCACACCGTACCAACCACCTCGAAGATCCCGGTGTTATCCACATAGAAAGCCTCGCCATTCGCCCCGCCACCGGTTGGCAGACCAGCTCGCAACGCGACGGTGGCGGTGAGGGCCGGGGCGACCGCGCGCACGTCGAAGTAGATCCAGCAGTCAGCGAAGAACTTCCGGATCCGTCCGACGACCGCCGAGCCGATCAAGGCGTCGGAGGCGTTGTAGAACTCCAACCACAAGGTGCCGTCGAGACCCGAGGTCATGCCGCCGGTGGCGAAGAACATCCGCCCGAGGCCGACATAGACCGTTCCTGCGATTGCGGGGGCCTTGCTGGACGTCGCTGAGGCTGCCCCTGTGCCCGAGAGGGTGCACTTGAGTGACTTGGTACCCCCCGCCGCGAAGTCGGTGCTCTGAGCCGCCGCTGAGAGCCCGCTGACGGTCGCCCAGGAGCCGATGCCCGCCTCGAAGTTCTGCTCGTCGGTCGGCAGCAGGTTCACACCATTGCTGGGCACGTGCCAGATCGTCGTGAGCGTGCCGTCCGGGAGCATCCGGAGCTTGGCCCGTTTCCCGTCCACGGCGGTGAGCAGGAAGCCTCCTGGGGCGTCTGCGACGTCCGCCGAGGTGCCCAAGATGATCTGGTTCGGCTCGCTGGTGGCCGCTTCCGACCCGACGGCAGTGGCGTGATCGTGCCCGGCCGTGGCGTTGGCGCCCAAGGCAGTCGCCCGGATCGAGTTCGCCACCGAGGTGTCACCGAGGGCGGTGGTCGCGGTAGCGATCCCCGTGGCCTCGGTTCCGACCGCCGTGACGCCGGATGCAGTCGCGTTGGCCTGCCATCCGGCCGCTACGCCACGATCTCCGGATACGACCGATTCCGTGCCGACGGCGGTGGAGTTCAGATTCGCGGCTGAGGCACCGAATCCGATCGCCACCGAGGCGTTCCCACCGGCGATGCTCTGCTGCCCGAAGGCTGAGCTCTGAGCTCCGCTGGAGAGCGCGTCCAGCCCCACCCGAGTCGAGTTCGTGCCGCCTCCGACGTGGCTGGAGTCGCCCCCGCCACCGCCGGATGCGCCGACGTCGATGTCCTCGATGAACCGCTCGGACGCTCCAGGGGGAGTGATTCCGATTCGGACCCGCTGTGGGGTGTCGACGTAGAAAGAGACCACTCCGGAGGTCGTGGTGAACGGGTTGCTCAGCGCCGCTACATCGGTGTCGGTGGCGTAGATCGGAGCCGCGATCGGGTTGACGGTGCCCGGCTGGAGCACTCGGATGATCGCATTCTCGATCGCATTGCCCGCTACGTCCTGGGCGACCGCGTAGTAGTGAGACCTGGTCATCTGGAGCTCCTAGAAGTCATTGTCGGGATCGTAGGTGTCCAGGTACACACCTTGCGCGTCCTGGGTGGGGATGCCGTAGATCCCCGAGTAGCTGCCGGTGTAGAGGTCCTGGAACGGCTCTTCCGGAGGCGTGACCTCGATCTCCACCATGACAGCGTGCTGGTTGGCGAAGGTGTCGGGCTTGATCACCGGGGTGACCGGAACCTCTTCCCGGCCGATCAGCAGGAGCTGGCGATAGGTGAAGAACCAGTCCTGCGGAATCGGGCCCTTCCACTGCCGGAACATCGGGTCGTCGGCGACCGGTGCGTAGTGGTCGGTCGGCTGGATGTTCGGGCCGCCCGAGACGCCCGCCTGCCGGTGCGGGATACCGAAGACAGTCTCGGCGTACCACGGCCGTACGTTGAGAGCGGAGATGTGCAGGTTCGGCCGGTAGCCGGTCACCCGCCAGCGCAGCCCAGTGGGATCGGTCGGCACCGGCGCGAGCGAGTTCGGGAAGATCAGCACGCCGTTCGGATCGTTGCGGATGTCCAAGGCGGGCCACCAGGTGGAGCCGTCGTCGTTGGAGAACTCCCACAGGATCGGATCCTCGAACAGGGCCAAGGAGTCCACGAACCAGGTGTCCTCGCCGGAGCCCTGCTGAACGATCCGCACGTTGAGCTGCCGTGAGTGGGTGACCTCGACCGAGGTGAGGTCGTCCCACCGGCCCGAGTCGAACTCTTCGAGGTCGCCGTACGTCGGCAGACTCGGGGAGTCGTCGAGCCGCATGATGTCGCCCCAGGTCCGGACGACCGCTGGGACCTCGCCGATGGTGTGCCCCACCGACCACTCGACGATCTTGCCTGCCTGCACCGGCTGGGTCTTCTCCGCGAGCACCTCGCCGGAGGACGAGAGGATCTGGAGGGTCAGCGGGTCGGTCAAGGTGTGGTCGGCGTACACCCGGGCCGCCGCGTACACCCGTCCGGCTTCCGAGACCTGCACGGGGTTGCGCAGCTTCAGGCCGCCGCCCCCGGCCACCGAGGCGTCTCCCTGCACGGTGCTGTAGGTGACCTGCTCTCCCCCGATGGTCGCGATTGCCTCCCAGGTGGGATACGCGGTCCGCAGTTCGCCCCAGGTGTTGAGTGAGGAGGAGCGGTGGATCCGAATCGCCGATCCGACGGTGGAGCTCGCCTCGTCGCTCAGCTCCATGGACAGCACGTCGCCGTCGGGCACCCAGGTCTCGATGAGGGCATCGATGAAGTCGGGATCCGGCACGAGCTGAACGGCCGAGGACTGACCAGTGGCGAACTGGATGCCGCGCACGCGCCGCTTGGAGGAGAACCTGCGGCTGGTCGTGGTCCGGGGTGCGTCCAGGCTTCCGGCCGTTACCAGCTTGTCGCCATCCCAGGCCCAGGGCCTGATGCTGATCTCATCTCGGGTGGAGGTGGAGGCGTTGGCGGTCCCGTTCCAGTGACATCCGGGCTGGGTGCCGTCGCAATACTCGGTAAGCCGAAGGTCCTCGATCTGGTAGCCGTCGAACCGGTACTCCACGGCGGCTCCGCCACCGGCCTCCACCCACCAGTGGACCTTGATCGACTCGGTATCCGGCGGCGGCATCATGATCGCCGTCAGCCGCTCGTAGTCGGTGCCTGGCGTGAAGGATTCGGTGTCGGAGGAGATGAAGACCGCTCCGACGTCGTAGTACTCCACGTTCAGCCGTACGGTCCCGCTGCCTGTGACCTGTTTGGCGTAGATGCTGTAGGCGATCGAGGAGCCGAAGTCGGGCGAGGTGAAAGTGGCCTGCCAGCCGACCCGGTCGGTCGAGGATGCTCCGAGCGTGCTGGCCGACACCTTCAGCGCGTTGGGGCCGAACAGTCCGTCGGCCACAGTGGTGATGGCCCCGTCAGTGGCCGTCCCGCTGGTGTAGAGCGTGTGCCCGGTGGTGCCGTCCTCGAACGAGGGGTTGGTCACCAGGTTGGTGGCGCCGATCACGACGTTCTCGACCAGGAACTCCGGGTCGATGTTGCCGGTGTCGTCGAACAGGTCGAGGTACTGATCGGTGTCGTCGTCGGCGGTGTAGTCGACCCGGAACATCTCCAGCTTGGAGATCCCGACGAAGTAGGCGATCTTCTTGGAGTGCCCGACCTCGACCTCTTCATAGACGTGCTTGGACGTCACGGGGTACCGGACAGAGGCCGAGTTCGGCTGCCAGGACTGGAAGCGGTACATGCTTCCCATCGCGTCCAGTTTTGACTGGACACCGAGGTTCGTGGCGTGCAGGGCCTCAGTCGGCCGTACGTCGCCGACCTCACCTGAGCGCAGCACCGGAGTATCGGCGAACCGGGAGACCGCCTGGGCGGCATCGGAGTTCGAGCTCAACCCCGGGCTGAGATCTGCCTGCTCCGGCTCGACGCTGCGCTGTGGGTTGCTGGAAGCGAGGGTGGCCGCCGCCGAGTAGGTCTTGACCTTCCGGCTGATGGGCTCGAACGTCTGGTAGGGCTCCGGCGTCAGGTTGCTGAACTCGAACTTGAAGAACTTGGCCCTCACCGGCATGAACTGGAGCACACCCGCGCGCATCTTGTAGTCGCGGGTGACCGGCGTCCAGACGATGTCCTCGTAGATGGACCCCGGGCCGCCGACGAATCCATGCGGGTTGACCGTGCCTCCGGCGAACCTGGGCAGGTATCGCAGGATGGCGTTGTCGGTAGAGCCATCGTCATCGAGCGCATATTCGGGCTTATCCAAATAGACGTTCGGGTCATCCAGGAAGCGCCGTACGGCGTCCGGCAGGATCGTCCCCGTGTCCCCGCCCTCGAAGACGAGCGCCTCCTGCTTGATCAGCATGGCGTTCAGCCGGTAGTTGCCGCTGAAGATCACCGGGGCGGCAGAGTCCCCAATCTCGGCACCGAGCCGGATCGTCGGGCTGGCCATCTCCTCCATGGAGGCGAAGACGTTGCCGACCATGCCCGTCTCCGGCATGTAGAACGACAGCCGCTCGCCATCGAAAGAGATGATCGCGTGGATCCGGGCGTTGGTGCTGAACTCGAACGGCTGCTGGATGAGCGTGCCATTGTTGTGCGTCAGTTGGAAGAGCCCGTTGTTCCAGGCGAGCTGGAGAGCGCCGGTGTCGAAGATGATGTGCGGTGTCAGGTCTGTGCTCGGCCACTGCGGCTGGAATTCCAGCGCGGTCCAGAACGGCCGGGTCAGATCCCACTGCACTGCCTGATTGGTCAGGTCGATGTATCCGATCCCATCGGGGAAGCGGATCCCCGACTTCTCGACCTTGACCTCCGCCTCTCCGGCGGACCGTAGAGCCGGGAAGATCACCGGGGCATCGCTGGCGCCGAAGTCCGCGTCCGGCACCTCGTTGGAGTAGTAGAGGTTCAGGCTGGCCCCGGCCGCGACCGGCACGATGTTGAAGCGGTCGATGATCTGGGAGCCACCCTGGGTATCCCTGGCGTCCACGAAGAAATTCACGACCGCATACGGCACCGGCTGAGGTTCGCACCGCCACATCGATCCTCGGAGCAGGTCCTCAGCTCGGTTCTCTCGTAGCTTGAGCTCCACCGGACTGCCGAGCAGATCGATCACCTGAGTGAACGACTGCTTCTCGGTCATGATGTCCGGGTCGCGCAGGGTGCGCGGCACATCCTGCTTGGTGCGTACGCGCCACCCGAAGTCCAGATTCTGGATGCCCAGGGAGTACTTGGCGTCCTGGCCGGTGGGCGTCTTCGGGCCTCCCTTGCGGCTGCCGAAATTCCGGTTGCCCATGATCCGGATCTTGCTGGTGGTCACGGGCTTGATGTCGATGTCGTAGTGCAGCCAGTGTCCGGCGCCGTAGTGGCTGGGGTGCTGCTTGGCCTGGTAAGCGGCAGCCGTGCCGACGACGGCAGGAGTCGCTCCGTCGATGTAGATCCGGATCGATCCCGTGCTCGGGCCCTGGAACTCGATCCAGTCCTTCTTCGCGTCATCCCACCAGTGGAAGTACACGTGGTGGGGGAAGTGCGGAAGATCGAGGGCAATGTAGTTGATCTTCTTCTTCTTGGCGAGGTTGACCACAATGCCTTCGCTGAAGGGATAGTTCAGCGGATGGGGTCGCGACGACCAGAAGCGGCTGGAAGAAGACGTCGGCTGGTTCGAGGATGTCCGGGTCACAAGCTTGGCTGCGGCATCCTCGATCTTCACTCCGCCCACGTAGAGCTGGGAGGTCGACGGCAGGCCGAGGTCGCCGGGCTGTCGAAGATCATTAACCATGGACCGGCACCAGCTTCCGTGATCCGCTGTAGGGGTGCGCCACAATCGCGCCGACACCGGGCGAGCGCGCGGCCAAGGCCTTCTTGATGTCGATCACGGCGTACTCCGGCCGATAAGTGATCTTCTTGCCGTCGTAGAACGTGATCGTGTCGTAGTTGTTGGTGTTGTTCTTGAGCCCCTGAGCAACGCCGGTGAGTCCCGGGACCGCACCCCCCGCACCGTCGAAGGCGGTCACGCTGGAGACCTCGCTGGCGTAGCTCCACTGCTGGCCCTGTGAGGAGCTGAACGGGGGCTTGGGCTGGACCCGCTCGACTCCGGTCGGGTTGGCTCGCCGGTCGTAGGCCTTGTAGAGCAGCTGGTAGATCTCTTCGAGCTCGGGCTCGGGAATGACCCGGGTGATGACCTCCCAGAACTCGCTGTCCGCACTCACACCAGCGATGGGCACCTCCTGGTGCACCGCGACGCCAGTGTCATCGACCGAGGCGATCGTGAACGCGGGCTTGAGAACGTTGATCACCCGCTGGATGCCGTACAGGTCTTCAGCCCGGCGAACCGCGTCTTCGGGATCAGAGATGTTGTAGGTCGTCTTCGGCCGGATCACGAACTCGTTGCGCGCGTTGATGCCGAGGTTGCCGAAGGTCACCGCACCCATGATCTGAGACCAGGTGAAAGGCTTCATCACGCCGTAGGTGGCGAAGTCGGCGTCGACCTGCGCCCAGGTGCGGCCGGGCACCGGCGATCCCTGGGTGTCGATCATCGACCAGACCTCGTAGATGTCGCACTCCACCCCGGTGAGGGCCTCGGCGAGCGCCTGCATGCCCATGGGGGTGCCACCGAGGGTGATCGCCTTGGCGAGCTTGATGATGCGCTCGCGGAACCGGGCATCGTACTCGGCGATCTCGTCCCACCCGTCAGGGGTGGCCACGTCCTCCATCGGGTCGATCGGCAGGGCTCCGAGGACGCCCCGGCGGGCCCCGAACAGAGAGCCATAGAACCGGTCGAGGTCGTAGAAGTGCGTGCTGGACAACGACTGCTCCAGCTGTGCCAGCAGATACCGCTTACGGAGCTGTCCGACGCCGCTCTCCCCGAGCAAAGCCTTCATGAACCGTACGAGGTGGCTCTCCGGCCGGAGGTCGTACATCTCCTCGGGGAAGTGGGCCAGCCGGTCGTAGGTGGCGATATCCGTCAGCACCATGCCGGTGGCGGTCGGGAGCTCTCCGACGAGTGGATTGGAGATGATCGTCTGAAGCTGAAGAAGCGTCGCCGACGGCTGGGCGGAGATGTCGAACAGAGACTGGCTCTGCGTGACCACACCGGTGAAGTTCTCCGCCATCAGCTCACTCCAAAGGTATTCTGGGCTTTGACGACCTTGTTGGCGAGCCCGAAGACCGGTACCTCGTTGTCAGCGAAGAAGACGTCCTTGGGGCGTCCGTTGGTGTCCACGAACGAGGCCACCACGGTGGTGTCGATGACCTTCTGGATGCCGACCGTGAACAGGTTCGGGGTGGCGCTGTTCCAGCCCACCACGTCGCCCGAGTGCAGGAAGCGGACCGCGTCCACGCCGTTGACGTTGTGGACCACCTGAAGGACGTCGCTGGCCTGCACCACGGTGGCCAGCCCGAGCCGAGACAGGTAGTCCGAGAGCGCGGTGTCGATTGCGGTGTTCACCACGGTCTGGTCGGCGCTGATGTCATAGATGATCGCCAGGTTGAACTTCAGGGCGATGTTCTTGGCCTGGTGTGCGACCGCGTCCGTACCGACCAGCCGCCAGCTGTTGATCTCGTTCTGCACGGCGTGCGGCACACCGTTGTAGGTGTAGTCGACCGAGAACGTGGTGTTGTTGGCCGGGAGGTTGGCGGCATTCCACTCCAGCCCGAACAGGCTGTTGGGGGCGTATCCGGCAGCGGTGTCGTTGTGCACGATCTGGTAGGCGTAAGTGACGCCGCCCGAGACCGTCCCGAGCGGGTTGGCAGCCGTCGCCAGACCGTACGTCGTACCGCCGATGACGATCGTGCTCGGCACGGTGATGATCGGTCCGAAAGCCAGCGGGATGAACACGTTGGCGTTCGCCGGGTTGGTACCGTCCGGCCGGAGCCAACTGGTCCGCAGGTAGGTGTGCGCGGCGGTGTTGTTGAAGGTGATCGTGTTCCGGAAGACCACCGACTGAACGGCCTCGACCGCCCGGGTACCCGCGCACCAGACGTCGATCCGATTGGTGATGTTGCTGCCTGGCACGTTGCGGCTGGCCTTGGAAACGTAGTCGAACTCCACGTCGATGAGCGTGCCGTCCGGCAGGGCCGTGGCGCTCAGCACATCCACTCGGGGCGGGTTGACACCGGTGTTCCAGGTGTAATCGACGCCCGGCAGCGCGATATCCCCGAGCTCCAGGTTCTTCCCGACGATCTGGTTGCCGCTGTAGGTGAAGGCTCCCTGGGTGAGAGTGGAGACAGCCTGGCTGCTGGCGATCTGGAGCTGCTCCCGGCGGCGCTTGGACGCGCCGAGCACGTTGGCCGCTCCGCAGTCCGGATCGTTGAGCGCGATCCCGAGGTACATCGATTCAGTCCCGGCCATGTTCCGGAAGACGGTCCTCTTCCAGCGGTCGCGGAGCTGAGCGTCAGTCTCCTGGCCCGCCCCGCCGGTGAGCGCGGCGGCGTTGATCACCGTGGCGATGCTTTCGAGCGGCTGGAGCAGGAACAGCGAGCCCGGCGGGATGTTTCCATCTGGCCCTGCCTGGACTGCCTGCACTGGCACGTTGACGCTGAGCTCGCCGACGTTCATCACCGCAGGCACGATCGTCTGGAGCGTAACGGCAGGATCCCCGGCGTTGGTGAGCTGCATGTGCACGGGGACCGAGATGATCGAGGTCGCTGCTCCCGTACGGGAGAACGTGACCGTTCCGGTCGCCCGCCTGGCCGGGATTCTAGCCAGACCAAATAGCTGGACGAAGGCGTCCAGATCACCATCGGTCTTGCCATCGATGTCGTAGCTGTAGGTCAGCAGGTGCTGATCGATGTACGCCTCGGAGATGGCCTCGGCGACAGGATCAATGATCTTGCGAGTGACCGAGCCCACCGACGTATCGAGATCGGGATCGGTGACCGCGAGCTGCTGGCGGATGCCCGCAACGATCTCTGATTGGGAAGCCATGGATCATCGACCCCTCATGTCGTCGTCACCGTCCGGGATACCGTCAGGTTCTCCTGAGCCTGCGTGACCAGCGAGAGAAGGATCCGGATCGTATCGAATTGGATCACAGTGTTGACGTCGTCCAATCGGGCAACGACATCGGCGGTGGTGAAGCGGCTCCGGCGGCCCGCGAGTGCATCCTCGACGATCTCGACACGCTGAACGTCGATGTACATCTGCACGACGCGGGCGGCCTCCGAGCGCACCAGTAGCTCGGTATCGCTGTTGACCGGCCGACCGACGTAATCGGTCAGCACCGAGCCCCAGTTCGGGTGAAAGCGATCCTGGCCGTACGGCTCTCCGAGTGCAAGTGCGAGGTCCTGCCGAACTTTCGCACTACCTGTGATCGTCTTGTGGCCGCCTGGCCCGACGACCAGATCGCCGCCCTGTAGCGCAAGAGTCTTCACCGGCCACCTCCCTCCACACCTTCTGGCGGTGCAGGAAGGACACGGGCAGCGAAGGGCATCTCAGTCGCGGTAGACGATGAACCCGTCGATGCAGATCCACGTCGGCGAGTACGTCAGCGATGGGTAAGACGACCAGCTCACGATGAAGTTGCCGTTTTCGTTGGCCTCACCCCGGATGACCGGAGGCCCACTCGTGGACAGAGAACCGATGATGGGCCTGAAGACTCTTGATGGCGGTCGGAAAGAGGTGCTCAGCACGAATGGGATGTTCCCTGAGGCGAACGTGCCGCCTCCGGTCTTGGCGATCGTGCCTCTGAGCTCCACCACTCCCTTCCCTGTGGAGTCGTCGACCAGCCGCCGGATCTGCGGCTCATACCCGAATCCAGGGTTAGAGGGGGTGTGTTCGTACCCTGACGCCAGAGGAAGGGATCCCCAATCGTCGGCTGCGAGAGCCGGACCGGTGACGCTCCCGTAGTTCACGGTCAACTCGCCACTGACGATCATTTTTCCGTCGGTCTTCAGCGTGCTGGCGGCCGACCGGTAGAGGAAAGTGTCCCGGGCGGCGGTACCTCCGGCTCCCCATCCGATCCGGCCCTCAGCAGTCACCAGAAAGCGCGAGCTGCCGTCTCCATCCACGCCGTAAGCCTCGACCGGGTCTGTGGCGTTGGGCCGTCGTACAGCGAGGCTGGCCTGGTTCGTGACGTTGACATCCCCGACCTTGAGCTGCCCGCCTTCTGGGATCACGACGCCATCGGGGAAGGTCCTGAAGTCGTCGTCTCCGTTGACCACGAGCGCGCTGAAAATCCAAGGACCCATCGAGCGATCGATGTACCAGACCTGCCCGACCTTGGGCATCACTCCCCGGCCCTGCTGGACCCGGTAGGGCACCTCGGTGATGTAGCCCATCTTGTCGTTGACGATCGCCACACTGCGCTCGGGCACGACCTGCTCGACCACGACCTTGCGGATCATCAAGCCGATGGCGGTGCTCTGGGAGTTGACCGGGATCGCGGCCTTCATCAGGATCCCTTCCGGGGAGTCAGTCCTCCGGCGACCGGCAGTCCGAGGAGCACGTTGGAACGATCGCCGCCGTTCTTGGGCAACCGGGCCGGAGCGGCGATGTTCACCGAGGTGGAGAAGCCGCCATTCTCGCCGAACGAGAAGCTGTGGGTGACCGTGGTGACGTACGCCTGGAAATCGAACTCAGGGACCTTAATGAGCATCCCGGGCCATAGCTCGGGCATGAAGGTCAGCGGGATGTCGGCGTTGTACTGGTAAGCCCACTGCCGCATGAACAGGAACAGCGCACTGAAGAACTCGCCCTTGGTGCCGGTCACACCTGGCAGCTGCTGGAAGTCCGGCCGGGCACCGAACCGCTTGTAGATGTAGCTGACGAACTTCTGCGCGTCCTCCTTGCTGGCCTCCAGCCCAAACAGGGCGTACATGATCGAGGGCACGTCGATCGTGGCGATGCCCAGCGTCATGGCGGCCGGGAGGACGTCCTGCGGGGTGGCGATGCCACTGGCCAGATCGATGGAGTTCGTTGCGGCGGCGGCCACCGTGTACTGGTGGGTAACGAAGAAGTCGTCCGACCACTCGACGTTGAAGTCCATGATCTCGATCGGCTCGACGACCATCGAGGCAGCCGTCCCCCAGATGCCGTAGTAGTCCGGGAACCATCCGATGAGGTCCCCGTTCGGCGCCGAGCTGAAGCTCCGCATCGTGGCGTTGAACAGGTTCTTCAGATACGGCAGGAGCGGCTGGTCGTTCAGCAGGGCCCGGATGCCCGTGAAGGTGCTGGAGTACAGCTGCTCCATCTGGTTGACCACGGGAGTCCATGGGTTGTTCCCGAACAACCGGTCGTACTGGTCGTTCGGATTGAACCAGGGCTGGTCCTTGGCCTCCTCGATCGGGATGACCGGTTGGCCGCCGTCATTGCCGGTGACGCCACCGGCGTCCGGATCGTAGGTGCCGCCGGAACCGATGTCGTAGCTGAGGTTCGGGAGCAGGTATGCCTGGGTGAAGTATCCGGCGATCGACTCCGGTCCACTCCAGGTCTTGACGTTGACGTCGTCGCGGGTGTTGTGCGCCCCGACCATGTGCTTGCCGTCGCCCACGCTGATCTCGACGTGGCCGCCCGAACTGGTGAACATGATCGCCCCGGCCGTCTTGGCACCCTGAAGAGCGGGGATCTTCTTGCCGTGAGCCTTCAGGTAGTTGATCTGATCGTGGGTGACCCGGGGCAATCCCTTGAGGCTGCCGAGTGTGTGATAGACGACCCACTGGACGAAGCTGGAGCAATCCAGCTTCGTGACCTTGTCTCTGGGGGTGCTCGGCGGGTCATCTCCGCCGAGCTGGTAGCGGATGTTGGGATTCTTCTTGACCAGATCCACGGCCACGTTCACCAGGGACTGGCCGGTGGCCCGGCCACTGCCCCAGCTTCCCGTGCCGCCCTGGAAGTTCGAGTCGCTGCCCAGGCTGCCTGGAGTCGTCTTGGTGCTGGCATTGGACAGGAAGGTGACCACGGCTCGCGCCATGGGCTCGTGCTGGGCATAGGCGTTCGGGAACGCGCTGCGCTGTACCGCTTGGGCCGCCTGGGTCAGGGACATCCGGTCCCGACCGTTGATCTTGAACAGTGCGCTGAAGAACTTCCGGCTGGCGTAGTCGGGATTCATGCATTGGGCCTTGGTGCCCCAGCCCTGGGAGGGTCGCTGCTGGAACAGGCCGACAGAATCCAGGTGCCCGTGGTCGAGGTTACGCAGCCGCGACTCCTGCATCGCCGTCATCAGGGCGATGGTGATGTCCCGGTTGGAGGCTCCCATGTGCTTGCCATTGTTGTAGATGATCTCGGCGTTCTTGCACTGCTCGGCGTTGAGCGACGTCCCGCCGTACACACCCGGCTTGAGGGTCCCGGCGAAGATCGTGCCGCCACCGTTCGGGATGCCGCCACCTGCGATGGCCCCACCGCCCTGAAGGGCCGAGTAGAACTGCTGGGCGATCTCGTCGGCCTCTTCCGCCCGAGCGTCGATGTCCTTGGCGATCTTGTAGGCGAAGTCGAACCAGTTCTCCGGGATGCCCGCGATGTGCACCTTCTCCGGCGGCCAGCCGACGACCTCCTTGAGGATCGTGAGCACCACGTTGGTGATCCCGCCGTCGGTGCTGGTGGGGTCGGCTTTCATGGCGTTGGCGACCATCATTTGCGAGGACGGAAGCCCGGCGTCCCAGAACCAGTACTGGAGCCTCTTGAGGGAGCATGAAGCGGAGACCGAGACCACCCTGGGCCACGCGGTCAGCAACGGCACCGAGTTCAGATAGCCGGTGAAGACCCGCATCCAGGTGATGCGCTTCATCATCACCACGATGCGGTCGTTCGGCGCGAACAGGCCGTCGTACTTCCGCCGGGTGTTCTGGAGGGTGAAATTAAAAGAACTCACGCCGTCCGACCGGCGGACCATTGTGCCGTCGACAAGGTCATCCGAGACGTCGATGTTTCCGCCGTTCTCGGTGTTGATATAGACCTTGATGCCGGGCGACATCAAGAGTGTGCCCACGTGACCCCCTTCCCCTACTTCGTCGGCGCGATCGTGCCTTCGCCAGGAACAGGGTCGTAGTAGTTGTTGGTGAACTGGGCCGGATCACCGATGTAGACCGGCCGGTCGAACCGCTCCGGAGCCTCCTGCCCGCTGAGCTGCTCGCCGAAGGGGTAGAAGTACTTGATCGCGTCGTCCTGAGCGAACGCCTTCCAGGCATTCTCGACCCGGGTCACGGCTGGCTTGGCCTTGTCCCAGGGCTCGTAGGCGGCCTCGAACACGATGGTCGGGGTGAAAACCATCGAGCCGACCTGGTCGCCCCATTCGTAGCCCGTCAGGGGCACTCCCCTGTGCGAGAACTCGTAGCTGGGCACTGAGATGGCCATGGTCGGGTAGTCGCCGCCGAGGTCGGGGTCCAGGGCGTACGAGGCGTAACTGGCCAGCCAGTCGGTCAGGCTCTTGCGCTCCTCCCAGCCCTTGAGCTCAACAGTGATCGAGAACTGCTGGGTGGAAACCCGATGTGGGTAGAAGGCTCGCCGAAGCCGAGCCTGTGACTCGTCAAAGATCATCTGGGTACCGTGCGTGATGCCGTTGCACCGTACCCGGTACGCCCGGGTGGCCTCGCCCCGGCGGTAGCTCAGCGTCGCGTTCAGCCCCTGCCTCATCGGCCGTCCACGTCCCGGTCGTCATAGACGATGTCGTCGGTCGGCAGAACGGGCGTGTAGCTGGGCGTACGCAGAGACTCGTACTCCCCCTGGGTCAGATCGTGGACCAGCCCGTACTGGGTCATCCCGAAGCCGAACATCGGGACCAGCACGTCACCGTCGGGAGGCTGGGGCATGGAGATCGGAACGTCACTGCTCCACACCGGCCGGTTCTCGCTCGCCATGGGTACCCCTATCCGCCGGGGAGGTCAGGCTGCTGCTGCGCCGCCCCCTGCTTGTCTGTGAACGTGTTCCGGCCGAACAGACCACCGATGGGCTGACCGGGAACCTGGCCGTTGTACTGGGAGAAGTGCCAACCGATGCCGTCAGAGATACGCGAGATGTAGGAGTCGATCGCTCGCTGCTTGGCCTCGGACAGCAGCTTTCCGGAGATGACGTCATCCGAGCGGCTGTCCACGATGAACAGCGTCAGGGCGTAGTCGTAGGAAAACCTGCCGGTCTGATGGGTGACCGACCCCCCTCGGGTGTCGGTGAGTGCCTTGACGTAGACACCGAACCGCCAGCCCTTCGGGGAATAGTTGAAGGTCGCCGGTTCGTGCATCCGCTTGTGGTCGGTGGCGTCCCGGGCCTGGAACTCCTGAATCTCCCGGATCTTGTTGGCGAAGGCCTCGGCCTGCTTCCAGGATTCGCCATCTTCTCCGGCCCGGACATTCTGGCCGTATTTCCCGGCAACGGTCATGTCGGAAAGGGTTGCTCCGAGTACTTGAACAACTCGCCCGCCGACCGTGTTGATCACAGTGGTATTGATTTTAAAATTCCACTGGATGGAGTCCGGATCGATCCGGAACGAAACGGAAGGGCCCGAGGAGAACCCCAGCGATGCCATGCCCATGGTCAGTCACCGCTCCGGCTCGCCTGGCTCGAATAGGGGTTGTAGGCAGGGTACCCAGTGGCCTGGCTCTCGTTGTTGACCGACGGCAGCAGCTGGAGCAGACGCTTGGCCTCGGTGGACAGATCGACCGTGACGCGCTGGTTGGTGACGTTGCCGCCGCCCGCGCGACCGATCCGGCCGTGCTGCTTCTCGTACTCCTGGACGGTCTGGCCGACCTTCTGTCCCGGCTGGCTGGTGAGCTCGCGCCGGACGTCCCGCGAGGCATCGACATTGCCGCCGATGATGTCCGAGGTGCTCTTCCCAGCCTGGTCACCGGTGACGATCTGCACCTTCCCCGAGGCCATCTCATTGGGGAAGTGCTTCATCGCGTCAGCGAAGGAGACGATGCGGTCGCCGGACGAAGTGCTGACCTTGACCTTGGTGTTGTTGGGATCCTCGACATTCTGAAGCAGAGCCTCAAGGACCGGGTCCCGCTTACCAGATTTTTTCATCTGGTCGACGTAGACCTTTCCAGCCTGGTTGGTGTCCAGGGCACCGAACCAGCGCTTCCCGGCGTTGACCGTCCGCAGGCCTTCCTCGACGCCCTGCATCCCAGTGTGCGGGGTCTGCCGCCGGTTCGGTACGTACAGGCCATACTGACCGCTCTGGGCGCCCGAGGTGTTCTTCGAGGAGACCGGCCGGTTGCCCTGGCTCTGCGCGTGAGCAGCCACAGTGTTCCCAGCCAGCTGCTGGACGACCCAGTCCATGACGTTGGAGTTGTCGAGCTCGATCCCGGCGAGGTTGGAGATCGCATCCGAGATCACGTTCAGGTCGATCTGCGGGTTGTTGTTGAGGAACTCCTGCTCGATCATCGGGATTGCCTGCTGGGAGTTGCCGTACTTCTTGATCAGCTCCTGGATCTGCCGGATCCCGTCCGGACCGATGATCATGTCGATCACGTTGCGCTGGGAGCCCGCGACCATCCGGCCGTACTGACCGGGCTGATTGCGCATGATGCCCTGAAGCTGCCCGGCCGATACTCCGTACTGGGCCGCAACCATGTACTGGTAGCCACGGCTGAGCTGTCCGCTCATGTCCGTGCCCTGGAACTCACGGCCGTAGCTGGCCTGCGTCGAGGTGAGCATCCCAGCGAGGTCTGCGGAACCCGGCCCGGCACCCGTCCTGATCGCCTCTCCGAGCATCCCCTGGAACTGCCGCCGCATGTACTGGGCGTTGACCCCGGCCTTACCGGCGGTCTCGGAGACCTCCTTGAGGGCGTTGCTCAGCTCACCGAACGCGACGTTGGCGTCCCGGCTCGCAGTCTGGAGCATGTCCAGGGACTCGGTGACGTCCATGCCCCGGTTCTTGTAGTTCTGGGTGACGAAGTTCAGCGCGTCCTGACGGCCCTGGCCGGTCTGCGACTGGCCGGTGTACCCCATGGACGTGACGCCCTTGAAGGCTCGCCTCGCCATGTCGCCCGGCATGATCGCGCTCTTGCTCCAGCGGAATGTCTCCTCGCTGAAGCGTTCGCCGAACCCGGCGAAGTTCGAGGTGCCCTCGATCGACTGGTAGAAGCGGTTCTTCTCGCGCTCGGACTGGTAGAGGTTCGCAGCCAGGCTGGCGGCGGCCATGGTCGTGCCGACGTACGGAAGCTTCCGGGCACCTCGCAGGATGAGGTTGGTCCAGCCTCCCCCGCGACCGCCGTACCAGCCCGGGTTGAAGCCGTAGTAGC
>Ga0105035_100003_pt1 | contig 33548 bp, 44 predicted proteins | sample RS_233metaG_FD_91483 | JGI IMG/M metagenome (GOLD analysis project Ga0105035, IMG submission 91483) | Switchgrass associated microbial communities from Austin, Texas, USA, to study host-microbe interactions - RS_233 metaG | ecosystem: Host-associated > Plants > Roots > Rhizosphere | place: USA...
ACTACGACTCCGCCACCGAAGCGCAGATCGAGGAATGGCTACAGACACAACCAGAACGCTCGAACATCGGGCTGCGCATCCCCGACGGCATCATCGGCATCGACGTGGACGCATATGCCGGAAAGCAGGGCGGAGCCACCTGGGGCAAGACGGTTGAGCAATGGGGCGAGTTGCCTCCCACCTGGACCCTCAGCGCGCGGTCAGATGGCCTGAGCGGAATCCGGTTCTACAGAACACCCCGCGGGCTTGCTTGGCCCGGTGAAGTGGGGCCGGATGTCCAAGTGATTCAGTATCGCCATCGGTACGCTGTCGCATTCCCCTCGAAGCACCCCAAGCTCAAGCGCGTGTACCGATGGTACCCGCCGGGCGCTGAGATCGACGGCAAGTCCTACGTCCCTGAAATCCCGGATGTCTCAGCGCTCTCGATCCTCGGGTAGCGGTGTTGACCGACGAGCAACTCTTCGGGCTCTTGATCGTCCTGGGATGTTTGCTGATCGTCGGAATCTGTCTCGAGCTGCGCGACCCGCCGTAAGGCGTCGTGCTCACTCGCTATTAGATTGGGGGATGGTGGCGTTGTTCTGTGCTGCGGTCTTCCTGTATTCGTTTCTGGAAGGCTTGATGCGGTGACTACAGCAATCGATTTCCCGCTCCCCGCATTGCCCCAATCCTGGGTCGATGGGATGCAGAAAGGCGAGTACGTCAACCGTGCTCGCGGCAAGGTGTCCGGGCTCAAGGAAGCCTGGAAGTGGATCGCCAAGCGGCCAGACCCAAAGGGTGCGCCGTGTCCCGTGATGCAGACGGCTCTGGAGGAGGGTCTGGAGAACCTCTCCGAGAGTAGCGGTGGTGCAGCGCACGACGAACTCAACCGACGCGTCTACCAACTGGTGTCTCTCTCCATCGAGGGGCACCGTGGCGTGCACTTCGCCTTGAAGGCGTTGGGCGATGCGTTCATCGAGGAGGTCAGTTCCCGGCGCAAGAGCGCCTCGCTGGCGGGTGAGGCTACGGGTACGGTACGCACTCCCGAAGAGGCCAGGCGTGAGGTCAGTCGGTCCATCGTCGGCCGAGTGCAGCTCATGATCGGCGAGCTGAGCCAGCCGCACATGGTCGAGGCTGGGCTGAGTGAAGGCGCAGAGGCTTGCTCCTGCTGGATTGAGCCAGAGGAAGACGAGGATGGTGGGCTACTCACCGGACAGGGTCGTGCACAAGACCCCTTCACCTACGAACTGACCGACCTCGGCAACGCACAACAGCTCATCGACCTGGCCGATGGTCGCTTGCTCTGGGTACCCGCGTTCGAGCGTTGGTATGTGTATGGGGAGGATGGTTGCTGGTCTAGCCCTGACAACAACGCCGCTCTAGAGCTGGCCCGGCGGATTGCCCCGCGTGTCAAGCGCGCCGCAGAACAGCGGTACCGTGCAGCAGAAGGTGCAGACACTTCAGAGGCCAACGCCGTCAAGAACGGAACCGGTAAGTCCGACGCTGAAATGCTTATCGGGCAGGCTAAGCGGCTCCAGATGTGGGCAGAGCGTTGTGGCTCAGTGGGCGCGCTGACTGCGATGGAGAAGGTGCTCAAGACCTTCCCCGAGATGCTCGCCGGGGCCGAGACCTTCGACGCTGACGAGCGCCTGTTGCACGTGGGCGACGGCTCGGTAGTCGTGCTGGGGGCCGGCGGGGTAGAGGTTAGACCGGGTACGTTGGCAGATCGGGTTACGCGCGTTACGGGCGCCCCGTACGACCCTGGTGCTAGGTCTCCACTTTGGGAGGATTACCTTGACACATTCGTCCCGGATCTGGATGTCCGTTGGTTCTTGCAACGTCTGCTGGGCTACAGCCTCCTGGGAGGAAATCCTGAGCGAGTCATATGCTTCCTCCATGGACCCACGAGCAGCGGTAAGAGCACGGTCGTGGAGGCTGCTAGCGCAGCTGTGGGTACGTACGGGGGAGCATTCTCCCTGTCAGTGTTCCGAGAGAAGCAGGACGAAAGTCCTCGACCGGACCTGGTACGCATTCTGGACCAGCGCGTTGCCTTTACCTCGGAAGCCGGATCAGACTGGTATCTCCACGCCGATCAACTCAAACGATTGAGTGGTGGCGACTCGATCATCGCTCGGACCTTGCACTCTCGGGTGTACGTGGAGAAAATCCCGGCCATGACTCCGTTCATTGCCACCAACTCAGTTCCCACGGTTCTTCACGCAGACGAAGCGCTACTCCGCCGTCGGTTCATAGCCATCCCGTTCGATCACCAGGTGTTCGGAGATGGTGATGATACGACAGCTCGGGATCGGTTGCGTCGGGATCCTGATGCCCTCAAGGCTGTGTTGGCGTGGATGATCGATGGGTACGTGGGTTACTGCAAAGAGGGGCTGGGGAATCGGCCTCCGGCGGTCATCGCTCGCACGAGGGAATTTGGTACTGAGGTCAGCGTGAACCACTCATGGCTGGAGGAATGCTGCGAACTCGGGTCAGAGTTTGAGGTGATGGTCGACGATTTGGTGGCCAACTACAAGATGTGGTGCGCTACTAACGGCGTTGACAAGCCGCTTGGTACACAAGCGCTCGGGCACTTCTTGACTGCACAGGGTGTCGGTAAGCGCGAGAGAAGAAGGGTCGATGGAGTCAATCACTCGTTTAGGCCTGGCATCAAACTCCGAAACGGTGGCAGTTAGCGTACCGATCGTACCGATGTCGTACCGATGTTGGGCGTAACATCGGTACGAGTAAAATCCCTGGTCAGAGTGCTTATTTGAGTTGAAAGTACCGAAGTACCGAAGTAAATGGGAGGTTAGACTATGTACGCACGCTCGCCCTCTTTACTTAGCTACGTTCGACGCGCTACGTATACGGTCGAGGCTAACTCTCGTGCAGCTTCGGTACTTCGGTACGAAACCCATGTTTCCGCAGGTAGGGCTCGTACCGATGTTCGCGGCAGATCGGTACGACATCGGTACCGCTTCGGTACGGCGCAGGTAGACCCATGTTTCACTTCGGTACCGGGAGGGATGGCCCTTGAAGAAGCGTATCCATTGCCCCAAGTGCAGCCGTAGATTCGAGACAGTTGAGCAAATGGTCATTCACATGGAGAGGAACCACAAGTGACTGCACCGCGCGACCCGAGCCAGACACCAGGCGAGAGCGAGATGGGCTGGGGCCCAAACCTCATGCCCGACCCGGAGAAGGAACCGCCGCATCACCCTGATCTGTTGCGGGCGATGCACCGGACGAACCTGCATTCGGACGACCCGACGTATGTCGAGAACTTCGATGGAGACTTCGCGTGATGCGATTGTTTCTATCAATGGGTAGCGTACATGCTATCCACTACCCGGGATGATCGCAACTTCGAAGCAATAGTCGACGGGTTATACTGGAATAATTGGCCCGTCTGGTCATGGTGGTATCTGTCGAGGTATGGAAGGAAACGTATGTGGGTTGAAAAGTTCGATCGCGCTGACCTGATTGAGGTTGGCAACCAAATGACAGTGCAGGGCGACTGGTGGGAGGTGACTCAGATCCTTCCTACGCCAGATGTGGCGGACTATCTGGACTTCCACTTGCTGGGCGCGCCTACCCCGATGTTGACCTACAAGGTCAACCGGCGGGTGCCGTATCGAGTGGAAGAAACTTCGGAACCCGGGTAGCGGACAACTACTGGAGTAGGGTAGAGTTCTGCTCGTAAGGTTGGCGCTGACAGAGGAGTTCGGAATGGCTAAGGGACCTTGCCCCGTGAACGAGGGGCCGCACGGCCCGGAGGTTTCCGCCGGGGAGGACTCGCAGGTGATCGGGAACGAGACGGTCTACTTCTCGCGGATCGAGTGCGGGGCCTGCGGTCAGGGGCTGCGTAACGACATCCACACCCGGATCAAGAACGACGACAAGTAAGCTCAACTGGCCCGCCCTGTCTTCCCCTCAGGGCGGGCCCCTCATTGGTTTGGAGGACCAATGCCGAAGTCGAATACCTGCGATGAGTGCTCAGGGCACGGCCGGACCTACTGCACCAACTGCCAGGGTTCTGGTAGTCAGCCGGGCGTGACGCCACTGGTCCCGTGCAAGGTGTGTAACGGGGCGCGCTGGGTGACCTGCCAGAGCTGTGGTGGGTCGGGCAAGAAGTGACCGAGGCGATCGAAGAGAAGGACAAGTCCTTCATCCAGCAATATCTGGACTGGATGACAGGGTGGTTGGGTAACTACACCCTGACGATCATCGTGACTGTGGCGATCGTGTTGCTACTGATCTCGGTGTTCAGCAAACGCAGGTGACCGGTAACAGCGGCTATCTCGCCCGACCGGCGGGGTAGCCGCTGTTCTGTGCAGAGGGTAGGATCATGATCTGCGGGATAGTTGGTGGGTTAATCGCCGCACACGGACTCTATGATTGGATTTGGTGGCTCGAATGTCGTCGGAAGAGGTGGTCGTCGATGAATGTCAGTATGGCGATGGCCAGCCTGTCCACGGAGCCACTCGGATGTGCTACGAGCATGTCGAGGAATTCCAGCGCACAGGATGGACATTCCGACCGAATGGCGTGAGGCGTCGGGACGGGATTTCGGTTACCCCGGCTGGTACTGTGAAGGCCACTGCGCCCGCGTACAACACGCGTATGTTGATGTTGATGCAGGGCGACATCAATGTCGAGGACCTGGACGACGAGGAACTCGCCAAGGGAATGTGTCGGAACCCTGACGGGTCTTTCCCGCGTAGGCAGCCCGAGCTGATTCCCAAGATGATGTATGACCGAATGCAGCGCGAGTTGTTTGCACGCGCTGACGAGGGGCTGCGGGAAAGCCTGCTTGAGGCGGTTACCTCCATTGCGAATATTGCAACCGATGGACAGGTTGACGCCGGTCAGCGCTTCAAGGCGGCCACATGGTTGTTCGAGCGCCTGCGTGGCAAGACCCCAGACGTCGTCCAGGTTAGTCAGCAGAAGCCTTATGAGACTGTACTGGACAGTGTACACCGAGGTCCCCGGGTACAGCCCGTTCCGGTGGCGAACAATGCAGTGGAAAGTGAACAGCAGGCCGTGGTATCAACGGCCCCCGTGAGAGGGCAGCGACGTGCCCGAACCCCAGTCCCAGCCGATCACGCTCAATGACACACCGCTCTGCAACATCTGCCTACAAAGCGTTCGAATACTGCTTTGGGGTAAGCCGAAGGAGTACCTGATCGTTTGTCCGCTTTGCGATCGGTACGATCCACGTCTGTACGCGCCTCGCCGGGCGACAGGGTAAGCTAGGGGCCGGACGGCTTAGGAGGAAACAAATGGCTGCACTCCAGGGCTCCGGCGCTGTGATGGCGAAGCGGGGACTGTACCCGAACACGAGCGCTGACGTTGAGGCGCTCATGCTGCTCATCCTGTCGAACACCGCCTACCGAGACGTCCCGCCTCCGAGCTACACTCGGACTCAGCTGGGTGTGCTGACGGCTGGCACGCGGGTCGGAAGCAAGATGAACATTCGTGGGGGTGTGCTATAGGCGTCTGGAGCCCGCCCTCCTCAGCAGAACGTCGTATCAGCAGGTTGATCCAGGAATGGGGAGAGCACATCATGGCAACGGTGGAAGAGTTCCGGAACGAGGTCAACGCGGGCCTCGACAACATCCAGGGTGACCTGGACAACGTCAAGGCCAAGCTGGAAGAGGCGCTCGCTGGCCAGGGTGCCGCCCGTGAGGCGGGCATCCAAGAGGCTCTCGAGGGCCTGGCTGGTGTTCGGGACCGGATCGCGGGTATCGCGGCCCAGACCCCGGACGAGCCCACGACTCCCGAGGGCGACACCAACCCCGATGGGGACCAGCCTCCGAACCAGTCGGAGCAGTAGGCCTCCCCGGAGCCGTCGACTCTGGGTTGTAGGACGGAGCCCCGGACCTGAGCGTTGACCCACGGCGCTCAGGTCCGGGGTTTCCTGTCGTAAGGGAGTAAGTGGGTAGTGGGACAACTAGACGTTTGGACAGTGTACGACAGCCTGGGCTGGGATCCGCACGGGGCCCAGGAGGAAGTTGTCTCCTGCCCGGTACGTAACCGAGTAGTTTCAGCGGGCCGACGCTTTGGTAAGAGCGACATCGGCGGGCACGAACTAGTGCCCGAGGCTTTGGTCACATATGATCTGCAGCAGATGCTGAAGGAAACCGGTAAGCGTCGGGACTTCTGGATTGTGGGCCCTGAGTACAGTGACGCCGAGAAGGAATTCCGCGTCGCCTACAACTCTCTGACGGCTCTGCAGGTCCCATTCGACAAGCCCGGCACCTACAACGACCCGCTCGGCGGGAACATGCACATCTCGTTGTGGGAGGGCACCTTCCAGATCCACTGCAAATCAGCTCGGCACCCCGAGCAACTCGTCGGCGAGGGCCTGCGCGGGGTGATCCTGTCAGAGGCCGCAAAGCTCAAGCCGAGCGTGTGGTACAAGTACTTGCGCCCAACCTTGGCCGACTTCGATGGCTGGTCGTTGATGGCAAGTACCCCAGAGGGGAAGAACTGGTTCTACGACCAGTGGCTGCTGGGTAGGGACCCTAATCGACCTGACTGGCGTAGCTGGCGATTCCCAGCCTGGTCAAACCCGTATGTGTACAAGACGCCTACCTCGACACAAGACGTCAAGATCCTGCAAGAGAAGCTCGCCAAGAACCCTGACCAGTTGTCGATTCGCGAGATCATTGAGCAGCATCAGCTGATTATTGATGACGAGATCCAGGCGATGATCGGTGACTTGACACCTGAGGCTTTCAATCAGGAGATTGGCGCCGAGTTCACGGACTTCGTGGGCCGGGTGTTCAAGGAATTCGACGAGGAGCTACATGTACGCGATCTGGAATGGCAACCCAACTGGCTCACCGTCGGAGCAGTCGACTACGGATTCACAAACCCCAACGTTTGGCTCCTCATCCAGATTGGCCCGTGGGGGCAGATTCACGTCTATGACGAGTTCTATGAAGCGGGCTATACAACAGAAGAGTTTGGCAAGGAGATTCAAGCAAGGGGTCTCTGCCCAGACATTTGTAAGACGTTCTTCCCTGATCCGGCTTCACCGGGAGATACGCGACAGCTGGAATCAATCCTGAGGATCAACCACACTGGTGGTACTGGTGGCGAGCTGAAGTATCGAATTGACTCCATTCGGAAGGCGCTGAAGCGCGTTCCTGAATTGGCCGTTGACTCGAACCCCGACAAGAAGCCGCAGCTCCTGATCAACCGCCGTTGCATTCAGACCAAGCGTGAGTTCTTGGAGTACCGATATCCCAAGACCAAAGAAGAGGCAGCATCGCTGCAGCGCGCCTACGGCGACAAGAACGCGTCCGAGAACCCCATGAAGAAGGATGACCACACGCCTGAGGCGTTGGGACGATTCTTCGCGGGCTTCTTTGGCACAGTTGACCAACGGGTCGGCGGCATGCGGAAGAGCCGCGCTAAGATTCGCCGCTGAGTACTTAGGGTCGGAGGACCGATGGCTGTTGATCAGTGGGCTTCCATTAAGCCCTACTTCCCGACTACCGCGCCGATTGGTGTGGTCGGGGATGATGCGTCGCGCCTCATGGCGTACGACTGCTATGAGAACTTCTACTGGAATGCACCTGAGTCGTACAAGATCGTTCCACGCAGCGAGGACGCTCAGCCGATCTATTTGCCCAGTGCGCGCAGCATCATCGAGGCCAGTCACCGATTCCTCGCCAAGGACTGGGACTTCCTGGTGCACCCCAAGGTGGGTACGCCGGATGACCAGGCTCTCGTCAAGGGCCTGATGCAGAGCATCTGGAAGCGCGAGAAGATGTACGCAAAGCAGACTTCGCAGAAGCGAAACCTGCTGATTCGTGGCGACATGATGTGGCACATCACGGCAGACCCGAACAAGGCGCAGGGCGAGCGGATCTCGATCCACGTACTACACCCGGGGCACTATTTCCCGATCTACGATGAGGCCAACCCAGACCGCATCGTCGGGTGTTACCTCGTAGACGAGACCGAGGACCCGCGTGACGCCACCAAGACCGTCAGCCGACGCCAGATGTACCGGAAGACGGAAGCCGGGACGATTGAGTCCGAGTTGGCCCTGTACGAACTCGGCAAGTGGGACGACCGGGTCAAGCTCGAAGACGCCACCAAGGTGCAGGACGTGATCCCGCTCCAGGTGCTGCCGCCGCAGATCACGACGATTCCGGTATACCATACAGCGAACTTCCTGAACGACTCCATCTGGGGTAGCTCCGAGCTGCGCGGCATCGAGACCGTGATGGGCGGGGTAAACCAGGCTGTGTCTGATCAGGACCTGGCGATCTCACTCCAGGGTCTCGGAGTGTACTGGACCAACGCTGGTCCGCCGAAGGACGCGCAGGGCAACCCCGCGCCGTTCATCTTCGGTCCGGGTGAGGTTGTGGAGGTTCCGCGCGACGCGACTTTCGGAAGGGTGACCGGGGTATCCGGAGCCCTTCCGGGGATCGAGCATATGCAGTTCATGCTCGATAACGCAAGTGAAGCGATCGGTGTTCCTGACATCGCTCGTGGTAAGGTGAACGTGTCGGTTGCAGAAAGCGGCATCAGCCTCGCTCTGCAGCTGGCACCGTTGCTGGCCAAGAACGCCGAGAAGGAGCAGGAACTCCTGGGCGTCAATGACCACATGCTTTACGATCTGGTAAAGCAGTGGTTCCCTGCTTACGAGCAGCTGGCCGAGAACTTCCCTGTAGAGGTTGCTAGTGTCGTCGGCGACCCGATGCCGCAGAATAGGGCGGACCAGATCGCTGAGATCCTGACGCTGGTGACAAGTGTGCCTCCGCTAATCACTGTCGGTATGGCTCAGGCTAAGCTCACCGAGCTAGGCTACGAGTTCCCGGCAGGCAGTGAGGACGCTGTCTTCCAGGATGCTCAGCGCCTGAGCGAAGCCCGCGCATCGGCCGATCCGTACGCGAGCCGCTACAAGGAAGAGCTCGACGAAACCGGAGGAACTCCGAGTGAGTAAGGTTAAGGTGTTGCTGGCCGCCCTCTTGGGTGTGGCAGCGCTTCTCGTGTTCTCGCCTGTGGCGAGTGCACTCGTTCCGGCTAGCCCCAGTGGCCGGATCACGTGCGAGCAGGCCACCAAGACGGTCTCAGACCTCGAAGCCAAGATCACGGTGGAAACCGGGAAGCTCGCTGGCCTCGAGAAGGCTGTGGCTGACGCGATCGCGGCCGACAACTTGGTGAAGCCTCCGCTGACCGTGGACTCGCCTGTGACCGTGGCGGCGAAGAAGGCTCTGGCTGACGCCAAGACGCTCATCGCCTCGATCAAGGTCGACCTGGGTAAGGCGCAGGCGACGAAGGACCGCGTCTGCACGATCGTCACGCCCAGCCCGACGGTGACGGTCACCTCGACCCCGCCTCCGGTGGGGCAGGTCTCCTGCGCAAACCTCTCCTACAAGGAGGCGCAGGCTGTGCTGAAGAACAACCCGGGTGACCCGTTCAACCTGGACCCGGACAAGGACGGCGAGGCCTGCGACTTCAAGCGGCCCGTGTCCCAGCCGGTGACCCCGAGCGGAAGCGTGGCGACGGGCGGATGAGGTACTGGGTGGCGCTGATTGCCCTGGGATTGTCCTTGGTGGCCGGGTGTGGGATGGAGACCCCCTCGGCCACCGAGGCCCCTGGCCTGGTTCAGCAAGACGAGTCGGTAAACCCCACTCCATACCCGACGGGAATCGAGATTCCCAAGATCGGGGTCAAGGGACCGCTGGGCCGGACCGACGTCGACAAGGACAATGTCCTGATCGTGTCCGATCTGAGCGATCCGAAGAGGATTGACTGGTATGAGCGAGGCGGAATCCCCGGAGATGTCGGATTCCCTGCCGTCATCATCAGCCATGTCAATGGGCACGGGAATCCTGGCGGTTTCGCCGATCTGCATAAGCTGGTACGAGGCGACACCGTGGTTGTGGAACGGGGAGACGGAACCCGCCTCGGCTTCATTGTGGACACAGTGAACAAGTACAATAAGGCGAAATTCCCCACGGCTGAGGTATACAAGCCCAGCCCCACTGTCCCGAAGCTCGTCCTGATTACATGCGGCGGCAAGTTCGTGGGTCCGCCAACCGGGTACGAGGACAACATCGTTGTCACAGCCGCGCTAGATACGCCAGCGGCGGGGTAAGCTACCGCCTCATGGCCATGCCTCGGCAGCTGCAGCAATCTTACCTCACCGGTAAGGTTGCTGCTCGCATTCGATGGAATACCCCGGGCGACTTCACGCGCTGTGTGCGACAGGCCCAGAAGCACGGGATGTCGCCCGGGATGGCCAAGGGAGCCTGCAACAAGCTCCACAAGCTAGCCACCGGAGTTTACCCCGGTGACAAGCGCAATGTGGGCCGCCGGGTGAAGAAGTAGTGGGTAAGCACAAAGGCCCGACCAAGTTCTACAGCAAGAAACAGTGGCGATGGGCTTTCGCTACAAAGAAATCGTGGGCACGCAGGCAGGCACACCGAACTCCGGGTGGGCCGAAGGTCAGATACCGTCGACTTCCGACTCGATCAAGAAAGAGGAAGCGCTAAATGGCCGGATTCCGTCGCCTGCGCGGGGTCACCTCGCTGCGATCGCTAGTCGCCCGCAAGCGAAAGCGAATCAAGTACGCTGATTACTCGGCTGCACAGCCCCTGGCAGCGCCGAAAGCCCTTGTCGGAACGAAGCAGAAGGACAAGATCTGATGGCGCGCTGGAATGCAGCACTGCACCCTCGTGGTCGAGGCGGTAAGTTCAAGAAGAAGGGTGGTGGAAGCTCTGGCTCTGTGAGCCAGAAGGAGCTGAACCGCCGTGCAGAGATCTCCTACAGCCGCCAGACCGGCGACTTGAAGCCTCGCAGCAAGAAGGAGCAGGCTCGGCAGCGCTCGAATGGCCGGAAGATTGCGGCCGGGGCTGTGGGTGGGGCTGTCGTAGGGTTCGTGGCTGGGGCTCGGGTGTCCAAGGGAAGCCCGGCTGTGGCTGTGGTGAGCGGTTACGTGGGCGCGCACGCCGGAGCTAAGGCTGTCAGCGACCGTCTGCAGGCCAAGCGCGCCACTCAGGGCAGGAAGGTGAAGCGCTGATGGCCAGATTCGTCTCCTCGCTTCACCCGCGTGGCAAGGACGGCAAGTTCGTCAAGAAGGGTGGCGGCAGTTCCAGTCCCGCCCGCAAGAAGTCGAGCGGTCCGAAGACCCGACAGAAGGTAGCTCGTGCAGGCGAGCGGACCGTCAACCGCGCTCGCAAAACCAAGAACAACCTCAAGGGTCCAGTCGGCAAGGTTCTCGCCGCAAAGGCGGTCTATGATGACATCACAGACGTCGCCTCGCATGGAGCTAAGGCGTACGCCTACGGCGCTACGGGCAACTACGTCAAGTCTGCCCTCCACGGTGCAAAGGCAGGCACGGCGGGTGCCCGGCTTGGCTCTAGGGCCGCTGGGGCTATCGTTCGCAATGCCGGGCAGGGTAAAGCCTTCTCCCAGGCCAAGAAGCGCAAGTTCTACGCCGCACAGGCCAAGTTTGACGATCGAGTCCAGACTATCGACAACGCCGCTACGATTGGGCTGGTACTCACTGGCGGTGCTCTCCGCAAGAAGTCACCTGCTGGCACCAATGGCGTCAAGGGTATTGGTTCGGGCAGTAAAGGCCTGAAGCCTGCACGCCGGAATCGCCAGGGCGTGTACCAGATCACCAAGGTGAAGAAGGTCACCGCCGGGGCGCGAGTTCGGCGATGACATGCACTGGGTCACGGCGATGTGCATCGTGGCCGGAATCGTTTGGCCAGTCACGTTTCTGTTCTATTGGGGACTAGGAGGATTCGATGTCGAGGTGGAATTCCGCCCTGCACCCCCGAGGACCAGACGGGCGGTTCCGGAGCAAGACCACATACGGCGTTCGGGTAAGCACGCGGTCCGTGAGCGCGACAGTCGGCCGCCGGATTCCCCTGGTGCCGGGCAAGGTGAACCTGTACGTGGGTGGCCTGGTCCGGCTGGAGAACGCGTCGCGGTCCAAGGGGCCGATCGACCGCGTTCTGGACAGGGCCGGGGACCGCTTGGTGAACGCCGTCCCGGACGGTCGGGGGCGCGACATCGCGCGTAGCCTGGTTGGAACTGGACAGTTCCGCGAAGGCTCAACTCTGATCACCGCCAACACCGGACGGCGGGGTCGGGCTACGGTTAGCGCGCGCCGTTCAACTGGCGGAACCATGCGCGGCGGAAACTCCGTGCAGACCAAGGGCAACGCATCTGTTCGTAGCCCAAACAGGAAGCCTCGCCAGCCGAGGCAACCACGAGCGAGGAAGGTGGCAGCCTGATGGTACTCACCGAAGGTGATGCGGTCCTCAAGAACAAGAAGGGCGTGCATCGCGGCGGGCGGGGTAAGAAGGACCGCCGCAAGAAGGGGCGTGCGGTTCGAGCGATCATTCCGCTGATCCGCGAAGCAGGAATTCGGCAGCCCCATCGTAAGGGCTACCTTGTCTAGTCCGCTCCCTCAGGATCTCGCGCGATTCCTACAGCACCTCTCTCGACAGGGATCGCGCGAGATCTGCGGGTTCATATTCGGGGACCCGTGGGAGATCGTTGACATCGACAATGTGGCTCCTGGTGATGGCGATTTCGAGATGCATCACGGGCAGACACAAGAGCAGTACATGCGGTGGGACGCAGGTCGCATGGTAGGTGTGTACCACAGTCATCCGGGCGGGACTAACTTCCCTTCCGACAATGACATCAGGCACGCTCCATGGGGGTTGCGATACTGGGTAGTGACGGATACCGCAGTAACAGAATGGACCTTCGATGACAAGCCCACTGGCAAGAGATCCGCGCATCTGGTTGACGCGGTACCTCACGTTCCAGCGGGCCAAGGACAGGCAGTTGATTGCGGAGCTGGAACAGGCCGCTAAGGACGCAAAAGCGAGAATCGACGAGATCGCCAAGCGCAAGAACGTGGGGGCAGTCGTAGAGCGAGCGCAGCTCGAAAGTGCTCGCAAGGAGATCTTCGAGGTGATCGCTGAACTCTGGAGAAGGGTCGGTGATCTAACCCGTGCAGCACAGGCAGAAGCGGCTTCGCTTGCTATCGACGTCGGATGGCAGTGGGACCAAGTCCTGCTCACCCGAGCAATCCCGAGCGCCGCAACTCGACGTGCAATGCGTGACTCACTCAACAGTGCCGCTAGCCGAAACGTTGAAGGAGCTATCCAACGGATGGGCGGCAATCGAGTCGCACTATCCCGACGTGTCTACCTTGCAGAACAGCTTGTCAACGGGCAGGTCGATCGGCGGATCAATTCGGCACTGGCTCGCGGGATCAACTGGCGTCAGTTCGCCACAGAGGTCAAGGATCTCATCCGTCCGGATACACCGGGTGGTGTGAGCTACGCCGCCAAGCGGCTGGCCCGAACAGAGATCAACGCGGCATACCACGCCCTGTCGGTACAGCAGAATGTCGATAAGCCGTGGAACCAGTCAATGGACTGGAACACCAGCAAGTCGCACCCGAAGGAAGACATCTGCGATCTCTTGGCTAAGCGCGGACCGTATCCAATGGATGACGTTCCTCGTAAGCCACACCCGCAGTGCCTGTGCTATGTGTCTCCCCGCACAGTAACGCCCGAGGTGTTCCTCCAGGAATACCGACGAGGAGCATACGACGATTACATTCGTCGAACATACGGGTATCCAGGTTCGCAGGCAGCCTAGCGATTACCCGTCGCCACCCCGCAGCCGGTAGCCTTACCGCCTGTCACGTAGTATCATCCTGAGGAGGAGAGATGGGCCCCTGCCGCAGCATGCGTCAGCGTCGCATCAACGCCATCCTCTCGATTCCTGTCATCAAGGGCTCTGAGCCCAATGGCGAGAACGAGAACGACGACGAGAACGAAAACCAGAACCAGAACGACAATGGTTCTGGTGGCGAAGGTGGTTCTGGCGGTAGCCCCGAAGGCGGAGAGCCTCGTGTCTACACGCAGCAGGACGTCGACGCCATCATGAAGCGCCTCTCTGGAGCCGATAAGGCCCGAGTCGACGCTGAGAAGCGAGTCAAGGAATTCGAGGACGCGAGCAAGTCTGAACTCGACAAGGCCAAGTCCGACGCGGAAGAGGCCAAGAAGCGCGCAGACGCTGCTGAGAAGGAGCTCATCGAAGCTCGTGTCAGCAATGCGTTCCTCACCTCAAGCAAGCACTCCTGGCACGACCCGGAAACGGCTCTCGCCCTCCTCGATCGCTCCGAGATTCGGATCGATGACGATGGCAAGATCGTCGGGGTGAAGGAGGCGGCCGATGCACTCGCCAAGGCCAAGCCCTTCCTGCTGAGTGACAAGAGGTCCGACGAGAGGTCGTCGGGCGGGAACAACGGTGGCGGGAAGCCTTCTGGTGGCCAGCCGAGCAACAACGGCAGCGGCACCAACAAGGAGAAGGAGCGCCAGAAGCTCCTCGAGAAGTACCCCGCCCTCGCCATGGGAAGGTAGAGGAAGGAATCCCCATTGTCCAGGTACGACAAGTATGATCCAAAGGTCGGGGGCTTTCGAGCCTTCCTGGCCACGGACTGGATTCAGGATACGGATCTGAACAAGGTCTGGCCGGTCGGCCTGGACGTCAATGGTCTGGTCGTCAAGGGTGCAGGCCAGTCGGGCATCGTGGGTGTTCTGGTGATCACCCGCAAGATGTACGCGGCCGATGAGCCCGTCGACGTCATGACGGCCGGTGAGATCGTCGAGTTCAACCCGGGCGGCACCCCTGCCCCGGCGGGGTCGGCCATCTTCGGCGAAGGTTCGGGTGACTTCGAGGTGGACATCGCCGCGAACGTCGCTGCTGGTGCGGTTCGAATCGGGCACACCGTGGAGGCCTCGGCCACCCGGGGTACTCGGCTCGTGGTTCGCGTGGCTCCGCCCGCACTGACCGGTGGGAGTGGCGCGTGATGAACAGTACGATTGATCTCGATTTCCTGCGGTACACGGACACGTTCCGTACCCGCAAGGTCCTGGGCTACAGCCCGGATGGGTTCCCGCTCTACGCCATCAAGGGTAGCGAGTACGGTACCAACACGCAGGGTGACCTGGTCACCATCACTGCGGATGGTCGCGATCTCAACGCGATGTGGGCTGAGTTCCAGGCCACGCTGGAGATCTTCAACGACCGTCGCCAGACGCTCGTCAACCTGTTCACGTTCCCGGTCACTTCGCTGATCGAGGATGTGCCGCAGGTCGGCGAGGTCGAGTTCGAGATGGCCTCGGAGTTCGGTGAGCCGGTTGGTGTCCGTCAGGGCCTGGCCTACTTCTCGCTGGGCTACGACTTCCACGACTACGACGCTGCGGTCCGCTACACCTGGAAGTTCCTCCGGGACGCGGACGCCCGTCAGGTCGAGGCCATCCACACCTCCATGCTGAACGCGGACAACCGTCTCGTGTTCCGCAAGATCATGGAGGCGCTGTTCGACAACCGGAACCGTCAGGCCGACATCCGGGGTCAGAACGTCCCGGTGTACGCTCTGTACAACGCGGATGGTACGGTTCCGCCGTCGTACAAGAGCAACTCGTTCAGTGGCACTCACAACCACTACATGACGTCGGGTGCGGCTGCAATCGACTCGGGTGACGTCGAGGCTCTGTACGACAACATCGCCGAGCACGGGTACGGCATCGAGAACGGCACGCAGTTCGTGCTGTTCGCGCCGAAGGCGCTCGTCAAGGAGATGCGCAAGTGGCGCGCGGGTCAGGTCTCCGCGAACGCGGTCGTGGCGAACTACGACTTCATTCCGGCGGCCAACCAGCCGACTCTGATCGTTCCGAACGCGGAGGGCCTGCTCGGCTCGCGTCCTCCGAACAGCTGGAACGGTCTGGCTGTGGTCGGCAGCTACGGGGACATCCTCATCATCGAGGAGGACTACATCCCCGCTGGCTACCTGCTGATGCTCGGTACGGGTGGAGCGGGCAACCTGCAGAACCCGGTGGGTCTGCGGGAGCACGCCAACCCCGCCTACCGCGGTCTGCGGCTGCTGCCGGGTAACAACCAGCGGTACCCGCTGGTGGACTCGTACTACTCGCGCGGCTTCGGTACTGGTATCCGGCAGCGTGCGGGTGCGGCGATCATGCAGATCACCGCTTCGGGTTCGTACACCCGGCCGACGCAGTACACTCGGGGTGGTGGTCTCTCGTGAGTCGTCGGGATGAGTCCGAGCTGATCACGAAGGCTGAGCTCACGGACGACGAGCAGGCCTACGTCGATCAGCGTGGCATGCTGGCCCAGGCCCGCGCCACGTACCAGGCGATGTCCGACGAGGACAAGGCCAGCGTTGTCGAGCAGCACGGCGACGATCAGCGGGCGGCCGAGGAGCAGGAAGAGGACGAGGGCGTTCCCGTCGAGGAATGGCTCAAGACCGCGACTGTGGCCGAGATCAAGGAAGAGCTGGACTCCCGAGGAGTCGAGTACAAGGCGGACGCCAAGAAGCCGGAGCTGAGCAAGCTTCTGGTGGACTCGGTTCACGCCGAGAAGTGAGCAATCGGCCCCGGACCGCGTTGACTGAGGTCGCGCGGTCCGGGGTTTCTCTTGTCGCACCGAGACGGCGGGGTAATGGCTGAGTTCGCAGGGGAATGGGGTCCCGAAGGGATTGAGTACCCCAACGGCCAGCGTGCCGTCAACCGTTCGTACACCGTCAAGACCGGTTTGGGTGCACTGATCCCGCTGTTCGGGGACAAGAATCGATCGACCAACAAGCCGAATCCAGGGACAACGGATTCGCTTGGTAACATCTACTTCTTCGCCAATCCTGGAACCTACGTTCTGGAGATTGACGAGTTCTACGATTTCCCGATTACAGTACAGCTGCATCCGGACGAGCCTATTGGTGGAGTTGGACCAGTAGTCAATGTCGGGTTCGAAGTCAACGTGATCAACCAGACGCTCGTGCAGGTTCTGCACGGATTCCTGTGGAAGCCCGCTGGCGTCGAAGCAACAGAATTGGATGGAGTGACGCGCGTCTTGCCCGAGCGCATCGTGCATCCAGCGCCGGGAGTGACAGAAGTCACTTTTGGCTTCCCGTTCTCCGGCAGAGTGCTCGTGAGCTAGGAAGGCGACTATGTCCATCAGGCTTGCAGGAAACCTGGACCTCACCCAGTTCGCGATCATCGGTGCGATGCTGCACCCGGTCTCAGCTGACCCGAGTGGTCTGGGAACCGGCGACAAGGGCCGCATCTGGTTCAACACCACCAGCAACCGGCTCAAGGTCTGGGACGGCACCGGAGCGGTCGACCTTCTGGACCTGAGTGCGGCTACTGGCACGCTGACCGCCTCCAAGATCTCCGATCTGGCGACGGTCGTGCAGGCGTACCGCCTGGATCAGTTCGCAGCGCCGAACACCGACATCAGCATGGCGTCGCACAAGATCACGAACGTCACTGATCCGTCTGGCAACCAGGACGCTGCGACCAAGAACTACGTCGACACCGCCCTGGCAGGGTTGGCCACGGGCCAGACGCTGAAGGGTGCGGTTCGTGGTGCGGCCACTACAAACGTCAACATCGCTTCTGCTCCGGCTACGATCGATGGCATCACGCCAACGAACGGCGATATCTTCCTTTTGACTGGCCAGACCACTGGGACTCAGAACGGTCCTTACGTCTGGACTGCGGCTGGCGCTGCTATGGCGCGCGCTGCCAACTGGGACAGTTCGGCCGAGGCGGTCCTGGGTTCGTACTGGATCGTCCGTGAGGGCACCAACGCGGACACGTTTGCCCTCCTGACGAACGACACGGCGATTACCCTTGGTACTTCTACCCCGGCGTTCGTGTTCCGTGGTGCCGCTGGCGCTACGTACACGGCTGGCGGTGGTATTGGGCTCAGCGGCACGGACTTCTCTGTCGCAGCCGGTACCGGGCTGAGCCAGGACGCGGACGGCTTGAGCATCAACACCGCCGTCACCTCCCGCAAGGCAGGTGGCGCTGTTCCGGCTACCACTTCTGGCATCTTCACGGTCAGCGGCCAGAACGTCACCGTGAACCACGGGTTCGGTACTCCTGCTCCGCGCGTCACGGTGATGACTGGCTCCAGCCCGGTGAGTGGTTTCACCGCGAATCAGCCGGTGATCGTGGACTGGGTCCGGGTTGACGACAACAACATCATGTTCACGTTCCCTGGTACGCTTGCGGCGAACCAGTGGATCGTCGGCATCGAGGGCTGATAGGTGAAGTTCGCCCAGAACCCCACTCTGGCGAACAGCTCTCCTAGCGGTGCTCTGGAGGCTGCCAGCAAGGGGTATGCAGACGGTCTGATTGCTGCCCTGACTCCGGCGGGTCTCGGGGCACACAAGGCACTCACGGTCACCTCGACCAAGACCGGAAACTACACTGCAGCCAGCGGAGATGTGGTTCCGTGTAACTCGTCCGGTGGCGGGTTCACGATTACATTGCCAACGGCTGCAGTTGGCTCGGTCATCGTTGTAACCAAGACTGGTACCGACAACAACAAGATCTCCATTGCAAAACAGGGTGGGGACGCTTGGCTGAATGGTACTCCGGTCGACCTGGTAACTCAGGGCGACGTGCGCTGGTTCTATGGATACAACGGTGGTTGGGTGCAGGTCGATCCGCCAGGATCGAAACTCAAGCAGTTCCCGGTTGTCACGCTGACGTATGCAGCTACGGTTGCTCCGGACTGTAATGTTAGCAACTCGTTCCTTGTTGTGGCCACTGGCAACATGCAGCTCCTGGCCCCAACGGGAACACCTGTCGACGGCCAAATTTTGGAGCTTGAGTTCAACGCCTCTGGCGGGGCAAGGACCCTTTCTCTCGCAACTGCAGCCAGCGCTGGACAATTCAAGTTTGGCACTGACATCACCGCTCTTAGCGCAACCGGATCTGGCCTGAATGACATCCTGCAGACTCGCTGGTCTGCCAACAAGTCTCGTTGGCTCGTGACTGGTTATGTCAAGGGATTCTGATGGCACCCAGCGTTCGATCGTTCGAGGTCGGTGGTAGCGAAGGAACCGGTGAGACTCTCAACAAGCCTACGGGAACAGTTAATGGTGACTGGCTCCTTGCCGTAACAGCATCTGACGAAACCACCGACACTTGGGTCACCCTTCCTGCCGGTTTCAATGAGATCGCAGACAGCCGGATCAGTCAGTCTGCAACGCAACCCAAGTTCCAGGTATCTATCAAGGAGGCTGCCAGCGAAGGTTCCACTTATGCGTTCACTGTGCCTTCCTTCATGTCTAGCATTACCTGGCTGTTCGCGCTTCAGGGGTGTACAGCTAACACCATTTGGAAGTCGGCAGTTGCACGAGGCACGGTAGCGGCGAGCGTCTCGCCGAACATCACCGCTGCTACGCATGGTGGTACCGATCCGCTTGTGTTCGACCTTGTGGCAGCGATCACCGAGTACACCGCAAGAACCTTCTCTACCCCGAGTGGTATGACTGCCCGAGGTGGAGCCATCAATGGCGCTTGGATGTATGGTGCAGGCTTCTCTCTGGGACTGTCGGGAGCGGTAGACTCGGTGGCACGGACATCTACGATCTCTGCAGCCGAACCTTGGACGGCTTGTGCAGTTGTGGTCGCAGATCCTCCTGCGGCTACGTACAAGAAGGGGTTGCTGATCCCGACATGAGGAGTGATTGTGGCTGACGAAGCAGACGTCAAGGCAGTCATGGAGCTGCTCGGGAACGCCGCAGGCGCTGGTGGGTGGACCGAAGAGCGTGTGGGCGAAGACCTCGACAACGGGATGACCCCCAACCAGATCGCACTGGCCTGGTGGAGCTACCGTGCGGCCAATACGGTCAACCTGGTGAGCGTGAGCGAGTCTGGATCCAGCCGTAGTCTGCAGGACATCTGGAACCACGCCATTGCGATGCGTGACTACTTCCGCAAGTTGGTTGATGGCGAGACCGAAGAAGAGATTCCTCCGGTCGATCCGTATGGCGTGGGTATCCGTACCTTCCCGATCCGTCGGATTGCGAGGTAGCTATGGTTGCCATTCCATTCCCTCCGGGGGTTGTAGACGACTACCCGCCTGTCGGCGACATGGCGACAGAGTTGGAGCATCAGCGTGAACTCACCGAGTGGTTCATCGAGCAGGACCCCGCCGAAGTCGTGCTCACCCCTCGATCAACTGGTCGAACAGCATCCGGAGCTACTGCAACATCTGATTCCCCTCCCCGTCCACTCCAGCGCGTCAAGTTCGTGTATGGTGGCGGGACAGGTGGTGGTCGTGCCGGGCTCGTCGACACCGGTGACGGACGGAATCGACAGTTCACGTATGTAATGATTGGCCGGTACGACGCAGTCTTCGGGATTGGTGACTGGTTCCTCGATGACAAGGGGAACAAGTGGGAAGTAGAAGAGCTGCTCCCGTACAACGACTATGAAGTCCGGGCAACTGTTCGACTGTACGGAAAGGATCCGCAGTATGGCTAGCGGCTTCCGAATCGACACTGGCGAGTTGCGCCGTAATTTGGGTGCATTCGACGCCAAGGTGCACGGTGCAGTGTCTGCGATCGTGGACTACAACGCTACGGTCGGTGAAGCGCAGATGAAGGCGACTGCGCCGTGGACCGATCGTACGACCGCAGCCCGTAACGGTCTGCACACCACTACATTCCACGAGCTCGCGCAGTGGACGGCCGTTTTTGCACACGCCGTGAACTATGGTATCTGGCTCGAGACGCGCCGAGACTTCAACGGCCGGTACGCGATCATCATGGCCACAGTGATTGCCATCGGCGAGCAGATCATGCGGATGCTCAGCAATCTGTTTGGCAAGATCTGATGTGCCGCGTTGCGATGTACGAGCTGCTCAAGAACGACTCTGAGCTACAGGCGTTCGGGATTGATCAGAACCACCTGTGGCCGAACTTCGCCCTGGACGGAGCACCTCGTGACGGGATTCCTTGGATTGTTATGCGATGGGGCTCGCGCCCTTCTCGTTTTGGGCGTCAGCCGGGTGGTCCGCTTGCGCTCACAATCTGGGCTTACCAGATTCGGCAGAAGGGCTCGGACTTCACCGTCCTGGATGCGCTACTGACCCGCTGCACCGAGCTGCTGGGCGGGGTAGAGCACTACGAGGGCACTGATGGAAGCGTCATTACTTCCGTAGACTTCCGAGGATATTCGGAGGACCTGACTGACGACGGGTACGACGCAATAGCCAAGAATGCAGCGTACACAGTTGTTTGCCGGTGATACGACAGCCCGGTAGGCTTACTGCCGCCTGGCACTGAGGAGGAAGAACATGGCTGAGGCCAAGGAGACGGAGGCCGTCAAGGTCACCGAGATGCCCCCACTCGAGGTTCCGAACAAGGACTTCGTGCGGTACGTGGGTGTCTGCTCGACCCGGCTCATTCGGGTCGACGAGTGGCCGACTTCGGTTCCGAGCAACAAGCGGCCGAAGACGGACGTCGTCTGGAACAAGTTCAACGGCTGGTACATCCCGAAGTCCGAGTTCAGTGCCGAGTGCCTGCAGGTCCTGGCGGACGACGGAAGCTTCGTCATCTCGGAGAAGTGAGATGCGCCTGCATTGCGGTAGCAAGGTGCACGGTGATGTGCTAGAAGGAATTCTAGAGATCAGGTGCACTTCAATGTACTGCGGTGCAGGCAAGGGGTACGTGGTCCTACATAGGTTCGATCTGGCCACTGGAGAACTGCTAGAAACGGCGAGGTACAAGGACCCCGCCAGGAGGAGACAGCAATGACGATGCCCGTGGCTCTGCCCTATGGTATCCGCGACTGCAAGCTGACCCGGTACACCGATGGACAGGGTTCAGTGCTCGCGGACTCTTCGGTGGACCTTCCCAACATGACCACCTTCTCCTTCTCGGAGACGGAGGAGTTCTCGGAACTCCGTGGTGATGACCGCGTCATTGCGACGCGGGGTCAGGGTGCCCAGGTCGAATTCGAGCTCGAGGCTGGTGGCATCTCGTTCCCGGCATGGTCGATTCTGACCGGCGGCGAGGTCATCGAGTCTGGGACCACTCCCAACCGCAAGCGTGTGATTCGGAAGCTGGCCACCGCGTCCCGGCCGTACTTCCGGACCGAGGGCCGCGCGGTGTCGGACAGCGGTGGCGACATCCACGCGATGGTGTACCGCTGCAAGATCAATGACACCGTCGAGGGCGAGTTCGCCGATGGCGAGTTCTTCATGACGTCGGCTTCCGGCCTCGGCCTGCCGATGCTCGATGAGAACTTCGACATCCTGTACGACTTCGTCCAGAACGAGACCGGCGTGCTCATCCCGACCACCCCGGTTCTCAACCCGCTGGGTCCGCCCTACGGGCTGGCTGGCGAGCCGCTCACGGCCACCACGGCTGGGCTCACCTGGGAGACGGTCCCCGACGCGACGGGCTACCAGGTCCAGAAGTCGTCCGATGGTCTCACTGGTTGGACGAACGCGACCGGCGGTACGGTGGCCACCAACACGGGGTCCACCACCATCACCGGTCTGACGGCTTCGACCACCTCGTACTTCCGGGTGCAGGCGGTTCGTGGCACGGACTCCTCGGCGTACTCCGAGGTCATCTCGGTCACGCAGGGCGCGTAACCAACAACAACAACTACAGGGCAAAGGAGCACAGTGATGCCGCCCACCAATGATGGATATGGCCTGGGCTGGGGATCAAGTTTTCAGGACTTGACCCTCGGCTCTGGCGCCAAGTGCATGGTTCGCAAGCTGCAGATGGAAGATCTGTCTGAGCTCGGAATCATCGATCACATCGACATGCTTCAGGACATCGTCCAGGAGGATCATGTCGATCGCGTGAAGAAGCCGCAGGACCGCCAGAAGAAGAAGCCCACCAAGGCCGACCTGGCGAAGCAAGAGGCCGAAGACAACAAGCGCACCATGGACATGATGCGCGACAAGGCCAAGTTCGGCAAGATGGCCGACATGATCGAGAAGATCGTGGTTGCGGTCGTCGTCAAGCCGCAGATCCTCTCCGCATACAAGGATGTGGATGGCGAGCGCGTTCGGCTGGGCCCGGATGAGCGCACCGGCGGGGTGATCTACTCCGACACCATCGCGTTCCAGGACAAGATGGAGATCTTCCAGTACGCCTTCGAGGGGGTCAGCAAGCTGTCTGACTTTCGTGAGGGATCCGCGGAAGATGTGGGAGATGTGGTCGATGTCGAGGAGTCTCCGATGCCGTCCTAGTGAACTCTTTGGGTTGAGTTGGCCAGTAGCCGCTTTCTACTTCGACAGGGCGGTCTGGTCATTCGGATCAACAATGGAAGCTGACCTGGAAGCCGCCCAAGATACCAAGGGCAAGAAGGTCAGCAAACAGACGATCCAGACCCGCAAGCAGCGTGTGATGGACAAGTGGATACCGCCAGACCCAACTACTCCTGTGAAGGGTCGTTTCAAGGATCCAGCCGTGGGTGCGTTCTCCGGAAGGAAGTGAGTTCCGATCGCCGACTATGACCTCGGTACCGCCCACGGCAAGGTCGTAATCGATTACGATGGTCGTGGCGGCAAGCAAGCCGAGGACCACATGGAGTCTATCGGCGGCCACGCCGATAAGCTCGACAGCCGCGTCAAGAAGGCCGGAGCATCCATTCTCGGGATGTTCGAGAAGGTGGCCGGTGGCGCTGGCAAGATGGCCGCTGCAATTCTCATCGCAGCGAACTCTGGTGCCGCGATCAGTGCGCTCGGTACCGGCATTGGCGTTGTTACCCGGGCAGCAGGAGGTCTGGGAGCCACTGTCGGTATCGTGCGCAACGCCGCTATGGCGTTCGGGATCCTACCGAGATCAACGGACGGATTCCCCAACATAGTCAAGCGTGCTATCCAGGTAGCCGCTGCAGTTCGATTGTTCTCGGCCAGCACGAGCATCATCAGCCGATTCGCAGCTGGGATTCCATTGCTGGCCCGGTTCGCACCGGCCATCCGCGGGGTAGGCGACAGCGCCACCCGAGGGGCAGCCCCGCTCCTCCGGTTCGCACGGGCTGCACTGTTGATCGCTCAGGTTGGCTCAGCCCTCAAGACGGTTACTGCACTCGCCAAGGGCATGGCGCTGCTGACCGGAGGCATTGCCGCCCTGGGCGGGGTGATCTACATCATCACCGGGCTGGCCTCGGCGATCGCCGAGCTGAGCGGCGTTGCCGGGCTACTGCCAGCGGTTCTCGGGGTCGTCGCCCTTGCCATGGGTACGCTCAAGCTCGGGCTCAAGGGCGTGGGCGACGCGTTCAAGGCGCTGGCCAGCGGCGACATGGCCAAGTTTGATGAAGCCCTGAAGAAACTGGCTCCATCTGCTCGTGCATTCATGCAAGAAGTGAAGGCGATCTACCCCGCCTTCAAGCAGCTGCAGCTTGATGTGCAGCAGAAGCTTTTCGATGGTCTTGCGCAGTTCGTGAAGCCGCTGGCTGAGCGGTACCTGCCGCTCCTGCGCAACTCCATGATGAACGTGGCGACCAGCTTCAACATCGCCGCCAAGGACATGGCTGCGTTCTTGAACCAGGACACCACGCAGAACCAAATCGGAACGATGTTGAGTTCGTGGAACATCACGATCTCGAATGTCACCAAGGCGTTCCGACCGCTGTTGCAGGTACTGCTGGATCTGGGTCAGACCGGCGGCCAGGTGTTGGCCGAGATGACTCGCAACACAGGAACTCTGGCGCAGCGCTTCGCGGACTTCGTACGGAAAGCCAGAGACTCCGGCAAGCTGGCGGAGTGGATGCGTGATGGTGTTCAGGCCGCCAAGGACCTGGGCGCTTTCATTCGAGACGTTGGTGTCTCGCTCAAGCTGATCTTCACCGGGCTCAATGGTGGAGAGGGCCAGGGCTTCCTCAAGATGCTGCGCGAAGGTGCAGCGGCTATGCGGGCGTTCCTGGAAAGTACGCAGGGCCAAGAGGCGCTCCGCACCTTCGGTGAGTTCATCGGGAACATCATGACCCGGTGGCTCGAGATCTTCCGGGTGGCATGGGAGCAGCTCAGCCCGGCTATCGCCGCAGTGATGCCGTTCATCCAGCAGGTTGCGGCGGCCATGAGCGTTGGCCTGATTGCGGCACTGCACGTTCTTGGTCCGATGCTGACGGCTCTGGCTTCGACGCTCTCGTTCCTGGCCCCGGTTCTAGCTCCGATCATCGGTGCACTGCTGGGCTTCGGTATCGCGGCCAAGGGCCTGCTGTTGATCTTCGGCATGTTCGGCAAGGCACTCAACCTGTTGATCCTCGGGTTCCGCGCAGTCGGAATCGCTTGGAAGGTTCTGCAGCTTCTGTTCCTGACGAACCCGTGGGTGGCGCTGATCACCGCGATCATCGCGCTTGTGATCATCATCATCACCAACTGGGACACAATCAAGGAATACCTGGCAATCGCCTGGGAGTGGATCAAGTCCACTGCCGAGACGGTATGGAACGCAATCGTTTCGTTCTTCACCGGGATCTGGGCCGGAATCGTTTCCACCTGGCAGACCGTATGGGGTGCGATCAGCACCTTCTTCACCACGATCTGGAACACGATCAGTACCATAGCCACTACGGTGTGGACGGCGATCGTCGGGTTCTTCGCTCCCATCTGGGATGGCGTGGTCACGTTCTTCAAGGCAGCCTGGGATATCATTGTTGGCATCCTGACGACGGCCTGGGAGATCATCTGGGGAATCTTGCGGTTCCAGATCGCAATCATCCTGGCGATCTTCTTCACCATCTTCAATCCGGTCTGGGAGTTCGTCCAGTTCATCTGGAACCAGATCGTGGCGTTCCTGCAGCTGGCATGGCAGGGCATCGTTCTGTTCGCGCAGACGATCCTAATGCCGATCATCCAGTTCTTCATCGATCTGTGGACCACGATCAGCACCTTCATCCAGGGGGTCTGGCAGACAATCACCGACTGGCTGAGCGCCAAGTGGTGGGAGATCGTCGCACTAGCCCTTTCGATCTGGCAGAACATCGTCACCACATTCAACACGGTGATGGCGGTCATCCAGAACATTATTATGACGGTCTGGAACGTGATCTGGGGATTCCTGGGTCCGATCTGGAACACGATCAGCACGGCCGCCTCGACCGCGTGGAACATCATCAGCAACGCGATCACCACGGCCAACAACACGATCTTCGGGATCATCCAGAGCGTATGGAACAGCATCTCCGGGTTCTTCAGCGGAATCTGGAGCACCATCTCAGGCATCTTCAGCAGCGCCACCTCAACGGTGATGAACGTCCTCCAGAACCTCTGGAGCACGATCTCCAACCTGGCCGGTTCTGCAATGAACCTTCTGGTGAACGCTGGACGCAACATCGTCCAGGGCCTCTGGAACGGTATCGCTGCGATGGGCTCCTGGCTGTACGGCCAGATTATGGGCTGGATCCGCTCGGTGGTTCCCGGGCCGATCCTGCAGTTCCTGGGAATCGCTTCGCCGTCCAAGTGGATGCGCGACGAGATCGGCAAGAACATCCCGGCCGGTATCATGGAGGGCATGAAGGCCATGAACGGCAAGCTGATCGCCTCGGCTCGCACCATGACCGAGAAGGTGGCCGAAGCCTCCAAGCTCAGCGATGCACAGATGGCCCAGCCCGCGCTACAGAAGGTTGCGCAGGTTGTCTGGACCGACGCCAACCAGATGACCGGGCCGGTACTCCCTTCGGGCGCAACACCGGCCGGTGGCGGGGTGAACATGAACACGGTTACCCCGCCGTCTGCATACGAGGACCTGGCTGCGGCAACCGGGGTGTCCGCTACCACGATTCAGAGCCTGGTGCTCGATATCAAGGGCAACCTTGACCCGACGAATCAGCTTGAGTTCAAGCGCGCTATCGACGCGGTCATCGAAGGCATTCGGAAGGCCGAGCGCTCCAAGAAGCAGGGGAGTAGCACCTGATGTTGCCCAAAGTTCGAGTCGGTAGAATCACGCTCAACGAGAGCTACTCGAAAGCACTCAGCGACTCTGGAGACCGCAAGGTCAAGATCAGTGGCGTGGAGATGATCAGCAGCCGTGGCCTGCCAACACTCCGGGCACGAGTCGTAGATCTGGCCAACTCGTACGGCATGATGGTTCCTGTGGTCTTTGAGAACAAGACTGATTGGAACGGGTACTACATCGTTGATGGCGTCGATCCCAGTTACACCGAGTGGGGTGACCAGGGCGTCGGGATCATTGAGTGGTCGCTGGAGTTGCAGCGATTCGGATCTGACAACGACATTGACATCGAGTCCCGGCTGACCGGCGGTACACCGCTGCTGAACGACTTCGCCGGTGCCGGTGAGATCTGGCACGCCCCACCCATCGGTCACGCCGCGTACTGGTCGGGGCCGAGCGCTCCCGGTCAGGTGGTCCGGGTCACCCGGGACGGTCCGATCACGGTGTACCGCAACGTTGACGCCGACACCAATCCACGGTTCGTCTGCTCTCCCGAGAACTACTCCCGTGGACGGTGCCGGTTCATCGACAGCAATGGTGTCGAGCGCGTAGGCACGAACTTTGATACCGATGCCGTAGGGTGGGAGATCAACAATGGACTCGTCTCCGTTCAACAGGGTGGATCTGGGACCTTCCGCGTTGGCACCTGGGGCACCGGATTCGAGTTCAAGTCCTGGAATGTGCTCGCCCCATCAGCTCTCGCTGCACCTGTGGGCGTGTCCGTCCTGCGAAACGACTACGAGTGCACCGTGGTGCGACTTCTGTGGAACGTCTCGCCAAGTGGCAGGGTTACCGCTGATCTGACACTTCGACGCGGATCTCGATTCGTTGAGGTCTATGTACAGTCAATGCTGAGCGCTACGCTTGGCATTTCGGCTGCTACGCCTGAGGCTGGCACGGTGACCGGCGGATACATGTTTGCCAACGCAGCCGACGCAGACGGCAACAAGTACCTCATCGGGTCGGCCCGGTCGTTCACTGGCGACGGACCGAACGGTAAGATTAGCAAGGCCACCTCTGTGAAGTTCGACGCTTTCATTGGTGTGGGCACGGCAGTCGATGGCGACGAACCGGCTGACGTGTATCAGCAGTACCTCGGCTCTCCTGCCGAACGAGTGACAGGGGTTCGGATTTGAGCATTCGAGAAGTTGTAGGAGCGATTGGTGACTGGGATCTCAAGCTCAGCCCGAACACGCCTCAGGAGATCCTTGACCGAATCGACTACTGGGGTCACGTTGCGGTCTTCAGTGGTCGTATCGACATCACCCGCTATGGTGATGCAGCGCTGGACCGTGCGCGCTACTCCGGAGTCATCCGTGGTCGTAGTTTCGAACAGGGCAACAATAGCATCAGTGGTGGCGGACTCCCGCTCTGGCTAGGAGATGAGGACGACAAGGGTGACCTTATCGAGCTGCCTATCACTATCACAAACCAACCCCTCAACAACAGCATCAGTGCAGTTCTACCTGACTCAATTCAGCTCGGGAACGTTGAGTCGATCCCTGGGCTTTACACGGGAGTCCACCAGTACGAGACGCCGTTCGGTGCGGTCAACTACATCAGCTCGCTCTACGACGCTGAATGGCGGGTCCGGCCGAACTTCAAGCTAGACGTCGGAAAGCCTGCATTCCTGTACGGAACCGAGCCAACCTGTGCTATCGTCCGTCGCATCCCCGAGGGCGGGGTGGACATGGCGCAGAAGGTGTTGCCCGGACAAGCATCACTGGACGCTGACGTTGAGGACTTCACCACGCGCGTGGTGCTTGTGGTTGCGCCGCCAGAGGGCGAAGTCATTTCTGCTAGTGCCGATATCCTTCCCGGGCTGAACCCGTACAAGGATTTCTTCGGCAACCCGGTCAAGATGACGCGGTTGATCTCGGACTCGCAGACTACCGCAGAGAACGCGCCGTCTGTAGCACAACTGCAGTTGAACCGTTTCACCTCACCCCGCGAGGCGCTGGACCTCAGCACCCAGACGCATGATCTGAAGGGTGACGTCGAGGTCGGCGGTTACATCTGGGTTGAGGACCGTGAGGCCAAGCTGGTTGACCTCAACAACCAGGTCAAGTTCAAGGGCGAGACGCTCTACCCGATGAAACTCCGGGTGTCGGAGATGAGCTGGCCGATCGTACAGGGGATGTCGGTTGGGTACCGGCATTGGGACGGCACCTGGTACGATCTGACTGACTATGTCGAGTATGAGTCGGGTAACACGACACTGGTGGTTGGTGGGTACTACCGCAGCCTGACTGGTGCAGGCAAGTTCACCAACCCGACCGGTTCGGTCCCGATCATCGACACCACGACTCCGGCTGCTCCTGAGTTTGATCCGACTGGCACGTTCACTGCCACCTACAACTCGGAGGTCGACGGCTCCACGCTGGCTGAGATTGTGCTGGCCTGGAACCGGCCGCTCAACACCGACAGCAGTGTCATCACTGACGGTGACTACTACGAGTTGCGTTGGCGCACTAGTGATCAGGGGGTGTACGCCGCCACATATGGTGAGATGGAGGCGTATGCCAACGAGGATCTGACCGGCACCAACCAGGCGCCAATTGAATACAACTTGGGTGCATGGAACTTCATCAGGATCGCGTTCGGAACTGAAGAGTTCCGTATCGTAAACTTGACGCCTGGAATCCCGTACGAGTTTCAGATTCGTGCAGTTGACACAGCCAACCCCGCGCACTACTCGGATTGGTCCGACGCGCTCATCGTGCAGGCCCGTCCTGACACCACAGCTCCCAACCCACCGAAGCCGCCGGAGCTAGCCAGCAACGTGCTGGCAGTGCAGGTGTTGCACCGGCTGGGCACGGCTAGTGTCGCAGGTGACTATAACCTCAACTCGGACCTACACCACCTCAATGTGTACATGGGTCCGGAGCCTACGTTCGAGCCGGACCGCACCGACGGCACCAACAAGATCGGCGACATCCCGGCAACCATTGCACAGATGCGTGCAGAGACCGCCGTCGTCAAGACGTTCAATGTCGCTGAGACGCAGGCACAGTGGTTCAAGGTCACGGCAGTTGACGGATACGGGAACGAGTCGCTGCCTTCGGTGGCGGTGCAGGCGACGGCCGAACTGGTCAGTGACGCCTACATCACCAACCTGACCGTTAGCAAGGTCACTGCCGGGATCATGTCGGCTGCCTGGATCATGGGCGGCAACTTCGCTACGGCTACCACCGGAATCCGTACGGGATTCGACTACACCGGATTCTACGCGTACAACCAGATCAACACCAAGACATTCTCGGTGTCGGCTGCAACTGGTCTGGTCGAGATCGTCGGAAAGATCATCGCATACGACCCGGTCAACGGTCCTGGCGACAGAATCACGATCTGGCCGTCATTCCAGTACAACGCGTTCAACAGCTTCCCCACAATCACATTCGAGACGTCTGACGCCTCGATTCCTGGCTACGCATTCATCAACGCCATTAGCCAGTCCAGTGGTACTACGCTGGGTCTGAACAGCGGCCCCAGTGCCGCTGGTGCAACCTCAGACCACAGCACACTACTGCTGCAGTGTGACGGATGGGCGCTGCAGTACAACACGTATCTTCCGGCAGCGCTGACTGTCAAGGGTGGCCGGGTCTCTGGTGACCTGACTGAAGTCTTCATGGACTTCTGGGATGCGTCTGGTAACAACCAAGGCTTCTACCTGATCGACCAGGACTTCGTCGAGATGCGGCGGCACGGCACTGAGAACGCCGGAAACGGCGAGTGCAACGTTGAGCTGTATGCCAACGGGGTTCGATTCCTAGCGGCTGGCATCTACGCTGCTGAGATCCGTTACAGTGGATCTACGCCTGCCACTGGAATCGTAGTGTCTGGACGATTCGCTAGCTATGGCGAGAATGAAGCCCGCATGCAGGTTGATGGTGCGGCTGGCAACACCTTCAGTATGCGAGACGGTGGTGGCGCAGACCCCATCATGGACATGACGAACTTCGCGGCTAGGTTCGTCAAGAACTTCGTCATCGAGCACCCGGACGACAAGGATCGCTGGCTGGTTCACGGTTGCACCGAGTCTCCGGTTCCTGGCCTGGAGTACAGCGGCACGATCGTTTTGGAGAAGGACTACTGGGCCGAGGTTGAGCTTCCGGACTACTTCGAGTCGCTGGCAGCTGAGGAAGGCCGCCAGACCAGCGTGTTCGTGCAGTTGCCGGACGACGGTTCCATCTACCCGTACATCCCCCGTGCAATCGCATCCCGACCCAAGAATGGGAAGTTCAGGATCAGCACAGACGCTTTTGCCGGTACGATTATCAGTTGGCGAGTGTTCGCTCACCGCAAGGACGTAAGCTTCCCGGTTGAGCCGCTTCGCACTGAGTTTGCCCGGCGGGGTAGCGGACCCTACACCTACGTCGAGAAGGTCTGATGGACGCCACCACAAGGCAGGGCTACCGGCTGCCACTCGATAACGAGCAGTTTGACATCCAGCATCAGAACTACAACTGGACCAAGGCAGATCTGATCAACGGCGTTACGATCTGCACATCAGGCACTCGTCCTGGAACGCCCAGTCCAGGCATGATGATCTACGAGACCGACACTGGGCAACAGCGAGTGTGGGTGGCGGGTTCTCCTGGCAGTTGGGTCATCACTAGTGCCGGACCAGTCATTATCTGCACCAGTGCCACTCGACCGAACCCGAGTGTCACGGGTCAGGTAATTTGGGAGACCGATACCAGCCTGCAGTACATATGCATTGCTGGTGGCTCGCCGGGTGTCTGGTCCAGGATGACACCGGAGTACTTCGGGTACATCGGGGGCAAGCGTTACACTACTCCGGCCACGCTGGGAACCGTGACCACCGCCGAGGCACTGGTCGGCATGGACACCGGTTCGATTGTCTGGGAAGCCAAGTCATACATCATTGATGTGAGCGTTGAGGTGGCAGTGAGTGTTGCCACGACTAACGCATTGCTGCGCGTTCGGGAGTCGAACCTGGCGGGTGCAGTGGTCGGAACGTTCCGACTTCCCACTCAGCCTGCGACAACCAAGTACCATTACAACTTCTCATTCACGTACATGCCGACTGCAGGAACCAGGACCCTGTATCTGAGTGCACAACGAGATGTCGGAACCCCCACGATCACCATCACTTCCACAGCTGGCGTCACGCCGCACATGCTGGCTCGTAAGGTTGGTCCCAGTGGGCAGTTCCTCGCGGTCTGACGAGGCAAGGGGCATGAGTGGACATCGACGTGGCCCAGATCCTGGGCATCGGAGGGCCCACTGGTCTCGCTGGCTTCGTCCTTGCGCTTCTCATCAAAGCGTACTTCGAATCGAAGAAGGACAGGCGAGAGCAGCAACAGGCTGACGTTCAAGAAGAAACCGGAGTCATCAGCAACACCAAGAGTGTGCTGGACCTGGTGGGCGCAGAGACAGCACGAATGGCCGCCAAGATCATCGCTCTCGAAAGGGAACGCGATGATGCAGAGGCTAAGGCTAGGCTTGCAGAGGGTGAGAAGCTTGAGGCGCAGCGCAACGAACGGTTCATCAGAATGGACTTGGAAAAGGTCACTGCAGAGCTAAACCTTTTGAGGGGCAATGGACCAGGGGCGGCATAGGATGGTAGAGTTGACCAAGCAGCTCCCAGAACAGCGCGCGATCAACGCTGCGATCACTGAGTTACACCAAAGCACAGAGGTCGCGTCCAAGCTCCCCACCAAGGACGACCTGAAGCGCGCCACGCGCAGATCAGACCGGAACCGGCTGTACATCCTTTGCGGCGTCGCTCTGATCTCCATCATTGCACTGGCTATCGCAGTAGCCCTGATACCCCGCCTCTCGTCGCTTGAGCAGAACAACGCAATCAACACCGGATCCATCGAGAAGCTGCAAGAAGCTCGGGATCAGCTGAGGGCTGCGGGTGTACCGGAGGATCAACTACCGCCGGTCGTCCCGGCCCCAGCCCCAGGCGAACCGGTAGACGTTGACGCGCTGGTGAATGCAACCGCAGCGACGATCCTGGCTAAGATCCGAACCGACCCTGCCTATCGCGGCGCGGCGGGGTTGAAGGGGGATGTTGGAGATATGGGTCCACAAGGTCGACCAGGCGAAGCGCCTGCATGCCTCACGAGTCCGACTCAGTGTCAAGGAGCGGAGGGGCGTCAGGGCCCAAAAGGTGATGAGGGGGAAAGAGGGCTGCCAGGCGAATCACCGCCGTGTTTGCAGGAGGCGACTGCATGCCGAGGGGAGCGCGGCGAGAAGGGTGACAAGGGAGACAAGGGAGATCAGGGCCCAGTTTGCCCAGACGGAATCACTCCGACACCCCTGACAGTCTTGACCCCCGACGAGGAAACGCCAGACGATCCGAATGACTTCAAGACGCAGACGATCCTAGCCTGCATCCCAGGAGGTGAAGGGCCATGACGCAGTACTCGTACAACGGATGGGTAGCTGCACCGGGCTGGTCGGTCGCGAATGGACAGCTGCAGCCGATGTACGTTGCGGGCGAATCGTTCGCTCCTGGCGTCAAGAAGGGTGACGCAGGAGTTGTTCTGCAGTACGTCGCAGAGCAGTTGCACCAACGTGTTGAGCCCGTGTACAAGCCGGGCTGGCACGAGCAGGACGATTGGGGATACAGCTTCCGCCCCAACGTCAACAACCCTCGTAGCCTCAGCTGTCACGCATCTGCGACAGCCTTTGACTACAACGCGACGCGTCATCCGAATGGCAAGCGCAACACATTCAGTGCAGCTCAACGGGCTGAGATCCACGAGATCCTGACAGAGGTTGACAACGTTGTGGA
>Ga0105035_100004_pt1 | contig 33317 bp, 76 predicted proteins | sample RS_233metaG_FD_91483 | JGI IMG/M metagenome (GOLD analysis project Ga0105035, IMG submission 91483) | Switchgrass associated microbial communities from Austin, Texas, USA, to study host-microbe interactions - RS_233 metaG | ecosystem: Host-associated > Plants > Roots > Rhizosphere | place: USA...
GCACTCCCGGGAGTGCTCGCCGTCGTCGACGGTGTTCGGGCACAACCCGATGTGTCGAGGTGCGGGATCTCCGGTGACCGGTCGGAGCTGGGACTGGAGCTCGCGCAGCTGATCCCGCACCTCGACAACGAGCATCTGCCGGGTCAGCCAGTCGAGGTGACGGTCGACGAAGCGGCACAGGTCCGCGACTGGCAGGTTCGTGGCCGGGCCGTCGACGTCGCGTTGCTCGGCGATGTCCCACGCGATCGTGTCCAGCACGCCGTAAACGGACAGTGGCGGGCGTTCGGACTCGAGGTGCAGTCGGCCGTCGCCACCGAGCCAGGTGTGGGCGTCCCTGGACGAGCGGGGGTCGCGCATCGCGATCACGTGATCCGATGCCGGCGACCGTGACCCGAACCCGGGTGCTCCGCGTCCGCCGCTGTCGGTGTTGGCTCCGGGTCGGGCGTCGAGCTTGGCGTAGCGGACGGGGATGTCCTGGAGGACGTCGCGGAGGCGGTCGTAGCAGCCGTTGCAGGTGCGGTAGCCGTCGTCTGCTCGCGCGAAATTGCGTCCATCTGACGGATAGCTGTGCAACAAGCAGGCCCAATCGGGACGTTCGGTAGACAAGGTGGGCGTGTCGGACACGGGTACCTCCGGGGAGCGGGCGTACGGTTCGTCCCGCCGAGCTGATCTCCCGAACCGCCCGGTACCGCAGGAACCCGCTCCCCCTCGTCACACAGGACTCGCGGACCTGCCCGGCGCCGCCCCCAGTGGCCTCTCTGCAGCCCAGGGGCGGCGCCCCCTACCTCGACCAGCTCATGACCGGTGCTCCTCGTCGACCAGCCACACGGGCTCGTCAGGCTGGTACCGCTCCGTCCACGTCGTGCCGTCGTCGTCGCCGATGATCGACGAGTAGTCGCCGCGGGCGGTCAGAGCGTGCTCGTGCAGCACCCAGTACCAACCGTTGGTCTCGGCGTCGGCCTTCGATCCGGCGGTGACGAACCGGTCGCCGATGGCGAGGCGCTTCGCCGGGATCGGATGGGCAGCGAACGCCGTCACAACTGCTCCTTGGCTTCCATGCGGGCAACCATCACCTCTACGCGAGCCACAGCCGCCCTGAACTGGTGATCCGCAGCTATGAGCCGCAACTGGCGGTAGATCGAGAGAGCCGAAGCTGCGATCGCCAACACGGCGGCGACCCATAGGACGATCGTCAGGGCGGTCACAGTTCCAGCTCCTTCGCGCGCTCACCGCACATGCGGGCCAGCTCGGCAGCCATCTCACGCTCGGCCGGGGTGCCGGTTTCGTGGAGCTTCCACCACCGCTCGGCGTCGTCACGGGCCTGCTGGGCGGCGGCTTTCCGGTCGTTCAGCGGGGCCATCAACCAGCCGCCGACGAAGCCCCGGCCGCCGTCGAGGATCAGCGCGTACGGCCAGCCGAACACACGCCACGCCACCATCCATCGAACCGACTCCATGTAGATCGACTCGTAGGTCCACTCCGCCTTGGCGCGCCGGTAACAGGACACCACTTGCGAGCGGGCATACACCGCCCCCACTGCCAGGTAGGCGACGACGCTGGCGATGACGATGAGGGCGGTCATGCGGTGGCCGCCGCCACAGCGAGGACCCCGGCGCCGGTCATGACGATCAAGTTCCACGCCAGGTGATACGAGGTCGACCGGTCGAGCCCGCCGCGCATGTACTGGTGGGTGTACCAGAGACCGGCGATGGTCAACGCCAACCCGGCGGCGATCGGGACCCCCGCGGTCAGGTGCATCAGACCGAACCCAATGCTGCGGCGGATGCCCTGCGCCCACGTGACGGTGCCCTCCCGGAACGAGACTTCCTCGCCGTGGACGAGGTGCGGCATCGCGAGAGCGAGCAGCGCGAGGAACGGCAGGAACAGCCACGCGGTCCCCGACAGCGCGGAGATCATCACGTTGCCCTGCTGTCCACCCGAGACGAGCGCGTACCAGCCCCACTGCAACCACGGCACCTGGAACAGCAGAACCGCGGTCGCGATCGTGGCGGCGATGACCGGCAGCGACGTCACGAACATGACCGGCCGCAACCGCTTGAACATCGCGGCGCTCACCGCGAGCCGGCCGGGGCGGAACGCCGCGTTAGCGACCACAGCGACGACCGCGAGCCCGATCACTAACGACAGCCACGTCACGATGCCTCCTTAGTTTTGCGTCTCAGGGCGGCGATGTCCGCCGGGGTCACGTGCTGCCGCAACATCCGCCCGGCCTGCGACACCTCCCGATCCCGCTGCGCCTTCGCCGCCCGCACCCTCCGACCGTCCGAACGGTTCGTCCGCAACGACGGATCAGAGTTCGCCACATGCCAATAGCGGGTGCCGGCGACGGGGCGGCGAGGGCAGTCGGGGCAGCGGTACGCGTGGAACTCGGAAGGGTCACGGCCGGTGTCGACAGCGAGGTCAGCGGCGAACTGTTGCGCCTCAGGCTGGTCGATTAGACGGATCTTCGTGCACGGTGTGGTGCGGGTGCGTTCCAGGAACCCGTCGAGCTGCGCCAGCGTGGCGGTGTGGGTGCGGCCCAGGTTGAGGTGCTCCGACAGCAGCCCGTCATAGCGGCCGCGGAGGGCCTCGAGTTGGTCGGTGCGGTCCTGCGTCAACTGGCGCTGGCTACGCAACCGTTCCCGCACAGTGTCGAGCTCGGCCCGTAGCTGTCGGCGGGTCGGCTCCCAGAACCGCCACCCCGTCACCGCCGGTCCTCCCAAGCGTGGAAGACGTAAATTGGTGTGGTGGGCGACTGCGTCGCGGCGGGGTGGGCAATACACCTCGATCAGCGGATACGAGTAGCGCCCGCCGAGGAGGTCGCAGCCGGTGTGGGCCTCCAGCTCGGGGCTGCTGGCGGGGTCGGATAAGGCGGCTTCGAGCAGGCGCGGGTCCTGCCAGTTGGTGTCGATGACCAGACCCGGGTCGTGGCTCATGCAGATGGGGCGGTAGGTGCTGCTCACCGTTCCCCCTTCGGGTCGTCGTACACGGAGTCCTCCGGGCAGTCCCAGTCCTCGGCCCACAGGCGGGACACGTAGCCGGCTGCGGTTCGGTCGGAGTCGCAGATCTGGCACAGGTCGCCCCGCCAGTACTGCGGCGGCTCCCACTGCCCACACGACGGGCACGGTCCCTGCCATCCGTGGAAGCGCCACAGCGGCAGCCACAGCACCCCGCCGGGGACGCGGAGGCCGATGGTGCGGCGGCCGAACTCGTCGCCGCCGAGGTAGACAGGTCGCCACCGGTGGGTGAGTTCGTGGGCGGGCCAGAAGAACCAGCGAGGCGGCGTTTCGATCACAGGTCATCACCGGCTGCGTCCAGGCACACGCAGCCACCGCACGCCGGGCACTGCTCGGTGCGGCAGTCGTCGTGGACGAGCGCCCAGTGATCCCAGTGGTCCCAGTCCATCTGCATCGCCCGCTCCATCAACCGTGTCGAGGTGACGCACGGCAGCCACCGCCAACCAGCGAACGTGAAGAGGTCGTCGCCGTCCCGTCCCAGCTCGTAGGTGCGCTGCAGAGTCTTGACCGAGTGCAGCCAGCCAGCGACACGGTGCAGGAGCTGCGCCTTCTCGTGGGTGTTCACGGCTCCCCCTTGAGGTGGAACTGGCGGACGGTCCGGTTGGGTCCGTTCACATGATCAGCAACAGCCGCGGCGGTCCGGCAGATCACACCCTCGTGATGAGTGGGACACGTGTAACCGCCATCGCTCGCCGAATAGGTCCACACGCTGTGGTCCTCAGCTAGCAACGGCTCCAGCTCCCGCTCGAACTCGTCGCCCAAACTGTGGCCAGGCGGCAGGGAGTCGGTCATCAGTAGCCCCCGTGAGGGAGCGAGCAGTCGCAGGACACGCAGCCGCCAGCGTTGTGCTCGCGGGCGCTGTGGCCGCAGCGAGAGCACAGCGGGCGGGCGTCCGGTTGTGGGGTTGTGTCCGGGGGAGCGTCGAGAGCAGCACGGATCTGAGCGGCGATCTTCGGGAACTCGTCCGCGATCGTGATCAGCTCGTGGATCTCCGACGCGTGCGCCCTGCTCTGATCCCGTCTCGCCTCTGCGGCGGTCTCGTCGAGGTCGTCGGCCAGCGTGAGGACAGCCTCAACCTGCGAGTGGAGCCGGTCATAGTCGTCCAGCACGGCGAGCCAGTCCGAGTCGAACGCACTCGGCTCCTCGGGGGACTCAGCCAGCGCCCGCAGAAGACGGGCGCTCTCGCGTGGGTTGGGGGTCATGGGGACTCCTCAGAAGCAGCGACGCGCAGGTGCGACCAGTCATCGCCCTCGGGATCAAGCTGCTGCGCGAGAGCCACGGCGACCTCGACACGTGCGTCCCACACCTTGGACCGGCCGCAGGTTGCGGCGGTGTGGTCTGCCTCGTCGAGGATCGTCTGGACCTCAGCGAGAGCCGCGTCGTGTCGGCCACGGATCCGCTCCATGGCGCGACGACCAGCCGACGGATCGCCCTCACCGGCCATCGCCAGCGCGATCGTGCGCCAGTCGTCGTCGGTCGTTGGGACGCCTCGGGTGGCGGCGACGAACTGGACGCAGTCGCAGTCTTCGTGTGCGCAGTCCCTCGGCCCCGACGGGACGACACCCAGGTTGTGATCGACGAGGGCGTGCCCGCAGGTGCAGAGCTGCTGCCACGGATCGGCGGTCATGCGTTCCCCCCTCAGTCCTGGATGTCCACGAACGTGTCGTGGTCGATAGCGACCCGGACCTCGTCGTCGAAGTAGGGCGACGAGAACGGCTCGGTGGTGCCCTCGAACCAGGCGGAGTAGTTCCGCAGGGTGATCAGGTTCCCGGCGGTCGAGACGACCTCGCCGATGTAGGCGTCGCCCTGCGGGATCTGGATGTGAACGGTGGCGCCAGCGGGGAGAACGGGAGCGGTGAACGCCTCGCGCGCACCGTGGATCTGGGCGGCGGCCCACTGGGCGGACTCGGCTGACATGTAGCCGGTGCCGACGCCCGGGCCGACGGGGCTGCCGTCGGGGCGAACCACGATCCACGGGTAGCCACCCGAGTTGGTGTTGATGACCGTCCAGCCGCCGGGACCCGTCAAGGTGCCGGGGGCGGTGTGCCGCCACGTCTGAGTGGCGTGGGTGGAAGCGATGGTCTGCGTCATGCCGCAACTGTAGCACTCATAGCGACAGTAGGGTAGTCTGAACCCATGGCAGATACCGCCGTAATCGCTACAGTTCCGCCTGTGCCGCGACTTGCAAGAGCCCACGAACAGGTGGCCGACCACTACCGCCGCGAGATCACAGCCAAGGCCCGGAAGCCCGGCGACAAATTCCCGTCCATTCGCGAGATCGCCGACGCGTGGTCGATCTCCACCAACACCGCCTACAAGGCGCTGCGGCTCCTGCGCGACGAAGGATGGATCGAGCTGTCCCAAGGTCGCAGGCCCACCGTCGTGGGCGTGCCCGACCGGAAGTAGAAGCGGCGTCGGAGCGGTGGCAAGACCGCCCCGACGCCAGACGAGAAGCGAACCCCACCTAAGGACGGCGCTCCCCGACGTGCAACCTACCCACCCACGGCCAGGTCGACCATGAGCTGGACCCGACTTGACGACACTTGGGGTGACGACCCCGTCTTCGACGACCTCGACTTCGCCACCCGCTGGCACTACCTGATGCTCATCCAGCTGTGCTCGCGCTCCGACCGCCGCGACGGCGTCATCCCCCTGCGGAAAGCGCGCAGCTGCTCTGACGTAGACGACCCGGAAGCCTGCCTTGGCGCGCTGATCGTGGCCGGGCTGGTGGTCAACCTCGACGGAGCCACTGTCCAGGTCGTGCGCATCGAACAGCACGTCCCGTCGGCCGACCTCCTCGCCCGCCTCGCCAACGACAAGGCCCGAGCCGCAAGGCACCGGAAGCACAAGGCTGGCGATCACAGCGACTGCTCTCCCGAACGCTGCTTGGACGCGAACCCTGCTCTTCCCGTCACGGCCAGTCCTGTCCCGTCACCGTCCCGGGCGTCACGTGAGGAACAGCGTTCTGCGTCACGTGACGGAAGCTGGGACGAGGACACAGCCGACGAGTACTTCGCCGAACGCGACGCCTCCTGACCGATCACGGCCGCTCCCCATGCCACTGCTTCACGGTCCGGTTGGGTCCGTTCACGTGATCAGCAACAGCTGCTGCGGTCCGGCAGATCACACCCTCGTGATGAGTGGGACACGTGTAACCACCTGCGGATCCGTCGTACAACCAGACGCTGTTGTCCTCGGCCAGGAGCGGTTCGAGTTCCTGCTCCATCTCGTCGCCGAGGCTGTGGCCGGGCGGTAGGTGGTCGTGGTCGGTCACCGCTTGCCCTCCTTACGGGCCATAACCACGCCGAGCAGGAGCGCCGCGGGCCAAGCCACCACGTACGCCGAGATCGCGACAGTCATCAAGACAGCGGCACGGAACCGGGTCCGTGGCTCTTGGAGTGCGACACGGAGGGTGTCGACCATCGTGCGGTGTTCGTGGTCGGGGTCGCAGTGGTCGCAGGTGTGGAGGTCACCGTTGACTGCGGCCCACACGATGGCGCCGATGATGAGGCCGATCACGAGGTAGGCGAGCGCACCGATCTGCAGGACGCTCATGTGTTTCCGCCGTCCGGGGGCTGGGAGATACGCATCAGCTCGTCCATCAGGTCCGGCTCGGGAGGAACGCGCGCATACGTGGCCGAGGGCACCGCGTCCGGCTTCTCGTGCTGCGGGAACCGCATGGGCGGACCCTCCAACTGCACGTACCGGGCCTCCGTCACCACCTCGTCGTCGACGGCGTAGAACTTGCCGCGCTCGTTCCGCTTGTACGACAGGTACTCGACGCGGTACCGGGTGAGGTCGCGGCGGATCCATCCAGGCACGCACACCTCGTTGGGGTCGATGCTGTGTCGCAGGAGCCACTCCTGCCACACCGGGGCGTCGACGAAGACGTCGTCGCGGTACTGCACGTACTCCCAATCGCCACCGACCGGGCCGGTGAACACGTACGACATCGAACCCAGCTTGAACGTCACGGCTTCTCCCCTGCCGGTCCGGGAACAGCGCGACGGCGGAACCGGACGTTGTGGTTCAGGTCCAGCCCGGACGCCTTCCACAGCTCCAACGCGAGCCACAACGCAGACTCCGGTGGCATGACCAGCTCGACGTGTTCGTGGGTGTCGGAGTCCGGCATGTACACGGTCAGCTTCACCGCGGGCCCGTTGTGTTCGAGCGAGACGACGTGGTCGACCTCGAAGATGTCGCCTGCTGACGCGCCGCTCATCGCTGTTCCTCGCGAGGTCCGACGTCGGTGAGCCGGAAGAACGTCGCCACCCACAACGGCGTGCACGCGCACAACACCCAGATGCAGGCCGACAGGTGGCCGCGGTTGACCAACACCACCGCCACCACCAGGCCCAGGACGGCCAGGGTGGGGACGATCGTGTCGACAACCCGGAAGATCCGCCGCCAGAAGGTGGCCTTGCGTTCGGCGAGGGTGGGAGGGCGCTGACGACCAGCAAGAACGATCACAGCTGGTCCTCCGTCCACTGGACGGGACGCTGCGGGCGCTGAGTCCGCGACACCCACGGCCACATCCGGTTCGCCACGTACCAGCCGATCGGAACACCAATCACCACGTTGATAAGGATGATCAGCAAGGGTGGGAACACGGCGGCGAACATGAGCTGAACGGCGAGCCCGACGAGTCCGCCAACTGCTGCGGCGATGGCCATGACGGCTACCACCCTGCCGATCCGAACTCCGGTCACGATGCGTCCTTTCGGTTGCGCTTGTACTCGCGGTGCCGCTCCCGACGCTTCCGCTGGCTCTCCGGGTACACCGTTTGTCCGTTCGCGTCGGTCGACGCCGGGGAGTCGGTCGGCAGAATCCCGGCCATCTCGAGCAGTTCCACCGTCTGGTCGTAGGACAGGCCGTTGCGGATGCAGTAGTCCGTGGCCGTGATCCCGGCCTGCCGAAGCTGCCGGTCGGTGAGGGGTGCGACGATGCCGAACACGTCCTCCCGGAGCTCCGAGCCGCTCACGATGCCTCTCCGAGGTGCAGGTCGATGTGCACGAACATCCCCTTCGATGCCGGTGGTGGGTCGATGCGCGGCGCCAACTTGGTCATGTGTTCCGGGGTGTCATCGGGCACCAGGTCGAGCCCGACCAGGTCGGAACGTCCGCGGGCGATGGCGTCGCAAACGCACTTCAACAGGGGCCACAGGTTGTCGGCGTCGCGGCGGCGGCGGTCGCCCGGAGCCCACACGAGTTCGACGGTGACGTGGCGGATACCGGTGATGCGGTGCAGGTGCGCTGCTTTGGCCAGGTTGGTGACGTCGTTACGGACCTGCAGCGTGTCCGCTGAGCGCCTCCGCCAGTGGGTGCGGACGTTCGCGTACAGACCCTTCGGTGGTGTCGTGTACGGCAGTTTCAGCGTCACCCGGGCCACCCGCCGTGACACGTCGGCGGTCACCGGTTCCACTCCCCTGCCTCGTCGGCCAGCCGGTGCAGAACCTCGACGGCTTCGACGGTGCACCCGAACTCGGCGGCGACCTCGGCGTGCTGCTCACCGGCACGCAGCAGGCCCACGATCGCGGCGACCGGGGCGCGGCCGTCAAGGATGGAGACGCGGCCGTTGTTTTGGCCCGGGGTCCAGCACAACGTGACGGTCCACGGGGCCTTCGCTGTCGGGGCGGTCATGCGGCGGCCTGCTTGCGGCGGAACTGCCGACCAAACTCAAACCCCGACCACACCTGGACCCGACACGAACGACGCTCATGAGCCAGGTCGTAAACGACCCAGTCCCCCGGCCGGATCACCACCTCTTCGCGGGCGGTGGGGTCGAACCGCACCACCACCTTCGTGCCGGTTTTGGCGTGTTCGAGGTAGCAGTCGAAGCCGAGTTTGCATGTCCACGCCACCACCGTCGCCACGTTCAACGGCCAGCTCGTGTACGGGAGTGCTTGGACGGGGCGGCTGTGGCGGGTGAACCACTCCAGGTCGCCGTCGCTCACCGCGTGTCCTCCGGTTTCGGGGCGGGCGGTGGTGGAGGCTTCGGTGGGTCCTTCGGGGTGGGGCCCATGCCGCCACCCATTACAGGTCGGGTCATGTCGTCTCCTCGGGGGGTGTGGCAGAACCAGCCAGAGCAGCGAGAGCGTCGCCGGACTCGGTGATCCAGGCAGCCCGGATGACGTCGGTCAGCTCGGACCACGGCGGCTGGTGCCAGTCGCCGTTCTTTGTGGTGTTGCCGCCGTAGTTGCGGTACAGCCAGCGCGCGAGCCGTTCCTGCGCGGCTGGGTCGGGTGTGGTGGAGACGCTGCCCGGACGGACGTCGAGGTCGTGCGTGCAGTCCGAGCAGCAGCGCGCGTACCCCTTGTCGTAGAGGCCGCGGCACAGCCGCCACACGATCTCGCAGCAGCCGCAACGATCGGCCGCGGGTTCGGGGGCGCCTGCTTCGGCAACTCCAAGAGTTGGAGCAGCTTGGAGTTGGTTTGGAGTTGCCGCCGGCTCGGCTGCTTCGGAAGCCCCGATGCCCTCCGCCATGCCTGCGGCAAACTCTCGACCAAAGCGCTCCGCACGCTCCTGGAACGTTGCCGGCTCGGCTGCTTCGGCGGGACCGTCCAACACCGCGTCAAGCTCGGAGACGACGTGAGCGACGAGCGCGTACGCGTCGTTGTGGCCGTACACCCCGATCCGGTTCCGGCGGGCCTGTTGGAGCTGTGCGTTCTCGACTGCGTACTTGTCCCGCAGCGCGCGGACAACGGCAACCCGAGCCCGCAGGTCGATGTTCTCTGCTGCCAACTCGACGTTCTTCTCGGCCCACCGAGAGAGCTCGGCTTCGTACCGCGCGGCTTGGTCGTCGGCGGGAGGGGTGGAGTCGGTGGTCATCGGGCCGCTTCTAAGCCCAGCGCCTGCGCCAGCTCTACCCCACCCGCAGTTGCGGTAGGGCAGGGCCAGCGGGTGGTCCAGCCGTCGCCCCAGCACGCCGCGCAGATCCACGAGTGCGGCATGCCGAGGCCGTCGAACACCGGGCGGTGATAGATCGCGGGGAGAGCGATCCGGTCGGCCTCGCCCATCTCGAACAGGGCAGCAGTGCTAGCGGGCATCGGCCGTCTCCTCGTCCTGGATCGCGCGGGACTGTTCGGACCAGGTGAGACCGCAGGCGGTGCAGCGGCCCCACAGCGAGTCGGCCGGTCCGTGGTACCGGTGGCGTTCCAGGCGAGCGGCTCGCGCGGCTTGGTCGGCGGCGGGAGGGGTGGGGTCAGGCACGACGACCACCCCGAACCGCGGCAGCCCGCGCGTGCAGGGCGTCGGCGAGCAGATCGGCCTGGTCCGGGGTCAGCTTGCGCGGCACCCACTGCAAGTCGCCGTTGTCGCGGACCCCGTTGGCGGGGTCCGCGAACCCGATCACCACGTACTCGGCGCCCGGACGCACCGGGGCAACAGCGGTCAGCGGTGGCGGGACCTGCGACCACGACCAGTCCTGAATCGTCAGCTCGACATCGGTCGCGGTGTCGGCGGGAGGGGGCACGGGGGCGCTCATCGGCCGGTCCACACGAACCGGGCCACATCAACAACACCCATCCACACCGAGCGTCGACGGGGTCCCTGCCGGTACCCGGCAGGCTCGCGGCCCGTCACCACCGCCCACGCCCGCACGGGCCACCAACGGCGCCCGTGCGCGGCAGTGGCGTGGATGGATCGGCGGAGGTGGTCGTCGTGCCACTGTGGCCACTGATGCACCGGCAACAGCTCCACCTCCAGGCATTCGAGGGCGCACCGGCGGGCGTGGGCGACCCATTCGGCGGAGTTGTCCGGTTCGGCCACGGGCAGGGGTCGGAGGGCGCGCTGGCGGAGACCGCACGGCGCCGCCCGGTGCAGCGCTGCCGGGGGACGGTGGGTGCGTGTCGACAGCGTGGGCGAGGTGGTCACGGTCGGGGCTGTCACCGGTTCTGGTCCTTCCACGCTTCCTCGGCGGCATGGCAGGCATCCAGGGCGTCCCGCATGTCCTGGCGGGCCTGCGGGTCGTTGCGGTTGGCGTTGAACCGCTCGTACACCTCTTCCTGGTGTGCGACGGCGGCTTTGAAGGTGGGGTCGTGGCTCAGCAGTCCCATGGGTTAGCCCTCCTGGGCGGTGCGTGTTGGGGTGGGGGCGAGCAGCGCGGCGACAGCTGCACGGAGCCGCTCGAACGGGAACACTGGGCGCCCGAGGCCCTTCCATCCGGCATCGATCGCCATCTCGGTGTGGCGGACGAACTCGCGGGCCGCTTCGATGACCTCCGCGGTTGTTCCGTCCAGGGCAGCGGAAGCCGGGATGGCGAGCTGAGCGCGGGCCTGGGCGAGCTGCTCCCGGAGTTCCTCGATCTCCCCGAGCATCGCTTCCGCGGTCGTCTCGATCGGATCGTCGTCCGCTGCGACGAGGCGCACCGCGTCCGCAGGCAGCGCGGACAGCTCCTCGGTGTCCCGCCACCCCATCGGGTCCTGCTCGATGAGGTCGTAGCACTCGCCGTACGGGTGCTTCGCGACGACCGCGTTGTGCTTGGCGCTCCACCAGAGTCCGGCGGGTGGCTGCGCATCCGGGGCGGCGGTCATCGCCGTGCCCACTTCCACGACGGCGGCCGGGCGATCACCGTGACCGTGTGCCAGCCCAGCACCAGCCACATCGCCTGCCAGTACGACGGCGCCGGCACGCCCGGGAACAGGTCATGCATGGTGCCCGCGGCGAGCCACACGAACAGCGAGAACACCGCGACGAGGACGGGGATCAGGATGAGGGCGTACGCGGTGAGTTGCCCGATCTCCTCGTTGGTGCGCTTCGGCGGCTGGATGGGCTGAACTTGCAGCACCTTCACGCCGGTGAGCTGGTCAAGCACTGGTGTTCTCCTCGTTGGGGGTGGGCTCGTCTGCCCAGTCGTCGGCGTTGTCGGAGCGGTGGAGACCGGAATGCCCGATCGGCCTCGCGCACAAGATCAACGGATCGAGCCCGTGCGGTGCGGCGCACCAGATCGCCCGTTCTGGGACAGCAGGAACCGGAACAGCCGAGGTCACGACAGCGCCGTTGGTGCGTGCGTCTTGCGGACCGACATCCAGTGCCCGGCGGCCCAGCTCCCGAACTCCTCGCCGTTGCCGTTATTGACGACCGTGAGGAGTCCGTCCTCGACGCGCCATCCGTTGGCCTGGCCGTAGCTGTACATCTGGCCGTCCGTAGAGGTGACGGTGATCATTTCCTGCAGTTCGTTCACGGGTTTCGGCTCCTCTGTGCTGACAAGGGGGAAGCGGTCAGGCCGCATTGCGGTTCGCCGCGTCGACCAGGGCGGCGTGGATCGTGGCGCGCAGCCACGCCTTCCAGCGGATCCCGCACGCCCGGGCAGTGCAGCGGTCCTCAATGCGCACCGACAGGGCTGTGGTGGAAGCGCCGTCGACGATGGGGAAGTCCCAGCCACACGCGGACATCAGCGCGGCACGGTTCTCGTTGCGCCAGTGCCACACCTTGCCGTTACGGCCAGCCCGGTACACGAGGTCGTTCACGCCGCACGCTCCTCGAACTTGACCTGGAGGGCGGCCATCGCCGCCGACAAACCGACTGACGACGACCCGACAAGCGCCACCGACTGGGCATCGACCAGCGCATCCACCGCGCGAGGGGTCCACACCACAGACCGGGCATCCCCGACCCGCAACGTGACGTGCAACGGGGCGAACACCGGCACCGACCGGTACAGGTGGTAGACCTCGGTGTCGCCGAACACCAGGCAGTCGTCTCGGACGAAGCGGGTCATGTCCACCTCGACCGTCGCAGTGATCCTCACGACGCCTCCTCAATCCCGGACTGGTAGTCAGCGGTCGGCGCCCACGGCAGCCCCCGCCCATGCATCAGGTGCCGAGGCCACTGGCGCTCCTCGCGCGAACCGCGCCACGCCACGACGTCGACCAAGTTGGGGTGCTCCCCCTGCGCGTCCTTCGCCCGGCGCAGCCCGTACCCGAACTCCGGCCAGCGCAGGAACAAGCTCGAGCCAGCGGGCCGCATCTTCCGTTCCCCGCCGCCGTCCTCGGCGTGACCCGGGTGCGCCTCGGTAAGGAGCGCGAACCCGTAGCGGGTGCGCAGGTTGTCGATGACACGGACGAGCTCGCGCGCGGCGGTCTCGTCGTTCATGTTCGCGTAGTGCAGCCGGTACAGCGGGCCGAGGACGACCAAGTCGGGGGCGTTGGCGGCGATCTTCCGCTCCAGCCAGGCCGCGTCCGTGCCCAGCAGGTTCAGACCGTCGGGGCGCAGCTCAACCCGCAGGTTCTCCAACCACGAACGATCCTGCCCAACCTTGCTGCTGATGATGCGGAACCGGCGCCGCGACTGCTGCAACCCGTTCTCGCAGTCGACCACCAGCACGCGCTGCCGGTACTGGCCGTGCCCCAACGAGGCGCCCGTGAAGGGGTGCCTGCCGGCGGCGAGGCAGCACGCGAACTGCGAGATCATCCACGACTTCCCGAGCCCTTCCGAGCCCGTGATAATGATCCGCTCCCCACGCTCCAGCAGCCCCGGGACGATCCAGTCGTGGTTGTCCGGCACCGCCAACAGGTCCGCGAGCGACAACGAAGGCTCGTCGGCGGCCACGCCAGCGTCGGCCTGATCCGCGGCGTCGAGCACAGCCCGCATCTCGTCGGTGAAAGGCTTGATCGGCTCCGCCCCGCCGTTGGCCCATGACTGGTCCAGCAGCTGCCGCAACCGGGTCGCGGCCTTCGCCACGTTCCGCCGCGCCCCGGCCTGGATGACCCGCTCCGCGTAGTGCGGGGCGTTCACCGCGGTCGGGCACGACTCCATCAACGTGATCAGATACGGGCCGGTCTCCGCGCCGAAGCCCTGCCGCGCCATCAGCACCGGCAACACCAGCTGCGGATCCACCGGCTCGCTCCGTCGCAACCGGCCTGCGAGCGTCGCCCCGATCGCGGCGTGCTTCGGGTGCCACCACGCGTCCTCCGGCACCGCCAGCAACGACGGGCCCGCGGTGTCGGGGGCGATCAAGACCGCGCCGAGGAGCGCCCGCTCGGACGCGATGTCGTACGCATCGTCAGACATGGATCACTGCTCCCAGTGGATGCCGTTGGCGGGATCGGCTCGGTGCTGCCCTTTGGGCGAGACGGACCGCAGGTGTCGGCCCTGCTGTGCGCGGAGGCGGAGCGCGTCGTACTTCTGCCGGAACTTCGGCATCGACAAGATGTTCGACTGCCAGAACGTGTCTTCCTGGCACCAGTCGATGAGCCGGTGGGCCTCGTCCGGGTCGCGTCCATCGCGCTCGATCAGCAGCCGCGCCTGTTGGTGCCACTGCTTGTTAATCGAGGCCTTCGATCCGTTCGCGATGATGCGGTCACGGAGGTGCATGCAAAGCGCAGCGACGACGGGCGAGGGGGCCTCGTCCCGCTCCGGGGGCCGGCCCGGCTTCGGGTCGGGGGCCAGCGCAGCGGTCCCCGACGAAGAGGTAGTGAGTGACGTATCAATGACGTATTGGGGGCCAATCTGACAGGGGTCTTCGACGTCATCTGTCAGGGGCGGCCGATCTGACACCACTGGCGATGTGTCAGGGGCGGCCATCGTGACAGGGGTGTCAATCTGTCCGGGGGTGTCAGATTGACCGGGGCCATCCGGCATCTTTCGCCTGGCCAGAGCCTTGACCTGGATGCGGTAGATGCTGCTGTCGTTCAGCCGCACCGACCGCCTGATCAGGCTCTCGGACTCCAGCCATGCGAGGTGCCTGCGGATGGTCCGTTCGCTGGTCTGGCACTTGCGCGTCAACCACCGGACCGACGGCCAGCACTTCCCGTCGTCGTCTGCTCGGTCCGCCAGGGCAAGGAGTGTGAACCTCTCGGGCGCCTGGACGTCTGAGTCCCACACCAGCGTCATGACGCGAATGGACACGTAGTACCTGCCGTCCCGGCCTCTCCGTGGAGTTCGTGGGGAGCGAACACGGCGGGCCTCCTGATCTCTTCGTTGTCGGGGTAGGGCGAGAGGAAGGTGGGGACGGGTCGCATCGCCCCCACCGACCGGAGGGCAGGGATCAGATGGGCTCGGGAACCGACAGCTGCCCGTTCGAGTAGGCGAGCTTCACGATCGAGCGGGTCTCGTTCTTCCGCCACGCGTTCCAGGCCATGAAGATGTACGACAGCGCCTCACGGCGAGCATTCGCGCCGTCACCGATGCGCTCGTGCGCCGACAGCCGGCGGTGCAGCGCGAGGATCGGCGATCCCTGCGGCAGGTTCGTCAGGGTGTCCAACCGGGAGAAGAACTCAGCGCACGCGAACGAGTCGACCTGGTGCAGCCGCCAGTACGCGTAACCGAGGACCGTGCGGGTCATCAGGCGGGTCAGGCCGGGGCACACCGCGAGCCCGTTGCTGATCACCCAGCGCAGGTTCGGGTCCGTCTCCACCACACGGATCACATCCGAAGTGGACGGGCGAACACGCAGCTTCCCGCCCTCGGTGATGATCATCCGAGCCACTGACGCCAGCGGCACCGAGTTCTGCTCGTCCCGCAACCGCAGCGCGTCCGCCGGGGTCCGCTTCGACCCGGTATCCATCACGTCCTGCGTGGCGCGCGGGAGCCCACGCACCACGAGCATCGGCACCATGACGCCGGACTGCACGATCGCTTCCAGGCGGTGCTGGCCATCCAGCAGCGACCCGTCGTCGGCGAGCTTGATGGCCTCTCCGGTGAACTGCCACGCCCCCTTCGTCATGTCGGCGGCGTAGATGTCGACAAGGTTGCGGCGCAGGCTCCGGTTCTTCCGGTTCACCTGCAGCAACTCGGCCGCCAACTCGGGGGTGATGTTCTCGATACTGGTCGTCGGGGCGGGCTGATCGGTCACAGTCATCGGGTATCCTTCGGGTGTCGGTTTGGCTGACCGGGGATCCGCGCTCACCGCGGGTCCCCGTCTTCATGTCCGAGGTCGGAGAGCAGGCCGGCCAGCACTTCTACGGCGCGGCGAACCTCGGGCAGGCACAAGGAGCCGATCGCGGTCCGGTTAGCCCGGTACCGGTCATCGGTCTGCAACTTCTCGATGCGGCCGACCGCCTGAGTGACAGCGTTCACGGCGCTCTGGAACTGCGGCGGCAACGCGGGCCGCGGTGGCGTGCGAGTTGGAGTGGCCGGGTACGACTTCCCGTCGGTGCCGGTCCGGGCGCCCAGGTGGGGAATTTCCCCACCTGACATCAGCGCCTGCCGCACCGTCTCCGCGGTCTTGTGATCGACACCGGCGCGGCGGCCGTGTTCACGACTCGACAGGTGCGGGTCGGCCTTGATGGACTCGGCGACGAGCTGCCTGCGCTGTTCACGGGTGAGGTGGCGACGGTTGAGGTTCAGCTCGAACGCGAACGTCCGCAGATCGGTCTCCGACCGTCCCACCAGGATCTCCGCCGGGCAGTCCACGCCGAGAGACTGCGCGATCCGCAACCGGTGGTGCCCATCGATCACGACCCCGTTCGGGTCGCGCAGGATCGGCACCATCACCCCGAACTTGCGGATCGAGTCCTCCAGCTCGGAGTACTCCTCCGGGCTCAGCGGCGGCATGTACTGGTAGCGAACAGCGGCGATGGTCATGCGATGCCACCGATGAAGTCGGTGAGCTCGCGGGCGGGGGCGAACCACTCGCCGTGAATCCGGTATTCGGCGAACCGCGCGTGCAACTGGTACTCCACGGAGGCACCTCCTGGCATCACCGCGAGGACGTACAGGCGCTCGGCGCTGCCGGACTGCAGGCTGGCGCGCCGCGCGTCGACGTCGACCGCACACCCGATCTTGATGAGCCCGCGGAGGCCACTCTGGATGAAGTAGGCCCACTCGGGAACGGCCTTCGGTGACCGACGCGTCTCAGCACGGAGCCGAGCGGCAGCGACGAAGGTGCTGAGCAGTTGCGGGCGCTCGGCAAGCCGAGCCCTCATGTACGCCGTCATCTTCTCGTCAAGCCCCGCGTACAGGACCTCGTCCGACGGTGGGAAGAGGTCGGGGAACGCGACCCCGAGTGCCGATCTAGCGGCCTCGTCGACGTCATCGCGCGAGTCGAACGAGCCGGGCGGGAATAGCGACCACATGGCCAACAACGTATACCCCTTTGGCGTCACATGACAAGGCTTTGACGTATACCCATTCGTCGTTACGTGAGGTACGCTCGCATGTATGACAACCGTTGCCACGTTCGGCGCCACGCCCGTAACCTCGGAGGCCGTGGCAATCCCCCCCAAGCAGCACCGCAACTTCCGCATCGAAGACGACCTGTGGCTCACCGCCGCACGCATCGCGGAACTGCGGAACGAGCGCACCTCCGACGTGATGCGAGACCTCGTGAAGGGGTACGTCGCCCGGTATCGAAAGCTGGTCGCCGACGACCCAGTCCTCCCTCGACGCATCGCGGAGCTACGGGAGCAGCGCGAGCGGAAAGCAGCCGAGGGCGAGTCCTCCGCCCCCACCGCCGAGCAGCAGGAGCGAACCCAGCCATGACCAGCCAAAACGCCACCGAACCCCGACGGGACCGATAACCCATGGGCTGCGACATCCACGCTCACCTGGAACAGCAGAACGACACCGGGGACTGGCTCCTCGTCGAGCACGCCGACCCGTTCGACTGCCGCAGCTACGGCATCTTCGGGTTCCTCGCCGACGTGCGGAACTACTCCGCGGTCCCGCCCATCTCCGAGGAGCGCGGCCTCCCTGTCGACGTGTCCCCCGACGTCCGAGACGACTACCTCGAATGGGACACCGACGCCCACACGCCGTCCTGGCTGCTCGTGTCCGAGCTGGTCGAGTTCGACTACAGCCAGGAGATGAACGACCGGCGCGTGACGCGGCAGGTCGGGCCGAAGTCCTTCGATGGCGGCGTCACTGGCAGCCCTGAGGAGGGCACCGTGATGACGTACCGCGAGTTCCTCGGCTCCTGGTACGAGAGGGAGATCGAGCGGCTGGCCAACTTCGGAGACCCTGCGCGTCTCCGCGTCGTGTTCTGGTTCGACAACTGACCCTGGAAGGCGTGCGTGATGACCGAAACCGTGATCATCGATGACAGCAACCGTTGGACCAGCCAAGACGGCGAGGTCTTCACCACTACCAACGACAACGGAGACACCATCCGGGCGCTCCGCTCCGACTTCGCATCCGACGACGAAGCAGCGGAGGGCTGAGCCGTGACCGAAACCCCAACAGCCGCCGACCTCGAAATCCCGGCCGCAGCCGCCGCGATGATGCTTTCCATCGATGACGACTGGGACAACGACGGCGCACTCAACAACGCTGTCCGCGCGATCGCTGCCCCGGTTGTGGCTGCCGCGTACCGCCAGCAAGCCGACCAGTTCGAAACCCTGATCCAGCCCGACTCGGTCCTGCCCGAACCCCGAACCCTCCGCATGGTCGTAGACCGACTCCGAGCAAGGGCTGACGAACTCGACCCGAAGGAGGCGTGAACCATGGCCGACACCACCGCAGACGGCATCGATCTGCACATCCCGCCCGCATCGATCGCGGCGTGGTGCGAGGGCCCCGACATCAACTGCGGCAACGACGAGGCCGACATCCGCGCCGTCGCTGCCCCGGTTGTGGCTGCCGAGCTGCGCCGCATCGCCGACGAACACCACCGCTCCGACGAGCGCGCCCGCACCGAACTCGTCGACGCCAGGCAGGCAGGGCGGCTCCGCGACAGCGACATGTGGTTCGGCCGCTCCGTCGCCCTCGAAGCAACCGTCCAGATGCTCCGTGACCGCGCTGACGAGCTGGACCCACCCGCCACCAGAGAGGCGTAAACCGTGGACCTCGAACTGATGGACCATCTCCTGATCGACAGGGCCCGCCTGATCGCTGAGAAGGCCCACGCCGGCCAGGTCGACAAGTCCGGCCACCCCTACATCGAGCACGTCGCCCGCGTCGCAGACCGGGTCGAAGGCGGCGTCGAGAAGGCTGTGGCGTGGCTGCACGACGTCTTGGAGGACACCCTCCTGGAGGCGCCCGACCTGCGGTACAAGGGCATGCCGGAAGAGGTGGTGCAGGCGGTGTTGGCGATCACGCATCGGCCGCACGAGCCGCGGGTCGACTACTACGTCCGCGTCAAGGCCGACCCGTACGCGCTGGCGGTGAAGCTGGCCGACGTCGCCGACAACTCCGACCCCGCCCGGCTGGCGCAGCTCGACGACGCCACCCGTGAACGGCTGACCGCCAAGTACGCGAAGGCGCGCGCCGCCCTCCTCGCGGACTCTCCCGCCCGACAGGACCGAGGCTGAACCGTGGACGCCGTTTACAGCCTGCGCCGCGAACGTGCCGCGCTCCTCGACCGCATGACCCGCACCTTCACCGACGCCGCGAAGCAACGACCCCTCCGTCAGCGCCACATCCCCGGCCCGCGCGGCGGTGAGATTGAGTGGGTGCTGCACGAACGCGAGGTCATGCTCACCGAGGTCAACCAGGCCCGCGCCGAACGCGGGCTTCCCCCGGTCGATGCAGCCGTGGTGGAGAGGGCCGAGCAGCACGCATGTGGGCACATCGACTACGCGACGAAGTGGCCGCTGTACTGCGCCGAGATCGTCTTGGATCTTCCGCCGTGGATCCGCCCGCCCGCTGGTGTCGAGTACCGAGAGGACCCCTAACCCGTGGACGACGCCGTGCCGCAGATCCCCGAAGTGGTCATCAACGGAGTCCGGTACATCCCAGCGACCACAGCGACCGTTGGCGCCGCGGATCTTCTGCGCGTGCTCGCCCTCCAGTACGACACGGAGGAGTCCCTGGCCGTGTACGGCATGGGCCGATTGCGCGTCGTTGTGGGTGCGGCCAGCGAATTCGAGGCAGGCGAGGGCGAATCGTTCGACGAGCTCGCCGCCCGACTCGCCGCTACCGCCCGGGAGGGGTGACCGGTGTCTGCTGACCCGTCCGAGCCGCTCCTGATCGTCGCCGACAACTACAAGCTCGCCACGAACTACGCCGGAGACCACGACCTCGGCCCGGAGCTCGGCCGACGCTGGCGCTACATCTCCCGCATGGACCAGATCGTCGGCCGCCGCGGACCCGGCCGGTACGTGTACATCACGGCCGGAGAGTGCAGGACCCGCGAGCAGGCGGAGAGGCTGGCCGTCGTGCGCTGGCTCGACATCTACGGCTTCACTCACGTCGACAGCTGACGTCACGGCTCCTCCTCCCAGCACGGTTGGCCTGCGTGTTTCGGGTTGGTTCGCGGTCGGGTCTGGTGGTGTACGGGCACACCCGACCCGACCGCGCGAGCAGGCGAGCTCTAAAACGGCGCCTCAAGCGATGACTGGCTGGGCTCGTCCTGCGACGGGCCCCAGGGGTCCTGCGAGCTCCCGGCCGCGTACGCCGGCTGACGGTTCCCGACCTCGCCCCCGCCGCGCTCGACCTTGTTGACCCGGGCGGTAGCTCGGGCGAGGTTCGGTCCGATTGCCCAGATGTTCAGCTCGATCGACTGCCCCTTGGAGCCGTCGGACCGCTCGAACTCCCGCACGGACAGTTCCCCGGACACCACGACCTCGTCCGACTTCGACAACGTCTCGGCGCAGTTCTCGCCCATCTGCTCCCACGCGGTGCCGCGAACGAACATCGATCCCGCGTCCTGCCAGGTCCCGTCGGCGGCCTTCTTCCGCTTGTTGAACACCAGCGGCACTGAGCACACCGCTTTCCCCTGCGGGGTGAACCGAAGCTCGGGCTCGTCCCAAAGGCGGGCGATCTCACCGCTCACTCGTGGCAAACCCATCAGACCGGCACCTCGATGTTGTGGCAGATCCACGTCAGCACCGCCGGGAGCTCCCCGTAGACACGGAGTCGCTCCTCCTCCGACAGCGCAGGCAGCAGCTCCTCCAGGTCGCCCTCGACATCGCTGTTGCCGAACGGGCGCTTCCCGTCCATCTCCGGCGCGCCGTACTCGACCTCGCTCATCCGCCAGTACGAGCGCCGCAGCAGCGTCAGGTGGTCTTCGGTTGGCTTCGTGCCGTTTCTGTCCACGGCTAGGCCGCCTCTCGGTAGGGGGAAGTCGAGCCATCGGCCCGGAGAAGTACGCGCCCGCGGCCTGCCACCCACATGGGGACGACGGCGGGGTTCTGGGTAGACCTGACATGCCAGCCCTGCTCGTAGGCGAGGGCGGGCGAGGCGTGGCATTCGCGGTGACACTGGGAGCAGCCCCACCAGGCGTTCGAGGGGCACCACAGGCCACCCTGCGAACGGGCGAGTCGGTGGCAGTACTCACTGCCTGGGCGGCGCCCACACCGCTCGCACAGAGATCCCAGCGCCCGAGCCTTCACGAGCTTGCGGGCGTTGCGCTCCGCCGACGTGACCGTCGGCCGCTTGCTGATGAGCTCGCTGCGCCTCAAGCCCTTGCCGGATTCGAGTCCGCGGCTCGGCGTCAGGGGAGTACGCCGAGACAACGGGCTCGAGGACAGCGGGGTCTTCGCCTGCAGGCGCTTCTTACGCGGCCACCCGCCCGACCGCTGGAGCGCGCTCACGACGCCTCCCCGAACGGGAGAGCGTCCTGCGCCAACCGGGCAGCGATCATCGAGCAGTACCGCTCGTCGACCTCCACGCCGATCGCCCTACGGCCCTGCAACTTCGCCGCGACCAGAGTGGAACCCGACCCGGAGAACGGGTCCGCGATCACCCCCGGTGGGCACGCCATCACCAGGTTCTCCATCAGGTCCAGCGGCTTCGCGTGTGGATGCCCGAATCGGGCCGCCGCGCCGTGCGTGCCGCCGACCATGCGGGCGCCTGAATCCAGCACCGACGATCGGCTGGCGGGCTTCTTCGGCCACGGCCCGGTGAGGAACACCAGCTCCACGTCGCGCCGCCACCCCGTGGTCGACCCGACCACGCCGGCGTCGCCGGGCTTGCGCCACACCAGCGCCTGCTTGTGACCGGCCGGGAACGGCGCGTACAGCGACCCGAACACCGCGGCGGGCTTGTCGCCCCACGCGGCGAGGATGTCGTCCCGTGCGGCGGTGTCGCCGTCGTTGACGATGCCCGCGTGCGCCCGGGAGCCGGCCTTGCGGTTCAGGCCCTTCTTCCACGCGATCCCGTACGGCGGATCCGTCAGCAGAACATCGGCAGTCAGCCACACGTCGATGTCGCGGCAGTCGCCGTGGTACAGGGTGACGAGGTCGTCCTCGTAGTAGGGGCGCATCAGTCGAACTCCGCGATCTGCTGATCAAGGCGGGCGATCAACCAGTTCGTCACCTTGCGGTACAAGGCGTCGTAGTCGGAGTCCTGACCGGCCTCTTCGCGGAGACGGTGCAACCTGTACGTCCGAGCTCTAATGATCTGGGCCTGGCTCTTCAGATCCCGGTCCACGTCCTCCGTCGGGACGTCCGCCTCAGACAGGTTGGTCTCCGAGAACAGGAACCAGCCGACCTTCTGGAACGCCTGATGGATGATCGCGAACTGGATGTCCGGGATCTCCACCGTCGTGTGGACCTGGACGCTGACGGAGCGGTCGGCCTTCATGCGGATCGCGCCCACTGTGACCGGCAACGTGAACCTCAGCGGATCGGTCACGCCGCCACCGCCTCAACGTTGGCGGCCAGGAGGTGGCGCAGGGCAGCGGCGGCCTGCTGCGGCACGACCCCGTTACCGAGACGGGCCAGCTGGTCGTTGCGGGTGAGCCCGATCGCTGGGTCGGTCACCCATCCCTCGGGTAGGCCCATGAGCCACTCGACGAACAGCGGTGACAACTGCTGCCCGCCCTTCGCCCCAGTCTGTGTCGGGGCAGGGGCGGGCCTTCCGAGGATCAGCTCCCATCGCCGGATGGCGGGTCCGTACTCGCCCCAGTTGGCAGCAGCCGGTGCACCGTCTCCGAGAGCGGCCGGCCCGGCTGGTCCGTGTACCCCGCGCCCTTGTGATCGCGCGCCGTCGGTGTCGGCAGCAGGCCAGGCGAGGACGAAGACGCGGAACCGCGGGTGAGGTGCTCCCACGTCGGCAGCTCGTAGGCCGATCCAGACCGCGTCGTACCTGAGGTCGGCCAGGTCTCCGAGTACGGCTCCGAGTGCCCGCAGAGGGCGACCCTCGTCGTCTCCCAGACACCACGGGCAGGGCTCCAGATCGCAAGCGGCGTCGGCACTCAACAGCCCCCGAACGTTCTCGATGACGACCAGGTCCGGGCGGAGCTGGTCGATTGCGTAAGCCATGTGCGACCACAGCCCGGAGCGGGTGCCGGGGCGCAGGCCTGCGCCGAGCCCGGCGAGCGACAGGTCCTGGCACGGGAACCCACCCGTCAGGATGAGCAGCCGGCCTGCCTCGACGTGGACGGCGGACCAGTCGATCGCCGTGACATCGCCGAGGTTCGGGACATCGGGGTGGTGGTGCGCGAGGATCTTCGACGCGGCCGGGTCGACCTCGCTGTATGCGACGAGTTCGGCGCCGAACACCTCTTTGACGGCCATGGTGAGACCGCCGTAGCCCTCGAACAGGCCGATCGTTGCGGGAGCGCTCACCGGGCTGTCGCCCCGTTCGCTGCTACCCGGGACGCCGACGACGGCCGAAGCTCCTCGTCAGACACCGAGAACAAGGACGCCCGGAACGCGACGATCGCCGCCATGTCCGTGCTGGTCTTGAGGTCGTCGCCGTGGGCCGCCTTGAACCGGTTCGCCACCCGACGCGTGTCCCAGTTGTTCTCGTTGCACGTGGCGACCAGCCACTTGCGGGCCTCGTCCGGTGTGGACGGTGACCATGCGGTGGGCTCGTCCTGGGGGTCGGACTCGGGGACCACGTCCCCGCGTGACGGATCGCCCGCCATGTCCTTCGCCTGGTCGGTCACAGCCGCGTCGGCGGCGGCGAGCAGTCGGCCACGAGCCACGATCAGATCCCCCAGCACCGTGGGGTTGCCCTGCGCATCCACGACCGGCGCGTTCAGCAGGTTCGCGGCACGCACCCGACCCAGCAGGTCCCGCAGCGACGCTGCGGTGGCGTCGACGTCGAGCGCTTCGGCGCGGTACGCGAGCGGGCCCACCGTTTCGACACCGTCGGCAAGCCAGTCCCGGACCGTCTCCGCCAGCTCCGGTCCTGGCCGGGTGATCGTGGCGCCGTGCAGCATCGGGATGCGGGTCTTCGACACCGTCAGCGTGTTATCCAGGTCGAGGTCGCCGATGACGTCGAACTCGTATTCCAAGCCCTCGCGCTGGATCGGCTTCAACCCGACCTTGCGCGGGACGGACTTGCCGCGGTCGTTCTGCTCGATCACGTACTCGGTCTTCACCCGCAACGTGGCGATGACATGGCCGGGGTAGGAGACAAGCGCGTCGAGCATGCGTCGCTCGACCGGCGCCATGTCCTTCCAGCCGGATGAGAACGACGCCGTCGACCTGGACGCCGACGTCTTGCGGTCGACCTGCTCGAGCATGCCGTCGACGCCCATCCAGTAGTGCGACAGCGAGTCGACCAGCACGCACCCGTAGCCCTCCCCCGCTGCGACCGCCAACGCCTCGGTGAGGGATTGAGGGGAGAACGAGTCGGGGGCGAGCGTGTCGAAGTTCCAGCCGTTGAGGCCGACGTACTTGGATGCGGAGCCGCGTTCGGTGTCGATGACCGCGACCCGATCGGCGAGCCGGCAGGCCAGAGACAGACCGGTGTAGGTCTTGCCTGACCCGGACGGGCCAGCGAGCGCGATCCTCGCCTTCGCCGCCGCCCTCGTAGCCGGTGCGAACTTGATGGCCATCTCAGGCGCTCCTGGTATCGATGTGGAATGGCGGAGGAACAGGGACCTCGATCGGCCGGAATCCCTCACGAATCGAGCAGTGCGGGCAAGGCACGAGGACGTAGGTCGGGACGTCGAGGAGCAGCACCAGCCGCATCACCCGACGGGACTTGCACACGACGCACCGCGACGGCGCGGAGGCCGCGACGGACAGGAACTGAGGGCCGCTCACGAGCCACCCCCGCGGCGACGACCGAACGCCTCAAGCGCCGAACACACACAGAAGATCCCGATCACGATCACCCAGAACCACTGGTCGCCCGTGAGCCCCAACGGGCCAGGCGGAGACGGGGGCCGGTTCTCCGCGCCGCACGCGGCGAGCAGCAGGACGCTGACGAGGGACGCGACGATCGCGATACGACGGCCCATCACGACGCCCTCCGCCGAGCCAGATACTCGCGGCGGTACTCCCGATGAGCTGTCGTGCACGGCTCACACCGGCAGCCGTACCGGCTGTAGGTGTTGTCCTCGCCGTGACGTAGCGCGGTCGGCGAGAACATGCGGCCATCCCGGAGGACTCGCTCCGCCATCCGCGCCGCCGACCACGTGCGGGCATAAGCGCGGGAAGCTGCGAGGCACACACCGCAGCGGCACCGGTGGTGGGTGTAGCCGGTGAGGCCGTGCTCGAACTCGATCACGACGCCTCCCGATCGTGCTCGGCAGACGACAGCGCCAGGTAGCCCTTCGCGACGAGCTCCGCGTACCGGGCCCTCAGCAGCGGCAGAACGCCCTCGTCCAGCTCCGGCACATACGACGCCGAACCCGCCACGAGCTCCACGCCCGGCACGACCTCTCCGGTGGCTTCGATGACGGGGGCGCCGTGCTTGCGGGTGGAGTCCTTCGCCCACTTCACGAACGCGTCCGACACCGCCTCAGTCGTCACGACCTCGTCGGGGCGGTGTTCCTTCACCCACGCCAACAGGGCTGGCATGTCCGTCACCCGCGCCGACATCGACACCTTCGTGCGCTTCACCGCGCCGATCCGGGTACCGTCCGCAAGTTCGGCGGCGACCTTCTCGTCCACCCCGATCAGGTGCTCCAGCCGTTCGCGGGCGTCCTTGTCGACGGCGGTGATCTCGGCTTGGATGGCGCGGATGAACACCTGCCGGCCAGCCAGCAGCCGCTCCTCGTGCGTACTCATGACTGCCCCTGATCGGCGTGCTCGGCGCACAGATCGCGGTACGCCTCGAGCGGGCGATCGGCGAACCGGGCGTACACCCATCCATCCATGTCGGCTTCCTCGCGGACCTCATCGAGGGTGAAGCCAGCCTCGCCGGAGAACTCCTCCTCGCAGCTCTCGAAGTCGCACTGCAGCGTCACGCGTGTCACGAAACTCACGACGTGGCTCCCCTCTCCCAAAACCCGGGGTTGACCTTGGAAATCCACTCGGCCAACGTGAGTGCAGGTGCCGGCTCGACTGACGCAGGCGTGGGCTGGAATCCGTAGATCGGCTGGTAGCCGTCCACCGACCGCCACACCTCGCCGTCCGGGTTCGAGCACCAGCTGCACGACTCGGAACCGGTGTGGCTACAGCCCCAGCGGGCGGACGCTTCGAGGCCGTTCACGAGGCACGCACCGACTCGACCGGGGCGAGCAGGTCGAGGGCGACCCGGGTACCGCGGTCGTCACGCCAGAGTTCGCCGCCGTACAAACCGAACCGGACCTGGCGGCCATACGCCTTGCAGCCCTGCCGGATCGGGCACCCCTCACAAAACCGGTACGCCAGACCGCGGAGCCGCTCCACCTCGTCGTCGTCCCGGCCCGTGTCGGTCCAGAACGCGTCAGGCCGGCCGAAACAAGCACCCACGCCGAGATCGAGCTGCACCATCTCGGCCGGGGCAGCGACCGGTGCCGGCTGCGGCTTCCCACCTGCCTGCGTGGCACAGTCGCGCCCGCAGAACGCTCGTTTGCGGAAGTCCGCCCCGCACTCGCCGACCCGCTGCGTCAACTCCAACCCGCAGCCAGGGGCACCACACCACTTCCGCGCCAGCGGTTCCTTCCGCCCGCGACCCACCTTCCGGGCACACACCCCGGAGCAGTAAGCGCGGCTGCGCCAGTTCGTCGGCGACTCCCCCTCCCGCCGCTGCAACACCGCATCACAGTCCGGGTGCGCACACACCCGGTCCGGCAGGGTGAGCCGGTTCCTCGTAGGCGCGGTCATGCTGCACCCCTGCCGAACCGGGGCCACTGCGGTGCCGGGGCAGGCAGGGACGCCACCCGCAACATCTCCAGGGCCTGCGACTCCGCCCGGTTCAGGTCCGCTGTCAGCGCCTTCGCGTGCAGCTCAACCGCCGTGATGTGCATCAGCAGGGCGGCAACCAGCTCGCCGACAGCGTCGGTGTCACGGGCGAACACGCGCGCGGTCTGCTTGAGGTGCTCGTCCAGCACCGGTGGCGGCGGGATCACCGGTCACCCCACAGCTCGTCGAACGTCTTGTAATCGACGGCGAACCGTCGCAATACCGCCCGCACCAGCGGTGGGGGCGCACCGTCACGCAACATGGGTCCACCTCTGTCCTCTGCGGATTCGGCTGATCGTCATCGGGCTCACGCCGAAATCGGCCGCGATCGCCTTCCCCATCGCGCCGTCGCGAAGCCGAGCGCGGATCTCCGAGACCTGCGTTTCGGTGAGACGCGCCTGGCCGTTCCCGCTCCCCGTCCTCGCGGCGGCGTTTACCGCGCGGAAGCACTCCTGACCGCAGGTCTTGCGGCGTCCACGACGAGTGGGTGGCAGGGAGTACACCCGGCCACAGGAGTCGCAGGCCCGCTCGGAACCCGGGTAGTTCCGAATCCACCGGCCGGGCGGACCCGAAACGTTCGAACGCGCCGTTCCGGGTTGCCAGTCGGCTCGGATGAGCTTGCTGCAGTGCGACCGACTGATTCCAAACCGATCAGCCAGTTGAAGCTGGGTCACACCCCCAGCGAAGTAGCTCTGGCGAATCGCCAGGACATCATCGTCGGACAGCTTCAAGTTCGGCTGCCGACGTTTGCAGCGCATGTCGCGCATGTTGTCCAGGTGGGTTCCGGCGAAGAGGTGGGCCGGGTTCACGCAAGGCGGGTTGTCGCAGCGGTGCAATGCCTGCTCACCCGGCTGCAGAGGCCGGCCCAGTGCCCGCGAGAGGGCGACCCGGTTTGCAGGCGTCCCCGATCGGCTTCCATCCCGGAAGACCCCGTACCCGCTGCTGGTTGTTGGCCCTGGCCACGGCCAACACTCGTCCTCGGCGCGGCCAACACGGGCAGAGGCCAGGTGGTTCTCGGAGGTGCGGCCCTTAACCCCTCGGTCGGTCAAGGGGGGGAGGGTCCCTGCCGTCCGGGCCCGCGTGTAGCAACCACCGCACAGTCTCCTGGCCAACTTGCGGGGGACCCGACCACAACGGATGCACGTCTTCATCTGAGTGTTCACCGCTGAACCCACTCTCGGATCAGCTCCGCAAGGTCTCCGTGCGGGACCGGGTGCTCGCTGCGGAGGTCTTCCAGCGCGTCGACCAGCTCGTCCTCAACCGGGTCTGAGGTGCTCACAGCACGACCTCCGACCACTTCATCCGCGTCTTCCACGGGGCCTCCTCGCCCTCCAGAAGGTCACTCAGGGCGGTTGCAGCAGCGAGAGCGAGTGTCGCGTGGACCTGTGCGGTGGCGGTCGCCTCCGCGATCTCGTCGGGAGATGGTGATCCCTTGTGGAGCTCAGCAAGGAGCTGCTCGGCCGCGCGGTAGTGGGATAGGCCGTTCATGTCGTCTCTCCGTTCAGGGCGGCGCGGAGCGCCTCAACCTCACGCGTGGGGGCCTTCAACCAGCCCGCAGCACGCCTCTTATCGATGCAGTCCACGAGGTCCGCAGCCTTGGCCTCGACAGCGCGGAGCCGTTCCAGCTCTGCGGCGGGATCGGTGACGACCCGCAACTTGGGTGCGCTCACCGGACCAGCACCGTCCAATACCAGCCGGTCACCCGGACGCCGTTGTCGTCGACCTCAGGGCGTTCCAGACGGCGCCCGTACACCTCGCGGTAGCCCATGCGCAGCGCCAGCGTGTCGCCGACCTGCGGCACCTCGACGCCCTGCTTGGCGTTGAAGTCCTCCAACGACTCGCCCCAGGCGGGGCGCTCGCCGTTGAACTGCTCGCGCATCTTGAGGTGGTCGCCGACCATGGGGTCGTAGGCGATCCACAGCATCGGCTTGTTCATCGCTGTTCGCCCCTGTACCGGCAGGGCTCGGACGGGTCGCGGATCATCGACAGGAACACGTCCATGTCCGACTCGACGTCCAGCGGGTCTGCCTCGACGATCGGCTTGGGAAGCGGCTCGACCTCAACCCGCGCGGGTGCTGCCGGCTTCTGGGCGTCCCGACGAGCCGCAGCCCCACCGATCACCAGCGCCACACCCACACACCCGACGAGCCACAGCACGGCACCGATGCCGACCAGCCACCAGCCCAGGGCGCTCATCAGTGGCTGCCTTCCCAGGCGCGCGGGATGTAGCCCGACCGCGCGCCTTCGCCGATGGCCTGTATCGCGACGTACGCCTGCCGAAGGTGCTCACGCGCGGTGCCCCGCTCGGTCTCCAGCTCCGCGATGCGGTCCCGGCACTCGGCGTGCGGTCCGCCCTCGATCTCGCACCACGGCTTGTGCCGCTCGCCCTCGATGCCCGCGTAGTCGCAGGTGCAACGAGGAGCGTTCGCGGCCGCCAGCCTGCGCACCTCCGCCTGCGCACCATCACGGTCGTAGGTGACGTTGCGAAGCTCGGACTCCAGGCCATCGATGTGACCGACCAGCAAAGCCAGCTCTGGGGCCCGCAGGTAGGGGGCGTCCTGCTTGGCGGCCACACAGGCGCGCAGATCGGACAGCAGATCATCGGCGGCGCTCACGACTCCACCACCCGCCACGGGCCGGGCGCGGTGCGGTTGACCAGCACCCAGTTCTGCGGGTTGCTCTGTCGGACCAGCCGGGCCGTCTGCTCCGTGTACTCGACGGTTCGACTGGACGTCGTCGTCGCGCCAGTGAACGCCCCACTCGATGCCGGTCGCCTCGCGCTGGCCCTCCAGCTCGGCCACGCGGGCGCGGAGCCGGTTCAGCTCGTCCTGCGGGTACTCCGACCACACCTCGTCGCCGGACTCCTCGTCGGTAACAGCGACGGCTTCCCATTCACCGTCATCAACCGTGGCCTGCCCGAATGCGCCGATGGTGATCGATCCGGGCATGTCGTTGGAGTCGAACGCGGCATCGATGGCCTCGTCGTAGGTCTCGGCTTCGACAGTGACCGTGGTGGACACGGTGTTGATCAGGTGCACGCTGTACGTGCCCATCAGGCCACCCACCATCCGTCGTCGCTGGCGCCCATCTGCACGCCGCGGAACGGATCCGCCGCCGCTGGTGCCTCCATGGCGTCCAGTTGTGCCTGCAGGTGCTGCCGCACCACGTCGTCGGTCTCGACCGCGATCAGCGCGGCGAGCCGTTCGGGGGTGGCGACTTCCTTCGGAGCGAAGTAGCGGGGCGCCACGGTGGTGACAGCGTCGAGACGAGACCGGGCGCTCACGCCGCACCCCCGGTGAACAGCGGCGTCAGGGCCGCTTCGAGAGTGGCGAGCGCGTCAGCCTCAGCCCGGGTGTCGACCGTAGCGAGGTAACGGAACCCGAACCCGTCACGGCGCTCCACCAACCACTTGCCGGCCCAGGCGGGGCGCACGATCAGGTAGACGCCGCCGCCGAGGTAGTGGCAGGTCTGCTTCCGGGTGTGGATGACCTCGCCGGGCTTGAATACGTCACCGTTCACGCCGTTCACGCCGCACCGGCGATCGTCTCGATCACTGCGAGACCGGACAGGTTCTCCAGGTCCCGGACGGTGGCTTCGTAGCGCTGCTGCTCGGTGAACCCCAGCCGGTCCGCGGCGTACCCGACTTTGTCGCGGCATTCCCAGTAGGCGCAGATCAGCCATGCCTGGTGGTCGCGGGGGTCGTTCGGGTCGCCGTGATAGGCGAGGGTGTCGAGGACGTAGACGGCGGGTGAGAGGCAGCCTGAGGACTGGCAGGTCACCGGGTTGGAGTCGAGGTCCCGAGCCAGAGTGTCGGGAGTGAGAGACGGGAAGGCCATACGCAGACTCTAGCAGTTTCACGCAGTTCTGCCTAGAGGTTCCGCGCAGTCTACGACCCAAGACGCGGCACCGGAACAGGAGGTTGCACGCAGACACGAAGAAGCGGGGAGAGCCCCGAAGGACCCTCCCCGCTCACCTTGCCCGGCATGGCCTCACCTCGCCGTGCCATGCCGGGCCCAGCCTTGCCCAGCCTTGCCAGGCAAGCTCTCCTACTTCACCTGCTCGTCGCGGTCGCTCACGGCTGGACTCCCTTGGCCTTCTCGTTGACCTTCAACAGATGCGCGACACGGAACTGAGCCGGAGTCTTGCCCTCGATGAGTCGGTGGGCGCCGACGTAGTCGGGGCGGGGAGACTGGTACGGCTCGAACGGCCGCAGCACGGGGAGCCCGCGGTGTGGTGTCGGTGTACCGTTGCGGGGAGCACTCAAGGGAAGGCCTCCTGTTGGGTTGCTTCTCACTCCCCCCGGAACCCGGTTTCGGGGGGAGTGCTGTTTCTCAGGGGGTTACGCGACCGCTGGTGTGCCGACGTCGAGGTCTCGGTCGGTGTCGCCGCGGACGAGGACGCGTAGCTCGGCGAGGAGCTGCGAGCCCGGCGGGGGCGCGTGGAGACCGGCCGCGAAGGCTGCTTCGAACACGTCGTCGCCGAGGACCGCGCGCAGCCGGGTGTACGGGTCGGCGGCGGTCATGACGCCTTCTGGCGCAGGTCTGGCAGTTCGGTCGGCTCAGCGAAGTCAGCCATGGAGACGGGTCGACCTAGCCGTTGGGTGAGGACGTTCACCATCGCCCAGGCGATGGTTGCCGATGGCTGCTGCCGGATCCGGGGGTTTTCGTATTTGTAGTAGGAGTTGGGGTGGCAGCTCAACGCAGCCGCCATGTCGGCCGGGAGGAGCTGGGCTTCCTGGCGGAGCATGCGGAGCGCGACTGGGTCGATCTTCCATCCCTTCACAGACGCAGACTCTAGCAGTTTCACGCGGTTTCGTCACGCAGTTATCTGCGGTATGGCTTCTGGCCTGCGGTCATGCGACCCTTACCCCGTGACGGGGATCCAAGTAGTGCCGCCCTCAGCAGGGGATACGCAGTTTTACGCGTACGATCCGCGCGTGGAGTGGACGGCCGACGACATCCGACAAGCCCGGGACGACCGCGGCTGGAGCCAGCTCGAGCTAGCCGAGGAGCTGTCCAAGCACGTCAAAACGTCGGTCAGATCGATTACCGATTGGGAGACCGGCAAGGCCCGCCCATCCGGCCGGCGACGAGCCGCCCTCGACCGAGTCCTCGGCGGCGTCAGTACCGGATTCAACCCGCGTGCCATCCTCGCCGAGCTCACCGACGACGAGGTCGCCGAACTCCTCGCCCACGTGGACGACATGGCGATCGTCGCCACCGTGGCCCGACGGTTCGCCCGAACCGAACGACCGGTCCGGCACGTGCCCGCCCGGTCGTGGAGCGACGCCGACGCACCCCCGATTAGCCCAGACGACGAAGCCGGCGACGAACAACAGGCCTAATAGGACAGTCGCCAAGCCAATCGGGACAGATCATCCCTCACATCTGCCACCATCCGACTAGAACGCACGTTCGATCACGGGTCGTCACTCACCCGAACGCCGGGCACCCACCCGTGGCACCGCCGTCACCGCTTCGCGTACGTTGTCGATTCCACACCATCAGTGACGATGCAGGTCGACAAGCGTAACGAGCCAACCGGGGGGTGGCGAAGTTGCGAGGCGACACGCACGCCCAAACCCGGGGGGAGCTCTCGCTTGTCTGCGCCGTTAGTGTCCTCGTCCGCCCCATCTGCCACGACGATCGCTTACCAGATCGTCGCCCAACGGCTCCGCCAGCTGGACGTCACCATCTTCCACGAGCGCCACCGCAACGGCCGCGACTACTACTGGGACGACACCACCCGCACCCTCTGGATGCACCCCGACGCGCACATCTCACGCCAACTGTGGGTCGCCGACGACCTCCACCAGCTGATGACCGGCTCCGCCGGGCACCTCTCCCCATCCATGCCCGACCCGCTGCTGCGGGTCATCCAAGGCGGGGTCAGCGCCAACTGATCTGCACCGTCGCCGGGTCGAACCGTGAACCGTGCGGCTGCCCCGGCCGGCCCGGTAACACCACAACATCCATAACGCGCCGCAGCACCTCCCGCTGCCGCGCAACCGACATGCTGGCCCACACCATCCCGGGGTCCTCGGCAGCACGCAGCGGCGCTGTGACGTCAACCTCCGCGGCCTGCGCGATGACCACATCGAGCTCGGCCAACTGTTGGCGATGACCGTCTCGAATCGCCAGATACTCGTCGCGCTCCAACACGCCTGACGCCCGATCGGCCAGCAACGTGCGCAGCTCGGCCCGCAACGCCAACGCCCGCGCCCGCACATCCTCGAGATCGGGCCCGCCCGTCGGCGGTTCGACAGCTCCCCGCGCCGGACCGGAGAAGTAGCCGAGCACCTCCGCCTCGACGAGCGCCTCGATCGGCTCCGCCTTGCGGTTCACATGTCGGCGTGTCTGGCAACGCAACGTCCGCACGCCCTGCGATTGAGACGAGAACATCGGCAGCCCGCACCC
>Ga0105035_100005_pt1 | contig 31094 bp, 33 predicted proteins | sample RS_233metaG_FD_91483 | JGI IMG/M metagenome (GOLD analysis project Ga0105035, IMG submission 91483) | Switchgrass associated microbial communities from Austin, Texas, USA, to study host-microbe interactions - RS_233 metaG | ecosystem: Host-associated > Plants > Roots > Rhizosphere | place: USA...
CCCATTCGAGAGGAACGTAATCTTTCAAGCTGAAAAACGAGTAATACACCGATAGGACACGCTTGTTGAGGATTATTCGCTCGAGGCCTGGGTGTAGATCACGTTCCGCCACTTCGCTCGGAACGGGTGACTTTCCTCGCCCACCAGGGACTCCTCTTTCTCGATGAAGAAGTACGGGCCGCGATAGTCCACGTTGTCCGTGGTGATCGAGTACTCGGTGCCGTCCTGGAGAGTGCGGGTGAAGACCATCCCGGCTGCGGAGACCTGAAGGGTGTACGAGCCCCACACGTCCGCGGCGACCGCTGGGGTGTCCCGGACCGCGAGGTTCGTGAATGTGCCGTCGGCCTGCCACATGCCAAGGCCGATCTGCCCGGTCAGCCGCTGCCACGCCCGGTACATCCGCCGCGGCTGCGCCGGCATCCCCGCCGGATTCAGCTCCGGATCGTCCGGCCACAGGTACGGATCCGCGTCCGTGTCGGCCCCGAACAGCACGGCCATCTTCGGGGTGTTGGCGTCCGGCAGGTCGTCCATCGCCTTGCAGTCCCAAGTGAGCGCGTAGGCCGTCGGGTCCGTGATCGGGCATTCCCACCCGCACAGCACCGCGGGGCTGCTCTGTCCATCGCCCCAGCCGGCCGGCAGCACCAGGCCCTGCTCGGAGGCTTCGCAGTAGCCGCGCACCTGCGTGCCGGCGACCTGCCGCTGATCCGTGGCCATCGTCAGCTGCCCGACCGCGACATGGCGTTGCTCCCACGGGTCCGACGCGGTGCGGTACCCGTACGGCGCGCCTTCGGTGACCGGGCCTCGGTAGTACACCGGGTCCAGGCTGTAGCCGCCCCGGATCCCGAGGGCCTCCACGCGCTGCCGGTGTACGTGCCTGGTCACGCCCCACATGAGCACGTTGATCCCGGCATCTTTGTACGCGGTGAATACCTCGTCGGCGTAGAAGTGCGGTAGTAGCATCCACTCGACGCCGGCGGTCGTGACCGCGTCCACCGCGTACGGCGGCGTCATCTCTCCCCAGCGCGCCGGGGTAGCGGGTGCCAGGGCTGCGGTCATGCCGGAGTTGAGGATGGTGGTGGCGTTCGCGATGTCGCGTACGGCGATCATCGCCCAGTCCTGGGCGCACTCCTGGAGCACGCCGCGGATCGCGGCGACGACGTTCTGCTCCTCGGTGGCCCGGATGTCGTCGCCGGAGACGTGGCAGTGCAGCATCGCCACGCCTTTCCCGGCCAGGCGCTGTAGGAAGGTCGGCAGGAGCCAGTTGTAGTACCGCTGGGCGCCCCATCCGTACCAGCCACCTACCTTGTCCCACGCCGCACGGTTGCGCTCCGGGCGGGGCAGGTCCTGGTCGGGCCAGCCGGGCTCGGGCTCATCGACGTTGCCGGCGTAGTTCAAGGTCGAGGTGAACGTGTCGCTGGGGATCTGGCGGACGTCCTGGGTGATGTACACGCTCGACCGCGCGATGTGGAGGAGCCCGTTGTCGTACTCGACCAGGGCGCCGACGTCGTCCGCTGTGCAGGAGACGTTGACGCCCATGATGTCGAGGCCGTGCGCAATGCAGTACTCCAGCCCCTGGGGGCTGTTGTACGGGTTGTGCAGGCCGGCGAGGGTGTCCGCGCCGACCACGCTGGGCGCCCCCGGGAGGGAGGTGATGGTGCGCATGCACACGCCGGGGTCCGGGGCGGCACCGCCCGGCGTATAGATCCCCTGATCGGAACCGAACCGGGTCGCGTTACCAGCGTCGCGGCTGATCCTGACCTGCACCTTGCCGGTGGCCTCGTCATACACCAACCCCGGCCCGGCGACGCCGCGCACCAGAGCAGCCATGTCGACGCCGAGCAGCCACGGATCGATCCCGGGCGCACCGGAGCCCTCCTTCGTCAGCGGCGGCTTCACCTCCAACTCGCATGAGCACGATCCACCACATCCGCACCGACCGGCCATCAACCCGTCGCCTCCTCACCATCTGGGCCGCCCACATACCAGACGCCCGATGTCTGATCCGTCCACACCTGCCGGCCGTCGCCCCCGGTCTCCACCGCCCACCGGCGGTCGGCGATGTCCAACACCATCCGCATGGCCAATCCACCACCAGCCGTCGCCGCGGCCCGCCCAAGTGCACGTTGGGTGGCAATCGCCGCACGCAAGGGACGCTGAGCCGTTCGTTGACCGGGCAAGGAACTCACGACAACACCTCCTCGATGTCGCTGAGGGCGCCCAGCGGGACGAGCGAGATCGCCACCTGCTCGCCTGAAGAGCCCCACTCCACGTCCACATCGCTGAGGCGGAAGGCCTGCTCAACCTCCAGGCAGAACCCCGTCGACACGAAGTCGATCCGCTCGCCGGGGACGAGTTGGTGGATCGAAACCGGAGCCGTCGCGGCGAGCCGGGCCCCTGTGGGAACGGAGATCGTGACGGGCGCGGGGTAACGGCCGACGAGCGCCTGCCGGGCCATCTGTCGTAGGTCGCTCTCCGAGACATGGTCAGCGGCGGTGCGCACGATCAGATCCAGGCGGCCGTATGGGCTCCCCACCTGGCCCACGCCGACGGTCAACCCGCCGGTGATGTTCTGCGACTGCTGAGAGGTGGCGAAGGCGTACGTCGCGGCGTTGGTGCCGCTCCGGGTGACCTCGACATCACCCACGATGTCCTCAGGAGTCAGGCGCGCCTGGGGACGATCCTCCCGAGCGGCGGGGCCACGCAGGATGATGCTGCGCCCGGATGTCGTGAACTCCAGCCCTCGCTTGACCAGCTCCTCACTGAAGATCGTCAGCAGGTACTCGTTCCACACGCTGGCGTCATCAGACCCGTCCTTCTCGAACGAGACGCTGGTCGCGGAGTCGTAGCGCACGACGTACGGCATGAGATTCGACGCGTCCGGCGGCACGGACAACGGCGACTTGCGCAGGTTCCTGTCGAGTAGGTCGTAGGCGATCCACTGCACCGGGCCTTGGTGGCGCCCGTCGCTGTCCGGCTCGGTGGTCGTGTATCGGATCTGGTGGGTGTTCCCGGTCCGCGCCACCCGCGCCAGGACGTCCTGCGCGGACACCACGAGGGAGCTTCGCGTCTCCTTCACCTCGCTGGTGATGGGGCCCTGCCAGACGAGATGGGAGTCCCTGTACAGGGACAGCTCGTGCGCCCATGGGTGCAGGTTGCTGATCTGGGCGCAGCACTCGGGCCCGGCGGCTGCCTTGGCGATGGTGACGGACGCATCGGATATGTCGTTGATCGTCCTTGACCACTTCACGGCAGTCAGCGAGTCCACGCTCGGGCTCGTGAACGGTCGCCCCCCGCCCATCCAGTCGATGACAGCCTCGTACGCCTCTGCGCACCCCAGCTCAGCCATGCCAGGTCACCCCGCATCCGATCGAGGCACCATCAGCACACGGGCGCGCGCGTTGTCGGCGGTGGCCTTCTCCAGCGACAGCAACTCAATGCATAGTCCGGTGGAGCACGCGAACACGGGCCATTGAAAGTGCCTGCCCCGGGGCCCGTACAGCGTTGGCGCGCCGGCTGCGGTCCCGGTCGGCCCCTGCGGGCACTCCACGACCACGCGCTGCGTGCGGCCGTCCACACGGAGCACGGAGCGGCCCGGCAGGTACGGGACCTGGATGGCTGCGCATGCTCGGCACGGGTCCGTGGTGGCCGCGCAGTCGCCGCTCGGGTCGGTCCAGAAGCGCACCACCAGGCGTCGCATGGCCGTGAGGCCGGTGACGACCTCCAGGACGGGTACGGTCTCCAGCCACTGTGGCTGGTCTACTGGTCGTAGGCCGATCACGCTCTGGAGGAACTGGTCGCGGCCGGACGGGTAGCAGGCGTCGACCGGGATCGGCGGCCGGGGAGGCAGCGGGGGCGCCGGACAGTCCGGGTCCTCCAGGCATGGGGTGGGCTCGATGCACCGTTCGTAGACCTGGTCTGGGTCCACGCTGATGCTCACCCCGTCGGCGAGGTTGACCCAACCTGTCAGGGTGTCCAGCGGCTCCCGGTAGATCCACGGCACCCCCGCGGCCAGGCTGAAGGTGACGGTGGCGATCACGTGCCCTGTGGGCAGGTACTGGGTGTCCGTGACCTGCGGGCCGTCCAGCAACCCCACCCCGTACAGATGCCGCAGCTCCCGGCTGCCGTCGACGGGGCAGCAGGAGAACACGCACATCTCATCCCCGCCGCAGCCACCACACGCCGAACCACCGAGGGCCGCCGCCAGCCACTCCAGTCCATACGACAGGGCGCACTCGCCGGTGGTGAGCAGCAGCACAGTGTAGGCGATCTCCCGATGCGAGCGGCGTGCGACACCGAGCGCGGCGCCGTCGCCGACGAGCTGCACCGGCTCCCGCCCGAGCGGGGAGGAGTTGAACCCAGCGACCGACATGCCCATCACCCCGAGCACTCCGGAGGATTCGATGACGCCGGGGTCCCACCAGGGGGCGCGGTCAGTGACCGGGTCCACGTATGCCAGGTCGCCGAGCGCCACGGCCAGGTCCGGGCACGGATCGCACTGCACCGGCACCCCACGTGCCACCGCGTACGCCGCGGCGCGAGCGGAGTTGATGATCTCCGCCCCGGCCAGTTCGAGGTAGTCGACGAGCACGAGTCATACCCCCGCGGCGCGGGCGATGTGCCCGGACATGATTTGAGCGAGGACCATGGGATCGCTCGCGCGGGACTGGATGTGCCAGTGGTTGGTCACCTGCGGCCCCGGCGTCGCGGCGCCGCGGCGGGCGTACAGCTGCCCCAGGCCGGTTTCCCGCAGCAGTTGCAGGGCGCGGTCGGGCCGTGTGAGGGGGATGATGGCCTCTGGCCCGGCCTCGCCGATGCCGACGATCCGCGGCCCGTTGATCACGCCGCCGTCAGCGAACCAGTCCGACGGGTTCAGGCTGATGTCGGGCTTGATCGCATCAACGATCCGGTCCTTGATGTTGCCCAGCGCGTTCTTGATCCGCCCCCACAGCCCGCTGAAGAAGCCAACCACGACGTTCAGGCCGGCCTTCACCGCGCCCGAGGCGCTCGACAGGGCGCTACGGAAGACGCCTGCGAGCCGGGTGCTGATGCTGGTCAGCGGACCGGAAATCCGTCCCCACAGCCCCGTGAAGAAGCCGACGACGCGGCTGATACCGGAGGAGACTGCGGATGCCGCGCGGGCGAGCATGCTCGTGAACTGCGACGGGATCCGGCTGACCAGGTTGGTGACGATGCTGGTGACGCGGCCGAGTAGGTTCGTGAAAAACCCGATGATCCGGCTGATTGACGTGCCCACCCGGGCTGCGGCGGTCGCAACGGCGCCCCAGAGGCGTCCGAGCCAACCGATCACCGTCCCCGTGGCCCGGGAGATGGCGAAGAACTGCACAACCACCGCGATCAACGGCGCGAGCAGCTGGATCACGGGCGTGATCAGCCGCAGGACCCAGGCGACGAGCTGCCCGATGAGGCCGACGATCGGCGTCAAGATCGGTGCCAGTTGCACCACCACGTTGAGGATCGGGCTGAACGCGAGTACGAGCTGCACCAGGGCCGGGACGAGCGCGGCCACGATCGGCCCGAGCGCCTGAATGACAGGCATCAGGGCTTGGCCGACCGCGGCCACCAGTTGCAGCACCGGTGGCAGGAGCTGCTGAATCACCGGCATCAGGGCGGCGAATACCGGCGCCAAGACGCCCACCAGGACCTGGGCGAGCTGGGACACGATGGGCAGGATCTGCTGAAGGGCTTGGCCGAGGAGGCCGCTGAGTAGCTGTCCGACGGGCTGGATCGCGGCGAAGAGCTGCCCGAAGGCCGCGGCGAGCTGCGGCAGGATCGGGCCCAGGGAACTGGAGAGGGCGGTGATCAGCGGGGCGAGGATCGGCCCGAGGGCGGACAGCGCGGTGCCCAGCACGGTCGAGAAGGTCTGTGCGAGCTGGGTGATCAGCGGCAGCAGGGGCTGGATGGCTGCCCGGACGGTGCCGAGGATCTGGGTGAGCGCGCTGACCCCGCTACCTCCGCCGGCCGCGAGCGCACCGAAGACATCACCGAAGAGGCCACCGATCTGGCTGATCAGGGCGCCGAGCTGCCGGAAGGCGGTGAGCGCTGCCTGTACCCAGGCGACGGCCTGCCCGGATTGAGCCGCGCTGGTCAAGAACGTGCCCAAGCTGGTGATGAGCCCTGTGATCGCGTTGGACGCCTGCTGGCCGAACGCGTTGGCGATGGCGCCGCCCATCTGGATGAAGCCGGATACGACCGGGCCGATGGCTTGGGCCACTCCGTTGAGGGAGGCCGACACGGAGGCCATGACGCCCTGGAGGCTGCTGATGGAGCCCTGAGTGCGCACGGCTTGGAGCGCGGCGGCAGCGAGCGTGCCCCACCCGGCGGCGATGGCGGTCATCTGGCTGCGCAGTGGTCCGCCGAGCGCTTGGGCGGTCTCGGTGATCTCGCCCTGCAACTGTCCGAAGAAGGCGCCCTGGATACTGGCCTTGAGCTGGTCGAAGGCAGGTCTCAGGGCCCGGACCTCCTGCGCGGCGGCGCGTGCTGCCGGGCTCAATCCTTCCAGCGACTTCTGAAATTTCTCGGCATTTCCGGCGAGCGCTGCGCTGAAGGCATCCCCCACGCCCGACAGCGCAAGGCCAAGTACGCCAGCGCCCGCCGCGGCCCCGGTCAGGGCGGCAGGGAGAGCAGCGAGGATGCCCACGGTGGGCGCGAGCGATGCGGTGAACGCCGCGATGCCCGCCGCAGCCGACAAAGCGGCAGCGCCAATGGCCGCGAACCGCAGGGAGCCGGCGAGCACGCCGCCCGCTCTGCTGGCGACGGAAGCCAGCGACGACAGCGACCGGGTGAACGTCTGGCTGTCAGCATCGACGGGGACCCGGATGGCGCTCACCCGGCGCCGCAGCGCGGTGTCCAGCCTGGACAAGTCCGGTTCGACACGTACCTGCACCGCGGGCAGTCCTCGCAGCGCCCTCTGCAACTGCGCGCGGAAACGGCGCACGTCCGGGGCGATACGAACACTGGCCTGCACGGTACGCAGGGCTCGTTGCAGGTCCCGGCTGATCTGGCGGCCGGCTCTCGCCCCCGTAGTTCGCACGGCCTGCTGCACCGCAGCATCCAGCGCCTGTCCCGCATCCCGGCCGGCGCGAGCGAGTTCGGCCCGTAGCTGGGCGGCGTAGGCGGCGGTGTCTGAGGTGATCTGCACGGAGGTACGGCCGACCTGCGGCACGTCGACCACCTCCCCAGAGCACAAGCGCTCACCCCGGCACGGATGTGCAGGATGGGCGCCCGGCCCACGGCAGCCAGTCGGCGTCAGCGCGCAGCGTACGGGCGCATACGCGACGGTCTACAACTACGCGCGTCCTACCAGCCGTCAGCGGCGGCATCGGCGGCGAGTCCGGCCGCCTGCCCTGCCAATTCTGCGTCCGAGAAGCCGGCCGGCGCCGCCCGGCCGGTACGCCGAAGTTCGGGCGGCGGATCGAAAACCTGCCTCTCCAGCCGGTGCACGTCCTTCTCCTCCTGCACGTGCTCCAGCAGCCAAGCCCACACCGCGGAGGCGATCCGGTGCGCGGAGGCGGTATCGACATCCAGGCCGCGGTGGACACACCACGCCGACCAGTCACGCCACCGCTCCACCGCCAACGCGCACAACCGCCCGGCCGCCCACCACTCCATCCCGTACAGCTCTGGAGCCACGCCGAGAGCGATCCGCCAGCACGCGTGTAGGGTCATGGGGTCGTACGGGTCGCGGATCCGGCGGGTGACCTCCTCGCGCTCCTCCGGTGCCAACAGGCCGGGCATGATCTGCGGCCACTGACCGGCCGCCGCCACCGCAGCCAGCTCGTGCCCAGCGGTGGGTACCAGCAAGGTGTACGGGCGGCCGTCCACGGTGATCGACAGCGGCCCCACTCCGGCAGGACCGAACCTCACCGCCCGTCCGCAGCCGGCCGCCCCGCGGCGACCTTCTTCGCGGCCGGCTTGCCTGGGCTCTTCTTGGCCGCACGCCGCTGCTCCCGGTTGCCGTTCGCGATGCCCATCTCCTGCTGGTAGGAGGCAAACTCCGGCTCGTAGTACTCAACGAGCTTCGGCAGCAGGTCCCGGAACAGTTCGGCGATGCTGACCGGGTTACCCGCGGAGCGCGCCTTGAGGATGAGGTCGTCCGCGTCGGCCTCGTCGAAGGTGTGTAGCAGCGCGTTGCGGAGCTCCGCCAGGACCGCGGCACTGTCATCCGACTGGGCCACCTGCTCGACGTACCCGAGCTGGAGCTGGACCGCGCTGGGCTCGAAGCCGTGCGCCTGATATTGGGTACCGTCACTCACCTCGACAGTGACCCGCGGTAGCCGCGACGGGTCGAAGCCCTGCTTGGATTTCAGAACGAACTCGGTGGCCATGGCGGCAGCGCCCTTCTGCACGAAGTGATGGTCGCGTGCAGGGTAGGGGCTAGTACCGCACGGCCCGATCGACGTGCCCGACGACCTCGTCGAGCGCATCCGCCAAGAACGGCTGCGCCCGGGCACCGCGGACTTCCCGCGCGAACACCCGGCCGGCGCCACGCTGCTCCCACGACAGCACCCGAGCTCGCACCGGCCGGATCGGCCTGTGTGACGGGCCGTAGATTCCGGTGCCCTGGTGCACGTAGGCCGCACGTTCGAGATCGGAGTACACCTCGCCGACGGATTCGCTGCCGCGTTGGAAGGTTCGGGAGCGGATATCCGCGCGTAGTGTTCCGTCACCGACCGGGCACCGGCGGCGCGCGGCGTTCGCCACGTCCGCCGTGACCTCGCCGATGATGTCGGCCACCAGCTCAATGATCGCAGCCTCGTCGAGGTCGACGTCAACTCGTACGCTCACCGGCACGTACCTCTTGTTCAGCGCCCGACCGGTTCCGCGCGACCACGACGACCTGCGTGATCACCACTACGCAAGCCATCAGCAATGCACCGGCCAGCGCCCCCCACGCGAACGTTTCCACCGCTGCCATCATGCCTCCACTGTGATTTGCATTGTCACCCCGGCGCATCCGCCGCGCGGCCCGATCGGTGTCACCGGTCCCGGCAGCACCTGGATTCCTGCCGCGTGATCATTCAGTATGTCGCAACAGGCAACTGCCTGTCGGAGCAGCCGCGTATCCAGCACCATGCCCCAGGCATCCGTCTCGCGCTGCTCACACGTCGGCGCCGACTGGCCGTCCGCGGCGACGACCGCCACGCACCGCGCCACGCCGACCTCAATCACGGTCTGCATCCGCCACGCCAGGCAGCGTGCCTGCCGCCGCTGGCTCGGCACGGGTTCCTGCCGCACTACGCGCACCCAGGCCTGCCCGTGCCCGCCGTCGCAGTCACACGAGCAGAAATCCTGCGCAGGCGGGGAGTCCCCCCACACCAGGCAGCAGGCACACGCCGGCCGACCGCCGTCGGTCAACGAGGCGCACAGGCAGGCCGTCAGACCGGACAGGATCGGCCCGAGCCGCGGGTCGGCATCCGTCGGCAGCATCGGCGGTGGAGGTGGGCTGCTCATCATGGGCCTCCGGGCCGGTAGCGGGCGGCTGGCGGGGCAGGCGGCAGATCAAGCGAGAACACGGCGCCGAACTGCCGCACTTGCTGCGGGTTGACCAGCTGGACCCAGGACCACGCCTGAGGGAAATGGGCTTGTAGGGTCTGCGGCCAGTCGCCGGGGGGCACGATCTCGTAGGCAACTCCCTCCCGGGTCACTGTCTTTGTGCCCGTGGGTAGCGCGCAGCCGTCCGGGGCGCCAGCACACAGTTTGGCGATCTCGCAGGCGAGCTGCCCGACCGCGCGGCGACCGGCGGCCGGCACTTCCATGCCGCGCACGTAGCCTACGGACAGTGTGCCCGGCTCGGTATCCGGCCGGTCCAGTTGCTGGCAGCGGGGCCAGCAGGCGCCGTCGGTGCGCACGAGTCGGTCGCCAGTCGGTGTGCGGTGCAGGACGTATGCGGCTGGTGGGACGACCTCGCCGTCCTGGCGTACGGTCAGCACGCTGTGGACGGGCCCGGGCAGGGTCAGCGTGCACAGGGGCGTACACAAGCAGCTGGCTGGGCTGCACCCGCAGGTCCGGTTGTACCAGCGGCGGGCCTCCATTACGGGCTGCAACAGGCCCCCGCTGCTGTGGGTGGTGCAGTCGTCCCGGCACAGCCGGATGACCTCCTCGCACAGCCCGTACCGGCCCGCGGTGAGCCGCCACAGAACATCGGTGGCGATCTCCGCTGCCGCCCGCTGGCCGGTGTTCCACTGGCCTGGGTCGTCTGGCCAGTCGGGGCAGCACGACGGGTCGAGCGGCCAGGGCCCGCACGGCCCGTCGAGTACCTCCTGCATCCGCTGCTCAGCTCGCGCTCTTGCCACTGCCCGGGATGACGTACGAGAACCGCAGGTTCTGCCCAGTCTTGAGCGGGTTGTCGTTGGACCAGTCCAGCAGGTAGACCTCGCCGACCGTGGTGACGCGCAAGGAACCGTGACCGAACCCGGTCGCGCCGATGAAGATAACTGGGTCCGGGCCGGTGGGGCGCCACGCCGTCTCAACGGTGGCCACCAGGAGGTCCGGGACGATGTTGCCGGCCTCCGGAGCCGGCTTCATGACGACGTCCGGGCCGGTGCGGTTGAGGGTCACCACGGCAACAAGCGCGTCGGGCGTGGCGGTGAGTTGCTGCGAGGTGACGCTCCAGCCGTCCGCCGCGGTGACGCCCTGAGTGATCGTCTTGGTGGTGTGGTACTCGGCGATGTGCTCGGCCAGGGCCGCCGCGGTGTCGCCGTTGCCGTCGCCCGTGCCGTCGCCGGTGCTGGTGTTGTCGATGTGCAGCACGACCGTGCGCCCGGACGGATCCGTGGGGTCGGCCTCCACGGTGACCTCCGGCGCCTGTTCGCTACCGCCGTCACCATTGCCGTCGCCGCTGTCGGCCGCGGTCGTGACCGTGATGGGCGCGATTGCTTCGGTGAGCACCGGAGTCGACCCTGGCTGCGCGATGCCCTGCAACGTCACCTGATACGCCGTTGCCGGCATCAGGCCCCTCAGCCACGCCTCCCGCTGCCACCCGGGAAGGCGCATCGTGCGCCACTCCGGCGGGCAAGCGCCTTCCTCGGGCGCTGGCCGGTATCGCAGGAGCCAGCCCGTGGGCTCCGTGCGCTGCTCCAGGTTGCCGGAGTAGTCCCAGCCGATCTTGACGGACCTCGACCCAGGCTCGCCGCGTGGGCCGAAGTTTGAGACGGCCTGGTCGTATTCGATGCCGGTGTTCGGGTTGATCCCGTCGACGTCGAAGATCGTGGGGTCGATCCATACGGGGGTGTCGACGCCCAGGGTGATCGGGTCGGCCCCGGCACGCAGAACTAGGTCGCCGTGGCCGGCTGTGGCCACCTCCGACGGGATGAACACGTAAGAGATCGCGTACCCCTGGCGGTATTCGATCTTGTCGCGGTCCAGCTGCGCCCAGATCAGGACGCGCTGGAGCAGAGGGTTCTTGGTGTCGTCGTCGACGACGATGTACGTCCCGCAGGGGACCATGAGAGCTTGTCCTTCCGGGTGGCGGAGAAGATTGGGAGGCGGAGGCCGGCCCGGGGGCGCTGCCTGGGGGACCCCGGGCCGGCCAGATGAAGGGCCGTCAGCGGCGTTTGCGGGCACCACGGAAGGGAGGGGGAGCCTGGCCCCCGCCCGGGGTGAACGTGGTCGCCGCGGTCTTCGTTGCGTCACCCGCCGAGGTCGCGGTGATCGTCTGCTCGCCGGTCACCGCGGCGTCGTAGGCGTGACTCGCCTCCGTGGTACCGGCCGGCACGCTGGCGGCAGCGGTCCCGTCCCCGTAGTCCACGGTGACCGCCCCGTCGGCCGGGAAGCCAGCCAGGGTGATCTTCACGGTGCGGCCGGTGGTGTCCGCGGGATCGGCCTCGGCGGTCACCGTCGGCTGCTCCCCGGAGCCACCCGGCGTAAAGGTGGCGGTCGCGGTCTTAGTGGCGTCGCCTGCGGAGGTGGCTGTGATGGTCTGTTCCCCCTGCACGCCAGCCGCGTAGGCGTGGCTGGCCTGCGTGGTGCCGGCCGGAACGTTCGTGTCCGCAGTGCCGTCACCCCACGACAGGTTCACCGCCGAGTCCGCGGGGAACCCCACGAGGGTGACCTTCACCGTGCGGCCGGTCGCATCGGCCGGATCAGCTTCGGCGGTCAGGGTCGGCTCGGCAGGGGTGCCACTGCTCGGGGTGAACGTGGTCGTGGCAGTCTGGGTGGCGTCCGTTGCCGAGGTCGCGGTGATGGTCTGTTCGCCCTCGATACCGGCCGCGTACGGGTGGCTGGCGGTCGTCTGCCCCGCTGGCACGCTGGTGTCGGCCGTGCCATCACCCCAGGACACCGTGACCGCCCCGCCAGCCGGGAAACCGGCGAGCGTGACCTTGACAGTGCGGCCTGTGGTATCGGCGGGGTCAGCCTCTGCGGTGACGGTCGGCGTGCCGCCGCCACCCGGAGTCGGGGTGAACGAAGCAGTTGCGGTCTTCGCCGCATCGACCTCGCTGGTGAGCGTGATGGTCTGCTGCCCCTCAACGCCGGCCGCATACGCGTGCGTCAGCTCACCGGACGCCGGCTTACCGGTCTCCTCCGGGGTGCCGTCGCCCCAGTTCACCTTGACCGTGCCCGCAGGGAACCCGCTGTACGTGACCTTCACCGTGCGGCCGGTCGCGTCCGCCGGGTCCGCAGCGGCCGTCACGGTGGGGGTGTCACCCGAGCCGCCAGGCTTCGGAGTGAACGTGGTGGTGGCGGTCTTGGTGTTGTCAGTGGCCGAGGTGGCGGTGATGGTCTGCGCACCTTCCACACCCGTGGCGTAGGCATGGCTCGCGGTGGTCTGCCCCGCCTGAATAGTCGTGTCCGCGGTGCCATCGCCCCACTTCACATTGACTGCCCCGTCGGCCGGAAAACCCGCCAGGGTGATCTTTGCGGTGCGTCCGGTGGCGTCCGCGGGGTCAGCGACGGCGGTCACCGACGGGGTATCGCCGGAGCCGCCCATCGGGATGTGGATCTCGACCGTCGTCTTCTTGCTGGGGTCGTCCTTGTCAGCGACGGTGGCGGTGTAGTCGCCGTCGGCGTAGGTGTGCTTGACGTCGCCCTTCTCCGGGCCGTCCTGCGGGGCGCTTCCGTCGCCCCAGTTGATCGTGACTGGTCCTGACATGGTGGTTCCTCGCGTTTCAGGTGTTGTCGACGGTGAGGGTGACGGTGCGCCCGGACGGGTCGGAGGTGTCCGCGGCAGCGGTCGCCGTGGGGCCGGTCGGCGTGCCGCCGCCGGTGCCGCTGTTGTCGATGTGCAGCACGACGGTTCGCCCGGACGGGTCCGTGGGGTCGGCCTCCGCAGTGACCTCGGGCGGCACGTCTGTGGCCTGGGCGGGCACGAGGATCGCGGCCCGAGCCCGGTAGGCGGTGATGTCGCCGCGGCGCACGGTGACCTGGTACACGGACGGCACGGTGTACAGGTGGAGCACGGAGACCGTCCCGTCGGCACCGACGGTGATCTCCTCCGGGTCGGTGCCGTCGCCCCAGTCGATCGTCGCGGTGCCGTCTGACTGCGGAGGCAGGCCGACCAGCGCGGTGACCTCGTACGGCTGGTCCGGGTTGGCCGCGGACAGGGTCAGCGTCGGCTCGTCCGCCGGCAGCGGGATCGTGAGGGCGCGGGACGCGCAGATCACGGGGGTCTGCTTGTCGCAGGCCTTGATCGTGAAGTCGCCGTCGGAGGCATATGTGTGGGTGACCCAGGTGTTGTCGCCGACCTCTTGTGGGCTGCTGCCGTCGCCCCAGTCCACCATCAGCGGGCCGAAGCCGTGGTTGTCGGCGCGGAAGCGGACGGTGCGCCGGGTGCCCTCGTTGGCCATGCCGGTGATGTACAAGTCCGCCGGGTCGGGAATCGGACGCTCGACAGGACCGCACTCGCAATCCGGCTCCGGCGGGCGCACCGTCGTCACCGGAATGAGCAGCCTGTGCTTGCGGGTTGGCATCGGCTTCGGCAGCGGCTGGGGGACGCCTTCTGCCCCAGCCCACACGTTGTACGGGCCCTTGCGCCAGCCGTTCGGCGCCAGCGTCCGACCGGTCAGCGTCAGGGTGAGCGCATCGTTTTCGACCGTGAAGTCGCCCTCAGAGGCGCCGATGACCCGCGGGTAGAGGAGGTAGCCGCCCTGCCACTGCCGGGATCCGCCGCCCGAGCAGACGTCGTCACCACTGGACTGGGTGCCCAGCCACAGCTCCATGCCGAAGCCCTCGTCCGTGGACACGCCTTCGTTATCGCCCGTGGCGACGCCGACGACGTCCCCGTCCTCGTCGTACATGATCTCGGCGCTCGGGTCGATGATCTGCACCAGCAGGGGGTTGACCTCGCAGAACTCGATCTCCAGCTCGTAGTACGAGAACGACGTCTTGCCGGGTACGTTGATGCAGGTGCTGCCGTCCGCGCGGGTGCTGGTGATCGCATCGGAGTCCTCAGTCTCGGTGGACTGCGACACCGAAATGAACCCGCTCGTGGTGATCTGGTTACACGGCCCGTAGACGGGTTGGCCGCAAGCGTTGAGACGGGTGGCGCGCATAACCAAGCCGCGGTAGAGCGATGCGCAGCGGTTGGCCATCAGTCCGCCTCCGTCCCAGTAGTGGCCCGGCGCCTGGACGCGCCCGGCTTCTTCGCGGCGGTGCTCTCACCGGCAGCGGGTGGTGGGATGACGGGGCTGGCGGTCTCGGGGACGACCAGACCGGATCGCTCACCACCCGTCACGACCTGGACCCGGGCCCGCAGACCGGGCGTCAGGCCCTGCATCACCCGGCGCACCAAGGCGCCGAACGTCTCCCCCTCCGCGGGGTACAGCACATGACTCATGTCAGCTCCAGGTCGATCAGGACGCGCGCCGCGTAGCAGTCGTGGTCCAGGGCGTAGGTGCGTTCCGCAGCTGCGAGCCGCGTATTCTTCGGCGGGTCGAACACTTCGTTCACGAACGGCTGGCCCCGGAAAGCGCGCACCGTACTGGTCGCGTACAGCCAGAACCTGCGCGCTTCCGGGTCGTGCTCGGCCGGTTCGGTGGGGTCGTCGTAGTAGGCGCAGCCGAAAGCAACCGGCGATTCCAACTCGGTGCGCAGCAGCGGCCCCTGCTGCTGCACGAGCCGGAACTCCGTCCACCACGGCGATGTCCACCGCGGCGCGTGCAACACGGGCTGGCCGGCGTAGTGCAGCGGCGCATCCTGCTCCAGCAGACCCAGCCCGGCCAGGAGCCCCAACGGTGTGGCGCCGGCCGGCTCCCGCACGTCCGCGTCTCGGCCGAGGACCTCGGCGGAGAAGAACCGCTCAACCTCCCGCGGTTCGATGTAGCGGAGCCGGGCCTGCGATACCTCGACAGCCTGCTTGAACCCGACGGCATTGCACTCGGTCCGGGCGTAGACCGAGAACGGCAGCGAGCCCTCCACCCACTCCGGGGCGCCCGCGATCGGCTTGTCGTGACTCGTGCCGCCGACCCCGTCCGGAACCGGGCAGGACCCGACGACGTACCCGCCCTGGGCGCACGCGTTTGTCGGGTAGTGGACGCCGTCGACCTGCCACCGGCCGTCACCGGTCACTACCTGCGCCACGGCCAACAGCCCGTAGGTGTACGGCTCGATGGGAGGCTGGTCGACCTCCGTCCGCGCCCCCACGCTGGGGGTAGGTGTACTCATACTCCGCGCCTCCGAGCGGGTCTGGGAAAGGAGTGGGCGCGGCCCGCGCCGCGGGGTATCCCGAGCAGCACCCCGTCCTGGACCGAAAGACGGGGCGGACGGGATCGGGCGGGCCGCTGGTCACATGGCCTGCCGGCTCAGGACGCCGCCGGGACGCAGGTGGTGGTCTGGACGCCGCCGGACAGTCCGTTCGGGCACAGCGGGATCGTCAGCACGTAGCTGCTGCCGCAGCGCATGCACACCTGGATGCCCTCCTCGGTGAAGAGGGAGGTGTACATGTTCTGGGTCAGCGAGGCGTGGTCGTAGACGCCGTCCAGGCTGATGACGTCTGCCTGCAACTGGAAGAACGAGCCGGCCCGGTACAGCAGGATCTGCACCTCGCCCGGCCACACGGTGGGCACCGTGGCGCCGCCGAAGCCGGCCTCATCCTGCAAGGCGTAGGCGTCCTGCCAGTCGTAGACCCACTGCGGGTTGACGCCGACCGAGCGCAGGTACGTGTCGAGCTGATCGTCGCTGACGGCCCACCGGCCCTCGATGCCGAGTTTCTTGCGCAGGTCGCTCTTGAGGATGCCACGCAGCCAGTACGGGGCGACCATCTCCAGCGACTGCCGCTGAGAAAGCCGCTCGCGGTACCGCTGGTACTGCACCTGGAGCTCAAGCATTGACAGGACCGACTCAACCGCACCGGGCCCGTGTGGGTCGACGATCGAGGCCGTCGGATCCGGCACACCACCGGATGGCATCGTGATCGGGGTGGACAGCTCCACCATGCGGTTGATCTTCCACGCGTTCAGCTTGTGCGCGTGCACTGCCAGCACGCCCTCGGTGAACTGCGCCACTCGCTCCGGCCATCCGCGCTCGGTCAGAATCGGAGTCCGGATACACACGCCGTCTACGTCGAGGCGGCACTCAACGAAGTCGCCGCAGGGGACCTCGTTGCAGGTTTTCTCGCGGCCAGCGATGGATTCGGCTTCGGTGAGGTGGAAGCCGGCACTGCTCCACAGTGCGGACCAGTCGAAGTCTGCCGGGTAGCGCAGACCGCCGCGGCGGGCGGTGATGGTCGGCAGGGTGACCATGCCCTCGTTGGTGATGCGAATGTCGCACAGCTCGTAGGTGGTCTCCGACGGGGCGCACCAGCCGCCCGCAGCGACGAGAGATCCGCCGGGCAGCCGTGTTTCGTCGGTCGCCCGCTTGATGACTTCCTCCCCGAGACGGAAATCGTGGGCGTCGTCGACAGTGAACTCTGCCGGGGACTCGCGGCGGATGCGGGCGATGCCGACCTGGTGACGGCCCTGGGCCTGGGACGCGGCGAGCGGCGCCATCCGGGCCTCCCACGCCCGGCCGAAGTCGACCAGGCTGTTCAGCTCCTGGCCGGTGGCAAAACCGGAGATATCGCCAGCTGCCACAAGCGTGAGGGTGTCGCGACCGCTGCCACCGGTTGTGGGCGGTGTGGTGGTGCTCAGCCCGAGAGGTACACGCGGGCGCGCTGAGGCGGCCACGGTGACCGGCTCCGCAGCTACCGGCGCAGCCACAGGAGCACTCTCCGGCGCAGGCGGGGCGCTCCAGGGCTCGGCTGCGGCCGGTGCGGCTACCTCGGCAGCCGGCGTGACCGATGCAGCAGGCTCGGAGCCGGCGGCCGGCTCGGTCCCGGTCTCATTGCCAGCCTCGGCGGGCTCCGTCGCGGCGGCAGGTGGCTGGAAGGCGCGAAGCCGCTCGGACGCTTCCGCCACCCGGGCCGCCCGCTGCTCGGCCACCTGCTGGTGTGCAGTCACACCGTCTGCGACCGCGGCCAGCTGCTCAAGGTGACCGACCGCGGCGTCATCGGCCGATTCGTTGCTGTTGATGGCTTCGAAGCGAGCCACGATGTCCGCAGCTACCGCCGCAAAGTCAAACCCGCCGCCAGCGTCCGCGATGGCCTGCTGAATGATCTCGCTGTGCTGGTCGTCTGGGGCCTCGCCGAGCTTGGCGAGGAGGTCGTCAAGGAAGCTCACGGCTCCCCCTCCAATCAGAGGGTCGTCGTCAGCTCCCGGCCCACAGCAGCCAGCAGAGCACGTGTGTCAGCGGGCAGGGTAGGGGCGCATACGCGCCGCCCTACCTACTCCTGGGCGTGCTCGGGCAGGTCTTCGTAGCGGATCGTCTCCGACACGGCGCCCGTCCCCCACTCCACCTTCTCGACGCGGCCCCTGCTACGCCGGAGCCCGGCAAGGGCGATCTTCTGGTCGCGATAGGGCACCACGCCGCCGTACTGGTCGGTGTGACGCCACGTCACACCCCCGCCTATGCGACCGCCTGTGCCCGTGGCCCGGCCGCCAGAGCGGCCTCCGCAACTGCATCCCATGGTGGTGATCCCCTTTTTCGGTTAGGAAGCGGCGTTCTCGACCCAGTTCGCCAAGGCACGGATACGGCGGTCAGCGGCGGCCATGCGCAGAGCGTGAACTCGGGCTGCTGCCAATTCGGCCCGCTGGGCAAGCCGCGTGGCGGCGTCGGTGACGTCCGGTGCACGCTCGGCCCGGGGCGATAGGCAGAGGGCCGGTGCGGGCAGTGCACCGGCTGCGACGAGTGCGTAATCACCCTGGGTACCGCCGCGCTTGACCGGCACGGGGAACCCTTCGGTCGGGACCGCGAGGGCGGCTACGAGTTCTAGCCCGCCGCCTTCTTGCCGCCAGTCGCCGCTAAATCGGGACAGGCTGAACCGCAGGCGTTGTTCTTCGCCCAGGTCCGGCAGCATCGCCCCGGCAAGCCAGATCCCGCGGGAGTCCTCACCGGCGCGGACTACTGCCGCCATGGTGCCGGTGTCGTCGTAGTGGGCGACGGCGGCACGACGATCGAGTCCGAGGGCTGCGTGCCCGGTGCCCATCGTGATCAGGCCGACATCGACGAGACCCTCGCTGGTGTGGATCGGCCGGGAGTTGAACAGGGCGTATCCGCTCAGCGAGTGCGGTGGGGTGACGGCGCGCCCGGGAAAGGAGCGGTGCGCAACGCCCCAGGCGGCAAGGTAGCCGCGCACGCGACCGTCGGGGTCGACGGTGATCGGCTGAAGCTCGGTGAGGTCGGGGCTGCGGAACCAGTCAGTGGGCGGTAGCCAGCCCTCAATGTGCACGGCCGCCGCGGTGAGGGTGTCGCTTGTGTCCACAGCCGGGATGCCGGTCTCTTCCGCGAACTCCCCGATGGCCGCGCCTTGTGTCGACGCATCGACTGGCGGCGTGTCGACCGCCGCCGCGGCGGTCGTGGCGGCGTCTTCGGGGTCGTATGGCCGGTCCTTCGTGGGGCCGGCGGGCACCGCGTCCTCGGCATCGCAGTCGGCCGGCTCCCAGCCGCCAGCGCTGTCCGGGCGGACGCAGCCCCAGGCTGAGTCGTACGCCACGATGTCGTCGTCGGCGGCCGTCTCGTCGGTTTCTTGGTCGGTGGCGAGTCCGATTTGGGCCTCGGGGAATGCCGGATGCGCCAGGAGGGAGGCGCCCATGATGCGCCACCGGGTGTACAGCTCACCGACCTGCATGTCATCTTCGCCTGGGGTGCAGTCGTCCACGATCTGCTGGTCGGGGCTGACGCACACCGCGCGGCCGGCGGCCTTGTCGATGTCGGCGGAGACGAAGCGCAAGAACCCGCCGCGGATCTTGCGGGCGAGCGCGGGGCCCTGGGGGTCTTCCATGTCGATTCGGCCGCTGCCCCGGATCCGGGGCCCGTCGCGCTGGACATCGTCGAGGGTCATCAAGCCGACGATGGCGCCGTCGTGGCGGGGTCCGGTGACGTACTGCACGGTGACCGGGAGCGGCAGGGGCCGCACGTCGACTGGTACATCGTTGTCCAGGGCCAGCATGCGGTTGTCTGCGGACCACTCGTTGACGAGGGTGATGGTGCCAGTCCAGGTGCCGTCGTCGGCGACATCGACGGCCGGCGCAGCGGCGGCGATGAGGGAGGACGTCCAGGGGATGAACACGGTGTCTCCTACGTGGGGGCGGGCCGGTACTGAGCGGCGCAGCGGCAGTTGATGACGAGGTGGGCCGGCCCGCGCGGGTCGCCGGGGAACTGGAGCCGGGCGCGACCTACAGTGAAGGCCTCGCTGAGAGAGCGAGTCTGCCCATCAGCCGCGCGGTGTTCAGTGCGTGTCCTGGTGTCGTCGGTGGCGAGCCAGGTCTTGGTCCAGGGGCGTCGGGTGCGCTGCTGCTCGTCGAGCGCCGCGGCGAGTGCGCCGGCATTGAGCGCGGTCATGACCTCGGTGCGGGTCATCGTGGTGGCTGAGCCGTCCCAGCCTTCCAGCGTGGCCAAGGTGGCGAGGTGGGCCCGTAGGGTGGCCGGTGACTCACCGCGGGCCCGGCCATCGCGCCACGCTCCCCTGAGTCGGCCCCACACGGTGCGCGGCCAGGTACGCAGCCGGTCGGGGAGCGCCGTGGCCTCGTCTGTCGCCCGGCCGGTCCCGGCGTCGGTGGGCGCGTCGGGGGCGGTGTTCCGGTAGGAGCGTGCCCAGAGCGTCTGCCACACGGGAGCGATGTGCTGCTGCACCAGGCGCCGCCACAGGCCTTCGTCGGGGAAGCCGGACCAGTCCGGCTCAGGTCCACTGCCCGCATCACCAGCGGCGGCGGTGAGCGTCTGGTCGAGTCCGAGCCCGTCACGGACAGCAGACAGGAACTCGGCGACCGCGCGGCGCACGGCCGGGGCGAGGTCGCCTTCCGCCACGGCGACCTGGCCGCGGTTGTGCATGCGGGAGGCGAGCCACGGGTCCTGGGTGGGCATCAGGCCACCGCCTGATCGTCGCAGTCGGTTTCGGCGAGGAGACTGGCCAGGTGTGCTGGCTCGTGCTCGATGCCGGTGAGCAGCAGGCGCCGCACGTACAGGTCGACCGCTCGGTGCAGGCACTCCTCGCCAGGGGTGGAGGAGCGGAACTCGCGGAATGCTGAGGCGAGCATGCTGTCGAGCTGGTGTTCCTCGGCGCGCAGGTGAAGGTAGATCTCGTCGTGCGAGGTGCCTCGGTACTGGCCCCGCAGACTTCTGCCGCCGTTGTTGAGGAGCCACTGGCCGGCCCGTCCGAGGGCGCGGCGTACGGCCATGTCGAGGCACCGCATCCGCCAGTCCACACCCGCAGCCAGCGACACTGTTGTGGCGGGGACCGCGGAGGCGGCCAGTTCGGGCGGGGCGACCGGAGGCTCGTGGCGGGGCAGCTCTGACCTGGCTGGGCGTGGGCGGCTGATCTGCGCGGAGGCTGGGGCAGCGTCTGCCGGAGTTGGCCCGACGGTGGGAAGGTCAACGCCGAGAGCGGCGAGCGCCGCCGGGGCAAGCTGCGCGTTGGTGGTGGCAACCTGGACCAGCAGGCGCCGCCGCTGTTCCTCCTCGTCGGGCTTGTCCTCTTCGGAGAATCCGAGTTCGCGCAGGTACGCCTCATCGGAGAGGACGCCGCGGGAGTGGGCTTCGGCGGCCTCGGGAGCGCGGTTGGGGCGCTGCTCGATGCCGGAAACATCGTAGAAGCAGGCCCATGTCTCGGGGTCCTGGATGCCAAGGGCGTCCCATGCGGGGCGGAAGTACCGGCTGGTGAGTGCGTCGCAGATCAGGCCGAGCTTCGGCTTGTGGTTCAGCTTGATCGCGTCTTCGGAGATCTCTCGTGCGTTCCAGTGGTTGGTGTCGGCCAGCCCGGTCAGAGCTTCAGGGGGCATGTCGAGGCTGATGGCCAAGCGTTTAACCGCGGACTCGCGTAGCGGCAGCAGATTCTCGTCGAGGCTGGTGGCGAAGCTCTCGTAGACGAGTTTGTCCTTGGGGCTGCCTGGGGTGGTCAGTAGGAGCGGCACGAGTGCGGCGGCGGAGTCGCGGTTCTTCAGCGACGTTGCGGCAGCCTCTACTAGCGCTGCGGCGACCGGGTTGGAGTGTAGGGGGTTGACGCCGTCGGATTGCTGTGGTGTTGCGGGCGCGACGTCGTCGGACAGCAGCATGAGGCCGGCCCCAGCAAGCCGTGAATCGACGGTAGCGAGCACGTGCGCCGAGAGGCCCTGGAGTTCCCGCAGGGGCTCTTGCATGCCTTGTAGGGGAGAATCGGGCAGGTAGGCCAGCTCGTCGTCTGGTCGCCACAGCCGGATGAGGGTGCACTGGTCGAGGGACAGATCGATGCGGGAGGCTTGTGATTCCGGCAGCTGTACGCGGATGCCGCTGCCGCCGCCGGTCGCGCTGATCTCGCTCGGCGAGCAGACGATCCAGCGGCGGTCGCCGGTGGACGGGTCGTCGAATCCTACGAGGTAGGACTCTCCGGGAATGTCCAAGTGGACGCTGAGCCGGCGCAGCAGCTCCGACTGTCCGAGCTGGCCGCCGGCAAGCTCGTTGAGGGGGGCCAGGAGGCGGGAGACGGTGTCGGGGTCTAAGTCGCCGTCGGTGGCCTGGGCGTCGATGGGTACGGGGTCGGAGGAGCCGTCAGGGTCGATCTTCCCGATGTAGAGGCGGGCTCGGGACAGGGCGTTTGCGCTCCACCGGATGCCCGACTTGAGTTCGGGGACGGTGCGGTACCACTCCCAACCCTGGGTCTGCCATTCGTGTCGGCGGCCGACGACGCTGCGGACCTGCTCGCGGGTGATGAGCGCGGCGGAGGCCAGCAGGGCGCTGCCCGCGCTTCCGGGCTTGTCCCTTTTGTGGATCTGCCACCAGGCCACGGGCGTTCGGTCCTATCGACGTTGGTCCGTCAGGATGATGGGGATCTGGCTGATCAGTTCGTGCTGGCGGGGTGGGGGCGGGGCGTCGAGCCAGTCGTGAAGGATGCTGGTCGCCCACGAGACGGCAGGGATGGCCAGAACCAGCAGCCATACGACGGAGCCGGGCCCGAGCAGGTTGTGGTACCAGGCGATGGATCCGCTGGTCGTGATCACCGACACCCACATGGAGGCGCACCACGTGCAGCTGACGAGCTTGTTCGCCCACGCCCACCGGGTACTCGCCGCCGCACGGCTGCTGATGGCCTGGCGCCAGGGTTCGGTGATGGTGTCCTCGACAGCGAGGCGGGTGTATCGCGCGGTGGCCACGATGGTGAGGACCGCGATAAGGATGATGTTGGTCACGGCGGGAGGGTAAGGGCGCGTACGGCGTGGTCCCCCGGCCGCGGGCGCAGGAAGGGCGCGCGCCCGTGGCCGGGGGCGGCGTCAGGCGGTCGCTGGGACGGTGACCTGGGCCTGCGCGGTGCGGGAGGGATCGTCGTCGTCGGTGAACGTGACGGTGTAGGTGCCTGCCGCGGCGTAGGCGTAGGTGGTCACCGCGGTGCCGTCACCGGCGTTGGGCTGGGGGGAAGAGCCGTCGCCGAGGTCGAGCATGCCGGGGCCCTGGCCCTTGTTGTCGACGATGATGTCGACGGTCAGGCCACTGGTGTCGGAGGCGTTGGGCGTCGTGGCGATGACGGGCTCGTCTTCGCCCGGCTCACCGCCGCCGTCGGCGGAGGCTACGGCGCTGAGGCGGACGGACTTGTCGCACACGGAGACCGCGGACACGTCGCCCTCGAAGAGGGCTTCGCCCTCGGTCGGCTGGGGTTCGCCCGGGTTTCCGGGATCCTGCGGCGGCTGCTGGGAGGAGTCGTCACCGGCGATGGTGAGCGTGCCATGACCGGGCCACGCTGCGGACACGGCCTTGTAGCCATCCGGGTCGTTGACGGCGAGGTCATCCGTGGCCCAGGCGAGGGTGACCTTCACCTGCCCGTCGTCCAGGGTCTCAGCGTGCATGCTGCTGGGCTTGGCCTTGAGGGGGGTCTGGGTGCCGTCATCGGCGGTGAGAGTGAGGGTCACGGCGTGCTCCTTCTGGGTGGGGCCAGGTCTGCGTTCAGTGGTAACACGCAGTACGCGATGGTCTGTTGGGCGTGCGGGGCATCGCGTATGTGGTGGTACACCTGCCGCGTCTGGTACGGCCCGTCCAGGGCCGGATCTTCATCTGGTGAAGGAGTGTTCTCATGCTGCTCGCAGCTCTCGGCGCGGCCCTCGCGATCCTGGGTATTTTCGGTATCTGACCTGGTCAGACACCAGTGGCCCGCCCTTTGCAGCGTGCAGAAGGCGGGCCACTGTCATGTTCAGCCGAGGGGAGTCGGCGCCGGCGGCACCGGAACCGGAGGCTGGTCACCGTTGCCGCCCTGGTCGTCGGCTTCCTGGCACACGCGGAACTCCGCGCGGGCAGGAGGGTCAACCAGGAACAGCGGGAGCTCGAAAACAGTCACGCAGGTTTCCTGCTTCTCCTGACCGGGGGCGTCCGGGTTCGGGGCGGCGGTGGCGGCGCCGGCACTGATGGCCAGCAGGGCGGCCGTCGCAGCGGCGACAGCGAGTGCCTTCTTGATCATGTCCTCTTCCTCTCAGGACGGGCCGCGGGTGTGCGGCGTCGCGCTGGACTGTAAGGGGACATACGGGCTGCCTCGCGAAAGGGGTCCTTGCCCGGGATGCATCCGGGCAAGGACCCCTTGTGTAGAGTTCGTGAGTGGGTCCGGCCGATTACCTAGCGGCCGGACCCACTATTTGCCAATGGAACGAGCAGCGGCCCACCCATGAAAGGGGTGGGCCGCTGCGGTGGCAGGACTTGTAACGCTGAAGCGCCGCCGCTGAGACCTCTCCTTGAGGCTTATGAGGATTGAGTCCATGGCACGAGCCAACTCAGAGACGGCCCTGCTGACCAGCAGGTCACCTGATGCAGGGGCTCATCTGCGCCACACATTCACTCGTTCGGTCGACAGCAACGGCGCGCCCTCCGGGCCCTTCACATACGACGGAATCCACTGCTGGCGTCGTAGTGACCGGTCTGGCCCGTGGGGCTGGTTTCTCCAGTGTCCGGAGACGACCCACCGACGCCGGTAGCGGCGTCCGTCCGATCCGGCGTCGGGGTCCTGGTCGGTCGGCTGGTACTGGCGGCGCAGGGCTACCAGTGTCACCCCGGAGTTCGGCATGGACGCGCGCCGCAGGGCGCGTCCATCTGCCTTTCTGGGCTCGTGCACTGTCCGGTTCACGAGCTGGGGCTGCTGCATCAGGTTCCATGCCGCGGCCAGCGCGGCCACAATCGTCCGGGACGGTCGCATGCCCTCGTGTGCCGGCAGGTCGTCCAGCGGAATGGGCTCGTCGGTCACCGGCAGGCGCGCTTCCCTCACGGCCAGGAGCGGGGGCACCCGGCCCGCGTCCGCGCCGGGCAAGTCTGCGAAGAGGTCGGGTCCGTTGAGCATGTGCCAGACGATGAGTGTCTGCCCCGGGCCCGGTCCCCAGGCCAGGGCCTGGACCGGCGCCTGCATCCCGAGGGAAACGTCGACCATGCCCAGGCCTCCGTCGAACACGGCAAGGCCGATCGGGGACGGCCGGTCTGCGGTTGCCCAGCGTGCCGCAGCAAGACTCGCGCCGGCGTGTACGGCCAGTGCGGTCATGTCGTCGCTGACCCAGTACAGCTCAGCGGCACGCAGGTGCGTGGACAGTAGTCCCACCAAGTCGTCGTCACCCGGCAGCATGAACGGACCCCCGCCCTCCAAATCGAGGGCGTCGATACGCCGAATCGTCTGCGCACGGAGCTTGGGCAGCGCCCGCGGATGCAGCGTCACGAGGATGCGGCCTTCCCGCTGCTGTGTGCGTTGCTCTCGTCCTCGTCGCCGACCGCATCCGGGAACGCGATCGACAGGCCAGGGGTCTCCTGTGCGATGCGGGCGACGGCGGCGCGGTGCCAGGAAGCGGGGAACTTCACCTCGGGGTGCACCGTGTGGTACTCGGCATCGTCTCGGTAGGTGATCACTCCGGGATGGGGCAGGTCCATCAGCTGATCGATGCACCCGGCCACGAACTCGCCCGTGCGGCGCTCCAGGTCTTCGATCTCTAGGCGGACACCGTCCGGGATCTGGTACTTGCCCTGCTCCCAGTGGCGCACGGTGCGCGGTGAGACGTTCAGGTGACCGGCGAGCCAGTCCCCTGTGAGTCCCAGGAACTCGCGTACGACCCTGAACTCCGCAGACGTCATCCGTTCGTCCTCTGGCATGCCCGGCGGGTCGGCGTACTGTTTCTCGGCCATGGCCGACTCCTTCGATAGCGACTGTGCCCCGCCCGGTTTCGACCGGGCGGGCACAGTGAATGGCGGTCAGTTGCCTGGCTCGTACGCGGCGATGTTGTAGTAGTTGCGGCCCGAGTGCAGCTGGTGGGCGTAGATGTATTCGGCCGCTCGGTCCTCGGGGTCCTCGTCGTAGGCCGCCAGCAGCTGCCCGTACACCTCAGCATCGAACCGGACCACGGCGCCGTGGACGGTGATCTCGCCGATGTCGGTGATGGCCTCACGGACCGCCGCAGCAACCTGCTCGGCCTGCGCTTCGGTCTTCGCGTCGATCTCGTACGTCGCGTTGTCGACGTCGTGTTTCTCGACGATCGCCCAGAAGTCCACGTCGTTGATGATCTCGGCGATGTCGAGGTCGCCGTCCCAGGTGCAGTCCTCGTCGTAGGCCGGGCCGATGAACTCGTCGCCGCACAGCGCTACGCGGTCCGGCAGGGCCTCGTTGACGGCGGTCCGGAAGTCGTCTGCGATGCGGTCGAATGCGCCGGTCTTCTCCATTTGCTCTGCCCATTCGGCGTCGCCTCCGTCGCATGCGTCGGCAACGTAGGACTCGACGGTCGGGGCACCAGCGTGGTTGTACCAGGAGCCGTAGTCGGTGGTGGTGTAGGTCATGGCCGGGTCCTTCCGATCGGGGTCTGGGGCTGTTCCCCTGACCTCGTGACACCACTATAGCTTCCTGTTTTAGGAAGCAGCAAGAGGGACTTCCAAACAGACTGCATGTAAGTTATTTTGAGGCGTCGAACATCACTCAGGAGCGGCCTCATGAGTCGGATCTTTTACCGCGTGCACCCCTCGGACTGCCCTCCCTTCCACGCAACCAACGCGTGGTCCGCCCTGTGGGGTAGCACCCGCAGCAAGGACGGCTCCCAGACCCAGTGTGGCGCGTGCGACGGCACCGGCGACTACTACGGAGAGCCGTGCACCAACTGCGACGACGGCTGGATCGACTGCGTCCCCGGCTACTCCTGCTGCGACACCGCACAAGAGTTGATCGACTACTTCACTGAGCGCAGTGAGCCGACCGCTGATGACGCAGTCATCGTCTTCGAGGGCCGCCAGGTCGACACCGGCTTCGACGGCGAACCGACCGCCGTACCCCACCGCATCGTCGAGACCCTGACGTGGAACGACTTCGTCAACCGCTACCAGGGAGCGAACGCGTGACCACGGTGACCGCCCGCCAGTGTGCAGCGAAGTGGGGCATCAGCCCGGCCCGCGCCCGCCATATCCTCGCCCCGCTCACGCCACAGGGCCGGGACACGGCAACCGGCGCCATGCTGTACGACCAGGACGAAGCCGAAGCCGCACGGGCCGCCATGCCCGGCCAGGGCCGACGCACAGACCTCAAGACGCGGGACTGAGACCACTGGCGGGACCACGACGCGTACGCCCTGGACCATCCGGTGGCAACTCCCTCCGGCTCGGTCTGCTGCATCAGCGACCAGGCCGCCACGCCTCCTCGCCGATGGGAAGTGTCCCAAACCCGCCACCCTCGCTCAGGCCTATCGTCCGTACGCGCCCCGGCCGAGGCTGACCGCGCCCAGACTACCGGGCCGCGCCTGCCCGGCCTGGGTGAGCGAAATACCCGCCGGGGAGCTGATGGCATCCGCAGACACCGGGTGCGCGTAGGCGAGGAGGAGCGCGTCGGCGTTGTCTGGTGAGCGGCCGAGGCGGGCGATGACCTGCTCCTTCTTCTCGACCCGGATCCGGCCGCGCGGGTCGGGGTCCCAGCGAGGCTCCAGGAGTTGCGCGATGGTGGTGTCGGCGTTCTCCATGCTGGAGAGGTCCCAGGCGTGCTCGGCGGACATCTGCCGGCCGATCTCCCACCACAGCTCGGAGCGCAGGTTGTAGTACCGGTCCGGCCGGCTGGCCGCCTCCGCAACGTTCACGCCCCGGATAGTGGCCTGGTGCTCGCCACGGCCAGCCGCGTTGCGGAGCTCGCCGATCACGCCGAAGCCGACACCGATGCTGTCGACCTTCACCGCAGTGGCGCCAGTCTCGCGGATCGCGTGCAGCACCATCGGGGCGATCTCCTCAGGCCGGTCGGTGTGCGCCCGCCATTCGCGGCCAGCGCGCCGGCCGCGGCGCTCCCGGATCACGGTCTCGTCCCCTCCACCACCGACATCGACGCCGAGCTCCACCGGCAACAGCTGCTCGTCGGGGGTCGGCTCGTCAGGGGCGATACGGCAGGCGGCGACGTCTCCGGCGCGCACGACCTGGTTCGGGGAGTCGTCAGCGAACTCGCCGAGCACTTTCGATCGGTAGAGCGGGTTGTCCTCGCCCCACTCCCGCGCCTTTTCCTCCACCCAGGCCCGGCCGACCAACGCATGGGCCATCTCCTCGGGCACGGGTTCGCCGGTGAGGTTCGGGGAGTCGTAGGCGCTGATGGCCATGGTGTGCCAGCCTGACCCGGGCGCGCACACCCGCCGGAAGTGGCTCGCGGGGTTGTCCGGGTTGCCGATGGCGAGGATCCGGCAGTCCGGGCCCGTGGCGAGCGCGTCTGCGGCCACCCACAGCTGCTCGGGCACGCCGCAGGCCTCGTCGATGACCACGAGGACGTAGCGTGCGTGGATGCCCTGGAACCCGGTCTCGTCCTGGTCAGCGGGCTTGCGGCCGTAGCCGACGAGTTCGTCGTCGATGAGCCACTCGGTCTGGTTGACGCGGCCGGGGAGGCCGGCGGTCTTGTGGTGGCGGCGGATGTACCGCCACAGGATCGCCCGGACTTGGGCGAATGTCGGGGCTGTGGAGACGACGAATGCCTCGCCTGGCGGGCGCGTGTCGAGCCACCAGCAGGCGATCAGAGCGGCTGACCAGCTTTTGCCTACCCCGTGTGAGGAGCGTACGGCGGTGCGCCGGTGGTTGCGCACGGCTTGCATGATCTCGCCCTGTTTGGACCAGACGACTTGGTCGAGGCGTTCCCCAACCCAGGTGACAGGATCGTTCACCCATCGGTCGCGTTCGGTGGAGGCGGCAACGGCGCGGGCGGCGTACGTCCACGGGTTGAGCATGTCGGCCGTCACGGGCCGTCCTCGGTGACGGCGGCGATCTGCGCGGGCACGATGCGGGCGATCCAGCCTGGCCACGCGCGGCGTACTTGGGCTGCTGGTTCGTCATCGAGGAGCGCGGTGGTCTCGGCAAGTAGGGCCTCTGCGGAGCGGCGGATGATCTCGGCGAGCATCGTGCCTTGCTGCTCAGCGAGCTTGACCAGACGCTCGTTGATCCCGGCGTCCAGCGCGGCCTTGGATACGCGGACCAGGTGGGTGCGCTCGCGCTGGTAGAGGTCCAGCCACACGTTGGGCCTGGCGGCGTGCTTGGTGTCGGTGCCGGGGACCGGCGTGGCGCTCTTCTCGGTCTCCTCGGCCGGTCCCCACACCAGGCTGTCCTCGTCGGACTCCGCAATCTTGGCCGCCAGCCACGCTACGTGGCCAGCTGTTCGGTGCACTTCCTCCAGCAGCGCCTTGGCGGGGTCGATATCGCGGGGCAGGCCGTACGTAGCGACAGCGCGCCGCGCCCGCTCGGTACGGGCGGCGTTGGTGTGGTTGGGGGTACTGCCGCCATGGAGTTTGCAGGGGCCGATCCCGGGGTGGTCTGTCCCCCATCCGGCGGGGCGGGTGCAGGTGCCGGTGCCCTGTTTCCTGCGTGCGCCGCAGTGGCGACTGTCATGGCCTTCGGCGGGCTGGGTCCGTGTCATGGCCTTTGATGCTCCCGTGGCGGCGTGTGGCGGTCGTGCTGGTCGTGGGCGGGGGTCCAGCGCGTGTCACGCCGCTGCCTGCCGGTACCACTTTCCTGTCCGTGTACGCCTGGCGTAGTAGGCCTGGCGGGCTGATCTGCATGCTTCGCAGGTTCCGATGCCGAGTAGGAGCTCGAGTCGGTAGCCTGCGAGGCTTCCACCACCGTGCCGGTGCTCTTCGGCGAGGCGGCTCAGGCGGTCGGCTTGTTGTCGTTCTTTGTGGGCGTCGCGGCAGATGGTGCAGCCCTCGTGGCGGCTGAGGTGGGAGCGCCAAGCCTGTTCTGTGCCGCATTCAGGGCGGAGGGTGGTGGTTTTCCGCTCTGTGGGGGTGAGGCCGCCCCAGATGCCGTGTGGTTGGTGTGTGCGGATGGCATGTTCGAGGCAGGCGTCCGTGAGTGGGCAGGCGGCGCAGAGGCTTTTGGCGTGTTGGATTCTTTCGGCGCGCGGGGTGGCGTTCTGGAATTTCTCGGCGGGTTCGAGGGACCAGTCGGGCACGAAGAGGTCGGGGCGTTCGTGGCAGGGGGTGCGTTCTCCGGCGGGGAGTTGGGTGAGGAATTCGGGGAGAATAGCGTCGATCATTTGTTCCCTGTGTGATGATTCGCGAGGCACCTCTTTGGTTTTGATGTTGTCGTACGAATTGCGGTTTGTCTGGGCTGGTTCCCTGGGGGCTGCTGGGGGCGGGTAGCCTGACGTGGCGGTGCCCCGGCTGCTTTCCTCAGCCGGGGCACCGTTCCACGTGGGGGTTGTTCAGAGGTTACTGCCAGGGGGCGGGTCCGCCGTTGGCCCAGGCTCCGAGCGCGGAGCCGTCGACGAGGGCGAGCCGGTCCGGGCCGAGGGACGTGTTGGTGGCGAGTGCTTCCCTGGTGAAGCTGGCGGTGGTGACGATGACACCGGCTGTGCAGTTGTGCGAGCGGACGGCACCGAATGTGTGGAGGACGACGGGGCCGCCGACGTTGTTGCCATCGGCGTACCGCTTGCATTGGATGAGGATGCGGCGTCCGTCGTGGAGCCGGATGAGGACGTCGAGACCGCGGTCGCCGCTGCCGCCGTGGGTGGTGGCTTCCCGTACGGCGGGGTGACGACGGGCGAGTTCGGCTACGGCCTGTTCGAATTGGTCGGGCGACATAGCGTGGTATCCGGCGAGGGTGCGGTTGCCGCGGGCCCTGGTGAGAGGGATCCGGAAACACCTGGTGCGGAGTCGGAGACTGCGCAGTTGGCGGGTGCTGACTGTTCGGACGATCAGGAACGCGGTGCCCAAGATCGTGAGGACGACTACCTGGATGGGCCAGGTCTTGAGGACGGCGGCGTACAGGACGAGGACGGCGGCGGTGGCGCTGAGGGTGAAGTGGGGTAAACGGCGACGGCGTGCGGTGCGCCGTACCGGGCGGATGGTGGTCATGGCGGCCTCTCTTGTGTTTTGGAACTGGTTACTTCGGCAGCTGGTTGTTGGTGCGGGCCCATAGGCCGCGGGTGTGTGTGGTGGTGGTGCGGTGGTCTTGGTGGACGTTGCCGGTGTAGTGGTGGTGGTGCACGTCCGGTACTGCGTCCTTCGCCTTGCGCATCAGGCGGCTGAGGGCGAGGACGAAGGTTGGGGGGGCGGCGCAGAGTAGGGCGACCACGCCGGGGTCTGCGTGTCCGGAGGCCCACAGGATGACGGTGATGGCTGCACCGACGGGTAGGGATGCGACTCCGGCGGACAGCATGAGGGCGCTGGTGTCGGTCGCCTTCTGGC
>Ga0105035_100006_pt1 | contig 30543 bp, 60 predicted proteins | sample RS_233metaG_FD_91483 | JGI IMG/M metagenome (GOLD analysis project Ga0105035, IMG submission 91483) | Switchgrass associated microbial communities from Austin, Texas, USA, to study host-microbe interactions - RS_233 metaG | ecosystem: Host-associated > Plants > Roots > Rhizosphere | place: USA...
CAGCCGCGCGTACTGGTCGGCCTCGATCACCTTGGCCCGTACGGCGCCCTCATCCTCGCCGCGCTCGATGCCGTCAAGTGCGGACTCGATGGCGGATGCCGCCTCCCGGACGTACTCGCCGACGTCCGGCAACGCCTGGTTGATCGCCCAGCCGTTGGTGAAGATGTTCCTGACCTCGGCGTACGGCGCCAGCTTCTCGGACAGCTCCGACATCTCGTGCTCCTCGTCTCTTGGGTAGCACCCACTTTACCCCAGAAATCTAGGGAAGAGAAGAGTTTTTAAAAACTAGTTGGGAACATCCCACGTCTGCCGGATCTCGATGACCTCCAGCTGCTGGGCAACCGGTAGCTGGTCGAAGAAGCGGGCGTCTCCGTAGGCAGCCTGCTTGGCCTCAAGAGCCTGCTCCTTGGTGGCTGCCACGAACGGAACCCATGTGGCGGTGCACCACGGCTCATCATCAACCGGGAAGTCATGCAGCACGCCGTGGCTGAAGCAGAAAGCGAATCGACACGACTTCATCAGATGTCCCGACGATCCAGCTCGTCGCCGTAGTACCGGTAGGCCTTGCCCTCATCATCGAAATCACGGGTCCACTTCGGACCCTCCTTCTGCCAGCACTCCACAGCCCAAGCTGTGGCCCCAGTGTCGGGCCGCTTGTAGCGAGTGAGAGACTGCCCACGTTCTGGGGACAGGGAATCTCCTCCATCAGTGTCGCATTCGAGCTGATCACCTCGGGAGATCGCCCTCAAGATGACCTTCGCCTCCCCAGGTGTGACGTCAGGCAGCTGGCTCTTCGACTCGATGATCCTCATAGTGCGCCCGCTCCTCTTCGTCGATGATCAGCTCGTGCCTCGTCGCGACCGGCATGACGATGCAGTCCCGCGAGCCCATGACCATGTAGATCGCGGTCAGCTCCGCATCAATCCAGCCGTCCGCCTCCAGGGTCACGTACGCGGTCGCGTGCGCACGAGGAGGCCGCGCGGTCGCCACATCCACCTCAACGCGGTACAGCGCCATCACGGCCTCCTCTCCCTGGACAGACACCCACTTTACCCAAGAAATCTAGGGAATGTCTACTCCGTGAGCTCCGGAGCGAAGAACGTCTTGAGAGGCTCAGGCCCCGAGTACTGCTTGCAGGTACAGGGCACTTCCTTCCGAGCGATCACTTCACCGTAGACGTTGTACTTCGAAGGCACCTGACGCGTGCCATGACAGATCCCGGCCTTCGGGTCGTGATGCGCATGGTGGTGCCCACACCCGCAGATCGGCTTGGGCGGCTTGGGCGTCTTGGATGTACGCCGGGGGATCCTGCCGAGCACGAAACCGAGGAGTACCAGCATGCCGCTGGCGGCGATGGTCACAGGATCCACGTTCACACGTCCAGGGTCTTGATGATGTGAGCCTTGATCCGGCGCTCGGGGGTCGACCGGTACATGCCGATGCCCTCCTCGATGCACTCGTGCAGCTCGTCCATCGTGTGCCCCGAGACGAAGCAGCCGGGGAGCTCCACGACCTCACCGCTGTAGCCCTGCGTCGGGGAGAACTCGATCTCCACGTAGTAGATCCTCGTGCTACCCGGGATCGTGTAGTCCTCGTAGCTGAGCTGAACCCACAGCTCCTTCTTGATGAACTTCGGCATCAGCCGGATGGGGTCCACGGAGTCGCTCATGCATCCTCCAGTTGATCCATCTCGTGCGCGACTTCTACCTTCACGCTGGGGAACTCCTTGATGATGGACGGGACACCGAGCGATCCGTATTCCCGGACGAGACGACGCAGATAGTCAGCCTGCTCTCTGCTCTTGGCTCGCAGGATCACAAGGGTGTCGTCCTCGGGGATGAGACGGACGATCTCCCGGTTGTAGTGCTCGACCACGACGGCACTGCCGGAACGTACGTAGCTGAGGACATCGCGCCAGCTCTGGCGGACCTTGTCGCTCTTCATGCGCTTCACAAGTCCTCGCCTTTCTTCAGCATCCCGTAGGCCCTCAACAGGCTCTCCAGGTACATGCAGGGCGCCGGAAACTTGCACGTGAAGCAGTAGAGCGGCCCCGAGCCAGGGAGCTTGGTGTACGGCCTGTGGAGCGTCAAGAGGAATTGATCATGCTCGACATAGGCGAGCACTCGGGTGGGAGCGTTCGCCATGAAGTGCACCCTCAGCCCTTCGTCGGCCCACTTCTGGATCAGCTCCTCGTGCTCCAAGCCTTCCCTGGCAGCACTCTTCCTGAAGCTCAGTTCCTTCTCCAGACGCTCCACACGCTCTTCAAGGGTCACGGCTGCCCCTCCGACGCGTAGGCCTCCAGGAGGTCCCTGACGTGCCAGCAGGGCCACTTCCCTCCAGACCTCCTCGTCCCCCACGCGGCGCACATCTTGCACTGCGTCTCGTCCTCACGGCTGGGGACGTGCATGTCCAGCACCTTGATCTTGAATGCGAGATCCCGGTGCCGCAGCGACCAGCCTGGAATCCCCTGCGTCTCGCATGCTCGGGCGTGCAGGAACTGCTTCTTCAAGAACTCCCGAAGCGCCGCGATCTGCTCGTCGATCGTCATAGTCCCTCGACCCCTTCCTCTTCCATCCCGTACAGCGCCAGAAGCGCCCTCAGATGCTCGCAGGGCGCCGGGATACGGCACGCCGGGCATACGGCCATACGAGCCTGAGGGGCCACCTGAGGGCCCTCGACGACCATCCAGTGGACGGCCAGCAGCCACCGCTTGAAGTGCACCTGCCGGATCGCGTTCTCCGGATCATTGATCATCAGGTGCTCGGCGAGCTTTCGCTCATCCCGCACCCAGATCTTCTCCAGCACCTTGCCGTAGTCGTCGAGCACGTTGATCGGCGTCACGATCTCCTTGGAACCGTCGGCGAACTCGACCTCACGCCTCTCCGCAATGTCCCATCGCAAGAAGTCCTCCGGCCACTCGCGGGCAACGCTCTCCTCCGCATCCAGCAGCTTGAGCAGCGAGTCGACGCACTCGAACAAGGTCAGCATTCAGAAGACTCCTCATCTTCGGGAAACCAGTTCCTGAGTGCCCACCAGTTGAAGGCCACGACGCCGGAGATCGTGATGATCCCCGCGAGCCAGCCCCAGGCACTCATGAACCCGGAGATCGTAGCCATCACTCCTCCCACCCAGCGAACCGGTAGAGCCACACCTGAGGCGCACCCGGTGCTATGCCGCAGAACTCATAGAGGACGCAACCCACATGCTCCCGGACGGGTGGCAGCGTCTGCTCCAGCTCGTCATCGGACTCGTAGAAGAACAGCCGGACCTTGATCAGCTCGGGCACGTGCTTCATGAGCTGAGTCCGGCCTTCCAGCGGGCCGTCCTTGAACTGCACGATCTCCAGCGGCGGCTTCTCGCTCACTCCTGGCCTTCCTGCTCGGCCTGCTTCTTGAGCTCGGTCAGCTCGGCGAGCATCGCGACGATCTGCTTGTTGTGGAACTCCTTGAACTGCTTCATGTTGTCCAGAAGGTTCGCGATCTGCCACTGGATGCCGTACTCCGCCGGGGCCTTGTTGCCACAGGGACGGCACGTACGGGTGCCCACCCGGCAGAACTCGTCATGCCCCACCGGCACCCGTACGACCTCGTAGCCCTTCTCCCGGGCCTTGGTGTACTGCTCGTACAGGGTCGCCCAGTTGATGTGCGTGTAGCCCCGTACAGATCCACCCTCGCTCATCGACCTACCACCTCTCGGATGTGCTCCAGGTGAGCCTGCCTCAGCCTGTAGTGCTCCTCGTCGTCTCCCGCCGGGATCGTGTAGGTCTCCCCGCAGGAGCACGAGCCCTGCACCGTGTCGGCGTCAGGTCCGTCGCAGGGCTCACCGTCCTTGAGCCGGACCGTCGCGAACTGGCGGTTGTGCAGATCCAGGCATGGATCGCAGACCTCCGGCTGCCGCTCCCACCGCTCGGCCTTCTCCTGGAGCGAGGCGTAGATGTCCTGCACGCTCTTCGGCTCGCCGTTGGCGTTCTTGTTGAACGGGCTCTGCGTCTCAGAGAACGTCCGCTGGCGCCGCAGCTTCTTCCCGCAGGGGCCGACGCAGGTCACCCTCTTGGAGGCCTTCCAGGTGTACGGATCGTACGTCTCGGTGTAGCTGATGTATCTGCTCATGGGCCCTGTATCTCCTTGTAGTCGAGAAGCTCACTCATGAGGACCCCAGCCCTCCTGATAGTCCGGGTGCCCGGCGAACGGACGAACGAGGAGCCGGAAGGTCGTGCAGTACTCGCCCTCCATGACCCAGTAGCAGTTGTCCATCTCCTCGTACATCAGACTGTAGGTGTGGCACTCGTGAGGCACGGAATGAATCTCCGCGATCTCCCGCATGGACCCGATGAACTCCAGGGCGAGCTCAGAAGGAAAGCCGTGGCCCATCAGCGCGCCGAACTCGGTCTCTCCGACCACGATCGTCGAGGACCAGCCCTGCCGTGCACGCTCTTCGATCTCCTTGAAGCGCGCCTCGGCGAACTCCTTCATCGTCATGGTCACAGCGGCCTCCACAATGCTCTCTCGATGAGGATCCATCCGACCTTGCGCTGTCGCCGGGCGACCCGGCGGGACATCCGCACCTCGCCCACGTACACCCCGCCCAGTCCATAGGCGGCGTACCAGCGCCGTCTCATAGACGCCAGCTCTCCTTATAGTCCGGATGCTCGGAGAACGGCTGAAGAAGGATCTTGACCATGGTCTGCGCGACCATGAACGCCCCCGCATTGCCAGGGTTGGGGTAAGCCACCCACGACTTCTGGATCCTCTCGTACCCAGTGAGGATCTGCCGCTTACTCTCGATGTCCCGCAGATCGCGGTTGAGCTCGTCGAGGCGAGTGACATGGCTCGTGTGCTGGATCATCCAGAGTGCCCGCACCTCGCTCTCATCGAGTCGGGCCCGGTAGAACTCCGCCATCTCGTCGCTCATCCGTACGGCCCCTTCAGCGCGAGCCTGATGCGCTTCCACAGCGGCAGGTCAGCCGTGTAGACACGGAACACGTACGCCGCCATCTGAGCCTGACTGAGCTCGTGCTTGTGCTTAGCGAGGGCATCCATGAAATTGACCATGTCGAGCCCGTGGCTGCTGCGTCCCTCCTTGCGAGCATCGACCTCAGCGTGTGCACCGGCATACCACCAGTCGTACTCGCGAGTGCCCCTAGCTGGGATCTTCGTCGTCATCGTGTACCACTCCCTCGGGATAGTCAGGGTGGTCCTTGTAGACGTCAGCGAACTCGCGCACCATCGCTGTCCAGGGCTGCAAGGCGATCCACGTCCGATTGGCTTCGAGGACCAGGTACCCAGTCGGGTGGGGGTAGGCCTTTTTCTCCTCGGCGATCGCGTCCTCGTAGTGACCGAGTGCACGCTTGTAGCTCTTGATGGCCCGCCGCTGGACCCCGATCAGCTTGAGGATGTGCTCAGCGTCGGTATCGCTCGGCTCGATGATCTGGCCGATCCTCACCCGCTGCCCATGCTCGTTCAGCCGGGCCTCCAGGAAGTCCACGGTCTGCTTCATGTCGATCGAGGTCCAGGTCACCAGATCTGTCCCTTCGGGAAGTCCTCGTGCCGCGCGTACGGCAGGGCGAGCCAGTGGAGCATCTCCAAGGCGAGCATCTTCGATGCCGTATCGCCCCCGGCCTCCCTCATCGTCCGTGCGCACAGCTGCACCATGCTGGTCTTGCAGGAGGTATCGTCCAGCACCCACTCGGGATCGTTGTCCGCGATGTGCTGGGCCTGCTCCTCCCGGGCCCCGGCGGTGTCATAGACGATGACGAAGTCACGCTCATCCTCGACGATGCCGGGACGAAGCCCAGAGGGCACCAGGTGCCACTTGCCCTCGCCCTCGTTCTTGGCCGCCTGTGCCAGATCCATGCGCTCCTGGTACCTCGCGAGAACGAACTCGATCAGCTTGTCCGGGTAGGTCTTCCCGGGGTTCTTCGGGTAGTCCTTGGTCACCAGCCCTCCTCCTCTCTCGCTCGGTCGTGGTAGTAACCGGCCTGCTGCCGGTAGTCAGCCCACCGGCGCTCCCGCTCTCTCAGCTCGCGCTGGCGCTCCTGCTCATACGCCTGCCGGTTGCGCCGCCAGATCATCAGTAGGGCTACCCAGGGCACCACCAGGACCGGCAGGAAGATGAGCACGAGTCCGACTGGCAGGTGAGCGTTCAGGGCGTTCCACATGGCCCCCAGGCTGAAGACCGTGGCCGATACCGCAATCCAGACCGAAGGCCAGATGGGGATGACCTCGATCCGGCGCCTGCGCTTGCTCATGCTCCTCCTCGCTCCGTCCTCAACCGATGCTCTTCAGCCAACGCCTCCCGAATCATCTGAGAGGCCTCCCGCTCCATCGCCAAGGCCCGCCGGGTGATCTCGTGCGATTCCCGCTCCTGCTCATACAGCGACTTCCATGAGTCCCTTCTAGCGACCAGAACCCTGAAGAACATCAGGTCTCCCTCCGTGACTAACTGAGGTTTTATTCCCGCCAGATCGCAGGAAGCGTTCAGTAGATTCTATAGGAAAAGAGCCTCTCTCCCCAGTCCTGCCAGGGAGAGAGGCTTCAAGATCAGAATGTGAGGTCGGCAGCGGGGTCGGGAACGTCCTCCTGAACGGGCTCAGGGTCGTCGATCTGTTCGTTGAGTAGGCCGACCAGCTTGAGCACCGTCTCGTGGATCTCGGGACGCTGCTCCTCGACGGCGTACTGCCTCACCTGGTCCAGGATCTCCCTGGCGGCCCGGAGGGTGAAGTCCCACTCGGCCACCGTGTCATCGATCTCCTCGATCAGCTTGAGCAAGGCCGTGTAATCCTCGCACTTGTCCACGAGGGTCTCGGCCAGACGCTCGACGCTCATCTCCACCGTCACCGGAATCTGGTGACTACCCATGTCCCTCTCCCTGTCTCCCGCTCCGTGATGATGACCCCCGTGGCCACGGGCCGAGTGTCTCCCAGCCCGTGGCACGGATCTATGTACTTCACGAGGTCAGTGCGACCTCGACGTCCTTGCGGGTTCCCGCAGGCTGAAGAGTCACCTCGACAGACTCCCGGGTACCCCACTTCGCATTGCGGATCGTCGCGATGGCATACAGCCGCAGCGGGATCAGCAGCGTGAGGTTCATCAGGGCGTACGTCGGCGCGGCGAAGAACGTCAGGAGCCGGTCCCCACGAGGCACCCCTGGAGCGCCCCTCAGGTAGTGCAGGGATCTGAACCAGCTGATGCCGCACACGTACGCAAGGTAGCTGGCCGCCGCCGTCCACCAGTGGGGGTGGGTGGCGAGCATGCCGAGGGCCACGAGCAGCGCACTGGTGAACGCCACCCAGGTGGCCAGCTCCAGCAGATTCAGCCACCAGCACGGCCGACGGGGCGACGTACGGCACATCAGCAGGCTCTCCCGGATGAACGACTTCGTCCATCTGGTCTGCTGGCGCAGGTAGTGACTCAGGCGCTCGGGAACCGCAGTCCATGCGACCGCATGAGGCTCGATGAGCGCCTTGCCCTCCATCAGGCAGTAGTAGGTGAGGCGACGATCGTCTCCGGCGGTGGCCGGTGCTCCCAGGAACCGCTGAGTCACGAAGTCGTCCAGGTGCTTGCGAACGACCCACCCACGGTAGAGAGCGAGAGATCCGCACGCGCACAGCACGCTGCCGAGGCGCGAGTAAGCCACCCGCTCGCCGAGGAAGGCGTTGACGTACCTCATGTCGATGAGGCGGGTCAGCAGGTTCACCGACCGGTTGATCGCCAGCACCAGTCCGGTCACGCACATGACCTCACGGGAAGAGAAGGGCGCCAGGGCCCTCTCGATCGCATCCTCACGCAGGACGGTGTCGGAGTCGACGCAGACGTACACGTCGGCGTCCCACGCAGACCGGAACCCCGCCGCGAGGCCCTCCCGCTTGCCCTGGTTCTCCGAGAACCGGATCACCTCGAAGCGAACCCCACGACTCTGGAAGTACGGAGCACACGCCTCGGCGAGGTCGGCCGCGTCCGGAGACTTCGAGCCGTCGTCGATGATCGTCAGCACGTCGGGAAGTCGGGTCTGCTTCAGGATCGACTCCAGGCAGGCGTGCAACGCTCGCACATCCTCGTTGAACACGGTGATGACAGCGGCAGCCGTCAAACGCTTCGTCGACTTCTCCCAAGTGATCGGCTTGCGTCGACCACCGAAGGGGACAGACATCAGCAGCTTGATCGCCAGGATGGCCCCAACAGCAGCGCCATACCAGCCGACCTGGTCGATAACATACTGGGCCATGGGCGGCCCCACCTCCCGTATAGGTGCGGTTTCCCAAGGGCCATCTCGGCGCTCGCACCGCTGGGATGGCCCGTTCGGTCTTCCAGGGACCCTGGCACTACTAAGGGCACCCCTTGCGGAGTGCCCCGTTCGTTAGATCTCTGGGGTACAACCCCAGTGTTCCCTAAAAAGCCTAGGAACGCAAGTTCTACTATGTGCGCTTACGGGAGCTCCAGGCGAAGACCCGGTTCTTCAGCGCGACCAGCTGGTCCAGGACCAGCGGCACGTAGACCTCCGTCCAGAACAGCTTGAGCAGCAGCCAGACCAGCACGACGGCGATGATGGCGAGGATCAGGGCGACTGGGCCCCACAGGGGTGCCGTCACCCACACCCACGACCAGTCGATCTGGTGCGTCAGCTTCAGGAAGATGAACAGCAGGGCAAGCAGGCCACAGAAGCCCACCCCGCCACTCGACGCCTGGTTCTGCGATGAACTCACTCGGTACCTCCTGGGTACATCTCACGGATCCGCTTCGCGAGCGTGGTGTAGAAGTGGTAGGCCGACGGCTGGGCATCTACGAAGGTGCCCTTCTGGATCTCTGCCTCGATGCCATCCACGCTCACCACGGCCCAGATGTCATCCAGAAGCCTCTTGGAAATCTGCGCCTGCATCCGAGCGCTATCCAGCTCGTCGGTGAGCGCCTCGATGGACTTCTGGGGCTCCTTGTACGGCAGGCCCGCCAGCATGAGCGCATTGCGGATCTCCTCGATCGCCAGGTCGGCCTTGAGGACCCGCAGCTTCTGCTCATCCAGTCGGGTCAGGTACTGCTGTGACTTCGTACGCTCCTCCTGGAGCGTGACGTCGACTCCGGCGGCCCACAGGCGCACCTGCCGGAAGATCTGGTCGATCACCGGGCTGACCCCCGCCACGACCACGTTCAGGTAGTCCCCGACCGTCGAACCTCGCTGAACGATCAGTTCCTCGAAGCCGTCACCCAGGACCTTGATGAGCGTGGAATACCTCTCGCGGAACTGCTCGTCGGTCAGCTCGCCTTCGATCTCCTGTCCGATCACTCCCGATCTCCTTCCAGGGCGAGCGTCCAGAACATCCGCTGACCCTCGTCGTTGTAGTGCTCGATACGGACCTGCCGGTCCTTGATCGTGATGTGGGAGAGCTGCTTGGCGGCCCAGGTCAGCTCCTTGCCCTGCGTGCCCTCGTAGTGGACCTTCAGCGCTTCCTCCCGGTCGGCCACCATGGTGCTGATGAACGAGAGGGATTCGTTACTGATCAGCGTCAAATCACCGAAGGCACGACCGTCATGGGCGTCCTTGTGAACGATGACCTTCTCCAGCAGGCGCCCGGTAGATACCTCAGGCCGCCACAGCATGAACTCATCCACGGTGACCCAGGTGTAGGGCCTGCCGAGGAAGTCCCGACGCAGGCGCTCGGCCACCGCCTCGATGTTCTCGACGGTCAGGAAGCCTGCCCAACGGTAGGCCTCCTCCAGCTCCTTGATGTCGTTCCTCATCCTTCGCCGTCCTCCTCCACGTAGAGCTGCGGCATCGCAATCTCCTGGAGCAGAGAGGCACAGATCACCTCAGCGTTCCTGCCGTCCTTGGCGCCCTTCAGCGCCATGTTGAGCAGGCGAGTGGTCCATCCCGGGATCGTGAGGTGAAACTCCTGCAAGGCTTCCGTACCGATGACGAGGGCAATGGAGCGGGCGTAGGTGTGCGCCGTGGCGAACGCGATGTCGCGGCCAGTCTTCAGCCGTCCGTTCGTGGCATGGATGGCCTCTTCGGCGAGGTGCTTCGCCAGGTCGTAGCCCCGGCGCCTGCACACGTCCTTCTCGTGCTGGTTGAAGAACGCGAAGAGGGAGTCGCCCTCGAAGCGGTCGTCGAGATCCCGGTAGATCGTCTCGTAGCTGGCTCTTCTCTCACCCATGTCCCTCACCGTTCCTCAGTATCGACACCGATATTGCGCAGCGCCGCTCGGAGTCTGTTCATCAAACGGGTCTCGACGGGGTCTCCTCTGTGGCCATAGAGCCGTGCTCTGGAGTCGAAGTAGCGCACTACACCTTCGGCTGCCTTGGCCAGTACTCCGTGATCGTCCTCGTCGGTCAGATCAATGTCAGGGTGCCGAGCTGCGAGCTCCATGAACACCTGCTTGAAGTGACCCACCGAGTCGAAGATGCCTCTGTTGTCACCCTCGACATCCATGGAGACCGAGTAGCCACGCTCGCCCTCGGGTGACAGCCGAGCGATGCCATGCCGAAGGCGCACGTACCACTCACTGCCGTCATACAGCGTTAGGTCATAGACGTCGGGACAGCCGAAGCCCGTTCGCTCGTAGTTTTCAACCAACTCGATAAAGGTCTTCACTGCTCCCGCTCCTTCCTCGCCTTGTCCCGGGTCCGCCGTACGACCCCGGCCATGCGCACGGGGTCTGTCTTCTTGCGAGGCAGCGGCTGTGCGCCCTCCGTCCAGACCGTCTGGCCGTTACGGTGGTACTGGACGCACAGCTCGCGCTCACACTTCATGCCCGGCTCGTCGGGGTTCTCAGCCCCGCAGGTCTTGGACGGCTTTCTACGCTCCGTCATTCGCTCTCACATAGGGCGGAGGCTCACTGGACCAGCCGAGGCGCTCACGGAGCAGCTTGGCGACTTCCTCAGCCACCTGCGTTGAGACCTCCTCCACGGTCGAGGAGTCGTGTGAGCGGTAGCCGACATAGGCGCCACCGATCCAGACATCGTGTCCTCGGGGGCGCCCGTCGAGGCCGTAGAAGCACGGCTCCACGGTGACCGTGAGCGTGACGGAGTGCTGGGGATTCGGTCGCTTCATCAGTCCTCCACCAGTCCTTCGAACACGCCGTCGAAAAGCTTCCTGATGATCATCATCACCGAGAAGAACATAGTGATCATCGAAGCCTTCTCATAGCTGATGGAAGGCACCGCAGGCCACCACTCGTGGACGGCCCCAATGGTGAGCATGAGACCCCAGCCGACCGCGTACACACTGGCGAGCCAGATGGGCCCGATGATGGAGCCCTTCACCCACTTGCGGTTGCGGTACATGAACCGGTCCAGCTTTCTCACGGCTGCCTCTCGATCTCGGACTTGGTGTAGCTGAAGTAGAGCTTCTCGCCGTCGCTGGTGACCTCGAAGGCGGTGTCCGAGTGCGACGGCGGATCCTTGTGGGGAGCCACCGAGGCGTTGGCGTCCATCTCGTTGCAGATCGCCAGCGTCATCGCCATGAGGTCGCCCTTGCAGGCGGGAAGCTCTACCTCGAAGACCCGCTTCTCGGTGACCTTGACGTAACTGGTGTAACGGGCCATCAGACCTCCTTGATCGGAACCTGGCGGAACGGGCTGTACTGATCGACGGCCTCGGGGATGGAGTACGTACCGAGGACGCTGACGAGCTTGAGCTCCGGCTCGTCATCCTGCTCGTACGGAGCCGGAGCCCACTGACACAGCCAGAGCAGGCCATCCCGGTCCGCCCAGACTGTGTCAGGCTCGAAGTTCGGGCCGACCCGGGTGACCTTGATCTCGGGGTCGTCGAGCGGGAGGGTCACCTCACCGTCGCACCCGGCGGACATGGTGTAGACGCCACGGCGGGAGTCGGCCTGCACCATGCCCTTGAAGCTGACTTCCAGCCATTCGCCCTTGCGGTATCTCGTCATGCGAAGTCCCTCGTGTCCACGCCTTCGATCATCAGGTGCTCGTCCACCTGGAACCGCAGGCAGTCCTCGTCACAGATCTCCTGCTGATCGTGGCCGCACAGCTTTACGCCGCGCACCCGGATGAGCCGGAGCAGCTCATTGGCTCGCTTCAGCCGCGTGTGCTCGTCCTCGTTGGTCCACTTGCGCGACTTGAGCCGCTTGCCGACCGTCAGCCAGACCTTCTGCGGCTTCAGAACGAGGATCTCGCCGTCCTTAACGACCACTCGGTACTGGTGATCATCGTTGGACACTTCGAAGGCGCCCTCGATCGTGTGCTCTGGGAACGTCTCGATCAGCTGCTGAATGTGGTGGGTCAGCAGGCTCAGGCTGTCGTTCCACCGGTGCTCGTACTCGAACTCCTCGGCGTACTTGACGAACACCTCGGTCTCACCGGTCTCCACGATCTGCGAGTTCAGGCGGACCATCCGCTCCTGGAGCCTCGCCTTGAGATCAGAGCACATGGCGGAGTTGCGACCCTGCGCCACATGCAGATCGAAGGGGATGTACTTGGTGTTCTTGAGCTGATCCCAGCTCAGCTCGGGGGTGACGCTCAGAACGCCCTTCACTTCCATGCCGCTCTCCTTCCAGCTCAGTCGAGGTCCAGCGTGCTGCCGAAGATCCGGCGACGCTCACTTCGAGACAGCTCCCGGGCGCCCTCACGGACCCAGCCGTCGTCCTCGGGGGAGGTGCCGTGGAGCAGGAAGTTCACGGCGTTCTGCTGAGCCACCTTGAGCGTCCGGCCGACGGGCACGACGCCAGAGGCCTGCAACACGTGCACGGCCGTCCAGTCCTGCTCAAGACTGCCGCCATATCGGCTGCTGTAGAGGTACCAGGAATGCGGCGAAGTCTTGGCGAGGAGGTACTTCGTGTCGCCGAGAACGGCAATGTAGCGCTGACGTGCGCTGCGAGAGAAGACGATCTTCTTCTGCTGCTCCATGTGCTCCTCCGGGAGGTCTCTTGGGTACCAGCACCATACCCTAGAAAGCTTGGGAAAACAATGAGACGAAGCCCCGGAAACCTTCCGAATGCTTCGTCTCGTTGTTGATCACTCGTCTTCTGGGAACCAGTCGTCCAGGTACTCGGGGTGGAACGACCAGCACTCCGCGTGCCGCCGCAGCAGGCGGTGACAGGTGAGCCACTGAGTCGCCTTGAGAGGCTCGTCCGAGAGTGGAGGGCATGGCTCGCTCAACAGATCCCGTGCCCACTCGAACATCTGCTGATGCGCCCTGGCACTGGCCCTCATGAAGACCCCGATCTCACCGAATCCAGTCGCCAGGAGCGTCTCCGCGAGCTGCCCCAGCTCCTCGGTGCGCATACCGTAGAAGCTGATCAGCGAAGGCAGGATCATCTGCTGGAAGTCGCCGTCCCACTGCTCTTGGGTGTACCCGGGCTGCTTGGTCTCGTCAGACATTTTAAATTCCTCCGTACAGAGGAGCCATCCGGTAGACCTCCGGATCGCGCTCCTTGAGCCGCTTGCACGAACCGCAGGTGATCTCGACCTCACCCGCGCCACCACCTGTTTTAAAAATCTGTACTCCGCACAGAGGCAAGCTGAGCTGGAGCTTCCACAGCTCGACCTCATCGCGCTCTACGCGAGAGAGATGCACCTTGTAGATGTGGGCCGTCGGCGAGGTGTACTGCTGTCGGGTCGTCCAAGGGACACAGAACCCATCCCGAAACCCCGCCAGAATGTACCGCCGGGTCTCGTTGATCTGACGCATCAGCAGAGGCAGATGGGAGAGTACGACCGGATCGCTCTTGGTGAATCCCTGGTTGCAGGTCTGCGACAGGACATCGAGGAGCTCCAGAGCCTGCTCAGCACCACTGGCGACCAGCCAGATCCCTCCAGGGGCATTCAGTCCAGCTGTTCCGGCTCGCGCCTTCACCTCGGTCAGAAGCTCGGGGGCTCCCATAACGAGCGAGGTCAGTGCCTGATTGATGAGAAGAGGAAACTCCTCCGACCCCAGACCAGCCATATTGATCTCTTTCTTGGGTAAGAGGAGACCGGCGGACTTTCCTTCCCCGGGGGGACGGCGCCCCACGCCATAGTCCCCAGTCCGCCGATCTCCACCTGAGGAACTTACAGGGACGAGGTGTTAGAAAGCACCTCGACAAGTCCACGGAGGTCAAGAATGTCCTCCTTCAGACCGACGACCGCCGAACTGGGAAACGGTGCATTGATCAGCTCGACCTCGCCGATGAGGTTCCCGTAGCTCGGTCCGGTGGTGATGTACTGCTGCATCACGACGATGATCCGGCCCTGAGTGGTCTTGAGGGCCCACAACGCCCGGTCGAAGTGAATCTGGTAGAAGAGCATCGCCTTGACGTTGTGCACCCTCAGGTCCTCGTCTCGGCCAGAGGCATAGGGGTACACCTCATCGCTCCGACGCAACCGCCCGATCTTGCAGTCTTCTTCGGTGAAGCTCTCTCGGTAGTCGTCGTTCAACGCCATCAGGGGGCCTCCTGCCGCAGCTCTTGGGTACTCAGAAACCTAGCATATTCCCCAGGTTTCTTGGTAGAGCTACAGACGGGAGACCCCCGAACCTGCTGCTATCAGGTGGAGATCGTCAGATTCGTTGGGCCGAGCAAAACGCCGAGGAAGCCGATGATTACGGCGGCGTTGAGCAACCACGAGGGGCGGGAAGGTGCTATCGCGTCAACGACCGCGAGCACGATGGCCACAATGATCATGATGAGACCGAGCATCTATACCTCCTGGGGAGGGTTCCTACCCGATCTATCCAGATGTAAAAATCAGGAGGCCCGGATGGAAAGCCCCATCATGTTCGCCCACGACTCGAAGTACTCGTCGGCACCCCGCTGGGCGTCCTCCAGAGAGGGATGCGTCGCGCTGTAGAAGCTCCCACCCGGCAAGTCCGTCTTGACCTCGAACTGACCGTTCTCCGGCCTGACATCGAGATAGTTGATCCGCATCACCACGGTGGCATTACGGAACCCGACCCATCGGGCACTCACGTCCGTCCTGCCGAGCTCCTCGATCCACATGAAGTGCTTGGACTCCGTGGTCCGAGAGAGACGATCCCGCCGGTGATCGGCTACCGCCTCCACTCGCATGACCTTGGTCATCGATCCTCCATCAGCTCCTGGGTGGTCTCACGGCGGACCGCCGAGCCCTAGTGGTACAGAACCCGGCGGTCAACCCCGCCACTCCGATCGTAATGAAGTTTCGCCGAATCAGGAATCCTTCAGCTCAGCTCCCAGCTCAGCCAGGAACTTCCGAAGAACCTCCTCGGCCAGGATCTCCAGCGGCTCGTACTCCCCAGCCCTTCCCAGCTCCTTGGCAAAACCCGGGAGCTCAGTGTGGAGAGCGAAGTGCTCGTCCATGTTCCTGCTGGCGGTCCGGCCGACGTTGAAGAGCTTGATCTTGCCGACGTACCCGTTGTGGTAGTCGCTGCCGAACTGCCCGCCCTGGTCACACCAGCCGATCTTGTCTCCAGCACGCTTGATCACCGGCCGCTCGTCCTTGATGAAGATCCCCCAGTTGGGGTACTCCTCCTTGAGGACCTCCTGGACGCGCTCGGCGTATCGCACGGGGATGCGCCTGATGAAGTTGTCAGACGCCTGCTCCCCGCCGAACTCCACCAGGCGATCCCGAACGGACTTCCGGACCCTCCGCTCGAACCGCACCTCCACCGTGCCCGTGGTCGCCAGGTACCTGATCGTCGCGTCGCTACGCCATCCCATTACGATCCCTCCATCACTTCCCGAGGCGGGGCCCGAAAGCCCCGCCTCTCTCGTCGTCAGCTGTTCTTGACGGCCCTGCGAGCCATCTTGCGGGCCTCGGTGTCCCACCTGTTCTGGGCCTTCTGAGCGAGCTCAAGCGCCAGCTCGTCGACTCGCACGCCCTCGCGCTCGGCAACGGCCGTCACGATGTCGATGGCCTTGGTCCGGTGCGCCTTGGCCTTGACATCACGGCCCATGGCCTCGTCGACCTGCTCGATGCAGAAGATCGCCCACCAGAAGGAGTCCACGGCACGGAGGCGGGCCGAGCGCGTCGTGCCGAAGGTCTCGCTCCCGCCCTCGGTATAGGTGACGGTGAGCTTGGCGGCCTCCTTGGCGGCACGCTTGGCCAGCTTCTCCTGACGCTCCTTCTCGGCCACGAGCTCGTCGCGGGTGAACAGCCGACTCGGGCGCTTCAGGACCTCCACCGGCGCCGACGGGTAGCAGATGGTGCAGGCGCGGTCTCCGGCGAGCTCAACGATCTCAGCCTCGTCCAGGCCCGAGCACTCCGGGAGGATGATGCGCACCGTGGTGTCCCACAGCGTCTGGCACCGGTAGTACTTGTGCACGTGGCCGCCGGGGACGATGTAAGCCCGGGTCCAGTTGTAGGTGGTGTAGACGTTGGTGAGCGCGGACAGCCGCTCGGACACCTCGGCCTGCGCGTCGTCGTTCGCGTCGAGCTCACTGGAAACGCCCTTGTACAGGGCCTTGGTCTTGAGCAGATCGGCCTGGGCCTCCAGGCTCCTGCGGCGCTCCCACAGACTGGCGATCTCGGTGTCGACCACCTGAGCCAATGTCCGGTCCGTCATCTTGGTGCCTCTCTCTCGGGTACCCCCAGTATTCCATAGTTTCCTGGGGAAAGGCGAGAGCTCCAGAGAAGTTTTTAAAATTTCTCTGGAGCTCTGTCGAACGAGGGTAGGAAGATCAGGCTGCGACCAGAGCGGAGTCCACGTTCCAGCTCTCCAGCCAGACGTAGAACCCCACCCTGCCGTGGAAGTTGTGACCCTCCGCGATCTCCTCGTCGGAGTGCCACAGGGTCTCCACGGCCTCGCTCATCTGGTAGCCGAGCCCGGCGAGGGACTCGCGCACCAGCTGAGTCATCCGGCTGCGCTTGTGGGCCCCATCGAAGTCGATCCGCACCTCGACGGTGCCGTAGAACGTGTCGCCGACGAGGCGGATGCCGAGCGCACGAGCAGACTCATCGGCCCGGACCGGGCGGAACCCGTCCTCACGGAGCTTGCGGGAGACGCCCGCAGCACGAGCAGTGACGGTCCTGCGCTGGAATGTCGCCATCTCCGGTACCTCTTTCTCTTGGGTGACCTCAGTCTTCCACACTTTGCTGAGGAACGCAAGAGAATTTAAAATCATGCAGCGGGCGGCCCGAAGTTGATCGCTCTCCACCGAAATGGGTAGGCCGGGCTGGCGTACAGCTTGCCCGTCCCGATCCCCTTGCACACGAGCACGAAGCGCACGTTGTCGGAATCAAGATCTCCCGCAGTGACGGTGAATCCGAACGGCCCCTGAGATGGAGCGAATCCAGTGCTCGGGTACCAGCCCGGGTTGCCCTCCAGAGCCGGAGTCGCCACGCCGGAAGAACCGTATCGGACCACCGTGGTGCCCACGATGACACCGAAGTCCAGGAAGTTCCCGAAGACAGCCAGCTTGAGGTGGTCGCTGGCGATCTCGACATAGTCGCCCTCGGCCGCCGCGATCGAAAGCTGGAACCCGCTCAGGACCTCCCACTCATCACCAGTGTCCGGGAAAGGATCGATGTCCCCGGAGATGATGCGAGCTGCGACAACCCTCGGCCGAGGGGCGCCCGAATGACTGTGGTCAGCCCTGGCCGCCAGAAGACTGTCTCCGACCTGATTGAACTCACCGATCGAGCCAGGCTGATCCGTTCCGGTCGCCAGGCCACCAACGGCGGGATCGGCCCACTTGATCCCCGTGCTCTGCGTCGGGTCGACGACAAGGACCTGACCGTTCGTCCCAACCCCCACCCGTACGACCGTGCTGTCCCCGGTGGCTGCGTACAGATCGCCCTTGGTGGTGAGAATGGATCGCTGCTGAGCGCCGGTGAGCCTGGTGTCGTTGGTGGACGCGTAGACATCGTCGTGGTTGTGGTTGCCGACGGAGACGCTGCTGAACGTCGTTCCCGTCGGCAGCTGCCCAATCGGGACCTTGCCGCCCGAGTCGAGCCCGGCGACTCCGCCAGGCACCCCCTTATCGAGCGTCGCGATGTAGGGGTGCGTGTGATTGCCCAGAGCGACCTGGTTCGATGCAGTGCCCGTGGGAAGCCGGGCAATGTCGATAAACCCAGAGGTGATCTTCGCTCCGGACAGATCCGGGATCTGGGCCACCGGGATCAGCGAGGCCGAGTCCAGCGAGGCGACTCCATTGACGGCGCCCTTCTGAGTCAACGGCACGGCGGAGACGTCGGCGGCCGTGAGCACCACCAGACCCACCTGGCCGTTGACCGAGGAGACCACGGACAGGTTCGGGATCTGCGCCAGCGGCACCTTTCCCGCACCGTCGAGGGTGGCAACACCACTGGCCGCCCCCTTCTCCGAGGTCGGCACATAGGGGTGCGTATGGTTGCCCAGAGCGACCGTGGTCCCCGAGGAGCCAGTGGGGATCCGGTCGATGTTCACCAGCCCGGAGGTGATCTGCGCTCCGGGGATGTTCGGGATCTGCGCCAGCGGCACCTTGGTCGAAGAGTCGAGCGACGCCACGCCGTTGGCCGCCCCACGCTGAGAAGTCGCGAGAGCGCCTATCGAGATCGCGGTGATGGTCACCGCTCCGGTCGAGCCGTTGACCGAGGAGACGACGTCTGCGGGGGTGAGGAGCTCCTTCCAGTTGCTCAGCACCGCCGGATCGGTCGCCGTCAGGATGAAGGTCTTGTTCAGGTCCGTACGGCGGGCCAGGTCTCCGCGCTCGGCCGTGAGCGCCAGCATGGCCGACTGGCTGGCCACATCGTGGACATCGGTGATGGCCAGCGAGGGCAGCTGAGCGCCCATGAGCTTCCCGGCGCTGTCGAGGGTCGCGATGCCCAATGGCTGAGCCTTGTCGAGGCTGGCGATGGCTCCGATGTCCGCCGGGGTCAGTACGACGTTTCCGGTCTCGCCGTTGACCGTGACGACCGGGTAGACGTGGGTATGCCCGGATCCAGCGTAGAGATCATTGAGGGTGACGACTCCCGTACGGCCGTCCACCGAGGAGACACCCGCCGTCGGCGCAGGGAGCTGGGAGGTCGGGACCTTCCCGCCGCTGTCGAGGGTGGCCACCCCTCCGGCCGCACCCATCTGGTAGGAGGGGATGGCTCCCAGATCGGTGGCCGCCAAGATGACGATGCCTGTCCGGCCGTTGACCGAGTGCACCACGGCGAGGCCGTTGTCTCCCGGGTCGTACTGCGCTGCGATCGGCAGTTCGAGATCATCCTCGGAGGAGGGAAGATCGATGCCGTACGTCCTGATGTACCCCTGCTGGAACCGCTCCTGGACGATGTACCGGAACCCGGTAGGGAACAGGTCGATGTCGGTCGAAACCATCAGCTCGATCTCGAAGGATCCTCCGGCATCGAGAGTCTTGATCATCACAGTCGGGGTGACGCCCCAGGACACAACGGTGGCGATCAGGGGCTGGTCCAGCCGGAACGATACGGTGCCCCGCATGGGCGCCCCGGTGGCATCGATGAACGTGCCCTTGACGACCCTCGTGGTGACCGACTCTGGAACCGGCATGTAGACCTCCCTATCCATCTCTTCGGCGATCCTGGGAGACCCCACACAGCAAGGAAGGACCTGACGGGTGTTCGCCGTGGTGCAACACGACGCCGTCAGGCCCTCCTGAGCCACCCGCACATGAAAATGACTCAGTGAGCATTCTACTCTGGAAACGAAAGAGGGCCCCGCTCCGGCGAGGGCCCTCTTCGTGTGCTCCGAACCCCCGCAGTGGAGGACGTACTGACCGACTTACCGTGCCAGCCGGTGACGTCGGTAGTAAAGCACAGCCCGTAGTAGCTGGCCAACCAGCCAGGTAGAGCGCCTGCCTACGCGCTTGGCCGCCCTCAACGCATCCAGCTCGGCCAGCCGTTCCGCAGTCAGCACCTCCAGGGGAGCGGTGGGCTCTCCCTGTTCCTCCCACGGCGGCGGATCTTGAGGATGCACCTTCAGGTACCGATGGAAGCCGATCAGTTCATCGACGCTCGGCGTTCGATCACGCAGCATGGACATACCGCCCTTCAGCAGAATCGCGTCTTCACCATCTCAGGCGTCGTCAGGACATTCAGGACTATGTCGGAATTGCCGGGCGCCCAGACGAATGCGACCGCCCAGCACCCTTGACGGGGATCAATGGGGGTGCTGGGCGGCCCTTCAGGACGCGGGGGTACGGGGGACTCCCCGGTTCATCCTGGCTCTACTACGTTACCAACCTTTTTGGGGAAACGCTAGGACAACTACCGTGGGTTAGGAATGAACCAGTTGGTTTCGCATTCCCCGCAGTGCGCCTGCTTTCCGTTGTTCGCCGTGTCCTCTGTGGTCGTGTAACCCGCGTGAGCACAGTCGGACGGCGACCTCTTCGCCGTTCTGTCACCCTCGTCTGACGACCAGCTGCCATCGCGCCGTCGTCGAGGGCTTCCACTGCCCATCCTTGAGTCCCTTCTCGATCACCCGCTGGGTGTCTCGGGCTGCTCGCGCCCCGCCTCGCGCTTCTTGCGCCACTTCTCGTGGAGCTGGTACTCCCGAAGAGTCCTGCTCTTGTCCGGCAGCAACGGCCCCATCCAAGGGTCGTAGTTCTCGCCGGACGCATACACATCGAACTCCAGGTCGTAGCGATCCGGAGTGCTGACTCTGCTGTCCACAGAGGCCAGCGTCGTGGGGGCATCCAGGTACTCCCAGAACTCGCCATCGACCATCCACCGAGCACTCTCTGGGTTGCTGGCTTCCACCCAGACGACGTGCTTCTCCCGGAGCTCAATGACGACCGGGTACAGCCGCTCCTGATCGGGAGCGTCGTACGGTTCTGCTTCCATTTCTCAGTGGCCCTTCCAAACGAAGTCGACCTTGGCGCGCATCCGGGCGATGTTGTTCAGCACGCCCCTCGGACTGTTCGGGGATTCGGCCACCTGCACCGATGAGATCTTGTTGCCGTTCTCATCGAACCGGGTGACCTTCACATGGCCGTTCGACAGAAACTCCGTCGTCAAGCCTTGTTTCCTGGCTTCCTTGAAGACCTTGACCATCTCTCTACGCTGGCTCACGTCGGCTCCATGGGGATTGATTCGGCAGGTGCCCGCCCCCGAAGACGGGCACCTGCCGAAGAGTGAGGGGAAGAGATCAGACCCCAGCGGTCGTGACCGCCGTCTTCTTACTGGCGTTCTGCTTGGTCATGTTCTTGGACCGGCGCCGGAAGGCGATCTCCTGCTTCCAGCACTTGTTGGCCAGCTCGACGGTCGCGGCCGACTCGATCTCGAAAGTCAGGCCGTACCGGATGGCGTCCTTGCACGAGACCTTCTCGTCCCAGTCCGGGTCGCCCTGGATCAGGGCCAGCGGGCACGTCGCGGCGTTGCCGAGGTTGAGCCTCGTGAAGTCCGTGGCCTGCCAGTCCTTGTGCTGCTCGTCCAGCCAGAGTGCACCGAGGTGAATCGCGAACGTGACGTCGGTGGCGGAAGCGCTCGTCGAGATGCTCATCTTGGGGGAACCTCTTTCTCTCGGGTGTCCCCAGCGTACCCCAGAAAGCTGGGGAACGATAGACATCTTCCCAAAAAAGTAGGGGAGCGAGTTTCCCCGCTCCCCTACCTCGAACCTCCGCCGAGCTATGCCACGTCGTTGCTGGCCTTGAACTCGACGACCTGGGCTCCAGCCCGGTTCTTCTGCACCTTCCTCACCTTCGGGAAGGTGTCCTGCGTCATGCCACCCTTGGGGAACTGAAGACGCGAGACGTCGGTGTTACCGTCCATCCAGTTGTTCCAGGCGATCACAGAAAGCCAGAGCACCCGGACGTTGAAGTCGCCGCGCTTCTTCTCTCGCTCCCGGCGGATCCGGTCCCGCAAGACCAGAACCGGATCGCCATCCTCCAGGGCCGCTCCCGTCGCCATCTTGGTCATGAAGTCGGCGGCGGCCTCGGCGTTGTGCTGCCGGAGCACCCAGTAGATGAACGCCAGCCAGGAGGCAGACAGATCGATCCTCTTCTTCAGCGGCTCGACGAAATCCGCACAGTGGGCGAGTTCATGGGCCCGCTGCTCGACCGTACGCTTGAGCTCGCTGTGCGTGATCCGGGCCCGAGAGAAGTTGAGCCTCTCGTTGAGCGGTGGATACCACTGGTGGACTCGACGGGCGAGTGCCGCGACAGTCGCAGCGTGCGGGTGCCCGCCTCCCATGACGAGCTGGTCCTTGAACGATCGGGCCATCCCGCTGTCCACGACCTGCTGAGCCTCGGGGTCCACGCCCCAGATCACCACCGACTGGATGGCCTCGCCGCTCCGCAGTACGCCCTCCAGCCGATGCTGGCCATCGATCAGGGTGCCGTACCAGTCGAACTTGATCGTGTCGCCGGTCAGCTTCCAGTCTCCGGCCCTCATGTCCCGGCTGTAGGCCCCGGCGCCATCCTCCCGACGGCTGCGGTTGTTGATGTTGCAGTCGAGCCACTCCGCCGCCAGATCAGGAGTGATTTCCACGATCTTGATCTCTGGTTCCAGGTAGATCCTCTTCTTCGGCTCGCCGTCCGTCATACGCTCTCCGATCTCTTGGGTAGGGGGTGTCACGCCGGTACGGCGCTCTTCTCCGCGAGGTAGCTCCTCGCCACATCGACGTGGAAATCCATGATCTGGAGGATGTCCGCGCCGCTGAGGATCCCGGCCAGCTGCTGGGCTTCGATCCACAGAGCCGCCTCGATAAGCAACCTGCCCCAGGCACGAAGGAAGACTACGGCGTCCTCGCCGTTGTCCCGCGTCCTGGTCCGCTCCTGGAACGACGGACTCGCCGAGTCGAGCAGCATCTCCTGAGCCGCTCTCCGCAGCAGGTCTACGATCTCACCCATCAGTGGTCTTCTCCTCATATCTTGGGCGCCCCCACCTTACTCCTAAGGAAACCGGGGAATCAAGGTTGTTCCCGGTTTTTCTGAGGAACGCGCGGCTCAGTACGTATCGGAGTAGCCATCCCCATGAAAGCTTCCGCCCTGGACGTCCCGGGTCACGACCGGCTCGGACTCTGGAACCGGCTCGGACTTCGCCTGCGGGGCCTTAGCTAGCTGGTCTCGGTATCCGTCCGGATTGCAAGTCGGACAATTGTCCTCATAAAGGACATGCAGTGGATCATTGCATTGAAGTTCCATCGTCCCTTTCCCCCACTTGAGTAACCCCTGATAGCGAGGCCCTCAGGAGCTCGCAGTACGACGATCCCACATTCCCCTGGTCTTACCCCACATCACGCGAGAGCGGCCCTGAGATCTCTCCCAGAGCCGCTCTCCATGCCATACGGCTCAGGCGTCAGCGTCCTTCTTGAACAGGTGCGGGAGCGCGGCCTTGACAACCGAGGTCAGCACCTCCAGGTCATCCAGGCTCAGCTCCATCTTGCGGCTGGCGAAGGACGAGACGAAAGGCCGGTGCTCCGTCAGCGTGCCGATGACATCGGCGATGGCATTCGCCCGGCGCAGGTTCTCCTCGTCCTCCTCGGCCTTGCGAGCCAGGTGGAGCTTACGAGCCTCCTGAGCCTTCTCCTCCGAAGCGAGGTGGGCCTCCCAGCCGTCGATGAGCTGGGCCAGCCCGACAACCTTCCTGCGGTAGCTGCGAGTGTGGGCAACTCCCACCTCGCCCAGCGTCTCCCTCGCCTTCGTGCTCAGGACCGCCTCGACACTCAGATTCGTCAGCTCGGCCAGCTCCTCCGGAGTGACCTCATCGGGAACCTGGATCACGAGGATGCCGCTCTTACACCCCGGAGCCTTGCGGTCGCCTCGCGTGTGCTTCACGAAGTCCACTCCCCGGCCACGGATCTGGAGGAGCTCCGCCTCGCGGTAAGTCTCGGTGCTGACGACCAAGACTCGCGACGGCGAGCTGTACTTGGAGTCCCGGTACGCGTAGGTGGCACCGACCTCGATGTCCTTGATCTTCATGCACTGCTCCTTCTGCCGCTCTCTCGGGTATCCCCAACGTACCCCAGCTTCCTGGGGAACGCAAGAGATTTTAAAATCTACAGCGGAGCAGTCGCTAGCGTCTCCAGCATCAACTGGAAAGGCCTCAGAAAGACCCAGCTCACGGCCAGCAGAGCTGCGTACACAGCCGTCAGCAGGCACACGAACATCATCATCGTGAACGCCATCCAGAGCGCAGTCTCCCGCGCCATCTCAGTCCTCCTCTTCGTCTCCGTCGGTGTAGAACTCGCAGGCCTGCTTGTGCTTGCGGTACAGCTCCTGGAACGCAGCGAAGATGGCGTCGTCGTCCCCGAGCCGCGAGACCTCGCCTGCCAGGTGGGTTTCCTCGCGATTCTCCTCTTCACACCTGACGGTGTGCCAGAGCTCCCAGACCGACCCGTTCAGATCGAACGGGTTGCCCACGTGCACCGGGCGGCTCTCCCAGATCTCCGTGGCGCCCTCGCGCAACCGCCTGTCGTCACTCACCGATCATCCTCCTCATCCGGCTCGTCGCCCTCCATGAAGTCGTTGAAGTCCTGGACGGCCGCCTTGAGGGCCTCCTCGATGGTGGGCCCTCGGCCGTAGCCTTCGTAACCGTTCTTCACGAACTCGTCGTGGTCGCCGGTCAGCGTGAGGACCCGGAACTCCTCCTCGCCCTTGGCGTTCGTCTTGACCTCAACGACGAACGTCTTCAGAGCGCCGATCTGCTCAGGGGTCATCTGGGCGATGGGTTTGTCGGTCATGATCATGCCTTCCTGCTCAAGGGGTATGCAAACAGGGCGGTCCGGAATGTCCCGGACCGCCCTGGAAACGATCAGAAGGGGGCGATCTCCTCGGGGCCCGAGCCGTCCATCTTCATCGGGAAGACTCCGACCCTGGCCAGCTGGCGAGCCTCTCCGGGGTCGGAAGCGTAAGCCCAGCCCTCCCTCACCTGGACCTCCAGGTGCACGTGCGAGTGACCGGCCCCGCAGCTCCATCCCCGGTCAGTGTGGACGACCCAGGCGCCGCAGTCGAACACGTACGTCTCGCCCTCGATGATGCGCTCGACCAACCAGGAGCACCTGGCGAGATTACCCGCGTAGCAGGCACGTCCCTCGCTGGCGCGGTCGTGGCTCTCCTTGCAGTTGCCGCAGGTGAACGCCATCTCGGCTCCTCTTCTCTCTCGGGTACGCCGATCGTACCCAAGAAAGTCGGGGAAGGCAAGGATTTTAAAATGCGGCTAGACGATGATGTTCGACGAGCCGATGCGCTCTTCCCAGTCCGGGTTCGCCTGCTCCCAGGCGTCTCGCGCCTCCACACTGGCCTGTACGGAAAAGCTGGCGCAGGGACCCGGGTGCATGTCCACGATCTCGCAGTAGTACGCGAGGTGCTCGCCCCAGACGGTCTCCTTGCACATCCGCTGCGGGTACTTGGCCGCCTTCACTCGATATCCCCCTCCTGGAAGGTCACCCCTCCGTGGCGTCCCACCGTACCGATCACCAGCGCCTGCTGAGCGGAGGTCGCGATAACGATGGTCAGCACCCACGGATACCCGCTGCCGTTGCCATCGAGATCAGGACCTCCGAGCTCGACATTCACATGGCGCTCCAGGAGGCGGAACACACGGAAGGCGGCTTCGTGCGTACGGAAGCGGGCCCGGATGACACTGCTCATACCGGGAGCCCCGGCGGAGTGCGCTTGAGCTGCTCCGCGAAATCCCTGGACGCCGCCGGAACAGGATGCTGCATGAAGATCCCATCGCGCGGCGGAAGCTGCCGGTAGTCGTTCCACTCACCGGGGATGCCCAGCAGTCGATCGATGTCGTGCTGCATCGCTCGCGCCTTTGCCACCGACTTCTGCTCCCAGACCATGACCACGTACATCACGAGTCCCACCAGAAGCAAGATCATGACCTGCCGAGTCTTGGCCTTGGCCGTGACCTCGGGCCCCAGCAAGCTCACGCCGACGCGATGCAAGACCGTGCCCTCCACCAGCGGAGCCGGGTTCTTGGCTCCCGGCGCCGGAGCAGCGAGAGCCTCCCCCAGAGAGCGCTTAGGCCTGTTCTCCACGAGAGTGCGGTGACGATCTCCGGTGTGGTGCAGGAATCGCCAGGTCGCCAAAGCGGTGATGCCCACAAGGGCGACCATGACGAACACCTTGCCACCCGACGTCGCCCGCCAGACCGGGACCAAGAAGAGCGGCAGCCCGATGGCGGTCGCCTTCCAGTACACGAGGGAGCTGTCCTTGGCCCGCTTTCGTCCGTCCATTCGATGCCTGCCCTGTGTAGATGCTGCCGATGCCATGCCATCCTCCTAAGAAACCTTAGGAATGCTTAGGAGGATGGTGGCACGATGCCCGCTATATCACAACTACCGGCCGCCGAAGAGGTGGGCCTGCCGCTCTCCTCCGATCGCGGTCCAGATATCCTTCGCCGTCCACGACTGCCTGCTGACCTTGGGCAAGAAACGGACCGTGTGCTTGGTGTATCCCAGAGTGATGTGCGGAATGTACCCGTGGTTCTCTCTCGCGGCGTACCCGTGCGCCTTCAGGTGATCGACCAGATGGGCCTGCACGCGATGCAACCCGGGGGAGTTCACCAAAGCGTGCAGCACGTGCGGCTCCCCCTCCTCGGGAGCCAGGAACGTCCCCGACCCCTGCACAGTGAGCTCGATCGGCTTCCGGCTTCGAGCCCAGGAGGAGACGACCCTGGGCAGCGCCTTGAGGTGCCCCGGCTTGTACTCGTCGGTCTTACCGAGGTACGCCATGGTGATGTGAAGGTCGTGCGCGAGCTCGGCATCCTCGTCGTCGAGGGTCAGCTTGTCGACCACTTCCTGCGGCGGCGCGAACGCCACCATGATCCCCTTGCCATTGTGGTCCTGGGGGACGAACTTATGCGCCGCCATCCGCTGGCCAAAATAGCCATTGAGGTCGAGCTCAAGGGCAGCCATCATGCGTCCTTGTCGTAGTAGTCGCTGAGATCAAGCCCGGCCTGCTTCTTCTCCGGATACCGAATCATGTATCCCTCGCCTCGTGCTTCTTCCGGCACGAATCCATGCCCGGCGTAGAAGTCCGTCAGCTGGCCCTGATCCAGACCGCCGTCATCCTTCTTGCCTCGGCTGAACGGGCTGGAGTGCAGGCGGATGGTCTGGTGCCCGAACTGCCGCAACGCCTCATTCATCAGCGAGTGTGCGACCCCGTGGCCTCGCACACCCGGGTTCACGTACAGGTCGTCTACTTCCTGACCCTGGTTGATCATCCGGATGTGGCCGACCTTGGCATCTCCGGTGTGTGCCGAGATCGTCGTGTGACTGATGCCCTGGCGCTTCCCCTTGCGGGTCCGCATGTCGAGGTCGAGCCCTGCCTGCTTCTTCAAGGAGGGGTGCTGAGTGGCCCGGCCGAGTCCCAAGCCGTGGAACCCGTTGTAGAACCCTCGCGGCAGATCGTCGTACTTCAAATGCGGCTTGATGGCCACCCTGTCGATCGTCTTGCCATTCTTGGTGTGCACCGTGACGCCGAGCAGCGGAGCGGTTCCTGGTTCGTGGCCACCCGCAGGATGGGTCTGAGCCAACATCATCTCAGCGTGGTTCTCGGCGTACCAGTGATCACTTGGATCGTCCACCTTGAGCATGCCGTGCTGGCTGTCCTTGTGGTGCCAGGTGACGTCCGGACCCAGGTGCTTGAGCACGGTCTTGGCCGCCTCATGGCTGCCCCGCCGGGCGACCACATTCCGGTAGTCCTCCGGCGAGAGCTTGAGGGTATGCGAGCCCCACCGCTCGTGCTTGGTGGGCTTGTACTCCTCCGGCTCCGGCTCCTCCGGTGGTGGCTGATAGTCACTGAACGGGCTCAACCCGCCGGTGTCCTCGTGATGCTGCTCCATCTCGTGGGCTTCCAGACGCGGGCCCTGATAGCCGACCTCGTTCTCATCGTTCTCGTCCCAGTAGACGTGCCTCTTGGGCACCTCGGCGGACATCACCGGCCAGTCCTGCTCCGGGTCGGTCGGGTGCCGCCCGTGCGCGTGTGCGTACTCCGGGTTGATAGTGGCCCAGGTGTTGGTGTCGAAGTGATCGACATGGGGCGGGGCGGACCGGTAGATCCGTATGTGGTCGCCCTCCTCCCCGCCGTCGTAGTGGTGGTACGGGCGCCCGCTCTGCTCGCTCGGTGGCTTGTGCTGCATCCGATAGTCGTCATCGCTGGCTGCCGTCTTGTCCCCGAGGTCGTGCGGAGAAGAGCACTCCGAGCTGTGCCCTCCCTGAACGTCAGGACCCGCGTATCCCCACTCCATGAGGTCGTTGCCGCCGTTGCGAACATGCTTGGCGGGCACCCGAGCCTTGTAGACGTGGTAGTGATCCTCCGGTCCCGGAGGGTCGACAAGGAAATACTGTTCATCCAGGTCAGCATCGGGATCGGGATTGCGCTGATCAGCATGGTCTTGCGCGTAGCCATGGCTGAGCGTCACCCAGTCACCCTGATTGATCTTCCCGCCTGACTTCTTCGGTGCGGCCCGGTAGATCGTGACCTCGTGCTCCGGCTTGTTCCGAGCCTGACGCACCTGTGCGAGTGCCTCTCCCGCGATTTCGTGACCTCCCCAGACGTACTTCTGAGGACGGGTGTAGGCATCTGGCAGGTTCAGGGCGTGCAGCGGATCCCCATCATGCCTCGGCCGATGCTGGATTCCGTACCCCTCGTTGGAGGCCTGCTTGCCGAAGTACGTCTCCGCCCAGGCCTTGCCGTCGCCGGTGCGCTGACCGTGATCGATATGCCATCCCTTGTACCGATCGGCGAGCTTTTTCTGCATCGCGCTGGCGATCCCCCGGCGCTGGTAATCGGGGTGCACCGCCATGTTGTCGATGCTGAGGTACGGCTTGCCGACGGAGGACGGCACATGGTTCTCGTGGTACCGGATGAAGCCCACCGGGAGCCTGCGCTTGGACTCGTCCGGGTGCCCGAGGTCGAGAGCGTGTACGTACCTCAGCTCGCTGGGATCCTCGCTGTCGACCTCGACGGAGGGCACCTCGTCGACCCAATCCTTGTAGTGGTCGTCGAGCTCGGCGAGCTTCTCCGAACTCATCTTGTGCGGCTGGTGCAGGCCGATGAAGAGCTTGTTTGGCAGGTCACCTCGGGCCCCGGCCGTCCGCTGAGATGAAGCGAACCAGTCCTCCGGCAGCACATCGGACGGCCGGAACTCACCTGAGAAGTACCCGTGCTCGTTCGGCTGAATCTTGGCCTGACCAGGCAGCTTGTAGCGCGGGTGCATCTCCTCGGTGGTCTTCCACATGCGCACCGGCACGGTCTCATGCCCAGCTTCGCGCGCCCAGTGCAGCCGGTGGTTACCCTCACCGATGTAGGCCGAGCGCTGCTTGGGGTTGTAGTGCAGCGTGATGGGCTCCTGGATGCCGCCCTCGGCCACCGAGGCTGCGTTGGTGTCCCAGCTCTCCGCATCGTGCTTGGGAGCGTACGGGCCACCGCCTTCGCGGTCGTAGCTGTACTCCCCCCGGCCGTGGTTCCACTCACGGTGTGACCAGAGCTTGTCCACCCGGACATGCTCGACCGGCAGGGAGGCTGTCTTGACGGCCCATCTCCCACTGCGCTCGATGTCGTAAGCGTCGTTGAACTCCTGCTCGGTCGCATCCTCACGGCCGATCAAGGGCGGCTCGACATCCGCCGGATGGGAGACGACCACGGGGGCATCGTGGACACCGGCCATGTGTCCGGCGTGAAGCCGGTGCATGCCGTTGATCGTGTAGTGCGTCCACTCGCCGGTCTCGGGATGCTGGTCGGTGCGCACGGCGATGGGGTCGGTGATCCCGTTGCTCTTGATGTCCCGAGCGAGCTGCTTCTGGGTGTACGGACGCGGGGACAGGTCACCGGCGCCCGGCATGGTGATGTCACCCAGCCGCATCCGGCCCTTGGAGTAGCGACGCTCAGATACCGCCGTCTTCTGAGGCCCGAACTTCATCTCGATGAGCTTGGGCCACAGGCCCCACTCGACGAGCGCCTTCTCGATGGCATTGCCCGGATCCATCCAGCCCTCGCCCTCATCGGAGAAGGCCCGGCTCCGGTCAGAGTGCAAGTGCTCCCAGAGCGCCCTGCCCTGCTGGGTCCGGAACGGCTCGGGCATCTTGTCGATGGCCTCGATCACCGAGGCGTACCCCTCGGCTTCCGCCAGCAAGCTGGGCCCCTCGGGGAACTTGTCGATGCTCCAGTCGGGCAGGTGCGGCGGCCGTACGGCCCACACGTCATCGGTGATGTTGTAGGCGGCGTACGGCTTGATCCTGGTGATGTCGTAGCTGTTGGCGTTGACGTAGCCGGTAAGGTCCCACTCGCCGCCGAACGGCGCCTTCCAGGGAGAGGCGTTGTAGCTCAGCTTCAGGCCGGTGTTCATGGCATCACTGATCGCCGCATCGTCCAGGTCGGCCAGCGGGGGTTCCAGCTCCCGAGCCTTGTCGTAGTCGACCCCGATGAGGGTGTCGAAGTCGTTGTTGCCGTACCACTCCGAGGCCTCAGAGCCCGCAAGGTAAACCTTGCTCCACTCTTTCCAGGAGTAGCCCACCAGCGGGCCCAGAACGCGCTCCAGGCGCTCCAGAACGGCCTGGCGCACCTCCGGCTTCAGCTGGTCCGCCGTGAACAGCCTGGGGTCCACAGAGCCCTTCGTGGGCCCGAAGATCCGCTCGTGCGGCACCGGGTGGCTGGCCTTCTTCTCGCCCGGCCGGTAGTGAGTCGCTCCTGGCTCGATCTCGTGCTGAGGCAAACGCTCCAGGTGATCCCCATTGGGCACTA
>Ga0105035_100007_pt1 | contig 29357 bp, 31 predicted proteins | sample RS_233metaG_FD_91483 | JGI IMG/M metagenome (GOLD analysis project Ga0105035, IMG submission 91483) | Switchgrass associated microbial communities from Austin, Texas, USA, to study host-microbe interactions - RS_233 metaG | ecosystem: Host-associated > Plants > Roots > Rhizosphere | place: USA...
GGCCAGCGCGCTGGCCGCCAGATCAGCAACGATCTGAACCGGGCGCTGCGCACCGTGCGGGCCAGTGTGCGTGTTACCCCCGACCTGCGGCGTTTCCAAGCAGAGTTGCGGCGCCAGCTCCGCGGCCTGACGACCCGAGTCCGCCTGACTCCCGACGTTGATCGCTTCCGGCCGCAGCTGGCTCGGGGTCTGCGCAGCCTGACGGCCCAGGTGGGCCTCACCCCTGATGTCAGCCGGTTCCGTTCCCAGCTGGCCGGGAGCCTACGTGGCCTGGGCGGTGTGCAGATCCCGGTCACGCCGGATGTACGCCGATTCCGTGCCCAGTTACAGCGGGCACTGCGCGGCCTACCTGCGGTGCAGGTCCGCGTCGACCCGGACCTATCCCGGCTACAGACCGCGCTGGGCCGCCAGGCAGCCATCCGGGTCCCCGTCGAAGCCGACCGTAACGTGTTCAGCCGCTCGCTCGCATCGCTGGCCTCCGTTGCCAGCCGGACCGGCGGAGTACTCGCCAGCAGCCTGCGGTTCACCGCAATCGGCGGTGCCGCCCTGTCGGCCGCGGCTGGCATCGCGGCGTTCACCGCATCCCTTGAGCCCACCGTGGGGATCCTGGCTGCCCTGCCTGCCGCTCTGATCGGGGCCGCAGCCGGCGTCGGTGTGCTCGCGCTCGCACTCTCCGGTGTCGGCGACGCCTTCAGCGCGGCACTCGGCGAGGACGCGGCGAAGTTCCAGAAAGCGTTGAAGGAACTGAGCCCGGCCGCCCGCGCCGCAGCACAAGAAGTCCGGGCCCTGAAGCCAGCGTTTGACCAGCTCAAGGCGAGCATCCAAGGAGCATTTTTCGGTAAGCTCCAGGGCGAGATCAGCAAGACCGCTCAGGGGCTCGGCGGCCCGCTACGAAGCCAGCTGATCTCGATCGCGGCGAGCTGGGGCACGCTGGCCGCTGCCGCCCTGAAGGCAGTGCGCGACCAAGGCTCCGTCGGCAGTCTCACGTCGATCCTCGCAGTCGTCCAAAACGCGCTCACCGGAGTGGCCCACACCATCGGGCCAGTCGTCCAAGGCCTCATCGAGATGGGCGGCGCAGTCGCGGGCGCCTTCGGCCTTCAAGCATCCCAAGCGATCACAGGGCTGGTCAGAAACCTGGGGACGTTCCTGACCGAGGCTGCCCGCTCTGGACAGGCTATCGACTGGGTGCAGGGCGCACTGTATGCCTTCCACCAACTCAGGTTGCTGATCGGCGAGGTAGGCGGCCTCCTTAGCGATGTCTTCGGTGCGCTCGCGGCCGGCGGAGGCGGAGGCATCGGCGCGCTCACCCAGATCCTCGGCTCCGTACGGGCAGCCATCCAGCCCCTGCTGCCCCTGATCACCCAGCTCGCACAGACCTTCTCCACCGTGCTCGGCACGGCGCTGTCCGCCCTCCAGCCGATCCTCGCCCCGTTGATCACCGCGCTCTCCAGCTCTCTCGGCCCGATCCTGCCCCAGCTCGCCGCGGCGTTCGGACGACTCGTCGCCGCGATCCAGCCCGTCGGACAGCTACTGAGCAGCCTCCTCGGCCAGGCCCTCCAGCAGATCCTGCCGATCGTCTCCCAACTCGCCCAGGTTCTCGTGGGTGCCTTGGTGCCGGTGTTCGCCGCGCTTCAGCCGGTCATCCAGCAACTGCTGCCGCCCGTACTGGCTCTAGTCGGTGCGGTCGGCCAGGCGCTGATCCCGGTGGTGCAGGCCCTCGGGCCGATCGTGGCAGCGCTGGTTCCGGCACTGGTGCAGCTTGTGCTCGCGTTCAACCCGATCCTCAACGTGGTGGTGCAGTTGGCGCCGGTGTTGGGGCCGATCGTTGGTCTCCTTGGTCAGCTCGTTGCCTGGGTCCTGCGCCTGATCACTCCCGTGATCCAGTTGCTCGGGCCGCTGATCGCGGTGGTCGTGCAGTTCTTCGCGATCTCCCGGGCGACCGGCACGGTGATCGGTTGGCTCGGCCGCCTGTGGGGTGCCGTAGTGACCGCCGCAGCCCGAGTGGGCACGTCGATCAACAGGATCATCGGGTTCTTCACGAACCTACTCGGCCGCGTCACCAGCATCGTGTCCAACCTGGTGAGCCGGATCCCGTCGCAGTTCACCAGCATGCTCGCCCGCGCCGGCTCCGCAGTCTCCTCCGGCATCAGTCGCATCGTCAGTCTCTTCAGTGGGCTGTGGGGCCGTGTCTCCCGTCCCCTGTCCAGCTTGGGCGGCCGGCTCGCGGGAGTGTTCCGCGGGGCGCTGCGGTCGGCCTCGGGCGCGGTCAAGGCCGGTCTGGACGTGGTGGTGGCCTGGTTCTCGGGCCTGTGGGGGCGGATCAAGGGCGCGCTGGGCAACATCAAGGACCGGATCGTCGACGCGATCAAACCCGACATCAGCCTCAACCCCGCCGACTGGTTCGCCGACGGCGGCATCATCCACGGTCCCCGCATCGTCGGCGTCGGGGAGCGCGGCCCCGAGGTCATCATCCCCCTGACCCGGCCCGAGCGCGCCGTGCAGCTCGCCCGGGAATCCGGCCTGGCGGACCTACTCGCCCGCCGCGGCGGCGCAAGCGGGAGTGGGACGCAGGTGACGAACCACTGGCACATCGCCTCCCGGCTCACGGACCCAATGGTGCTCGCGCAACACCTCCAAGGGCAGATCGCCCGCGCGGCGGGAGTGTAGCCGGTGCTCGTCGACTACCTCGAACTCGCCGGCGTGGAAATCGTGAACTCCGCCCGCGCCACGGCCTACGCCGTCGCCCGAGGGCTGCCGGTGCAGTGCGATCCGTGCCCAGAACTGGCCGGGGCGCTCGGCGACCTCGCCTACACCGACCCGGTCACCGACCGCGCGCCGTGGTGGGACCGGGGAGTGCCGGAGTCGTCTGGAGTGCTCGGCGTGATGGGCATGTCAGTGGCCGGGTTCAACTCCTCCCCGCTCGGGCGCGAGCCGGTGCAGCTCGTCGGGGACGGGGCCGCGCTCGGCGTCGCCCGCCGCTCCCACCGGGAGATCGCCTACACCGTGCTGCTGCTGACCACCGGCGAGTGCGCCCTGTCGTACGGGCTGGAGTGGCTGGCGGCGGCGCTCGGCGGCTCGGCATGCACCTGCGGCGGCGATGAGATGTGTGTGTTCTCCTGCTGCCCCGTCGACGGCACCAGGGAGCTGCGGCATCTGTACGGGGTCGGGCTCCTGGACGGGCCCCAGGTCTCCGACACCCAGTACCTGCCGACCGGGCACGTGATCGCCACCGTCACCTTCAGCCTGGCCGCGGGGGTGCCGTGGATCTACCGCGAGCCGCTGGACACCCTGACCGGCTGGGTCAACCTCGCCGACGGCACCAGCATCAGCGTGGACCCGGACCAGGTGTACGAGCGGTGCATCGAGCCGACACCGTGCCTGGCCGATCCGGACTGTCCGGCGCCGCCGCTGCCGCCCCGGCCGCCGATCCCGGTCGATGCCTGCTACCCATCCGGGCGTGACCAGTTCCTTCAAAGCGTGATCGGCCTACGGCCAGTCGACCAACCGCAGTGGCTGGAGACGGTGCCCGTCCTGGAGGTCGTCACCGGCCGCACCGCCATGAAGCGCTTGGTGGTGCGCTTCTGGACCGACCCGTCCGGCGACTGCGCGGCCACCACGGACCCATGCCGGGCGTGCGCCGCGATCCAGGTCCCGTACCTGCCGGCCCGATCGGTGCTCCGTGTCGACGGGCGCACGCAGCGCGCGATGGTGGAGTGCCCGCAGGGCCCGACCGGGACCGCAGCCGGCGCGCCGACGCTGTACGGGCCGCAGGGGCGCCGCTTCGAGTGGCCGACGTTCGCGTGCGCGACCGGCCTGTGCATCGAACTGCTCTGCCTTGAGGAGACCACCGCCGACAACGCGCGCGCCCGGGTCCTGCTCGTGCCGCGATCGGATGCGGGATGAGCGGGGTGAACCGTGGCTGAGTTGGGGTGCGCGCAGGAGTACCAGGCCGTTATCCACTGGCGCGGCGGCGCCCGGCCGTTCACGAGCCCGGGGGTTGGCGCGCTGACGGGCGTGTCGTGGTCGCGCACCGCCGGTGATGTCTCGGAGGCTTCCGTCACCATCGCCAAGGCGGGCGCCGGGGAGTGCTGCGTCCAACTGGGGCAGATCGAGCCCTGGGTGCACGAGCTGAGCCTCTACCGCGACAGCAGCCTAGTGTGGCAGGGCCCCGTGACGCGGGTCACCGAAGCCAGGGAGACGGTGACCATTGAGGCGCGGGATGTGCTCGCCTGGCTCGACCGCATCGTGAACACCGTCCAGCTGCGCTACATCGGCGCAGAACCGGACGCCGAGGGGCGCCACGCGGGGCCGGTGCAGTGGATCGCGCACCACCTGCTGAACAAGAACATCGGCGAATCGCCGCTGTCCCAGCCGCGAGACTGGTGCGGGGTGCTTGACTACATCGTCCGCCGCGACTCCGACCAGATCACGAAGTTCGAGAAGGACGGCAGCGATAACCAGAGCATCTGGAATGTCTACCTGTCCACGATCTTCGATGACGAGCTGGTCAGCCGGGGCCTGGAGTACACCACGGTCGGCCGGTCCATCGTGCTGCGGGCGCCGGCCACCGAGACCGACCAGCCACAGGCCCGGCTGTTTATGGAGGACATCGCCGGCGACGTGCAGGTGATCCGAGACGGTGCTGCTGCGGCGACGTACGGATGGGCCACCACACAGCAGGAGCAGAACATCAGCCCAGGGCTGACCGTCGGCACCGGCCAGGTCGGCACCCCCTACGGCCGCCTGGACTGGCTGGTGTCCTCAACGGCGGAATCCGCTGACGAAGACGACCTCCGCGCGATTGCCCGACAGGCCCTCGGCGGGCGCTACCCGGCCCCCACCTCCATCAGCATCCCCACCGGCGCCCAGCTCGCTGTGACGGCGCCGGTGAGCATCGAGCAGCTGGTGGCCGGCGAGCGGATCGACGTCGTCACCAACGGGTTCTGCATGGACATCAGCCAGGCGTTCCGACTGTCCGACGTCGATGTCACCTGGGCCGGCGGCACCGGCGGAGGCGCCGGGGAACAGGTGTCGATCTCGCTGGTGCCCCTGTCCTCCGTGGCCGACGAACCGGGAGGTGTGTGATGCCCCTCCCGGGACAGCGCGCAGCACAACGACCGCTGCGGGCGGCGATCGCTACACAGAGGCGCCTGGGCCGCGCCGCCACACCTGCGGGCGGCATGGCCGGCCGGATGGTGCTCGACATCGCCGGGCGCCGGTGGTCGGTCGAGAGCGGGGGCGATGGCCAGCAGGTGTGGACGGATCAGACAACGGGCGTCCGGTACGTGGGCGGCCCGGATGGTGAGGAGGCAACGGGCTGATGGCCGGTCGGTGCGGATGTGGTGGATCGTGCTCGTGCGAGCTGGAGGTGAAGCCTCCGCTGACGAAGGAAGGAAGCGGCGCTCCCGGGATCGATCCGTGGTTGCTCGGCGTCGACGAGGCTGCCCTGGTCCGCGATGTCGCGGGCCCCGGTTTGGTGTATGACGAGGCCACCGGCAAGGTGCAGGTCAAGATCAGCCGCGACGCCGGTAACGCGACTCGGTTCGGGTCCGACCAGGGGATCTACACGCCGGGCGGCGAAGCTCCGGACCCCGGGGTGTGCATGCGCACGATCGCGTCCCTCCCCGAGGCGCCCGGCGTGGTCGGCGCGGACACCCTCGCCGGCCTGCACAACCCCTACAACAGCCCGCAAGGCCTGGAGTACTGCATCGCGCACGGCCTCGACATCATCGGTGTCAACGTCTCCTGCACGGCGGACGACGTCGGGGCCCTGGTCGAGTACGACAACGGCCTCCTGCATACCGCGCGCAGCTCGGTGTACATCACCCAGGACGCCCGTCAGATCTTCAGCGACACATTCACCTCGACGCTGAACTACGCCGGCAACCCCGACGAACCCGAGCCCGGCTGGCCAGACCAGGACCTGCCCCGCACCCAGCGCAACCGGGCGGCGTGGGACAAGGTCGGCGGCTGGTACGGCTGGGGAGCCCAGCGCTACTACAACTGGCTCCTGCCCGCCTTCCTCCAGCGCCTCAGCGGAAAGGGCGTCGCGATGCTGCACTGCCACGTGCCCGCCGACGGCGACATCAGGGCCACTGAGCCACAGAACGTGGTGGCCGCCATGCGCGGCGTGCTCCAGGAGTGCGCGCAGGACTGGGCGATGATCGCCGTCCGCGAGATCACGAACGCCACCACCGTCCTCAACTCCGGCATGACCGCGGTCCTGGCACCCGCTACCCCAGAGCGCTGGGGAGAGACGACGCCACCGTACGCGGTGGACGCGGTCACGACCGCCGGCGTCGAGTGGATGCTGCTACCGCACTACTACGCCGACGAGGTATTCACCGCCTACAAGAACGCCGGGATAAACGTGCTCATGTGGGGCGTGACCAGGCACGTACACCGCCAGCGCGTGGAGCAGCTGGGCATCCGCGGCGGCTACAGCCTGGATCCGGTGTACTACCAGGGCCCGGTCACCGAAGGCGCGCCGTACGGGTACCGCACCGCGTCGGACCCGTGGGAGCAACGCCATGTCGCCGTCGGGCAGCTGACGATGGCCACGGATCAGCGACAGATCGCCGGCACGCAGGTGCGCGGCTACTGCGAAGCCTCCGAGCAGGGCCTCATCCTGCCGGCCGGCTGGGGCGGCGGGCAGAGCAGCCCCGCGGTGCTGTGCGGCTGGGAGTGCCCCATGACGGACCCGGCCACATACACCCTGACCTGGGACTGCAAGGCCATGGGCTCCCTACCGAACGCGAACACGCCGAAGATGGCAGTCCTGTTCGGGGCCGACACAGACGCCGACCCCTACTTGTGGCCGGACGATCCGGACCTCAATCCGGCGGGCATACCCGCGCAGCCGCGGCGGATGTACAGGGCGTGGCAGCGGCTGACCGGCCAGATCGGGATCGGCATCTGGCAGCAGGACGGAACGTTCACCAACCTCGCGACGCGGGAGACACCAGCCGTCACCGCGGACGTGTGGGGCTCGTACACCCTTCAGGTCTCCTCAACCGGGATCATCTTCACCCGCACTCTCCAGAACGGCACCGAGTACTCCGTCACCACCGATGACAGCACCTACCGCGGCCCGTACTTCTTCATCGAGAAGGAGGAGTCACTGGTAGGCGAGGACGGCCACCCGTTCCGCGCGAAGTGGCGGAACGTGATCTACACCGAGGGGGGCTGAGATGGCGGGACCAATGAGCGCCGCGGCGTTCGCGAGCGCCCTGCGGGCAGAGGGCCTGACCGTGCGCGAGCGGTCTGGCTGGGCCACTCACAACCGGGCCGGACACGGCCCCTGGGGGCCGCTGAACGGCGTGATGATCCACCACACCGCGAGCGCGGACGGGGCCAGCATCGACGACCTGTGCTGGGCCGGCCGACCAGACCTGGCAGGGCCGCTGTGCCACGGAGTCATCCACAAGGACGGCAGCGTGACTTTGGTCGGCTGGGGCCGCGCGAACCACGCCGGACTCGGAGACGCTCGCGTCCTGGCCGCCGTGGTCGCCGAATCGACCGCCCATCCGCGGCCAGGCGCCGGCACCATCGACGGCAACCCGCACTTCGTCGGCTTCGAGTGCGTCAATCGCGGCGACGGCCACGACCCATGGCCCAATGTGCAGTTGGACGCCATCGCCCGCGCCGCGACAGCCGTGTGCCGCCATTACGGCTGGACCGAGCAGTCCGTTATCGGCCACCTGGATTGGACTAACCAGAAGACCGACCCGCGCGGGTTCGCCATGAGCGCGCTGCGCGCCCAGGTCGCAGCACGTCTTGCTCATCCCGCCGACTGGGACCCCTTGGAGGACGACATGGAATTGACGGACCGAGTGCGCTTGGGGGACTGGGTTCTGGCCCGCTGGCCCGGTGACAAGGGTGTAGGCGACCAGGAGATCAGCGTGGCGACGGCTCTCGCCAGCGGTTATGCGCATGCCCGCGCCGCTCATGACACTGGTGACGCGATCCTTGCCAAGCTCGGCGCCCTTGAGGCGAGGGGCCTCACCGGCGAGCAGATCGATGCCATCGCCACGGCGGTCGCCGCACATCCGGGCCTAGTCGACGCCTTGTCGGACGCCATCGCGGACAAGCTCGCCTCCCGCCTTCAGCCCTAACCACCCTGCCATTCGAAAGAGGCCCCTCATGAAGTTCTTCGACCGTGAACCCGCACTGATCATCGCCGCCATCAGCGCCGGACTGTCGCTCGTCGTCACGTTCAACGTCGGCCTGAGCAGCCAGCAGGCCGGAGCGATCGTCGCCGCCGTCAGCGCACTCAGTGCCGCAGCCACCGCCGCCGTCACCCGGCCTATCGCCCCCGCGGCATTCACCGGCGTCGTCAGCGCTGTCGCCGCGCTCCTGTCCGCCTACGGCCTCCACCTGGCCCCGGAGACCATCGGCGCCGCGAACGGTCTCGTCCTCGCGGTGCTCGCCCTGCTCACCCGCGGCCAGGTCACGCCTTCGCCACGCCTGGCACCGCGTGCATGAGACACCATGGCCACAGATCACGCACTCGCCGCAGAACTGGGACAGCTACGCGGAGACCTATCAACCGCGCTGCGGGACCTGGCCGACATCAAAACCTCGTGCGCGGTCCTCGTAGAGCGGTCGACACGGACAGAGCAGGATCTGCGGGATCTGCGTCAGGAGAAGGACAAGGAACTCGCGCAGTTACGCGCCGACCTTGAAGAACTGAAGGATCGCCGGTGGCCGCTGGGCGCCATGGGCGTGCTGAGCGGGATGGCCGGCGTAGTAACCGGCGCGGCGGCGTTCCTCTTCCGGTAACCCAACCCCGCTCGTCCTACGGTAGTAGCCTGTGGGGCTCAGCCGGTACGCCGCTGGGCCCCACAGCGGTGCACACTTCGTGCCGCCCAGGGCTTCGACCTCGTCCGGGCGGTTGCGTCAGCAGGTATCGAGCATGTCTTCCAATGCAGCGACTTCCTCGCTCGTCGTGGTCAGCGCGAACTTGTGCTTGACCAGGATGTAGTTCTCCGCGTAGGTGCACCAGAACGCCTTGTTGTTGGGTTTCCAGTCCGCGGGGCCGCTGTCGCTCTTGGAGCTGTTGGAGGCCTCTGAGGCGATGATTAGCTGCGGGTCCTTGAGGTCGTTACCGAACTGCTGGCGCCGGTTGGAGTCCCACCGGTCCGCGCCCGAGCGCCAGGCCTCTGCCAGGGGGACGACGTGGTCGATCGTGGCGCGGGCCACGACGGTGACGGTGGTGTCGTCGTACACGGAATACCACGAGCCCGACTCAGGCTGGCAGTCGCCGTCCTGGTCGACCACGTGCTCGCCGTCTCGGGCCAGGACCTTCTGCCGGGTCGTGCATCCTCCGGGCTGGGTCGACCAGACATCGAAGGCATCCCGTGAGTATCCGTCCATGCTGCGCGGCGCGGCGACAACGAGTGCGGCTAGGTGCGCGCGTGCGGTCGCCTCGTCCGGAGGCTGTGGTGCGGCGTGCGACGCGCTGGCGGGGGCGGAGTCGTCGGTGCTGGCGTGGCAGGCGGTCAGGAGTATCAGGGCGGCGGCTGCGGTGAGCCGGGTGGCACGTTGGTCGATCACCTACACATGGTTCCAGTCTCCCTGTTCGAACGGTCTGTCCAAGTGAGGGCGCGTTGAGGCGCAGTGTGGCGTGTGTAGGGTCTGTATGTGACGACGCCCCGCCTGCTTCTCTCTGGCGGGGCGTCGTTCTGTGGCCTTGGTGGATCACTTCTCGGTGATCTCGGCGCAGTAGAGCGCGTACTTGAGGCTGTAGTCGGAGTGCCCAACCGCCTGCCGTTCGGCGTCGAGCATCTGGGTCAGGAGCACCGGGGGCAGGCCCCGCTCGCTGCAGATTCGGTTCACCTCCGTCCACATGGCGTTCCGCTCGAATCGGGCCCACTCGCACTCGGGACCGTCAGGCCCTTCGATGAGGTCAGGCCGCTGGTCGCGCTCCTTCTGAGCGGCGACGAGCACGGCGTACAGGCGGTCGGTGGTGGTCTTCAATGCGATCTGCATGGTCGTTCTCCTCACTTCTCGGTGGTGCGGTCGGTGCGGGCTCCCTGTCCAGGGGACGCGGCTCGGGCGGCACGCACCTGCTCGGGGTCGTAGAGGCTGGCTCCCGCACGCCCGGGCTGGCGGCCTACGGCCGTAACACCCCAGCGGGAGAGTGTCTTGCGGGCGCTTCCGGTGGAGGCTGCCCCGAGGTGTTGGGCGACCTGTGCGATGGTCCACAGTCGCGTCTCCGACAGGCGCCCGATCGCAGCCTCTACGGCGTCGTCGAAGTCGTGGAAGCCGCCTTCGGTCCACATCTCCATCTCGGCGGCGCCGGATAGACCGTGCCATTCCCAGCGTCCTGTGACAGCGGCACGGAACTGCACTCCCGCCTTGAAGCGCAGGGCGGCCATCGAGGTTCCGTCGCGCTTGAGGATGTGGGGACCGTACTCGTCATCGGGATCGGTGAGGGTCCAGCCTTGGGGGAGGTTCGTCATGGCAGCCTCTCTGTCTATGCGTCGATTCCGGCGCCCTCAAGGGCGGTGACTACGGCGTCCAGGTCTTTCCGGATCTGATCGGCGTTCTTCCAGGTCAAGTTCTCTGCCTCGGCCGTGGCGCTGGGGGTTTCGATCCGTAGACGGCGGGCGTAGAACTGGGTGTCGTGGTCGATGTTGTCGGCGTACTCCAGGACGAACTTGGCGGCGAGGCGGAGGGCTGCGAGTTCGTTCTCGTCGATGGTGATGTCGGCCATGGTGTCCCCTGTGGGGTTGGGGTCTTGGGCTGATCCCTCGACCTTGTGACTCCACTATGCCTCACGGTGAGGCGAAGTTGCAAGGGGGTGGGTTGGGCACGTTGGCCCGACCGCGCGCAGAATCGCTCCTGACGAAGAATCTGACTCCTTGTGAGGCGCGATAAGCTCACATGCCATGCATGACGCACCGATGCCCCGCACGGCGGCGGGGCATCGGCTGGCGGGGTGGTTCAGGCGATCTGGCCGGCCATGTAGCGGCTGGCAGCCTCGCGCCAACGACCCTCTGGGATGGAGCCGTTCCTGATCTGGTTGTAGTGCTGCGCGATCGGCCCGCCGCCGGTGTATGTGGCGGTGCGCATGCGCAGGAGTTCGGCGTTCCTGTCGCGGAGGAGCTTGGCTGCGCACTCGGGGTAGGCCAGGGCGAACCGGCTCCAGGTGGCGTTGGCGCGGGCTTGAGCCTCGGCGTATCGCAGGGCGCGGGCAGCTTGGGCGGCAGTCAGGGTCCAGCCGGTGACCTTCTTGCAGCAGCCGCGACCGACGATCATGTCTTCGCCGGTCTGGCCGTTGCGCACGCTGTAGAGGTGCTTGAGGGTTCGCCCGCAGTGGTCGCATTCGCCCGCGCTGCTGCGGATGCCGGTCAGGTACCAGTCGGTGTTGCCGATCTGCGCTGCGATGGTGGCTGCGGTGTTCATCTTCGTCTCCCCAGTTGCTGTGGGCCCTACCGACATAAAAAATAGTGGGTACCCATCAGTCAGTCAAGTGGGCAGCCACTAGATTCCGTTGGCGGGTACCCACTAACCTGACCTCATGGACAAGCCACCCGCACCGTTTGAGCAACTCGCCGACCTCGTAGCCGGCCACGAGAACATCGACCAGGCCGTTGCGCTCACGCAGGCACTGGCCGCCATCCCAGACCTCCAGAAGTGGCTACGGGAACAGCGCCAGCACGTCGTGCGGACCCTTCACGAGCGCGATCGCATGAGCTACACCGACATGGCGCCGCACCTCGGCGTCAAACCGGAACGCGTCAGCGGCATCGCCCGCGGACACAGCCGCTCCCCGCGACAGAAGGCGACACCCGAGGACTGAAGGTGGACCATCGAGCGATTTCCCATGTACCGGCTTGGCCTCCTCGGGTCGGACGTGCGCTGTTCTCCACGGTCGACTCACCAGAGACCGGTAGGGACTGCTGCAGGGTTGAGTGACATCTGCTGTGGCTTGCCGCAAGGTGGGCTGGGAGGATGTCGCAATGTCTAAGCCGTACCCGAAGGAGTTCCGCGAGGACGTCGTGCGTGTGGCGCGCAACCGCGAGCCCGGCGTCACGTTGGAACAGATCGCTGCCGACTTCGGGGTCCACCCGATCACGCTGTCGAAGTGGCTGCGCCGTGCCGACGTCGACGAGGGCCTGAAACCGGGAACCACAACGAGCGAGTCCGCGGAACTGCGCGAAGCACGCCAAGCGGATCCGGATGCTGGAGCAGGAGAACGAGGTACTGCGGCGGGCTGCGGCGTATCTGTCGCAGGCGAACCTGCCGGGAAAATGATCTACCCGCTCGTCCGCGAGCTGGCCGTTGCTGATGCGCCCGTGAGGGTGCCGGTGGCGGTGACGTGCCGGGTGCTGGGGTTGGCCCGCCAGCCCTACTACCGGTGGCTGGCCCGGCCGGTCACCGATGCCGAACTGGCCGGGGCATACCGGGCCAACGCCCTGTTCGACGCCCACCGCGACGACCCCGAGTTCGGACACCGTCTCCTCGTCGACGAGGCCCGTGCCGCCGGCCAGACGATGGCGGAGCGGACCGGATGGCGGATCTGCCGCGACAACCGCTGGTGGAGTGCCTTCGGCAAACGAAAAGGCCGCGGGAGGAACGGCAAGGCGGGGCCCACCGGTCCATGACGACCGAGTGCGACGCAACTTCACCGCCGATGCCCCCAATCACCTGTGGCTGACGGACATCACCGAGCACACCACTGGCGAGGGAAAGCTCTACATGTGTGCGGTCAAGGACGCATACTCGGGCCGGATCGTGGGCTACTCGATCGACACGAGGATGAAGTCCCGCCTGGCCCTCGCCGCGCTTCAGGCGGCGGTTGCCCGCCGCGGACAGGTCGCCGGATGCATAGTGCATTCCGATCGTGGATCGCAATTTCGATCACGGAAGTTCGTCGCCGCTCTCGCACGTCACGCGATGGCAGGCTCGATGGGCAGAGTCGGTGCCGCCGGCGACAACGCGGCCATGGAAAGCTTCTTCGCACTGCTGCAAAAGAACGTCCTCGACCGGCGCACCTGGCACACCCGGCAAGACCTGCGGATCGCGATCGTCACCTGGATCGAACGCACCTACCACCGCCGCAGACGCCAAAGACGCCTCGGCCGATTGACCCCCGTCGAATACGAAACCATCATGACCCCACACGCAGCTCAAGCTGCATGAACCCCGCTGTCACCTGATCCTGCAGCAGTCCCGTACGCTTCCCGCGAGTGTGCCGACAGACGAGGAGACGCGGTGCCACAGCAGGACAGCCCCAGCCCGCGCGGCACCTACCGGAAGATCGCCGACCAGATCCGGCTCCGTATCGAGAACGACCCGGTGATGACGGAACTCCCCACCGTCGCCGACATCATGACCGACCACGGCGTCTCCCGCGGCCTCGCGCTACGCGTACTGAAAGCGCTCCGCGAAGATGGCGTCGCTGAACCCGTCTCTGGTGGACGCTGGCGCATCCTCCGCGGTGATACCTCGCCCAGTCGAGCACTGCACGAGCAGCTCGCCGAGGTCATCACCCGAGACGGCCTCCAGGTGGGCGACCCGTTCCCCAGTAGTGGTGAGCTGATGGTGCGGTTCGACGCGTCCAGGCCGACGCTGACGAAAGCCCTGAACCAGCTGCATGCGCGCGGGCTGGTATCCGAGGCCCGGCAAGGGAAGCCTCGCACCGTGCTGGCTCTTCCGGGCGAGGCGCCGACCGCCCGGACAGTGGGAGACCTGCGCCGCGCCCTGGAAGGTGTGCCGGACAGTGTCGCACTTGATGCTGCCGTGGTTGTTGACCGCAAGGGCGATGGCACTGTGGTGCTCCGGCCGGCAGAGGGCTGATGGGCCGTCGCGCGGAGGATCGCTCCAGGGGAAGCTCATAACCAGCGTTATGGATAATGAAGCTTGTGACGATCCACGAACTCATCGGCGACTCGCGCATCAGCAACTGGGTAAACGAAGCACTCACGCTAGCCCGCCCACATGCAGAGTCCGGGTCATCAAAGATGCCGGCCTGCCACCGCTGGGTGACGCCGCCAGGAACGGCCACCTCATGGTGTCGATCCGCTTCTGGCGATCCAGGCGTGGCAAGACGGTCAGTGTGCTTTGTGTGGCCGCGGTGACTGGCGCAACTTCAAGGTCGACCACTGCCACCGCACCGGACTGATCCGCGGTGAGCTGTGCAGCCCGTGCAACGCCAACGAAAGCCGCCGTGAGGACCCGGCAGTCGTGCAGTACCGTCTGCGGCCTCCGGCTGTCCTCCTGGGGGCGACGCGCTTGTACGACAGGCATGACCCGCTTCTGTACAGGGAACAGGTCACTCCTCCCGCCCCCCAAGACCCCTACAAGGCAGCTGCGTTCCTGCAACAAATTTCCCAGCAGGACGACGGCAGCGTTACCAGACAGACGATCGACCGTACACCCGACTGGTTCCTTGGCTCACTCGACACCGCATGGAAGAGGTTCGCTGGATGAACGCAGACCCCTCCCCTCGCTCGGCCGGCGAGCTCTCGCAGCCCGGTATGGCTGACGAAGCACTGACCTGGCTACGCGATACCCTCGGTGTCGTCGCCCCGAGAGATCCTCGCACCAGGAGGTTGGGCACGCGAAGATACCGGCTGGAACTGCTGGCTGAGCAGTGCGAGCGCGAGACTTTCCTCATCGTGGTGTCATGGTTGGGTTCCAACGCGGTGCCTGCAATCACGTCAAAACAGCACTACGCAGATGACGTCCGCCTATGGGCCAGCGTGGCGCGCGAACTCGGCGGTCACGAGCGGTTCTTCATCGGAGCGATCACACCGGGAATGATCCAAACCTGGACAGCTGTACAGCAGGCCCGCGGTCGGGCAACGCGGACCATCAACCGGCGCTTGGCCGCTCTGTCCTCGCTCACGCAATACGCTGCGTGGAAGACGAAGGAATCCGTGCCCAACCCGATCACGAAGTTCGATCGCCTGAAGATCGACAGGCACGACGACACCACCGCCACGCCCATCCTCGAAGTTCCAGAGTTCCAGGCCCTCCTGAACGCGGCGGCCACGCCCCGGCAGATGTGGGTGCCTGCCCTCATCTACACCCTCGCTGGCCGCGTCTCCGAGTGCTGCACCGCGGGCCTGCACAACGTCAAGCACGAGGGAGACCAGCGCAAGCTCGACCTACGCCGCAAGGGCGGCAAGGGCCGCGTGTTCGTCTTGCCACCGAAGCTGTGCGGGCTCATGGACCTCGCTACAGGCGAGCGCGCCAGCGGCGCACTGCTTCTCGACGATAACGATCAGCCCATGGACCGTCACGGCGTCGACCGCCTCCTCAACCGTCTGGGTCGCCAGGCCCACGTCCTGCCTGATAGGGATGTCACTCCGCACGTCCTGCGCGCCTCCAAGCTCACCCACATGCACGACGAAGGCGTGCCCCTGGAGGAGATTCAGGAGTACGCCGATCACGCCCACATCGAAACTACGTTGCGCTACATCCGCCGACGCGGAGGAGAGGTCTTGAAGGCGAAGCACGCCGCAGCCGCCGTGAAGGTATACGACCACCTCGTGGACCGGTTTGTCAGGCCGTAAGAGCGGGTGCTGCCCGTTCTCGTGCGCGCGGGCATGGCCACAGGCTATCTCCCTTACAAGGGGCGGATGCCGAGCCCGATATGGGCATCCTCGCTCCAGGTACGGCGCTGCCCCTCGCGATTCCGCTGCTCAATGAGCTTGGCCGTGGTAGTGAACCAGTCGGACGCGGTGTGCACTGCCTCGCCCTCGCCGCAGAGCACGCACACTGGCTTGTCGGCGGGTCCGATATGGCGGGAGATGGCGCCCCACCAGCCGAGGGCGACGGCCCTGGCGCACTCGTTGCACGCGACGAGCGCCTCGTCTAGTGCGTCTGTGATGGGCTGGCCGTCCTTGGCGACAGTCTGTCCAGGTGCCATGTCTACGATGGGGCCCCGCTGGCTCATGCGGCGCAGTGCCTCTTGGAGCTGCGGGGGGAAGTCTGCGGGGTTGGCCGGTGGCGGCTCGGCGTTCACAGGCGGCTCGTACGCATTGGAGACCTGGGGTTCTTCGGTCGTCATGCCCGCCAGGCTACCGGTGAGCACCGTCAACAGGCTGCCTGCCGTGTCACGGGTCAAGCCGGGGGCGTGTCCCAGAATCCGGTGTGGGCGACGGCGTCCGCAGTAACGGAGGGCCGTCGGTCGGCCAGCAGCGGGTGCAGGGCGGCCATCTGCCGGATGAGCATGTTCGGGTAGCGGGAGACGATGGGGTGGCCGCCTTCGCCGATGATGAGGGCGTGCTCACCGTCGACCGGGGCACGCCGGGCCGGCAGGTAGGCCGTGAGCGCGGAGACGGTGAGCGGGTCCAGGACGAACTTCTTCCCGAGCGATTCGAAGTCGTCGGGGGCTCGGACTTCCATTGTGCCGTCGGGCTGCTCGTAGAGATGCCGGATGTCGACGCGGGTGACCTCGGCCGGCCGTAGGCCTTCCAGGAGGAGATAGGCAATGAGGCGGTCGCGTAGGTAGTTGCGGGCGTGGTCCTTGCTCCACATGCCGATGCAGGTGAGGAACGCGGCACGTTCTCGTGGGTCGAGGCGTTTGGGTGGTTCGGCATCGCGGTCCAGGCCGCTGCGGAGCATGGTGAGGTCGGGGGGGAGCCGGATGGCGCCGCGGTCGGCGGCGGCTCGGTAGTACTGGGTGACGGCGGTGATTCGCTTGTCGTGGGAGCGGGCGACTTCGGGGTGGTGCTCGGCGATCCAGGCCAGGGCGTGCGGTCCGTTGAAAGGCTGGTTGTCGAGGACTTCGCGTAGGTAGCGGTCTTCGCACCAGGCGGCGATGTGTTCGATGTCTGCCTGGTAGGGGTCGACGCTGGCGCCGGCACACCAGTCGAGCCAGGCGGTGACTTCGCGGCGGTAGGTGTCGCGGGTGGTGTAGCGCAGGGCGCTGGTGCTGAGCCAGTCGTCGAGGAGCACGCGTGGGTCCATGCCCCGTATGATGCCGGGTTCCAGAAATGGATCAAGCTTTTACGGAACTTCGGTCCAGTCCATTCGCTGAGTGTGGGTGTTGTTCGGCGTGGGGAAATGCGGGGGGCTTGCGCGCGCGACTTCTCTTAGTGGGTGGTGTGCCGAGGTTCCGTAAAGGGATCATCTTGGGGTAGAGATGGGGTCTTGCCGTGGTCGTGACGATGTAGTGGGCGTGCCCGATCGATCTGGGCTACCTGCCATCACCGTATGGCGAACCAGGCCGGTGCGCTGGGCTGCTTCCCCTCACCGCGTCACGGACACACAAGGTCCGTGACGGTCGGTGGGCATCAGGAGTCAGGCCTTCCCTGGACACTCGGCTGCCCAGTGCCACGACTGGGCAGGGCTACGGTGACCTCGTCGTGGCCTGGCGCGGGTGTTGGTCAGGCTGTCCTCGTCGAGGACAACGGCTCCCTCCCACGGGTCGCCGTGCCACCAGCTTTCGGGCTGGATACCGCGGTCGGCGATCGCGTCGTGGACGACCTTGAAGTAGTCGCTCTTGGGGAAGCCCTTGGCGGGGCCGTCGGTCTGCTGCCAATGGTCAAGGTTGGGCATGTGGGGGATTTTCCCAGGTCGGCGATAGGGGCTGGCGTGTGACGCGATGATTTTGTACGCTGCGCGTGCGCGATCAGTGCGCGAAAGGCCACCACCCGGTTCGAGGGCGGTGGCCTTCGTCGTGTCCGGGGTCAGCCGTAGGTGACGACCATGGCGTCCGTGGCCAGTTCGGTCTCCTCGTCGTCCTCCTCGGTGTGGCACTGATCGCAGCGCTCGCCGCTCTGGGCCCCCGGGGGCGAAGTTCAGGTGGTTCTCGCAGAAGTAGCCGCCGCAGCCGTACTCGTCCCCGCCGGGCATCTCGCCGCAGAGGTGGGCGAGGCCGCGGTCGATCTACTCGGTGCAGCCGGGCTGCTCGCAGGTTGTCGGGACGCTGTAGCCGGCCTCGATCTTCTGGCCGTTGCGGTAGATCTCGTATCGGGCGTAGCCCATGGATTGCTCCTTTTGTGGTTAGGCGGCGAGCGCCGTGGTGTGGTAGTGGATCAGGCCAACTGGTCTGATTAGGGGATCGGGACAGGGGCGAGTTCGTACTCGCTGAAGGCGTGCCGCCGGCCGCGTGGGTCGTCGTCGAGGATGACGCCGTAGTCGGGGTCCAGCCTGCTGGGCATGTGAGCGACGGTGCCGAGGTCACCGATCCGGGCCCGGTGGATCTGGCCGCAGGAGCTGCCAAGGTCGAATTCGTCGATGGTGATACAGACGCGCTGACCGAGATAGAACCGGCCGGCGCTCTCGTAGTGGGCGTACCGCTCGCGGCACATTGCTCTGTATCGCATGTGGCTGATGTATGCCTTGGCGTAGAACTCAATGACTGCGATCCATGGTTTGGGCTGGAGTTCGACCATTGAATGCTCCTAGGCGGCGAGGGTGGTCTGGCCGCGGGTGATGCGGCGGGTGGGGAGGTAGTCGCGGCCGAGCTCGCGCGCGATGAGCTGGGCCGCGCTGCGGACCACGATGGCGCGTCCGGCGGGGGTGGTTGCCTCCGCCCGGTCCAGGACGAAGCTGATGCGGTGGAGGGTGTAGGAGACGATCTGGTCGATGTAGAAGCCGCGGTCGTCGCCCCGGAGGCGGCACATGGCGTGGATGCGGATGCGGCCAGCCTTGGTGGTGCGGATGTCGTAGGGCTCTACGGTGCGGATCGTCTCGGTGCCGTCGGCGTCCATGTACGTGAGGGTGACGGCGTGCTGGCGGTCGATGGCGCGGTAGAGGGCCCTGTTCTCGTATAGCTACGGCGAGGGGACAAGTAGCTCAGTGTGATTTCAGGGCCTCTGCTTGAGTGCGGGGCTCGGGGACCGCTCCGTTGTTCATGGCGGCGAAGTCGGCGTGTGCGGCCTCGATGGCTTCGGGGTACGCCTCACGCTTGGCGTGCTCGGCGAGCGCCCGGTAGATGCTGGCGACGGAGGGGTTGTGTCCCTTGCGCTTGCCGGTGGGGATGAATAGGTCGGGCTGGATCTGCTCGACGGACTCGCCGCCCGCACGGCGCCGCAGCACGGTGTGGAGCATGTCGTTCGTGATGACCGGGGGCCGGCCGCCGTGCTTGCCCTTGCGGGCCGCGGTGTCGAGTCCCTCCAGGGTCGACTCGCGGATGTTCTCCCGCTCGGTCTCCGCCATCGCCGCGAAGAACGCGAAGAGCAGCTTGCCGGGGCCGGTGGGGTCGTAGATGCCGGGCAGGGGCCCGGCGAGCATCTCCAGGACCAGGCCGTGGGCGGTGAGGTGGTCCGCCAGGGCGGTGAGTTCGGCCGCGTCGCGGCCGAGCCGCTTCATCTCGTAGACGGTGAAGATGACCCGGCAGTGCGGGGCGTGTGCCTTGACCTCCCGCGCCGTCCTCAGCGCCTCCTCGAACTTCGGGCGGACCCGCACCCGGGTGCTGATCTTCTCGCTGAAGATTTTGTCGCGGGGGATGCCGTGCCTTGCGAGCGCGTCGAGCTGGGAGTCGAGTTCCTGGCCGAGCGTCGAGCACCGCGCGTAGCCGATGCGGATGTCAGCGCTGGGGAGGTCCGGGTCGATCGGCGCCGGGGGCGGGGTGCCCGGGCGCCACGGCCGTCCCGGTCCGCGGTCGGCCGGGGTCGGCACCCGCAGCGCCTTCTTCAGCCGGGGCACCTTCGTGAAGCGGCGGGTGTGGTAGGCGGAGGCGACCGCGCCGCCGCGCGAGCGGCAGGGCGAGCCGGGCTGGGCATCGCACTTCGGACAGGCGTGCTGTTCGACGTCGTCCGCGTCCGACCGATCGGACAAGGAGGGCTGCTGAGGGTCCGTCATGGGCCCGGATTTTCGCATAATGCAAGTCTCAGAAGGGGACCTCTCCCGCTTTTGAGTGAGAACGGGTTCTGCGAACGAATCCGAGCTCGGCGGGGGTTCGGTGGTTCGTGATTGATCTTGCTCGCGCAAAGGAACGTTTGTGAGAGTCCAGGCGTCGCGCTGGCGTCCATGGGCTGTTGGGTTGTGGTGCCTGTCTGCCTACGATGATCGGTATGTCGCCTGATGCCTCCCTGTCCTCCGTCTGGCCGGTCCTGCACTACGACGACACGAAAGCGGCGCTGCGCTTCCTGGTCGACGTGCTGGGGTTCGAGCAGGTGGTCGCCGCGCCGGATGAGCACGGCGGGATCGGGCACGCGGAGCTGCGCTGGCCTGGCGGTGGTGCGCTGGTGTTCGGCTCGACGAGGCACACGGACAGCGTGCACGGGCGGATGCGGGCGGGCACCAGCGCGGTCTACGTGGCGAGCGACGAGGTGGACACGGTGCACCGGCGAGTGGTCGACGCCGGCGGCGAGGTCCTCGAAGCACCGCACGAGACGCGGTTCGGGTCGGGGGCTGCGGCGTACGTGTGCACGGTGCAGGACCCGGAGGGCAACCTGTGGACCTTCGGCACCTACCGGGGCCCTTCACCGGAATAGGGCGCCGGGCAGAGATGACAGGACCCCGGCCGGGGCGGCCGGGGTCCTGTGCTGTTGGCGTGCGGCGGCGGGGTCAGTGACTGCCGGTGAGTTCGCCGGTGAGCTTGCCGTGGAGGTCGGCGCTCAGGTCGTTCAGCCCGGTGATTTCGACGGTCTTGCCGCGCTGGGCGTACTTGGTCTCGATCGCGTCCAGGGCGGCGACGGAGGAGGCGTCCCAGACGTGGGCCTCGGACAGGTCGATGACGATCTTGTCGGGGTCGCCGGCGTAGTCGAACTGGCCGACGAGGTCGTTGGAGGAGGCGAAGAACAGCTCTCCGGTGACCCGGTAGACGACCGTGGTGCCGTCGGGGTCGAGGACGCTGTGGACGCGGGCGAGGTGGGCGACGCGCTTGGCGAAGATGACCATCGCGGTGATCGAGCCGACGACGACGCCGATGGCGAGGTTGTCGGTGGCGACCACCACGATCACGGTGATGGCCATGACGGCGATCTCACCGGCCGGCATCCGCTTGAGGGTCTTGGGCGCGATGGAGTGCCAGTCGAACGTCGCGAAGGCCACCATGACCATGACGGCGACGAGGGCGGCCATGGGGATGTCGGATACGACCGGGCCGAAGACGATGCACAGCACCATCAGGAACGAGCCCGCCAGGAACGTGGAGAGGCGGGTGCGGGCGCCGGAGACCTTCACGTTGATCATCGTCTGGCCGATCATGGCGCAGCCGCCCATGCCGCCGAAGAAGCCGGTGACGATGTTGGCGATGCCCTGGCCGATGGACTCGCGGGTCTTGGAGGAGTGGGTGTCGGTGATGTCGTCGACCAGCTTGGCGGTCATCAGCGACTCCATCAGGCCGACCAGTGCCATCGCGAAAGCGTACGGGGCGATGGTCGTCAGGGTGTCCATGGTGAAGGGCACGTCCGGCAGGCCCGGTACCGGCAGCGAGGAGGGCAGGTCGCCCTTGTCACCGACGGTCGGCACCGCGATGCCGGCCGCGATGGTGATGACGGTCAGGATGACGATCGCCACCAGCGGGGCCGGGATCACGGTGGTGATCTTCGGGAAGAACACCATCAGCGCGAGCCCGCCGATGATCAGCGGGTACACCGCCCAGGGCACGTCGTGCATCTCCGGCACCTGGGCCATGAAGATCAGGATCGCGAGGGCGTTGACGAAGCCGACCATCACCGAGCGGGGCACGAACCGCATCAGCTTCGCCACCCCGAGCGCGCCCAGGACGATCTGGATGACACCGGCGAGGATGACGGCGGCGATCAGGTAGCCCAGGCCGTGCTCGCGGTTGAGCGGCGCGATGACCAGGGCGATGGCGCCGGTGGCGGCGGAGATCATCGCCCGTCGGCCGCCGACGATGGAGATGACCACGGCCATGGTGAAGGAGGCGAACAGGCCGACCGCCGGATCGACGCCCGCGATGATCGAGAAGGAGATCGCCTCGGGGATCAGCGCGAGGGCGACGACCAGGCCCGCGAGGACCTCGGTGCGCCAGACCTTGGGGTTGTTCAGCCAGTCGGGCTTGAGGCCGCGCAGCCGCGCGGCGGGAGTCACAGCAGCAGAAGACAAGGGAGATGGGTACCTGTCGTGCTCGGGCACACCGCGGGCAGGCCGGGGGTGTGCGGGAGGAGGCGCGGGAGACCGGCCGGTATCCCGCGGGCGGCCCGAGTCGGGCCGGGAAGTCGTGGAGGACGCGAGCCGGGGGCCTGGGCGGTGCCCGGCCGGGCAGGTCACGTCCGAGGGCGAAGGGTCACGGCGGGCAGGGGGCGGCGATCGGCGTAATGGGCTCGCGCACGCTCTCTCCTGCAAGAATCGGATCTTCGCCGGGGGCGCCATCGGCCCCGGAACGGCAGCAGCGGGGCAGCCGGGCCGCCCTCACCTTCATCAACTCTACCCTAACGTTAGAGTAGAGGTCGGTGGGGTCGCACGGGACGCGGCCCGCCACAACGGGAAGGGCCAGGGACACGGGCGTGGACGACAAGCACATGCAGATCGGCGAGGTCGCCGCGCGGACGGAGCTGTCGCTGCGCACCATCCGGCACTACGAGGAGACCGGCCTGGTCATCCCCTCCGCCCGCTCCCAGGGTGGCTTCCGTCTCTACACCGAGACCGACGTCGCCCGGCTCATGGTCATCCGCCGGATGAAGCCGCTCGGCTTCACCCTGGAGCAGATGCGCGACCTGCTGGACGCCACCGACCGCCTGGACGGCGACGACGCTCTTGACGGCAGCGAGCGCGAGGCGCTGCTGGAGCGCGTGCGGACCTACCGGCAGGCCGCGGCCGAGCAGGTGGAGAAGCTGCGCGTCCAGCTGGCCCGGGCCGAGGACTTCGCCGACACGCTGGGCGCCCGCCTGGAGCAGAACGCTCCGGCCGCCCACGTCTAGAACCGCCCCGCGCCGTCACCTCCCGGCCGGCACCGCCTCACCCTGCGGGCTGCGCGGGCCGGGCACGGCCCGGGCCGGGGCGGTCAGGTCCAGCTGAAGGCGGCTGTTCATGTCCAGCTCGAACCGGCCGTAGGGGTTCACGTGCGTCCAGAACAGCGGGGACAGGGCCCGCCGGTCGGCGTCGGTGAGCATGTCGGCCCACTTCTGGTCGGCGAGGACCTGCTGCATCAGCAGCGTGTTGACGTGCACGAGAGCGGACTGGAGCAGGTGGAGGGCGAGCATGGACACCTCCTGGGATTCCTTGTCCGCCCCGGCCAGGTCGCCGTCCTTGCCGTAGAAGAGGTCCTTGTTCGCGCTGTTCCAGTTCTCCACCACCTGCAAGCCCTCGTGGATCTCCTGCCGGAGTTCGACGTCGGCGAGGTAGTCGCAGACGAACGCCGTGCGCACTGCCCGCCCGAGTTCCTCGATCGCCTGGTAGGTGGGGTGCTTGGGGCCGCCGCGGGTGAAGCGGCGCAGGACCTGCTCGGCCTCGGCAGTGCCCAGCCGCAGCGCGGTGGTGTACTTCACGATCTGGTCGTACTGCTGGCGGATCAGGTCCCAGTTGATCGTCTTGGTCGACAGCACCGGCGCGAGGTTGGGCCAGTTGTCGTCCTCACCGGCGGCCGGACGGTACAGCCGGGCGGATCCGATGTTCTTCAGCCGCGGCATCAGCTTGAAGTCGAGCATGTGGGCGAAGGCGAAGCCGACGATGGACGCGCCGTGGGTGTCGGTGTACTGCCGGTCGACCTCCATGTCGGTGCAGTGCCGCAGCACGCCCTCGATCATCGAGGCGACCTCGGAGGCCGAGCAGGACTTGAGCTGGGAGTAGATGCACACCGACTTCCGCTCGACGTGCCAGTAGATCATCACGCCTGGGCCGCGGTAGCGCTGGTGCCACTCGGTCATCAGGTTCGAGGACCAGGCCCCGAACTTGCGGCTATCGGAGGCGCACGCGGTGCCGGTGCCCCACCACATCTCGTCCCGGGCGGCGAAGGTGGCGTTCACCAGCTTGCGCAAGGCGGCGCGCATGTTGGCCCGGTTGACGAACAGGTGCCGCACCCGGCGCAGCGTCGCCTCGGACTCGCCGTGCTTGCCGGTGACCGCGACCCGCTTGATGCCCATGTTGGTGCCCAGACCGAACAGGACCAGCAGCAGCCGGCGGCGCAGTACGTCCTTGGACAGGTTCTCCCTGGTGGCGACCGAGGCGAACTCGGCGATGAAGCCGGTGTCGAACTCGGCGTACTTCAGGATGTCCAGCAGGTCGATGGTGCCCCAGCGCCGCTCGATCTCCGCCTTGACGGCGACCAGGGACTCCGGCTCCTCCTGTTTGCCGCGCGGTGAGACCCTGATCCACGGCTCGCCGTGCTTCTTGACGATCGCGACCCCGCCCGTGGTGCCCTCGGCCAGGGCCTGCTCGAAGCGGTCCAAAGAGGTGCGGAGCTTGGCCTTAAGAGCGGTGATGAACTCACCGGCGTCCTGCGGCTGGCCCAGAGCCGCGTAGTGGACGTCCCGGTTGTCCTCGAAGTCGGCGGGCAGGTCGTCCTCCGGGTTACGCCACCGGTTCGCGCCCACCACCCAGATCTCCCGCCGGCGCACCGCGTCCCGCAGCGCGACCAGCACGCACAGCTCGTACGGGATGCGCTCGACCCGGCCCTTGTCGTCCACCACCGCCGCCCGCCACTGCTCGGGCACCACCCCGTCCAGAGGCACCGTCTCCGCCGGGTCGAAGAACGCCCCCTCCTTCAGCGGCTGCTCCAGATACCGCCCCAGCAGATCGATCGCGTCCATCACCGGCCGGTAGGCGGTGTTGTTGCACTTCAGCTCCAGCGCCTTGAGCAGCGGCGACAGCATCCGCCGCCAGTGCGCCGAGTACGAGGAGCGCAGCACGGTGCGGACCCGGGCCTTGTAGCGGGCCTCGTTCGCCGCGGCCTCCGCCGCCAGGGCCTTGAGCGTCTTCTCCCCGCCGACCACCGGGAAGATCACCCGCCGCACCGTGCCGGACGGCTCCGACAAGGCCGCCTCCGCGACCCGCAGCAGCATCGCCTCCTTGCCCCGGACCTTCTTCAGCTCCGCCCCCAGCTCCTTGTCGACCTTCCGCTCCGCCCGCGTGTTGATCTTCAGCACGAGCTGGATGAACAGGTCCACCAGCGAGTCGGTGATCTCCGTCTGCCGCACGTGGCACAGCGCGGCCAGCAGGGTCAGGCGCCGCGGCGGCTTCATCCGCTCCAGGTTCGCCGGGTACTCCTTCGACGCCCGTGCCCGCCAGGCTTCCACCAGCTTCTCCGACACGTCCGCGAACAAGTCCGCGGGCAGCTCCAGGCGCCGCACCCGCTCCAGCTTGTTCACCTCAGCCAGCAGGCTCTCCAGGCCCGGGGCGCCGGGGTCGGTCTTCAGCTCGGTGAAGTGCGACCGCCCACCCCCGACCGCCGCGCCGTTGCCGTCGGCGCCCTGCTCGGTGCCGTCGTCCGCAACCAGGTCCTCCAGCCGCGAGCGCGTCGCGTGGCTGAGCCGGTCCAGCGTGCTGCGGCAGAACCGCTTCTCGAAGTCCTTGACCGCCTTGCCGACCAGCCGCCGCACCTGCCCGGGCGCCGGGGGCTCGACGTGGTCGTTGCGGCACCGAGCCACCACCGCGGCCGCCAGCCGGTCCCGCGACAGCTCTACCGGACACAGTTCGGTCGCCAGCCACGCGGCCAACCGGTCCTGGTCCTCCTCGGTGTTCGCCCGGAACCCGTACGCCCCCCGGATCTCGCCCCGATGCCGCTGAATCGCCTTGCTCTGCCAGTCGTACTCCACCCACGCCCCGGCCGGGACCTTCACCTGCTGGGCCACGTACTCCACCGCGGCGGCCGGCACCTCCCTGGCCGACTCCGGGAACCGTGCCTCCACCTCGAAAAACTTCAGCAACAGCGCGAACCCGAGCCGGGTCGCCCCGGACTTGTTCCGCACCCGCTTCATGTCGTCTTCCAGCAGCGTCCAGACCTCGATCAGGTCCTCCGGCTCCCAGTCCTGCCGCACCCGCACTCCTCCACCCCGACCGAGATCACTCGTTCAGCTCAACGAGGCGCCCAGCCAGGAGAAACGAGCACCAGGGCAATCACACAGCGCTACATGTCCGTTCGCCGTAGCTATACGAGAACAGGGCCTAGAGGTCGGTGAGGGTTTGCCGGGTGGTTTGGTGCTTGGTGTGTTTCATGGCGGCGGTCCCCTCGTGTGGTGGTGTGTGTCCAGCATAAGGGATTCAACATTGCATTGCAATGTCTAAGCGGTTATTGTTGAGGCTGTTGGGGCGCCGCTCCGACCGCCACACCCCGGACACGCCGGGCATGGCGCTGCAATGCAGATTGGAGGACACTAGGTGGCCACAGCCCCTACGCGCCCGCCCACCTACAGAGCCGGGCGGCGCCCGCCGAAAGGACCCCGCGCCGTGACTCGCCCCCTGCGTGACCGTCTGACGACCGCTGCCGGCCTGCTCCGCCAGGACGGCCACGACGATGCCGCCGCCGATGTCGAGGCGGTCCTGGCCCCGGGCGGATGGACGCTGCTGCGGGCGAAGGACTCCGGCACCAGCAGCTCCGGCACGAACCTGCCGCTGACTATCGACCGTGACCTGCGGGACACATTGAAGGCGAAGGCCGGCGAGTTCGGTGTCACGCTGGGCTCTGTTGTCGCTGATGGGTTCAACGCGGTGCTCGCGGGTGAGTGGGCTCCGCCGAAGTTGAAGTCGACGCCGGCCGCGAACAAGGTCGTTTTGAACGTTCGCGTGGATGAGGCCTTGCAGAACCGAGTCGGTAAGCAGACGGAACGGCTGACACTGGAGGTCGGCTACCGCGTGACTAGGTCCAGTATCGCTATCGCTTGGATGGTGGAGGAGCTGGGCGTCGAGGGCGTGACCGTCGAGTCGGTGGCGTCTGCCGAGTAGGCATTCTCTGGGGCGTGTGGCCGGCCCGCGCACAGGCGGCTGGGCTGGCCCGCCCCTCCCACACTGCACAACCTCATAGGAGACCTCTATGCCTCAGGGCATCCAGGCTGTCGCGAACGCGGGCGGCCCGACCTCGCACACCCAAAACCGGGAGGTGCGGTCATGACCGAGCCCAAGCACGCTCGCGAAACGGAACACGGCCGCTACTACACGGACCCCGCCGGGGGCCCGGACCTCGTGTCCGTCACGAACGTCCTGGACACCTCCGTGCACAAGCACGCGTTGCAGCCGTGGGCGGTGAAATTGACCGTAGAGTGGATTCTGGATCACCGTATGGAGGTCGCCCGCCGGGCCATCACGGACCGGAAGGAGCTTACCCGCGAGCTCAAGGCGATCCACAGGGAGGCTTCCGCGACGGCATCCGACCTCGGTACCCGGGTCCACAAGGCCGCTCAGAATCGTGCCCTTGGCGCCCCGGTCGAGGCGGACCCGGAGGTTGCGCCGTTCCTGCGACAGTACGACCTGTGGTTCACCGACTGGAACGTGGTCTTGGAGCGCGACCTGGCCGCGACCGAGATCACCGTGTTTCACCGCACGCTCGGGTATGCGGGGACGGCGGACCTGATGGTGTGGCTGCCGACTGGGCCGAACGGCGCCCGGGAGCTGTGGCTCCTGGACATCAAGACCTCGGCTACCCGCTCGGCGAAGTCCGTGTACGCGGAGAACGCGCAGCAGCTCGCGGCGCTGCGGTACGCCGAGACGGTGCTGCTCCCGGACGACAGTGACGGGGAGATGCCGAAGATTCAGCGTACGGGTGTCCTGAATCTCCGCAGGCGCTCCCGTGCTCTGGTGGAAATGCCCGGTGACCGTCGCGCGTTTCGCGCCTTCCGTGGCGCCCTCATCAACGCCCAGTGGCATCACGCCGCGCCAGCCGCGTACCCGGCGCTCATGCCGCAGGCGCACACAGAGCAGACCGACACCATCGGAGAGGCGGCCTGAGCTATGGGGTCTCGGATTCTCACTCTGCAGAGGCAGGCTCGCGAGCTTGGTCGTCTGCGCACTGGTTGGTCCGTCCCGAGTGATAAGCCTGGGGGGCGCCCGCGGCCGGTGAAGTCGAAGACGTGGGTTGTCACCTCGCACGCGGAGCACTATGTGGAGGCTGCGGCTGGCATGTGGGGCGGCACGGTGGAGAAGTGGCAGCCGCAAGGCGCTGGCGCGCAGCAGTACCGGGTCATCACCAAGGCAGAATCGATCGAGGCACTTCTGCCGCCGGGGGATCCGCTGTCGCAGTACAACGAGATGTGGAACAAGGGCGGATGCATGCGCCGCTGCGACGGCCAGACGGAGCAGATCACCCGGCGGCCGTGCTTGTGCTCCGCGCAGTACGGCGAGGAGTGGTATCTGCAGCCGAAGGGCGTGGTGTGCGCTGCGACGTCTCGCTTGAACGTGATCCTGCCGGACCTGCCGGACGTCGGGGTGTGGCGGGCGGAGACGCATTCGTTCTACGCGGCGAACGAGTGGGGCGGCACCCTCGACATGGTTCTGTCCGGCACGAACGGCAAGGGCCTCGTCCCGGTGTCGCTGCGGATCGAGCCCCGGCAGCGTGTCGCGAACGGGTTGACGAAGCACTTCCCGGTCGTCGTCGTCGAGATCCGCGGCGTCACCCCGCGGCAGGCTCTGACTGGGCCCCTGCCGACCGCGGTCGCGTTGGACCCTACAGGGAGCCATCCGAAAGCCCTCGAAGCACCGAAGCCGGACTACATCGCGGAGGCCGAGGGTGCTCTCACCGCGGAGGATGTCCGGGACGTGTGGCGGACAGCTTTGGAGAACGGGGACGTTGCCCGTGATGGCAGTGACGAGCTGTCGCAGAAGCTCACGGCTATCGCTGCCCGCATCACTGCTGAGAACGCCGGTGAGCTGCCGGACGAGGACGGCGCGTACGAGGCAGAGATCGTCGAAGACGCCGCCGAGGCCGCTCAGAGTGGTACCGCGGCAGGGGAGGTGGCGTGACCGTCGTGTAACCGCCGCCGGTCTGCCCGCGGCCTTGTGAGTGAGGGGCTGCCTGCCTGGTGCAGGCGGCCCTTCCGTCGTTGTCTCCCTGGTCCGCCTCGTGGCGGGCCTTTTCTGATCTTGGAGGTGGGTGCGGTTATGCGTGCTCGGTCTGTGTGTGCGGTGGTGGTGCTCGCCGCGGGTGTCGGGATAGCGGCGTGCCGTGGGCGGCGTTTGCGGGCGCTGTTGCGTGGTGAGCGTGCGGCGCGGTGGTTGACGGAGGGCTGTCTGCATCGGGACGTGCAGGCGTTTCGGCGTCGGCTGGAGGGCGTGGCTCGGCAGGCCGCGGGCGCCTCAGGTGGCGGCGCCGTTCAGTCCGGCGGTGGCGCGACTGGCGGCGATGGGGCCCAGGGCGGCGTGCAGGCGGCTGGGGCTCGGTTCGGGTTCGGGAGTGATCTGGAAGGGGGCTGCTGATGGCAGGTGTCGCGGATGGTGAAGGGCTTCGTCGGGCGTTGGTGGAGCATCGGTTCTACCGGTATCGGGGGTGTGGTCCGGATCCGGATGACGGGTCGCGGATGGTGGGGGATCCGCAGCTGCCGTTCGGCGCCCATCAC
>Ga0105035_100009_pt1 | contig 25879 bp, 34 predicted proteins | sample RS_233metaG_FD_91483 | JGI IMG/M metagenome (GOLD analysis project Ga0105035, IMG submission 91483) | Switchgrass associated microbial communities from Austin, Texas, USA, to study host-microbe interactions - RS_233 metaG | ecosystem: Host-associated > Plants > Roots > Rhizosphere | place: USA...
GGGCGACGGCGGTACCGCCGTCGCCCGTGTCGATATAGACCATGCCGGTGAATGTGTCACCGCCACGGAAGAGAACGGCATCACCTGCGGCGAAAACGGTCGAGTTGACCTTCCCGATGGTCTGCCAGGGCGTAGCGGTCGACGTGCCGTTGTTCGAGTCCGATCCGGCCGCGGAGACGTAGTACGTGGTCACCGGATTAGGCGACCTTCTGGACCATGATCTCGTAGTCCCCGGCGGTGAGCGCGACGTCGGGGAGCACGGTAAGGCTGTTCACGGAGGTCCGCTCGATCCGGACGCTCACGAAGTCCCAGGGGCTGGCCGTGCGGGCGACCTGGGCGATGACGAACCGTGAGTTGAGGTTGTGCGTGACCACCCACGAGCCGCCCGCGGAGACGGTCGGGTTCGTGGTGGTGTACCCGGTCGCTCCGGCGGCGGCGGCACCTCGGATGACGAAGGTCAGCGCCGTGGTCCCCAAGGTGACCGCGGAGTCGTTGGTCATCACCGCGAAGGCGTCGGCGTTCGTGCCCTCACGGATGATCCAGAACGACCCGAGGACGGCCTCAGTAGAGGAATCGAAGTTGGCCGGGCGGGTCATGGCCGCCGCGGCACCGTTGAAGACCCACGGTCCGTTTTGGGAGGGCGTGGTCTGGCCCATCAGGACGGCGATCTCACCGTTGGCCATCGCGGCGCCGTCGATGTTGGCGCCGGGTGCTGCGATGTTGACGTTGACCGACGTGGCGACGCGGGCGGAGCCCTTCAACGTCAGTCCGGCGGTGAGGTTGCCGACCGCGAGATCGACGTAGTTCTTCGTGGCGCCGTCCTGCGCGGCCGTGGGGTCGGCGAGCGAGGTGAGCCGCTGCCCGTTCATCCCGACCGGGCTGGTCGGCTGGGCCATCTGGTCCAGCCGCGACAGCCGCGTCTGGGTGTCGAAGTCGCTGATCGTGGCGGCGACCTGGGTCCCGGTGTGGTTCGCCCGACTGATCGCGTTCGTGTACGCCGCGTCGAGCTGCCCCTTGGTCGCCGAGTCGGTGGCGGCGGTGCCGTCCTGCTGGTTGACGCCCTTCAACCCGCCGAAGTCGGTGTGAGACAGGGCCTTCGGTCCAGCGGTCATGGTGCCCTCCTGTGAGGCATGGCGAGGTCCCCCGCGTGGCCGGAGCGCCAGGCGGGGCGGTGTGCTGCGCGGGGCCGCTACTCGATGAGTGCGTGACCTGCGGTGGGGGTCTCCATCGACACGCGGAGCAGGTCTGCGCTGACGTGGAGCACGACGAACTGGCCGAACTGGCTGGTCCAGTCCGAGGAGAACAAGGTGACCGCCGCGGGGCGGCGACCTAGGTTGTGCTGGATCTCCCACACCGTCGCGGCGAGGGCCTGGACGTGGTGGTACTGGGTCAGCCGGGCGGTGTTCGGCGCGCTTGGACCGAGGCTCACGACCTGCACCGGGGCGCCCGAGCCGATCTGGACGACCTCGACGCTCATCGGGTCACCGCCTCCCGCACTCGGAAGGCGCCCTCGACGACCCGGTAAGCCTCGCCGTCGTCCTGCGCGACGTGCAGGTCGTAGACGCCTGTGAGGCCGCCGAGGAGCGCGCTCTGCGCCGCAGTCAGCCGCAGCGTGATCCCGACGGTGCTCAGCGGCCCGCCGCCGGAGGGGCCGGGCAGCTCGACCTCCTCGACGTCAGCGACCGCGTCAACGGCCCCGGCGCCCGCACTGCCGAAGGTGATGAGGGCCGTCTCGTCGGCGGCGCGTCGGCGGACCTGCGCGCGCACGGTCCAGCCCGTGATCGGCAGCGCGAGCCCGTCCTCGGTGAGCAGCGCCCAGGTCGGGCTCTGCCAGGTCGCCCCCGCGGGGACGTCGAGGTCCTGCCGGAGCGTCATGCGGCCTCCTTCGAGTCCGGAGTGAGGGGCCGCCCCTGCTCGTCCCGCGGCCGGGCGGTCGGAGTGACCTTCGAGCGGGTGAAGAGGGTCAAGAGGAGCCAGATCAGCCCGGCGACGCCGGAGGCGACAGCGGCGACGGCGGTCGAGTCCAGGGCGACCCACCCGGCCGCGACGGCGGCGGCGAGGACGGCCTGCACGGCGGAGGTCAGCGCGACCGGCTGCGTCGAGGCGAGACCCGGGGAGGCCGTCGAGCTCGACGGCTCCGGGCTCGGGGCGGGTCCGATCGAGGCGGGCTCGGAGACGTCCTCCGGCACGGACACGACGAGGTCCGGGGTCTCTTGGCGGGCCGAAGGCGCCTGGACGTGGTGGCGACCCATCAGGAATCCTCTGCCCCGCAGTCGGGTCGGGCCGGTAGCGGTGTCGCGTCGCGCTGCGCGTCGGCGGCTGCGAGACCGTCGAGGTAGCGCTGAATCGCCCCGCGGTGGTCGTCCCCGGGGGTGATGACCGAGGTCAGGAGATCCCGCTGCGCGGCACGCTCGACGGCTGCCGCGTCTGAGCGCTCCCGCAGCGCCGCGGTGAAGCGCTCGTTGAATCGAGCCTGACAGGCGACCGCCTCCTCCTGCCTGTTGATCGAGACGGCCATGAACGCGACGGAGAGGACCGCGAGGAGCACGACGAGGACGCCGATGACGTGGTCGGTGGTGAGCCACGCCAGGCGACGCCGGGCGGGCCGCTCGGGAGCGGCGGAGGAGGCGGGGGGCACGGAGGTCTCCAGCGGGTTGACGGGGCGCGCCCGGCCGAGGAGGTAGCCGACGATGAGTCCGGCGAGGCCCCAGGTGACGGACGCAAGGGCATAGGCGACGGGGCTCACGACTGCTCCTCACGGGCGGGCGCAGGCGGCTCCGGCGGCGCGGCCGGAGGGGGCGGGGCGTGCAGCGCGGAGGTGAGGCGGGAGAGCAGCCCGGGGCCGCCCTTCTCACCGCCGCGCAGTGCCATCGCGCCCCCGACGATCGAGGCGAAGACGAAGTTGATCGAGGCGTCCGAGGAGTAGCCGGGGACGAAGACGGAGGCGGCGAAGTTCCCCGCCCAGACCGCGGAGACGAGCACGACGACGGCGGTCGCGAGGGGCTTCGGGATCACGGCCGTGGACCCCTACGCGAGGTGCAGCGCGGCGAGCGTCTTCGGCCCGGCGATACCGTCCACGGCCAGCCCGGCGCGGCGCTGGAACTCCTTCACGACGGCCTCGGTCCCGGGGCCGAAGATCCCGTCCACGCTGAGCTTCGAGTAAGCCGGATAGTCCCGATTCAGCCGCGCTTGGAGGGCCTTGACCGCGTCACCGGTCGAGCCCCGGCGGAGGAGCTGACCGGAGGCGGGAGCGGGCGGCGGGGTCGGAGCTGCGGGACCGACCCCGCCGCCGCGCAGCCGGGCGGCGACGGCCGCCACCGCTGCCTGCGAGCCGACGACCTCGATATGCATCTCGTCCTTCCGGCCGGAATAGTCCCCTCCCCACCGGATGACGCCGCCGACCTCGCCGAGGACGGCGTGGATCTGCCCGACCTGCGCTCCGGAGTAGGTGCCGACCTTCCCGAGCGGGTGGTCAGGGGCGTTGAAGTCGAGGGCGTAGCCGCCCGCGTGGTTGCTCAGGTCGGTGGCCCCCCGCACAGCGCGGTAGGCCCAGCCCCAGCACCACCCGGCGCGCAGCCTCTCCACGCGGGCGTGCCACTGCTCCGCGACGTAGCGCATGGCGGTCTCGACGTCCCCGCCGCGGACGCCACCGGGGAAGCTCACCCCGGCGACGGTGAAGGGGACGATGGCCTCCTTGTTCGGGGACGCGGGCCATCCGTTCTGACAGGTCGCCACGAGGGGCTCCTTCCGGGCGCGGGGCATGACGAAGACCCGGCGCGCGGGTGCACGTCGGGTCGGAATCCGTGGGCTCGAGCGCACCCCGCCGGACACGACCGGCAGGGGGCGCAGGAGGAAGAGGGCTTGACCGGACCGGGGTCGGGCCTAGCCGTGCTAGGCGGGCTTGCCCAGGACGATCTTCTGCCCGTTGACGATCGGCAGGACGATCACGGCGTCCCCCACGGTCGGGGTGTAGGACGCCAGCCGCGGGAGCGTCACGGTCGCTCCGCGCAGGCTCACCGTGACCTGCGATCCGGCGATGGCGGTCACGTTGCCCACCTGCGGGGCGAGGGCCTCCTGCGCGCGGTTGAGCGCGTCGGTCAGCGCGGCGAGCAGGAGCGCGCTCACGCGGCCTCCTCCTCCTCGTCGAGGGCGTCGAGGGTGCGCGTGCCGATGGGCTGCGCCGCGGTCGGGTCGAGGTCGATCTGCACCGTGTCGGCGACGTGGAGCTGAGTGGCGTCCGGGGCCGCCGCGTCGGGGATGACGCTCAGGAGGTCCCCGGGGTCGATGCCCGGGTTAGGGACCTGCGTGAGGGAGACCGTCGCGTGCAGCCCGCGGACGCGCTCGAAGCGGGCTTGAGCGGCGGCGAGGCATTGCGCCTGCGTGGTGAGGAGCTGCGAGGTGAGGAAGGTCGGGCGCCTGCCGAAGGTGCCGCCGTAGAAGGTCGGGGAGCCGGGCTCGTCGTCGACGACCTTCGCGTAGACGGCCGGCGTCCCGTCCGTCCGCTCCCCGGAGGCGATCACCGCGTTGTAGACCCTCTCGCGGCTCAGCTCCTCCTCGAAGGTCACCAAGACCCCGGTCTCCCCCGCGTCGATGAGCCATGACGCCGTGCCGTTGGCGAGGGAGGGGACGGGGGCGATGACGAAGCCGCCCACGCGGTCCGCGTAGACCTCCGCGCCGATCGCGTCGGCGAGCTTCTCGATCCCGTCCGCCCAGCGCTCCTTGTCGATGTCCAGGACGGGCGCGATCTGCGTCGAGCCAGTGAGGTCGAGGACCTCGGCGCCCGGCAGCGTCTCCCGGATGAGGCGGGTGATCTCCGCGACGCAGGTCTCCCCGCTGCGGGTCTGCGTGGGCGCGTCGAAGCGGTCCTCCGCGACCTTCGCGGAGCGATCGGCGATGGCGAGCGTGACCGCGGCCGAGGAGCCCGGGCGGCTGCGCTTGACCTTCTGGACCGGGCCGCGGATGAGCGGGACCCAGAAGGTGGTCCCCGCACCGGGGACGTTGATGCCGTACTCGACGAAGAGCTCCGACCCGACCGGGCTCAGGGCGGCGGCCGGGTGCACGGGCCAGAGGTCCGGGTCTGAGACGGTGAGGTCCGCGGTCCGGCGGACCTTCGAGCCCGCGTCGTACTTCACCGACCCTCCGGAGATCGGGACGTCTTCCAGGACGCCGCCGTCCGGGGTGTAGGCGGTGACCCGGTAGGTCACCGCGTGCGAGGTCCGCAGGGCTGCCAGCGCGGGGGCGTCGATCGCGTAGCCCATCAGGCTGCCGCCGTCGAGGCCGAGGAGGGCGCGGAGACGACGGTGAAAGGCAACTCGACCGTGCGCAGGTTCTCCCCGATCAGGTTCGGCCCGGCGTAGTGCGTCGAGGTGCTCTCGCTGACGTCCCCGACGGAGATCCACCATCCCGGCCCGAAGCCCAGCTCCGCGGGTGGGCGCAGGAGCAGCGGCTGCCCGTCGTCCAGCATCGTGAGCAGCCGGTCCCGCTCGGTGAGGGTCTCGGTCAGGACGGAGATCGTGCCCTCCGGGGAGGACCGCACGGACGTAGCGACGGCGATGGGCTCCCGGCGGCCGAGGACGGCGTAGATGCCGCGGCGGGCGGCCCGGGTGAGCGTCGGGGCGGCGATCACCTTCGCCCGGACGGGCCTGGTCGTGTCCGCCGGGTGGGAGAGCCAGGTGACCCGCCCACCCGCTGAGCGCTGCGAGGAGAGCGTCAGGACCTCGGAGCGGATCAGGCTCGCCGGTTGTCCCGGAGCGCGTAGCTCGTAGTAGAACGGCACATCCAGCGGGGCCTCCCCGTCCACGAGACGGGTCACCTGGGCAAGGGCGGAGGTTGAGCCGCCCGCGGTGCCCGACCATCCGGCATAGGGCGTGTCTCCGTCGAAGTAGTCCCCGCCGCCGGTCGCCGCCTCGATGAGCACCGCGTCGAGGTCCGCGGTCGCCGCCGACGCCATCCCGGCGACGCTGACGGTGAGGGTTCCCGTCGCCGCTGCCACGCCGGATGCTCCGGCCTGCGGCGGGGCGAGCACCTGGACCGGGATGCGAGCCCACCGGCCCACGTAGTCCGAGAGGCTCGCGCTCGGGATCGTCACAACCGATGAGGGCAGGGCGTTCGCGGAGGCGTCCTGCCAGGCGGCCGTGATCGTCAGCGCGCCGGAGGGCAGTGCACTCAGCCGCAGTCCGAAGGAGACGCCCATCGCGCCCTCCGGGATCGGCAGACCGACCGGGACCGTCACGTTGACCGCTCCGGCCGCGTTCGCCTTGAGCCGGCCGAACGCCCCGCCGACGAAGGCGATGAGGGGGGCGATCTCCCGGGTGAGGGTGGTGTTCGCGCCCGCCAGCCATCCGGAGAGGGACTGTTCGAACGACGGGTTGGCGCAGTAGTTCCGGCGGGTCGCCCCGGTGACGACGATCGGGTAGGCGTTCCGGACCGGCGTGCGGGTGTCGCCGAGGACCCGGACGATGCGCAGGTAGGACGCCTCGGTCCACCACGCGCTCAGGTTCACCACGCCGAGGTCGGCGTCGGGGTAGGCGCTCAGCCCGCCCGCGGTCGCGCGGGCGAGCTGCCCGCCGCCGCCCCACGCCTGACCGGCCCAGGGCGCCGGGCCGGTCTGGGCGACCCATCGCCAGCCGTAGGCACCCGGGTTCGCCGGATCGGTGATGACCGCACCGCCGGAGGACCCGGGAACCTCCCGTGCCCCGGCGTAGGTGCCCCCGCCGTAGGTGAAGCCTGCCCACACCATCGGTCAGCCCCCGAGGTACTCGGCGAGGAACTGGAAGTAGCCGCCGAGCGTCGCGGACGGGTTGGCAACCGACCGGGCGAAGGCCGTGATCCCGTACGCGGCCTGCGCGGCGGTCACATAGCCGAGCCAGGACGTCGTGATCTGGATGGCACCCGCTCCCGCGAACCCGGCGGGGGCGTACCCCTTCGACGCCTCATCACCGGGCCACGGCGTCGGGCTCGGAGTGCCCGCCGCCCACCGGAGGCCGAGAGCCAGCGAGTGCGCGGCGGTGTGGTCGACGAAGGAGCCCAGCCGCAGGTGCCAGTACCCACCCTTGTTGAGGTAGTAGGCGCCGCCGGACTGCGTCGCCGGCGAGGTCGTGTAGGTGTTCGGCGCCATAGAACCGAGGTTGACCTCGGTGTCCTGCGGCAGTGAAACGCCGCTCGCGTTCCAGAGGCTCCGCCGCGGCGCACCGGACCCGAAGGGCGTCACCCATCCGCTCGGCCCCTTCTCGACGACCTGCCCCTCGTCGCTGAGGATCACGCGCATTCCGAGGTGCGCGTCGGAGGGCAGCGTCGCCCGAGTCAGGGTGCTCAGCGCGTCCCGCACGGTCGGCGCGCACCGCCACGCAGCACCCTGCGCCCAGGCGCGGGCCGTAGTGCCCTCCCGAGCACGGATCACGGTGACCGCCGAGGAGGCCGCGGCGTGCCCGGTGATCCAGACGGTCTCGAAGACGCCCGTCGAGTCATCGGCCAGTGTCAGCGGCATGTACTTCGTGACACTCAGGTCCGAGGGCAGCGTCGCGAAGGACGTGGAGGTGAGCGTCGTGTCCAGGGACGTCACGCCGCCGGAGAGCTGCCCGAAACGGAAGTCGAGCGGGGAGCGCTGGTCGTAGTTCGCCATCGGTGCAGAGACCTCCGAGGGTCGAGTCGGAAGGGAGAGGTGAGTCCGGGCCGGGGGGGCTCAGCCCCGGCGGCCCCGGGCGAGGGAGGAGCCGAGGTCATCGCCTTCGGCGCGCACGACACCGCGCACGGCGCCGAGGAACTCCCCGGAGTCAAGGTAGAGGTCTCCCTCGAAGACTCCGGCGCCGTCGCCGCCGGAGAGGTTCGCCTCGACCGAGGACCACTGCCGCGCGGTCAGCACGGCCTCCGGGCGGCCGGTCGCGTTGACCGCGAGGGTCTCCCCGGGCGGGAGCCAACCGCCGGAGTCATAGCCCTTCGGCGTGGCGCCGACGGCCTGCTGCACGGAGAAGATCGACCCGTAGCGGGCGAGGATGTAGCGGATGCCCGCCACGATGTTGGCGATGGGGTCGGTGATGACGTTCGGCAGCCGCGGGTCCCGGTAGGCCGCGAAGGTGCCCGGGATCGTCTGCATGAGGCCCTGCGACGGGTGCCCGGCCTGCGCGTTGGAATCCCAGAGGTTGATGGCCGAGGGGTTGCCTCCAGACTCCCGCATGATGAGCGTGTGCAGCGGGATCGCCCACGTAGCCGGAACGCCGGTGATCGCCATCGCGGTCGCGATCCAGGAGGCGAGCTGCCCCTGCGCGGCGACCCCGCCGAAGAAGCCCCCGATCGAGTTCTTGGCGTCCTCGACCCACTTCTTCGCGACGTCGATCACCGCGTCGACCGTCCTCGGCGGAATCCCCATCGCCGCGTCGAGCCACTGTGAGCCCGCGCCCGGGAAGCGCTCCCCGAGCACCTTCGCGAAAACGCCCTTCACCGCCTCCGTCGGGCCCTTCGTGAAGAGGTCCGCGGTGAAGGAGGCTGTGTCGGAGACGAAGCCGGTGACGCCCGCGACGATGCCGCCGAGGTCGAAGCCCGGCAGCCCGTCGGACGGGGCGGAGCCGCCGCCTCCGGTGTTGAGCCCGCCCGGGGAGCGTCCGCCGGAGAAGTACCGGTTGGCCCACCCGACGAACCCGGCGCCGAGCCCGCGCACGGCCTCCGGCACGAGCACGCCCTCCCCCGGGCTGAGCATCGCGAGCACGGAGTCCCGTCCCGGGGTGTAGCCGGGCAGGACGCCGCCGCCCGCGAGGTGATACTCGGGGAGCTTCTTGTCGTCCATTCCGAAGATGCCCGCGATGCTGTTCCAGACCGACCGAATGCCATTGTTGTAAACAATGTCGATCACCCACTGAATGGGGCCACGCGCCTTCTCCTTAATGGATTCCCAGGCTCGCCCGATCCAATCCGAGACAAACTGGAAAGCATCCCCGACGGCGTTGATCCCGCGCTTGAACGTCTCAAAGACCGGCGCGAGGACGTTGTTCCAGACGAAGGACGCGGCAGCGCCGATCCCGTCGAGCGCTGGCTTGATAAGCGTCGCATAGACCCACCCGAAGAATGAGCCCACAACGTTGAGGCCGACCTGAATATAGCCGAACACGACCTGGAGCCCCGCCCAGAGATAGGACGCTGCGACGGCGACCGCGTTGAATACCGGCTGGATGACGTTCTGATACCACCACGTGAAGACGCCAGCGAGGAACTGGATACCGGCCTGGATCGCATTCCAGACCGGGAGCAGGGCGTTGTACCAGAGCCACGTCGCGAGCGCAGCGATGCCGTTCACGACCGGCATCACGACGTTCTGCCACCACCACGTGAAGACGGAGGCGACGGCCTGGATCCCGACTCCGATGGCCGCGAAGACGGGTGAGAGCACGTTGTTCCAGAGCCACGATGCCCCGGACCCGATCGCTTGCAGGATAGGCCAAGTGACGTTCTGCCACCACCACGTGAAGAGCGCGGCCAGGAGCCGAACGGCCACGACGATCGGCGTGATGAGAACGGTCAGGACGATCGCGACCAGAATCTTCACGCCGGTCGCGATGGCGGAGAACACCGGTGACAGGATCGTATTCCAGAGCCATGAGAACCAGTTTCCGACGGCCTGCACCGCCGTGACGACTCCGTCCCAGACGGAAACAAAGAATGAGCCCACCGCCTGGACCGCGGTCCAGATAGCGGAGAAGACTGTCAGGACTACGTTCCGGAAGCCCTCGAAATGATTCCAGGCATAGATCACCGCGGCGACGAGAGCGACGATGCCGATGATGATCCAGGTGATCGGGGAGGATAGAAAGGCGAAGTTGAGCGTCGTCGTCGCGAACGCCCAGAGCTTCACCGCAGCGGCAATCGCCAGAATGACTCCGGCGATGACTCCGCCCGTTCCGGCGAGGAAGCCGAGGAAGGAGCGGACACCATCCCACGCCGGACCGAAGAGCTTCGCGCCGAAATCGCCGAGGGCCATCAGCGGAGGCAGGACGACTCCGCCGATGAAATCGACGATGCCGGTCTGTAGGGACCGCTTGAAAGTCTCGATCCGGCTCGACGCGGTCTCGCCGAGGGTCTGGTTCATCTTGTCCCCGGCGCCGGTCACCTCCCCGAGCCCCTGCGCGGCCGCGGTCGGGTCCAGGGCGTAGAGCGCCGCGCCCAGGTCCTCCGCCTTCGTGCCGAAGAGCTGCACGGCAGCGGCATCCCGCGCCACGGGGTCCTCAATGGCCCGCAACCGGTCGAGGGTCAGCCCGAGGGCCTGCTGCGCGGCAGGGCCTCCGGCGGCGATCTTCGACGCCATGTCGTCGGCCTTGAGCCCTACGGCATCGAAGCCCGCCGCGGTGCTCTTAGAGCCGTCAATGGCCCGGATCGAGAACTCTTTGAGCGCGTCCGCCACCGTGTCCGCGTCGCGGGCGCCCGCCTTGAGACCCTGGGAGAGCAGGCCGGTCGCGGTGGTGCCGTCGAGGCCCAGCTTCCGGAACTGGGTGCTGTACTCGGAGAAGGTGTCGAAGAGGTCACCCGCGACGTTGGTCCCGTTCTGGAGCCCGACGGTGATGATGTCCAGGGCGCTCTTCGCGTCCGGCGCCATGCCGGTCTTCATCATCGTTCCGACGGCGCGGGTGGCCTCGTTGAGGTCCACGTCGAAGGTGCTCGCCAGGTTGAGCACGGTCCCGGTGACGCCCTGGAGATCCGCGTCGCTCATCGCAGCGGTATTGCCGATGTTCCGGGTGATCGAGGCGAGGGCCTCGTTCACCTGGTCCAGGCTCTCTCCGTAGGCGTTGGAGTAGACCTGCCCGGCGAGGCGCCCGTAGCGCTCGGACTCCGCGGGCGTGAGGCCGAGCTGCGCGGTGAGCCTCGCCCGCGCGTCGGAGAGGTCCATCGTCATGGAGATCGCGCCGACGAGTGCGGCTCCGGCGACGAGCCCGGCCGCGGCGAAGGCCGGGCCGAGGGTGGCAGCCTTCCCCTTGATCCGGTCGAAGAGCCCGCCGATGCGGGACTCACTCTGCCCGTCATCCTGCACGGAGACCTCGGCGACGGCCCGGCGCTCCGCGAAGCTCTTCACCTCCGCTTCGAGCGCCTTGACCTTCGACTCGCCCGCGGCGATGTCTGCGTCGAGCTTCGGGGACGCCTTCTCCGCGTTGAGCCGCTGGATCTGCCCCTCGACCTGCGCGATCTTCGACTTCGCCGCGGCGACGTCCGCGTCCACCTTCGGAGAGGATGGCTTGGCCTCCAGGTCGCGCAGGCCCGCCCGGAGTTGGTCGAGCTTCGCCGTCGCGGCGGTGATCTTCGCGTCGATCTCCGGGCTCGTCTTCTGCGCCTGGAGCTTCGCGAGGCCCTGTCGGGCGGCCTCTAGCTTCGCCTGGAGGGCCTTGTCGTCCGCGTCGAGCTTCGCCTTCCCGACCTCGGAGAGCCCCCTCGTGTCGACCTTGACCGACGCGGTGACGGTCGGCTTGACCTTGGCGAACTCCTTCCCGATGGTGCCCTGGATCCCGCTCACGGTCGGGATGACGGGCACGGTGACGCGCCCGGAGGTGTAGTCCGTCAACGGGATCCCTCCTCCTATCGCTTGTGCGGGATGAGCTGCGCGGTGAGGTCCGCGTGCTGCGCCTTGAGCGCGTCACGCTCGAAGCGGTCGACCGAGGTCTCCGGCCGGGGCTGCGGGCGGACCTTCGGGCCCTTCCCGTTCTTGGTGCCCTGCCCGACGAGGCGCGAGTGAATGGCCGCGAGCCACTCGATCATCTGCGCGTTCTGCGCGCGCTCAGGCGTCCAGTCCAGCAGCGTGAGCGTCTTCCGCTGCGGGAGCTTCGCCAGCTCCGCAGCCGCCTCATCGTCGTCCCAGACGGCCGCCTTGTACCGGGAGTGAGACGGCAGCCGGTCGGCGATGCGGATGACCTGCGTGAGCGGGTATCGCCCGCGGAACCAGTCGAGGAGGTTGTGCCCGCGGTCGAAGAGGTCCGCCTCGATCTCCGCGCCGTAGCGGTCGAGGAGCTCTACGACGCGGAGCGGGCTTCCCCCGGGTCCTCACCGGTCAGCCCGAACTCCCGCACGACGTCGCGGATCAGCTCCTGGAGCGCACCGGGCGGGGCGTCCTCGGCGTGCGCCCAGAGCTTCTCGGCACCCTTCTCCCCGAAGAGCGCCACGAGGGACGCCTCCTCGTCCCCGTCGCGCTGCGCGCGGTTGAGCCGCCGGATCTGGCCGGACGACGGGAGGTCGACCGTCAGCACGGTCTCCGCGTCGAGCTCGATCTCCAGCGGGTCTCGCTGGGCCTCCGCCACGTAGGCGTTCCATCGCTTGAGCCGCTTCGCCATGACGCGCGGCCTCCTTTCGGTTCCGGGCTTGGTTGGTCAGCGGTCGGCCGAGCCCGCTCCGTGCGGGGAACGGGCTCGGTCCGGCCCGACTACTTCGAGGTCTTCGGCGTGCCCTTCACGCCTGCCGCGTCTGGGTCGGCCGCCGCGGCGACCTCCTCCGCGGAGACCTTCGCCTTCGGCCTGTAGCCGTGGCCGTAGATCAGGTCGTTCGCCTCCGCCGGGGAGCCGGGGACGTACTCGTCCCCGGCCGGGGAGATCAGGACGGCCTCCTTCGGGGCCTTCGTCGCCATGCGGTCCTCCAGGGGACAGAGCGGGCCGGGTTGCGGGAGGTGTCAGGGCGGCCGGTCAACCCAGCCCGGGAGGAACCCCGGCCGCCCTGACGTCTCACGGGGTGGCGGTGAAGCCCATGTCGGCCAGGCGGCTCTTCCAGCCGGGTCCGCCGAAGAAGTGCCGGACCGAGTAGCCGAGGGTCTCGTCCGGGGTGGCGGCCAGCGTGCAGGCGTAGCCCACCGGGTCATCCCCGTCGGTCCACGCCTGGTCGTCGACCTCGGAGAGCATCGCCCGGGGAAGGAAGCGGGCGACGTAGACCGTGTCCGCCCCGACCCCGTCGACGAACAGAGCGAAGACGCGCATGTACTTCGTGGCCGGCCGGGTCGGCTGGGCGAAAGAGACCTCCCCCGTCGTCGCGTCCGGGGTCACCGTGGAGAGGTCGAGGTTGTAGTAGAGCGCGAGGGTCTGCCGCTTGGTCTCCTGCGCCGTGAAGGCGAGGTTGGTGACGTCGCTGTTGATGTCGCGCCGGGTCGGCTCGACCGAGCCCCAGGAGGTGACCTCGGAGACTTCCGTGTCACGGCTCCAGGAGAGGCCGTCGTCCTTGGTGACGTAGCCCAGGTCCTCATAGCCGGCCGGCAGCGGTGCGAGCCCGGAGGTGGCGCCCGTGGTCAGGGACGTCGGGGCCGCCGCGGTCACGTCGGCCACGAAGACGGAGCCGGCGAGGGCCTTGCGGATCAGCGAGGACTGGAGGTTCTTGATCGCGTCGTAGGTCGTCGGAGTAGGGCTGGTCACCCTCATCCCTCCTTCGGGGAGCGGAGGCCCCGGAGGGGCCGGGAATGGCTTCGGGCACCCGGGCTGAGTTGGTGCCTTGGGGGCGGTGCCGCGCGGGGCCTCAGGGCGTCGCGGGGCGCCGGTACGGGCGGCGCAGGGTGAGCCGGAAGGAGGCGACGACGCGCCGCTTCTCGGGGTCCTCGTACGGCCGCTGGTCGGGGCTGTTGACCGACTGCACGGAGTCGATGAGCTGCTCGGTGCCGTCGGGCAGGATCACGGCGGTCCGTCCGGCCGCGAGGAGGAGCTGCTCGGCGGCGCGGGCGATGGCCCAGGCGTCCGCGCGGGTCGAGGCGAAGACGCTGACCTGCATGTGCGGGTAGTCCGCGAAGCCGTCGTTGGCTCCGGCGCCGGGGAGCCGCTGCACCTCGATCAGCGGCGGGGTGAACTCCGGCGGGGCCTCGGTGACGACCTTGACGGGGTGACCCGCCACGGTGATCTGATCGGTGAGGAGCGCCTTGGTCACGACCTCCGCGTCCGGGAAGACGTCTAGGAGATCCCCCATCAGATCCTCCGGCGCTTGGGCCGCAGGGTGTCTGCGACGGAGCCGAGAACGTGGGCCCCGCGGCGGCCCTCCCGGGTGCCGAACTCGACCGGTGCGGCGTAGGGGGCGTCCACGACGACCTGCCAGCCGTCCCGCTTCCCGCCGCGCATCACGACCTGGATCGGCTCGACCCGCACGGAGCCGGACAGCTCACCGGTCTCCTTCGGCAGCCGCATCCGGGCGAGGACCGCGGCCTGTTCGGCGCGGAGCCGAACGGCCTTCTGGACCTCCGGGCTCCGCAGGAGCCGGGCGATGCCCTTGCGGTCCGGCTTGTACTGCGCGCGCTGCGCCATGTGGCCTCCTATCCGGTCACGCGCTCGGCGCTGATGTGGACGGCCCCGCGGTCGGAGATCGGGCTGCGCCACTGCTCCGGCTCGCCCTCGACGTGCCAGCGGGTCCCGTCCGCGCGGAGCAGGACGTCCGTGGGCCGGACCCGCGTGGGGCCGTCGAGCGGGGCGTAGACCTCGATCCCGGCGATGACCGTGTCCCGACGGTCACGCAGCTCCCGGGAACCGACGCGTGGCACGACCACGCAGCCGGGCAGCGGCAGGGCCGTCTCCGGCAGCGGGTCGCCGTAGTCGTCCTGCCCGCCGGGCCGAAGGACGGTGAGGTCCTCCAGGTACCGGGCGCCCGGGAGGCCGACGCCGATCACGACGTCACCGCCGCCCACAGCGACGGGCGCAGGAGCCGGTAGGGCACGAGCGCGGCCCGCTCCGCAGAGGACAGCTCCGCGGCGCTCGAGCCCGGGTCGGCGTAGGTCCAGGAGACCGGGCCGACGGTCTCCTGCGTGACACGCGGGCCGGAGAGGTCCGGCGTGCTGAGCCCCTTGACCGCGTAGCTCACCGCGGCCGCGATCACCTCCGGCGGGACCGGATCGAAGCCACCGGAGAAGGTGATCTCGACCGAGCCGAGCCCGGCCGGCCAGCGACCGCCGGAGCGCTCGATCAGCCCGGAGCGGCTCCAGCGGAAACCTGTCTCCGGGTTCCCGTTCACGCTCACCGTGTGCACGTCGGTGAGCCAGGCGCAGGGCAGTGCGAGGCGCCGCTCCCCCGCCGGGTCGAGTTGCACGGTCAGCCCCTCCACGCGGCTGATCGGCCAGCCGCAGTAGCCGCGGATGACCGCGGAGGCGGCGTCGAGGCAGGACTCCGCGCGCTCGTGCTGTGCGGCGGCCGACCCGGCGAGGCGCTCCAGGTCGCCCATCGTGGCGAGCTGCCGCACGGGCCTACTCCGCCTTGTTGGCCGCGGTGCGGGCCTTGTTCGCCGGAGCCCGCTTCTTCGGTGCGGGCGCGGCGTCGAGGGGCTCCGCGTGGAGGCGCTCGGCGTCCTCCTCGTTGAGCCGCATCACGGTCTCGTAGCCGTTCTGGATCACCTTGTAGCGCTTGAGCGGACCGGCCACGGTCAGCTCCTCTCTGGGAAGGTCGAGGGGCGATGACGCACCGCCCGGCCGCGTCCCCGAGCACGACTGGTCGTTCGTGCCGCAGACGGGGCAGCGCGGCCGGGTGGCGCGCCTCACGGATCAGGCCCCGGCGGTGAGGTCGATCTCGACGAACGCCGACGGCTGGATCACGCCGAAGGCGGCCCGCATCTCGGCCAGCACGGCGACGAGGTTGCGGACGAAGAAGTCGCTGTGGGTATCGGTGGCGGTCACCGACGCCTGCTCGCGGTCCCAGAGGATCGCCTTGCGCCAGTCACCGACCCACCCGGTGCCGACCGGCACGGCCTCGGACTCGATGACGGGCAGGCCCCAGAGCAGCGACGCGGCGCCGCCGTTCTGCGCGGCCGGACCGCCGTAGTAGAAGTCCCCCGTGGAGTTGGTCGAGAGGTCCAGGGCCTCGACGTCGACCGGGTTGAGGACGTAGCCGTTGGGCACGCTGCGACCACCGATGCGGACCTTCGTCTTCGCCTTGCGAGTGGTCACCAGGAGGTTGGTGTCCCACGCCTGCGACTGCGTGCCGGAGACGTTGGCGAGGCCCTCGAAGTTCTCCCCGGTGCCGTCGCCGGCGAGGATCTGGTCTTCGAGCTCCTCCTCCAGCCCGGTCTCCAGGAAGTTGTCGATCAGGGTCCGGATCTGCGCGGCGTCAGAGAGCGCGCGCTTGGTGACCGGCATCCAGTGGGCGATCGTGCGGACCGGAGTGGTCACGCGCGCGGTCGAGAAGCCCGACTCCGGCTTGTAGCCACCGGGGCCGGTCGCCGCGCCAGCGGCCGAAGAGGTGGCCTCCGGCACCGGAGCCGCGTTGTTGGCGAACCCGGTGATACGGGCGTACTCGATCTGATCGCTGGTGGTGGTGCCGTTGGTGACCAGGGCACGCAGGCTCAGCGGTCGGTAGAAGAGGTCCGCGCCGACGAGCAGCCCGCGCTCGTCGGGGTTGACGAAGGCGTCCGCGGAACCGGTTCCACCGGCGGTGACGAGCGCCTTGAACCCGACGGGATCGGTCCGGACGCGGGCCTCCTTGGAGAAGCCGCCGGGACCGGCCTGCGCGGTGAGGGCCTTGAACTGGGCGCTCTCCACGAAGTGCTGGCCGATGCTCTTCTGGCCCTTCCCGCGGCCGGGGACGCGCAGCCCGGAGCGGGCCGCCTTCTCCCCGCGCTCGCCCGGGTCGTCGTCCTCGGCGAGGCCGATGCTGCCGCCGAGGTCGGCGATGGCCTTGCGGGTGCGCTCGTCCGCCTTCGCCTGCTCCAGGCGGGTCTTCGCGTCCTGCGCCTTCTTCATGTGGTCGTTGACCTCACCGCGCTCGGCCTCGGTGAAGTCGCGGTCACCGTCAGCCTCCGCCTTCGCGGCGATCGCCTGCGCTGCCTTGAGGTGGCCGGTCATCTCGTCGATGAGGGTCTGGATCTTGTCGGCCATAGCCGTTGAGTCCCTTCGTGTTTCGTCGGAGCGGTCAGAGGCCGGCCGACGCCGCGGCGGCGTCGAGGAGCAGCCGGTCCAGACCGGGGATGCGACGGAGCGCGGCGGGGCCTGCGTCGGCGGACGTCCCCTTGGCCTCCGAGCCCTGCGGGCCGGGAGACGGGGAGGGCGCGGGCGCGACCGGCTTGGCCTTCTCGTCGTCGTCGTCCTGCTCCTCGACGGAGGAGAGGACGGTGCCGATGGCCTCGTGCGCGTTGCGCAGGAGGTCCTCGTTCTTGGAGGAGAGCGTCCGGCCCGCCTTCGCGGCCCCGGCCTCTCCGGAGTTGTCACGGCCCGGAGTGGCCCGGACCGTGGGGGCGGAGGAGTCGCCTCCGCGGGTCGCCTTCACCGCGGCGAGCACGGTCTCCGTGCTGACGTCACCGGGGAAGGTCAGGGTCATCGGCGGGACGGCCCGGCCGTCGTTGCGCGCCTTGACGTCGAGGAGCTCCGTCTGCTGGTTCACCCCGACGAGGCAGGGCCCGACCTCATAGAGCTTGAGCTTGCGCAGCTCGAAGTAGCTCTCGTCCTGCCCGTCCTCGATCTGCTCGACGTAGCCCGCCTCGATCACGTCGTAGGCGAAGCTGAACTGTGTGACGCGGCGGCCCTTGAGCAGCCGGTAGACCTGCTGCGCCTTCGGCGCGTCGAGGTCGAGCTGTGCCTGCACCCACAGGCCCACGCCCTCGCGCTCCTCCGCCTTGAGGACGTAGCCGATGTGGCTGTCCACGTCATAGGAGTTGTGGCTCCAGAGGACCGGGATCGGGTTGCCCGATGCCTCCCACTCGGCGAGGGTGTCGGCGAAGGCGCCGGGCACGATCTTGTCGCCGTAGGAGTCCAGGTCATAGGTCGCGACGATGGCCTCGAAGACGCCCTCGTCGGTGCCGTCCTGCTCCCCGGCGGCCTTGATGGCGCCGGGGCTGCTCTTCACCTTCACGCTTCGGCCTCCCGACCGGGGTGGATGGACCGCAGCCGCAGACGCGGCTCCGGGGTGGGCGGGTTGGTCGCCTTCCCGGCTGCCGCGTCCTGTTCGGACGGCTCCGGGGCGGAGTCGGTCGGGCTCGCCTGGTCTCCGATGAGGACATTGAGCGGGGTCACCAGGTCATCGCCGCCGTCGATCCGCGGCAGGTTGACCCGGCCGCGCGCCTCGTTGCGGGTCATCCAGGGGGCTCCGACGGAGGTCTGGAGCTGCGCGGCCTGCTCCTCGAAGGAGCCGCGCAGCTTCTCGCCGAGGTTGAACTCCGCGTAGATATCGGCGGTCTCGGCGAAGTCCGGGAAGAGCTGGAGCGCGATCTCCTGGACGATCATCACGAGCCAGGGCCCGAGGGTGTCCTGATAGAGGTGCTTGTGTTGCTCGGCGATGTTGGAGAACGTCGCGTGATCCAGAATCCCGACCATCGGGGGCGGGATGTAGTAGGCCGCGGCACACTCCTCACGGGTGAGCTTGCGGGCCTCGATGTACTGCGCCTGCTCCGGCGTGACGGAGGTCGGCGTGAAGCCCATCCCCTCCTCCAGGACCGGCGTTCCGCCCGCGTTGGGGCCGTCCCCGGTCCAGAGGTCCTGCCACTCGGTGAGGAAGCGGGTCCGCGCGGTGTCACTCCACTTCGGCGCGTCGACCGGCCGAGTGAGGAAGCCGGAGGTCCGCGCGCCGTTGCGCCAGAGCTGCTCGCGCCACTCCGCCGCGGTCCACTCCTCGGCGAGGATGCGGCGCAGGCTCTCGATCGGGGAGACGCCCTCGCGACCGTTGGACGGGTTGTAGCCGCGGAAGTGCACGACCTGGTCGGCCGGGAGCTCGACGGTCCCCTTGGCCCCGCGGATCTCGAAGCTCTCCGCGGCGAACGGGTTATCCCCCTGCGGGGTCACCTGCCGCGGGTCCGCGCGCAGGATCGCCTCCGGGTGCTCCGCGTCCTCGCCCTTGACCTTGACCCAGTAGCCGTTGTCGTAGATCCCGAGGTCCTGCACGAGCGCCTCGACCAGCCGGTAGGGCGTGGTGACCGGGTTGGGCCGGGCGAAGAGGCGGGGCAGCGGGTGGTCCCCCGGTCCGAGCCGCTGCCGGTCGTTGTCGTCCAGTCGCCGGTAGAAGTGCAGGCCGAGCTGGGCGAGGTTGCGGGCGAGGAAGCCGACGACGGTCCGGACGCCGGGCTGCGTGCGCCAGATCGTGGCGTAGTCCTGCGTGAGGTTGTCGCTCAGGCGCAGGGTGAAGCCCGGCCGCGGTGCGGCCCGGTCCAGTGCCGCCAGGGCGCCGGCGGAGACTACGAACGCCATCAGGCACCGCCCCCGTAGCGGGCCTGCACGAAGAGCACGCGGTCGCGGTCGAGTAGGACCTCCCCGTCGGCGGAGACGGGCTGCGCGCCGCGCTCATGGATGACGGCATCACGCAGCACGAGCAGCCGCCCCCGGCGCTGCCAGAGGACGCCCTCGACCGCGGAGCCGTCGGTGAGGTTGGCGAGGACGCGGTTCCGTACGGCGGTCCGGGCGTTGCGCGTCCAGAGCACGGCAGCGGTGGCGATTCCGGCCAGCAGGAGCGCGCCCTCCACGAGGAGGGCGACGAGAGCGACCACCGGGCCTCCTTCCGGGTCGAGGGCATGACGAGGCGCCCGGCTGCGGGGGGTGCAGGCGGGCTCGAAGGGAGCGGGGTCAGGTCAGGCGACGGTGAGGCCGTCGTCCTCGTAGATGGAGCGGCCCGTGCCGCCGCCGCCCTGCTGCGCGCGGGCGAGGGCCATGATCGCCGCGACGACGGCGTCGATCTTCTCGCCGGAGGTCTTCTTGTCCGGCTTGACGTTCCCGGCGGCGTCCATCGCGACGGCGAGGTTGTCGACCTGCCAGCGCACTGCCGGGTTGCCGCCGTGCCGGAAAACGGGTCGCTCCGCGGTGCCCTCCAGGATGAGCCGCTGGAACTCCTTCGTCGGCCCGGACAGGGAGGCGAAGCCCTGCCTCATGCTGACCAGCGGCAGCCCGTCGGCAGTGAGGTCGTTGACGAGCTGCGAGGAGTTCCACGGGTCGTAGGCGACCTCCCGGACATCGAAGAGTTCGGCGTCCGCTCGCATCACCTCACGGATGAAGTCGTAGTCCGCGACGTTGCCCGGGGTGACCGTGAGGCGGCCCTCCCGCGCCCAGACCGACGCTGCGCCCGCGGTGCGCTTGTCCAGCGATTCGAGGTTCGCCTCCGGCGTCCAGAGCCGCCAGAGCGCGTCGTAGGTGCCCGGCCGCTGCGGATCGGGGAAGAGCCAGCAGAGCGCGCAGAGGTCACTCGTCGTCGCCAGGTCGAGCCCGCCGTAGGCGGCCCGTCCGTGCAGGCGCTCCTCGACCACGACCGACGCGTTGCGGTCATAGGCGTCGAGTTCGACGTAGCGGGTCTCCTGCTTGGTGCGGATTCCCAGGTGCAGGCGCAGGTACTTCGCGAGGTCCGCCGGGCTCTGCTGCGCCTCCGCTGCGGCGCGGGCGAGGTACGCCTTCGTAGGGCTCTTCCCGAAGCCCGGGTTGGCCTTGCGCTGCGTCGCCTCCGCGAACGGGTCATCCCCGGGCTCCGCGGCCCACACGACGCCGTAGGTCGTCGCGTCGTGCAGCACTCCCCGGGCGAGCTGCTCGATCCGGGACCGCTTGCGGTCATAGATCGTGTTCCGCTTCCCGGAGTCCGCGGTGGTGATGATGAGGACGAGCGGCTGCCGCCGGGAGCCCGTGCCGGTCTCGATCGTCTCGACGAGATCCGGGCTCTTATGGACGTGCAGCTCATCGATCACGGCGCCGTGGATGTTCGCGCCGTGCTGCGCGTCCGCCACCGAGGAGACGACCTCGACGTAGGAGCCCGAGGACGGGTGCAGGACCCGCTTCCCGACCGGCCGCACGTAGGGCCGCAGGCCGGGGCTCTTCTCCGCGAGTTGCTTGATCGGGCCGAAGACGTAGGACGCCTGCCGCTCGCTCGTGGCAGCTGTCACGACCTGCGCGCCGGGCTCACGGTCCGCGGCGCAGAGATACATCGCGATCCCGCCGGAGAGCGTGCTCTTCCCGTTCTTCCGCGGCACGTCGACGTAGAGCGAGGTGATGATCCGGACCCACGCTCCGGCGTCCGCGTCGAAGCGCACCCACCCGAAGACCGGTGCCAGGACATAGGCGACCTGCCAGACGTCCGGGGTGAGCGGCTGCCCGGCCCACTGCCCCTGCGTGTGCCGGAGCTGAGCGAATGCCGTGAGAACCCGGTCCACCCGGTCCGCGTCGAAGCGGGCGTCCGGGTAGTCCCGCGGCTCCGGGGTCTTCACCAGGGGCGGGTGGTCGGGCAGGCCGAGCCCGCGGTCTAGGAGGTACCACGCGACCTCCGGGGAGAGCTTGAGCCGCTCTAGCTCATCGGTCGGCGGCAGCTCCGGGCCGTCACCCCGTGCCCGCGAACGGGTTGTCCGCCGCGCCGCCACCTGCCGCCTCCGTCGCCTTGATCGAGCTGCGCGCGGACGGAGTGAGGCCGAACTCCTGAGCGAAGGCCCGGACGGTCTGCGCCGAGTCCCGCTGGATCTGGAGGGCCGGGTTCCGCACCCATCCGCCGTTGGCGCCCTTGACGAGGATCGCGCTCTGCGCGACGAGCCGGGACGCCTTCCGATGCGTGACGACCGCCTCGCAGTAGCAGCGCAGAGACGGCGCGTCACAGGCGAAGGCGATCCGCATGACCGCCAGCTCCCGCACGGTCTCCCGCCAGACCTCCGCGACCTCCGCGTCGAGGTCCTGCGGCGGCTCCGGCAGCGCCTCCCGGGGCTGCGGCTCGTCGTCGTTGATCCGGTCGAGGTGCCGCTCCCCGCGGAGGAGCTTGAGCGTGGTCGGTGCCGGAGCCGGTCCGCGCTTACCCACGGCGGACTCCGTAGCGCTGCCGGTCGTATGCCTCCAGGCGCAGCTCCGCGGCGGTGACCGAGCGCCAGCCTCGCCCGCCCCACTCGTGCACGACCCCGGCCGGGTCGGTCCATCGGTCACCCGGCCGCAGGTCCTCTGACGCAGGAGGTCCGCCGTCCGCGCTCGAGCCCAGGTTTCGCGCGGCTGCGCCTTGGCCGGCCATCGCGCACTCACCCTCGCAGGCGTACGCCTCCCCTGCCTCCACGCACTCCGTCGTGTGCCGCGTGCGGCTGCGGTAGGTCATCGCGCGCACGCCCCGATCAGGGCCCAGGAGTGCCAGCGGAAGAGGACCTCCGGCCGGACCCACCCGGCCGCGCGCAGCTCCTCCTCGACGTCGGCGAGGCGCCGCGGGAGCAGGACGCCGCGGATGCTGCGGGCCTTCGCCCGCGCCTCCTCCGCGGTGACCCCGTGCGCGAGCTTCCACTCCGTCGTCAGCTCCGCGCCGACCTCCGCCCAGAGCGGATCGGCCGGGCGGATCTTCTCCGCGAGAAGGAGCGCCCCGTCATCGGCCGCCGCCTTCCGGGCCGCGTCGAGGATGCGCGCCCGGTCCCGCGCGGCGTGGAACTGGAGGGTGAACAACGCCAGCGTCAGGTTCGCCCCGGCGTGCGAGAGCGCGTCGGTGATGACGTCCGCGGTGTGCGTCTGGAACCGCGCGGCACCGGCCGCCTTGAGCCGCTCCCGAGCGCGTACGTTCATCCGCGGCTGCTCGTCGTAGAGGTGGAAGACGATCTCCCGGTGCGGGCTGCGGCGCTGGATCATCTCCGTGGTGCGTCCGGTCGAGGCGCCCAGGTCCGCGACGATCCCGCCGTGCGGGACGAGCCAGTCGGAGAGGACGGCCACGGACTCCTGGAACTCCGCGTAGTGCGGCAGGTGCGCGACGACGTGATCGTCGAAGACGTTCGCGACGTCCGCGGTGAACTCCCACGCCCCGGCGGGATACGGGTCGGCTGCGGCGGTCCGGGTGACCGCCTTCTCGGTCGAGGTCACTGCTGCACCTTCCGGAGGATCTGGTCCCGGACGGTCTCGGCGACGTGCCGCATCATCACGGGAGGGACGGCCCGGCCGATGCGCTCCCACCGCTGCGCGTAGTTCCCGGTGAGCTCGAAGTCCGGCGGGAAGCTCGACAGCGCCCGGAGCTCCGGCAGGGTGAGCTTGCGCGCCTGCCCGCGGGCGGCCAGCCCGGAGGACGGCCGCTTGCGCACGGTGCGGATGAGGAGATCCGCTCCGGTCTCCGGGTCCCGCGGCGGATCGCCGATCGGGCCGGGGTAGTGCACCTGGTAGTGGTGGCTGTTCGCGGAGCCCTCCCCGACGGTGATCGTCGGGCAGGGCCGGTCAGTCACGTCTCCGGAGCCGAACTGTCCGGAGGTGTCGTGCACGACGCGGGAGGCGATGACTCCCGACGGCGGGAAGAGGCCGTTGCCGCTCGACGGTGACGCCCCGAGCGTCATGCTCGGCGCGTCGGGCTCGACCCAATCCCCGTCACCGAAGGCGCCCGGTCGGGCCTGCCGGAGGACGTGAGGCAGCGCGTCCCGGACCGTGTAGGTGTACGGCAGGGGTCGGGGGAAGACGGGATCGAGCCCGAGGTCCTCCCGGACGCCGATGAAGATGAGCCGCTGCCGGGCCTGCGGGACGCCGAGCTGTGCGGCGTTGAGCAGCCGGGCCTCGACCCGGTACCCGGCCGCGCGCAGCCGCCGCAGAATGAGCTTGAAATAGCCCTTGGCGGTGCCCTTCACCAGGCCGGAGACGTTCTCCGCCACGAAGGTCTTCGGCTGCACGCCCTCGATCAGGCGGGCGTACTCGAAGAAGAGGTCATCCGAGCGCTGCACCGTGTCGGAGTAGACCTTCTCCCGGCCCCACCCGCGCTCCCGGACACCCGCGGTCGAGAAGCTCGCGCACGGCGGGGAGCCGTCGAAGAGGTCCACCTCCCCGGCGACGTCGAGGATCTCCTTCGGCTTCACGTCCCGGACGTCCCGGCCGTCGAGCACGGTCCCGGGCGCCATGTTCGCCCGGTAGGAGTCCTGCGCGGCAGGTACGAACTCAGACGCCCACGCGACGCGGAACCCGGCCATGCGGTAGCCGGTCGAGGAGCCGCCGCAGCCGGAGAAGGTCGAGACGGCGGTGAAGCCGTTCGGCTCCTGCGCGCGGATCTCCTCCATCGTCGGGACGCGGTACGCGGGCTTCACGCGGGCCGCGGTCGGGGCGGCCACGTCAGGCCCCTCCTCGACCACGATGTTGAGGACGTGCGCCCGCAGTGTCAGAGAGGGCCGGTCGGTCACGTCGAGGAAGGGGTGACCGATCCCAGGGAAGTACCGGGCCGGGCTCGGTCCGCCGCTCTTCGACCACGGCAGCCCGGTCCCCTGCTCCATCCACACGCGGGTCACGCACGCCACCCTCCGGTGATGCGGCGGAAGTCCTCCGAGACGAGCCGCTGCCCTCGGCGGGCGTCACGCGCCTCCGCGAAGGCCAGGCAGGCGACGATGACGGCGATCGCGGAGAGCACCGTGCAGGCGCAGAGGAGAATGAACACCCACGTCATGCGACGTCCTCCTCCGGGTCATCCCCGGCCTTCTTCGAGGACCGCTTCCCGGACCACTCGTAGCCGCAGCGCGGGCACTCGTAGTCGGTCTCCACGTCCTCGTCGTAGGACGGGAACTCCGTGCCCTCCTCGCCCTCCCCGTCGGCGTTGAGCAGGGCGGCCAACTGGTCGAGGTCGTAGGGCTCATAGCCCGTGCCGTCGAGGTCGGGGAGATCGGTGAGCAGCTCCGCGAGCAGCCGCTTGTCGTAGTCGCCGAGGTCCGCGGTGCGGTTGTCCGCGGCGACGATCCGCGCGGCCTGGTCGTCGTCGACGTCGAGCCAGAAGACCGCGACGTGTGACCAGCCGAGGTTCCGGGCCGCGGCGAGGGTGTGGTTCCCGGCGAGGACCTCATTCGCCCGGCCCGTGTGCGTGCCGCGGTTCACCACGAGCGGCCGATACTGCCCGTTCACGGTGAGGCTCTGCTCGATCACGGCCACGTTCCCCTGTCGCGGGTTGCGGTGGTACGTCCGCAGGTCCGCGACCGGGACGCGCTCGACCTGCGCGCCGTGATCAGGGGCTCCGTTCTGCGCCACCGCTCAGCCCTCCGCCTTCGCGGGCTCGCGGAGCTGCGCGTCGCCAAGGACCTTCACGGCGCGGAGCAGCGCCGCCTCTGCCTTCCCGTCGTCGATGCCCCACAGGTCGGAGAAGGTCTGTGCGGCCCGCACGACCGCGGCGACCTTCTGCGGGAGGACCCGCTCCCGAGTCTCCGCCAGCTCCGCGCGCTCCCGGGCCTCCGCCAGCCGCCCGCGGAGGAGGTCGATCTCCTGCACGGCCCACGCCATCGCCGCGGCCGGGGAGCCCGGCATGACGACCAGGTCCGACTCCTCCCCCTGCCGCGCCGCGGTGCGGGCGGCCCATGCGCGCAGCGCGGCCTCCGGGTCATCGATCTGCACGGGCCTATTGGCGCGTGCGTACTCCTGTAGGCGCTCGATAGCGGTCGACATCGGGGAGGTCCTTCCGGGGTCCGGGCTGCGGTTGGTAGGTCAGGGCGCGGGCGGCGGCGCTGCTGTGGGAGTGGGCTGTGCGGGCGGAGGCGGTGCGGTGACGCAGCGCGAGCCGGAGACGCCGTCCGGCCACGTGTAGGGCTGGCGCTCCTCGCCAGGCGGGCAGGAGCCGCCCGGAGCGCCGGGCGTGCCCGGAGCTCCGTCGACGCCGTCACGGCCGGGTGCGCCGTCCACGCCGTCACGGCCCGGTGCGCCGTCCTTGCCGTCAACGCCGTCCTTGCCCGGGGCTCCGTCAACGCCATCCCGGCCGGGCGTGCCATCGACGCCGTCACGCCCAGGTCGGCCGTCCTCGCCGTCGCGGCCATCTCGTCCGGACGCACCGACGTCCCCCTGAGGTCCGGCGACCGGCGCCGCCTGCACGCGCTCCGCCTGCTCACATGAGCCGGGCGTCTGCGGGCGGAACCCGCCCCGGCACGCCTCCAAGAGATCGCCGGCGACGTCCTTCGCCTGCTCCGCCGTGGCGTCCCGCTGCGCTACCGCGAGGGACCGGTCCTCCTCAGTGCCGCGCTGCGTCCAGTAGAGGCCCGCAGCGGCGGAGAGCATGAGCAGGACACCCAGGATGGGCACCCACGGCACTCGGCGACGGTGAGCGGACATGAGGGGCTCCAC
>Ga0105035_100010_pt1 | contig 24816 bp, 20 predicted proteins | sample RS_233metaG_FD_91483 | JGI IMG/M metagenome (GOLD analysis project Ga0105035, IMG submission 91483) | Switchgrass associated microbial communities from Austin, Texas, USA, to study host-microbe interactions - RS_233 metaG | ecosystem: Host-associated > Plants > Roots > Rhizosphere | place: USA...
TACCCGGCCGGGTACCTGCCGCACAACGGCAACCGGTTCGTGTTCGGTGGCTTGTCGGATGCGAGCTTCGGTATGGTGTCGCAGCTGGAGCACTCTGGCAAGGCCGTCTGGCCGTTCTAGCCCGCAAGCACCGGGGTCCGCGCGGCGGCGCGGGCCCCGGCCCTTTCACTCTGGAGGTAACCGTGCGCTACTGGTATGACACTGAGTTCCTGGAGGACGGGCGGCTGATCGACCTCATCAGCATCGGCATCGTGTGCGAGGACGGCCGCGAGTACTACGCCGTGGCCGCCGACGCCCCCTGGAGCCGTGTGGCCTATCACCCGTGGCTGTGCGAGCACGTGGTGCCGTTCCTGCCGCTGGAGACGCACCCGCGCCCCGCCGTGGGCGGGGGCATGCACTTCATCGTGGACCGCCGCTCCGAGGCGGTGAAGCCGGAGCGGCAGATTGCCGGGGAGGTGGCGCAGTTCCTGTCGGCGCCCGAAGGCGACAGCGTGGAGCTGTGGGCCTACTTCGGCGCCTACGACCACGTGGTGCTCAACCAGCTGTGGGGGCCCATGATCCAGCACCCCGAGCACCTACCGATGTACTCGAACGACCTGATGCAGGAGGTGCGGCGCCTGGGCGTGGACACCGCCCACCTGCCCCGGCAGGCCGCCGGTAAGCACCACGCCCTGGCCGACGCCCGCCACAACCGCGTGATGTGGGAGTGGCTGCGCGACTACCGACCCGAGGACTGGACTGACTAGGCTCATGCTTGCCTTCCTTGCTCGTAGGCACCCGCCGCGCCGCCCTGACCCATAGACCTGACGGCGGCGCGGCACCCTCCTCTCGGGCTACGGCCCGCACCGGCGCTGGCCTGCGGCGGGATACGCCGCAGGCTACGGCTGGGCTACGCCCGGGCTACACCAATAACCGCGTCAAAAGCCGCAAAACGCCCTCGCTCCCTCATAATGGGGCGTATGAGTGGATACCCCGAGCAGCTGCCTGAAGAGTCCGACACCGCGTACGCCCACCTGTGCGCGTGGCTGGACTTCGAGGACCGGGGCCAGCGCGGCGACACCGCCGCCTTCGCGCAGCGCCGGGGCATCAAGCCCGAGCAGGTGCGCCGCCTGCGCAGCAAATACGCCTGGGCCACCCGCGCTGCCGCCGCCCCCACCGTGGACGCGCAGATCAGCGAGCGGGCCACCGAGATAGCCGTGGAGAAGGCCGCCCAGACCCTGGCCGAGCGCATCGCCGACGCCAAAGAGCGCAACGCCGCCGCGCATGCGGGCATGGTCGCCAAGGTGGGCAAGAAAGTGGCCGACGCCCTGGAGCTCCTGGACCTGACCGCCCTGGACCCCAAAGACCTGGCGACGTTCATTATCCGGGGCGTCCGCGAGATGGCCCCCCGCGAGGCCGCCACCAGCGTGCAGGTCACGCAGCAGCAGCTGCAACTGGTGGGCCTTGAGGAGCTGCACGGCCTGCCCCCCGCCCAGCAGGCCAAGCGCGTGCGCGAGGTCGTGGCCGAGGCCGACCGCAAGGCCGCCCTGCTGGACGCCTACTACCAGCAGCAGGCGGCGTGACCGACGCCGACCCGCTGGCCCCGGCGCGGGTGGCGCTGGCCGGAGCCGAGGCCGGTGCCCCCCTGGCCCTGGCCGAACCGTACCTGTGCGCCGCCTACCACGATCCCGCGTACATCCCGCAGGCGCACCACCGGCTGATGAGCCGGGAGATCAAGCGGTGGTCGGCTACGCGCAACGGCCGCCTGATGGTGACCTTGCCGCCGCAGGTGGGCAAGAGCTGGACCGCCGTGGTGTGGACCGCGTTCTGGCTGCTGGCCTGCGACCCCACCCAGCGCATCATCATCGCCTCCTGCACCTCCGACCTGGCCCAGCACCACGGGCAGGCCATCCGCGACCGGATCGAGGAGTACGGCGCCCAGCACGGGCTGGTGCTCAAGCGCGGCTCCAACCGCGCCGACCACTTCACCACCGAGCACGGCGGCTACGTGCGGTGCGTGGGCGTGGGGGGCATGGTCACTGGGTTCCCGGCCACACGGTTCCTCATGGACGACTTGTTCAAGGACTGGATCGAGGCCAACAGCCCCACCATGCGCAACAAACGCTGGATGTGGGCCAGCAGCGCCGCCCGCACCCGCTTGCAGCCGGGCGGGTGCATTCTGCATGTGGGCACCCGCTGGAACGAAGACGACGTGGCGGGCCGGTTCATCAAGGAGCAGCCCGGGGTGTGGCGGGTGCTGCGGGTGCCCGCGCTGGCGACCGAGGAGGACGACCCGCTGGGGCGCCCGGTTGGCGGCCCGCTGCCGCGCCCCGGCTACGACGAGCACGACACTCAGGCGCTGCTGGAGGAGTGGCACCTGCACCAGAATGAGCAGCCGGTGCTCATCTGGGAGGCCATGTACCAGGGCGACCCGCACCCGCCCGGCGGGGCCCTGATCGATGCGGATGCGCTCCAGGGCCTGGAGTACCTGGAGCCCGAGGCGCGGCCGGTGACCCGGGCAGTGAGCGTGGACCCCAGCGTGGGCGACGCCAGCGCCGCCGCCGGTGCCCCGGCGCGGCAGAACACGTTCGGGGTGGTGGCCGGGTGGGTGGGCGACGACGACCGCCTGTATTACACCCACGACGCCACCCGCGTGATGACCCCCGAGGAGGGCTGCCGCGCCGCTATGCTGCTGGCCGCGCAGACCGGCGCGGGCGTGGTGCTGGTGGAGAAGAACCAGGGCGGGGAGGCCTGGCGGCCCCTGTTGGTGGCCGCCTGGGAGCAGCTGGTGAAAGAAGGCAAGGCCAGCGGGCACATGCCCCGCCTGGAGCTGCACACTGCCAAGGGCGAGAAGGGCACGCGGGCGCAGATTGTGGCGGGCATGATGCACGCCGACCGCGTCCGGTTCGCGGCGAAGCTGCCCGACTTGTGGAAGGAGTGGACGGGCTGGCGCCCCGGCGACGACAGCCCCGGCCGCATCGACGCCAGCGGCCACATGGCGCTGCTGCTGCTGCCCGAGACCCCCCGCAACCACATGGCCGCCGCCATGCCCGCCACCAGCCCGCTGGTGCAGAACCGACAAGGAGGGGATTTCCCGTGGAGATAGAAGACGAGACGTACGTGCCCGACCGCGACGCAGGCGACCCGCCCCAGGTGACCGTGACCTGGATCGACGACACCTACACCGACCTGCTGATGCGCCGCAGCGACGTGGAGCACGAGTGGACCGGGGTGATCCCGGTGGGCACCGTGCCCAAGGTGGTGGCGGGCCTGGTGGTGCAGGGCCTGGCCGAGCACGAGACGCTGTGCCTGCCCGACCTGCGCCTGCTGCGCCTGGACCTGCTGACCGAGGGCATGGGCAAGCGGCCGTGGTGGTGGCTGTGGAAGGTGATGCGCCGCCGCATATGAGCCCCGCACGGGTACAGTGGTGGCGCGCCGCGCCGGGCGTGCTTGGGCCACAGTCATGCGTGCCGGGCGCGGCGTCCAACACGGGGGCGGCGCATGTTTGCGCGCCGGGTGCGGTAGGCTATAGCTGCTTGTGAGACAGCGTGGCAAGCGTCCGATGGATTGAGATAACGGTGAACGAAGGAGGCCGCCGCCAGCGCGGCCGGTGCCCGGTTGCACGCCGGACGCCAGGTGATTCCACACAGCTGGCAGTGCACGGTAGTCGAAAGCCGTGCGCTGGCGCGGGGTTGCTGCTGTCAGCCCCGCGCCGCAACGCACCAGGTGCTCCTCGCACTCATTGCACTGGCGCGGCGGCGACTGCATCGCTGCCGCGCCGTTTCCATGCCCCCCGTGTTGCGACCGTTCCACCCATGCTGTAGCATATAGCTATACCAACGAACGGTACGCAGACCGAGGGAGCGCGACATGCAGCAGGACACCGAACTCCAGATCGACATCGACTTCGGGGACTTCCAGGAGCGCGTCTCCTGCCAGCGCACGCAGGGCGACTGCCAAGAGTGCGGCGCCAAGGCGGTGCAGGTGCACACGTTCACGCATCCGGCGGTCGAGCCCGAGACGGGCCCGCTGGTGCTGTGCGAGGCATGCATTGCCAAGGACGCCGAGCTGACGCTGGTGGCCGGGGCCCCCGCGCCGGGCCCGCACGCCGAGGCCGTGGACAAGCTGCGCCGCGCCATCGAGCGCGACGGCCGCGCCTACGCCTACATCACCTGGACCGGACCCGAGCACCTGGGCGGCTACGACAACGAGCCGGGCGACTACACCGGCAATTACAAGGTGTTCGGCGTGGAGGAGTATGAGGGCGAGCTGTGGCTGGAATGCAAGGAGCTGTCGGGCATCGAGTGCGACATCCGCGTGGCCGAGGCGACGGCGATCGTGGTGGACTAGCGCCCCAGCGCACGCCCCCGGCCGGTAGCCGGGGGCGTTTTTATTCACCCCCGGTGTTGCAACCGTTCCACCCATGCTGTAGCATATAGCTATACCAACGAACGGTACACGAACAAGGGAGCAAGCCATGAGCCAGGAACGCGCCGCCATCCTCCAGCAGATGCGCACCATCGCCGCCCGCACCGCCAAGGCCCGCCGCACCGCCCGCAACTCGCAGGACGCGGGCTACGTCGCCATCGTCAACAAGTCCATCCGGCTCAACAACCAGCAGCTGGAAGACCTCAAGGTCCGCCTGGCCGACTGGCCCGCCTAACCCCACCCCCGGCAAGGAGCCACCACCCCATGAGCGCCATCCACTTCCAGCAGAACACCGCCGCCGCGCTGGGGCCCGGCAGCACCTTTAAGGTGCGGGCGCCCCTGCGCCCCGACACCGAGTGGCGCCGCGCGCTGGCAGGCCCCGTGCTGGTGACAGCCGCCCAGCAGGAGCTGGCCGGGCCCAACACCCACCGGTACCGCACCGTGCGCGTGCTCACCGCCCTGGCCGACACCATGGGCAACACCGTGACCTTCCAGGTGTCGTGCATGGTCAAGGGCCCGGGCAGGCGCGGCCACCGCGTGACGGCGTGCTTCACCGTCCCGGCCGACGCCCTGATGAACCAGTAGCCCCCACCCCCCTTGCGCGCCGCCGGGCGGCGCGCAAGGGGGGTGCGGTAACATATAGCCGCCCCGCACGGGGCTGTGGCTTGGCCGTCCGCCGGAGCGGCCAGATCGGTACCTTTGGTTTGTTTACCATTTGGTTTCGTTGGTTATTCGGTACGCCCGCTTGCGGGCGTGTACGGCGCGGGTACCTTGGTGGCCCGCGCCGTTCGCCTGTCCCCCGTTGCGCGGCCGGGCAGGATATAGTGAGCACGCCTCGCGGGTTGGCACGCGGCGCCAGGTGCGCGCAATGACACCGCACACCAGCGGCCTGCGCCTGCTCCCGTGGACGCAGGCCGCGCCCGCAAGGCAGCGCCGCCCCCCATGGGGAAGCCGGGGGCGGCGCACACCCCACCCCCCGTTTATAAGCGCCCTCATGTAGCATATAGCTAAGGCCGGGGCGGGTGCCCCGGCCAAGAGAGGAGCACGCATGACCACCCCCAACGAGCGCCCCGTGCGCTACGTGGTGCCCTACCACGACGACGGCAGCTTCCCGCAGGTGTACGAGTGGTTCGAGGGCATCACCGGCGGCCAGGACGAGACCGGCGCCTGGACCGGCCACCCGGTGACCTACGAGGAGGCCGACACCTGGGAGGGCGCCAAGGCCCGCGTGGAGGCCGAACTCAAGCGCGAGGCCAAGCTCATCCGAGAGGCGCGCGCCCGCTGGCGCGACGCCGGACCCGAGAAAGCGGTGAAGCCCCATGTCTCCTAACGACAACACCCCCGCGCCCGTCAGCGAAGGAGTCACCATCCGGGTGGAGGGCCTGCAACCGTACCGGCCCGGACGCGCCGAGCGCGCCGAGATAAACGACCTGATCGCCAAGCACCGCCAGCGCGGGCCTTGGCTGCTCACGCTCGCTACGGCCGACCTGGGCGTGCAGCTGCGCGCCGGGCAGATCACGAAGACGGAGCTGACCCGGGCGCTGGCGGCGCGGATGCGGGAGTCCGCGTGGGGCGACGGAGCCGGGCCCGACACCGAACTGGGGCAACTGATGGGCGCCATGGCCGCCTGCCCCGACGACGACACCGCCGAGGACCTGCTGGGCCGCATGTACGACGCCGCCGACGAGGACCGTGTCTGGATCGAGCCGTGAGCGTGAGCGTGGAGCTGCTGCTGCGCAGCCCGCTGGTGGCTGCGCGGCGGCTGCCGCCGTACCAGTCCCCCACGGCCGAGCTGGACGGCGCCACCGAGCAGGAACGCAAGATGAACGGCCTGCGCCTGACGTGGGACGCCAGTACCGCGCTGGGGGTGCTGGCCGCCGCCGGTGCGGCGCTGCGCCCCCACGGCTGCGACGCCGTGACCTGGCAGCCGCAGCGGCGCAGCGTGTGGCTGCGCCCCGACGACCCGGCCCGGGGCATCGAGCAGTGGCTGGGCCACCCGGCTACGGGCGCGGGCGTGCTGTGGGCGGCGTGGCACCGGTGGGGCCAGCCCCTGGCCTGGAGCGCCGACCCGGCCGACAACGGGCCGGTGCGGCATTTCATGGCGGTGTCGTATGCGGTGAACGGGGCGTTCCCCGGGGATGCGGAGGCCGAGCTGCACCGCTGGTGCACGGCCATGGGCCCGCAGCTGGCGGCGCTGGACGGCTGGGTGCGCGACCCCGAGCGGGGGCACTGCGCCCCGTGGCAGGGGGGCGCCGGGCTGCGCGCCGCAGCCGATATGCCAGCCCCGGGGGCGGGGCCGGGTTAGGCTGCCCACTGCACGACGCATGTTCGCCCGGGGGCCCACGCTGCGGCCCCCGGGCGCCTTGGTGCCTGCAACCTTGCTGCGCCTGTCACGGGGGTGGGCTACGGTCCGGGGATGACCGGAATCGACTTTGCCAATCCCGGGCAGCTGCTGCTGGGCGCGCGCGCCAACGGCTATCCGGGGGTGCTCAACGGCACCATTCACGGCCTCCAGGATCACGAGCAGCGCATTGGGCGGCGGGTGCACCTGGGCATGACGTTCGTGCGTCCGGGACAGGTGCCACTGCGCACCGCCAGCGACATGAAAGTGGCCCGCCGCCCGGGCACTGGCCTGGTGGTGTGCTGGAAGCCCCACCGCACCTGGGCGCAGGCCACTGGCCGCGACCGGGCCACCACGGCGTACATAGGGCAGGTGGCGCGCTGGCTGGCCGCCACGCATACCCCGGTGCTGCTGGTGCTGCACCACGAGCCCGAGAACGATGTGGGCCGTGCGGGCAGCACCGCGCACTACCAGGCCATGTGGCGGCACGTGCGGTCGGTGTTCGATGACCACGGGGCCGCGAACGTGACGTGGGGCGCGGCGTTCATGAACTACGACAAGTGGGACGCCCTGCTGCCGCAGCTGTGGCCCGACCCGGCCCCCGACTGGTGCTGGTGGAACGCGTACGGGTCGGTGCAGCGCCCCGACTGGGCAGAGAACGTGGGCCGCTTCTACACCGGCCTGGAGGAGCGGCGCTGGTTCGATCCCGGGGCGGCGCACTGGGGCGTGCGGGAGTGGTCCACCAAGGGCCTGGGCGAGGCCGAAGGCGCCGCCTACTTCGAGGGGGCCCGGCAGGCGGTGCAGGCGGGCATGTTCCCGCTGGTGCGGGCGTACATGGTGTTCGACTCGGACGGCAGCGAGCGAGACCCGGGCATGCAGATCGGCCGCAACAGCGATGGCACCCCGGCCCCCGCCAAGCAGGCGGCGTACCGGGGCTTCGCGCACGAGGCGGCGTTCGGGCCGGTGGCGGCGCCTTAGCGGGGCGGCTGCTGCGCGGTGTTCGCGGCGATGTTCTGCAAGTTGATGTCCTGGTTGGAGGCGCGCAGCAGGCTGGACATGCGGAACATGTCTAGGAACCAGCCCACCGTGAGCAGGCCCAGGGTGCCCAGGTACAGCCACCCACGCGAGGTGTTGCGCAGGTAGAAGTGGTGGGCACCGGCCAGACCCAGGGTCCAGTACCACAGGTACGCCCTGCCGAGGGTCTTGTTGGACTGGTAGCCGTGCACGGGGCGCTGCGTAGACATGGGGGGCTCCTTCGTTTGCTGGCGAGCGGCGCTCACCTTGAGCGGCTATATGCTACATCAGCGCGGACCCGGCTGTACACAAGCGAGCGCCGGGCCCCGTGGGGGCCCGGCGCGGCAGGTGCGGGTGCTACCAGCGGTAGTGCTCGATCACGTCGGCCAGGTCATCGGTGGTGACCTCCTCGGCCGGGAAGTCGGCGAAGGCGTCGCGCAGGGCCTCGGTGGCGGCGTCGGTGTCGTAGTTCCCGGCGAACGCGCCCGTGGCGGCGAAGTAGCTGGCGGTGGCGGCGATAGCGTCGAACATGTGAGGCTCCTTGGTTGCGTACCGTTCGTTGGTATAGCTATATGCTACAGCATGGGTGGAACGGTCGCAACACCGGGGGTGAACATATTCCACCAGACGCCGCAGCCTCACTCCTCGCTGGCAGTGTGCAGCATGCACGCGCGCTTAGCGGCGCCCACGTTGTCGTACGTCCAGTACCACAGTCGCTTGCGGCCCTTGCTGGCCTGCACCGCTACACGGCGGCGGCTGTCCTCGGTGACGGTGTAGGTGCGGCCTGCCGTGTCCTTGGCGGTCCACTGGCGGCCCGTGGCGGCGGCTTCCTCGTGCCAGTGCAGGGTCTCGCGGCGGCGGCGCCGGTGGGCCGCCGCCCACATGGCCGCCGCCAGCGCGGCCTCGCCGTTGGTGCGCAGGGGCACCAGGCGCAGCACCTGGCGGCCGTCCCTCTCGTAGATGTGCAGGCGCGCCTCAAGCACGGTGCCGTCCAGCTGGCGCGTCTCGGTGACGATGTACGTGTACTCGTTGTCCTGGGCGCGCCAGTTGGTCTCGATGAACGCCGCATACCCGGTGTGGCGCTGGCGTTTAGGCGGCCCGAACCGGGGGCGGGCGGCTTCCAGGCTGCGGTGGCACAGGGCGCAGTCGGCCTCGGCATGGGTCAGCGTCCAGGAGCGGCGGGTGTCGGCGCGGGTGGCGCCGCACACCGTGGCGGAGCCGTCCGGGGTGCGCACGGCCAGGTGCACCTTGGTGCCGCTGGTGAGGTTGAGGGCTCGCCACTGCACCACGGCTACACGTACTTTCCGGTGCGGCGGTCCTGGGGCAGGCGCACGTGCTTGGGGCTCGACCAGATGTGCTCGCCTGCCAGCTGGCTGCGCGTGAGCGCGTGAGTGCGCTTGAGTTGGGCGCGCTGCTCGCGGGTGGCGGGGTCGGTCTCGATCGCCACGACGGTGGCGGTGTACCAGCGGGTGACGTCCAGGTACTCCACGTCGGTGCCGGGGGTGAAGGCTTCGCGCTCGGCCGGGGTGAAGCGCATGCGGGTGGCTGCCATGGGTGGCTCCTCACTCAATCGTTTAGCTATATGCTACATGATGGGTTGCATAAAGGTGCCCCCGGGGTGGGCCCCGGGGGCGGGTGTCATGCCCGGCGGCGCGGCTGCTCGATCACTTCGACCCGCGTCTGGGCCCGCTCGCACAGGTCCCAGGTGACCGGGTGCAGGTGGCCGTCCTCGCGGAGCACGGCCAGCGCCAGCCGCAGCTCGGTCCATTTGCCGTCGTTGTGGACGCTGACCACGGTCCACGCGGACTCGCACTCCACGTCCTCGGTGCGCAGGCAGTAGCGGGTGAGGTCTTGGCGCATGTGCCAGTCGATGTAGAACCGCTCCTGATCGGGGTCGGGCTCCAGCAGGCGCAGGTTGTCGGCGGTGGCCTGCGGCATGGCCGCCACCACCTGGGCGCCGGGCTGGAGGTCGGATACGGGGCGGATGGCGAGGTTGCGCACGGGGTGCTCCTTGCGGTTGGGGCTAGCAGCCCAGGCGGATGCATTCCACGTCGTGCTGGGGCAGCACGGCGTAGTCGTAGCTCATGTGCTCGGGCTGGTTCTGGTAGTTGAACAGCACCGCGCCTACGGTCACCACCACCACGTCCTCGCCGTCCTGCACGTTCTCCACCGTGACCACCAGGTTGCGGTCTACGGCGTCGCGGTCCATGCCGAAGCGCTGCGGCTGGCGGCGGCACAGCACCTCCATCGATCCGGCCCCGGCCGACAGGTTGGTGGGCACCTGGGCCAGGGGCACGGTGGGCACGCCCAGCAGCACCTGGTCGCCTTTGCGCAGCTGCGTGACGTTGCGCAGTACGGTGGGATAGTCGGACATGGGGCCTCCTTGAGGGTTGACGTGTTAGCTATATGCTACATGAGGGCTGCCATTATGCCAACGGGGGGCGCGGTGAACCTGCACATCCAGGTCTAATCCGGTAAAAAGCCCTGCTCAGCCGATACCATCGTGAACATGGACATAGTCGGCTTTCTGGTGGTGCTGGGCATCAGCGCCCGGCTCACGCGCCTGGTCACCCACGACGAGATCATGCAGCCGCTGCGTACCAAGGCCGGAACCGGCTGGATCGGCTTCATGGTCCAGTGCCCCTGGTGCGTGGGCCTGTGGATCGCCGGGGCGGTCACGCTCGTGTACGCGCTGCTGCCCGCCACCGGCCGCGAGGCCGCCGCCTGGGTGGCCGCCGCGCTGGCCGCCAACCTGCTGTGGGCCCTGGCGCAAGACGTGTGGGACACCGTGCAGGAGCTGCACCGCGAGCGCACCCTGGCCGTGGCCCAGCCGCAGCCAGGGCCGCCGCGCGGGCGCGGCGCCCGCCACCCCCACCAGCACACAGGCCAGGAGTAGCCCCGTGGCCGCCCGCTACCGCAAGAAGCCCGTGGTCATCGAGGCCATGCCCTGGGACGGCACCCCCCAGGCGGCCGAGCCCATCATCACGTGGGTGCTCGACCACGACGGCAACGCCACCTACTGGTGCCGCGACCCCAAGGCATGCGCGCGGGCCGGACACGCCACCGGCCAGCACGACATCCGGCTGCGCACCCTGGAGGGCGACATGCTGGCGCGCCCCGGCTGGTGGGTGGTGCGCGGCATCGAGGGCGAGTTCTATGCCGTCCGCCCCGACATCTTCGACGCCACCTACGAGCCCGAGCAGGAGTAGGCCCATGCCGCGCATGAAAGAGGACTGGTGGCGGTGGCGCAAGCCGGGCCGCCCCGCGCCCGAGATGCAGCTGAGCGTGCGTCCCGTGGACACCAGCATGCGCGTGTCCAGCCTCAACAGCCACCGGCAGGACTGGCAGGCCGACGCCTGGGACGCCTACCGCGACAACGTAGGCGAGTACAGCGCCGTGGTCAACTGGCGCGCCAGCGCCATCAGCAGGGCCAGCCTGTTCGTGGCGCGCCTGTCCGACGACCCCGACGCCATGCCCGAGCCCGTCGAGGACCCGCTGCTCAACGGCCTGCTGGAGCGCCTGGGCAGCGGCGGCGCCGCCGGGTACAGCCAGCTGCTCAAGCGCATGTCCATCCATATGGACGTGCCCGGCGAGACGATCCTGGTGGGGCACGAGAACCCCGAGCGGGGCCAGGTGTGGTTCCCTGCCAGCACCGACCAGATCACCACGTGGGGCGGCAACGTGGCCGTTCAGGTGGACAACACCGGCGACCCCAACGTGGACTACCTGGAGATACCCGACCCCGCCCGCGACCCGCAAGCGGTGCGCACCACGGTGCTGCGCCGCATCTACGAGCCCGACCCCCGCACGCCCTGGCTGGCGATCAGCCCCGGCCGGTACGCGCGCAAGCCGCTGCGCATCCTGGACCGCCTGACCGACCGCGTCAACGCCAACACCCTCAGCCGCCTGATGAACAAGCTGATGCTGGTCAGCGGGGACGTGGCGCTGCCCACCATGCCCGACCGGGCCGACCTGCACGCCGACCCGCAACTGGCGGCGTTCATCTACGGCGCCACCACCGCTATCGCCGATGCGGAGAGCCCCAGCGCGGTGCTGCCCATGATCGGGCGCGTGGCCGGGGAGGTGGCGAACAAGATTGAGATGATCGACTTCGGCACCCAATTTGACGAGCAGCTGGTGCCGCTGTTCGACCTGTTCGTGCGGCGCCTGGCGCTCATGCTCAACGTGCCCCCGGAGATTCTGCTGGGCATCGGCGACTCCTCCACGTTCGCCAACGCGTACCTGGTCAGCGAGGACGCCGTGCGCATCCACCTGGCGCCCACCCTGGAGATGCTGTGCGACGCCCTGGCGCGGGCGTATTTCCGTCCGGCGGTCAAGGGCCTCAACGCGGAGCTGGGCCGCGAGATTTACGACCCGGAGTCGTACACCATCTGGTACGACACCGCCCGCCTGACCCAAGCAGCCGACCGCAGCGAGGACGCCCGCGCCGACTACGAGCTGGGGGCGATCGGTGCGGAGAGCCTGCGCCGGGCCACCGGCTTCAGCGACGACGACGCCCCCACCGCCGACGAGGCCCGCACCCGCCTGCTCACGCAGCTGGCGCTGGGCCGGGTGCCCATCGCCGATGCGCAGCCCTACCTGGACGCCATGGGCATCAGCCTGGAGGCCGTGCCCGACGTGCCCGGCCGGGCACGTCGGGCACGGCCTCCAGGCTGATGCCCATGGCGTCCAGGTAGGGCTGCGCATCGGCGATGGGCACCCGGCCCAGCGCCAGCTGCGTGAGCAGGCGGGTGCGGGCCTCGTCGGCGGTGGGGGCGTCGTCGTCGCTGAAGCCGGTGGCCCGGCGCAGGCTCTCCGCACCGATCGCCCCCAGCTCGTAGTCGGCGCGGGCGTCCTCGCTGCGGTCGGCTGCTTGGGTCAGGCGGGCGGTGTCGTACCAGATGGTGTACGACTCCGGGTCGTAAATCTCGCGGCCCAGCTCCGCGTTGAGGCCCTTGACCGCCGGACGGAAATACGCCCGCGCCAGGGCGTCGCACAGCATCTCCAGGGTGGGCGCCAGGTGGATGCGCACGGCGTCCTCGCTGACCAGGTACGCGTTGGCGAACGTGGAGGAGTCGCCGATGCCCAGCAGAATCTCCGGGGGCACGTTGAGCATGAGCGCCAGGCGCCGCACGAACAGGTCGAACAGCGGCACCAGCTGCTCGTCAAATTGGGTGCCGAAGTCGATCATCTCAATCTTGTTCGCCACCTCCCCGGCCACGCGCCCGATCATGGGCAGCACCGCGCTGGGGCTCTCCGCATCGGCGATAGCGGTGGTGGCGCCGTAGATGAACGCCGCCAGTTGCGGGTCGGCGTGCAGGTCGGCCCGGTCGGGCATGGTGGGCAGCGCCACGTCCCCGCTGACCAGCATCAGCTTGTTCATCAGGCGGCTGAGGGTGTTGGCGTTGACGCGGTCGGTCAGGCGGTCCAGGATGCGCAGCGGCTTGCGCGCGTACCGGCCGGGGCTGATCGCCAGCCAGGGCGTGCGGGGGTCGGGCTCGTAGATGCGGCGCAGCACCGTGGTGCGCACCGCTTGCGGGTCGCGGGCGGGGTCGGGTATCTCCAGGTAGTCCACGTTGGGGTCGCCGGTGTTGTCCACCTGAACGGCCACGTTGCCGCCCCACGTGGTGATCTGGTCGGTGCTGGCAGGGAACCACACCTGGCCCCGCTCGGGGTTCTCGTGCCCCACCAGGATCGTCTCGCCGGGCACGTCCATATGGATGGACATGCGCTTGAGCAGCTGGCTGTACCCGGCGGCGCCGCCGCTGCCCAGGCGCTCCAGCAGGCCGTTGAGCAGCGGGTCCTCGACGGGCTCGGGCATGGCGTCGGGGTCGTCGGACAGGCGCGCCACGAACAGGCTGGCCCTGCTGATGGCGCTGGCGCGCCAGTTGACCACGGCGCTGTACTCGCCTACGTTGTCGCGGTAGGCGTCCCAGGCGTCGGCCTGCCAGTCCTGCCGGTGGCTGTTGAGGCTGGACACGCGCATGCTGGTGTCCACGGGACGCACGCTCAGCTGCATCTCGGGCGCGGGGCGGCCCGGCTTGCGCCACCGCCACCAGTCCTCTTTCATGCGCGGCATGGGCCTACTCCTGCTCGGGCTCGTAGGTGGCGTCGAAGATGTCGGGGCGGACGGCATAGAACTCGCCCTCGATGCCGCGCACCACCCACCAGCCGGGGCGCGCCAGCATGTCGCCCTCCAGGGTGCGCAGCCGGATGTCGTGCTGGCCGGTGGCGTGTCCGGCCCGCGCGCATGCCTTGGGGTCGCGGCACCAGTAGGTGGCGTTGCCGTCGTGGTCGAGCACCCACGTGATGATGGGCTCGGCCGCCTGGGGGGTGCCGTCCCAGGGCATGGCCTCGATGACCACGGGCTTCTTGCGGTAGCGGGCGGCCACGGGGCTACTCCTGGCCTGTGTGCTGGTGGGGGTGGCGGGCGCCGCGCCCGCGCGGCGGCCCTGGCTGCGGCTGGGCCACGGCCAGGGTGCGCTCGCGGTGCAGCTCCTGCACGGTGTCCCACACGTCTTGCGCCAGGGCCCACAGCAGGTTGGCGGCCAGCGCGGCGGCCACCCAGGCGGCGGCCTCGCGGCCGGTGGCGGGCAGCAGCGCGTACACGAGCGTGACCGCCCCGGCGATCCACAGGCCCACGCACCAGGGGCACTGGACCATGAAGCCGATCCAGCCGGTTCCGGCCTTGGTACGCAGCGGCTGCATGATCTCGTCGTGGGTGACCAGGCGCGTGAGCCGGGCGCTGATGCCCAGCACCACCAGAAAGCCGACTATGTCCATGTTCACGATGGTATCGGCTGAGCAGGGCTTTTTACCGGATTAGACCTGGATGTGCAGGTTCACCGCGCCCCCCGTTGGCATAATGGCAGCCCTCATGTAGCATATAGCTAACACGTCAACCCTCAAGGAGGCCCCATGTCCGACTATCCCACCGTACTGCGCAACGTCACGCAGCTGCGCAAAGGCGACCAGGTGCTGCTGGGCGTGCCCACCGTGCCCCTGGCCCAGGTGCCCACCAACCTGTCGGCCGGGGCCGGATCGATGGAGGTGCTGTGCCGCCGCCAGCCGCAGCGCTTCGGCATGGACCGCGACGCCGTAGACCGCAACCTGGTGGTCACGGTGGAGAACGTGCAGGACGGCGAGGACGTGGTGGTGGTGACCGTAGGCGCGGTGCTGTTCAACTACCAGAACCAGCCCGAGCACATGAGCTACGACTACGCCGTGCTGCCCCAGCACGACGTGGAATGCATCCGCCTGGGCTGCTAGCCCCAACCGCAAGGAGCACCCCGTGCGCAACCTCGCCATCCGCCCCGTATCCGACCTCCAGCCCGGCGCCCAGGTGGTGGCGGCCATGCCGCAGGCCACCGCCGACAACCTGCGCCTGCTGGAGCCCGACCCCGATCAGGAGCGGTTCTACATCGACTGGCACATGCGCCAAGACCTCACCCGCTACTGCCTGCGCACCGAGGACGTGGAGTGCGAGTCCGCGTGGACCGTGGTCAGCGTCCACAACGACGGCAAATGGACCGAGCTGCGGCTGGCGCTGGCCGTGCTCCGCGAGGACGGCCACCTGCACCCGGTCACCTGGGACCTGTGCGAGCGGGCCCAGACGCGGGTCGAAGTGATCGAGCAGCCGCGCCGCCGGGCATGACACCCGCCCCCGGGGCCCACCCCGGGGGCACCTTTATGCAACCCATCATGTAGCATATAGCTAAACGATTGAGTGAGGAGCCACCCATGGCAGCCACCCGCATGCGCTTCACCCCGGCCGAGCGCGAAGCCTTCACCCCCGGCACCGACGTGGAGTACCTGGACGTCACCCGCTGGTACACCGCCACCGTCGTGGCGATCGAGACCGACCCCGCCACCCGCGAGCAGCGCGCCCAACTCAAGCGCACTCACGCGCTCACGCGCAGCCAGCTGGCAGGCGAGCACATCTGGTCGAGCCCCAAGCACGTGCGCCTGCCCCAGGACCGCCGCACCGGAAAGTACGTGTAGCCGTGGTGCAGTGGCGAGCCCTCAACCTCACCAGCGGCACCAAGGTGCACCTGGCCGTGCGCACCCCGGACGGCTCCGCCACGGTGTGCGGCGCCACCCGCGCCGACACCCGCCGCTCCTGGACGCTGACCCATGCCGAGGCCGACTGCGCCCTGTGCCACCGCAGCCTGGAAGCCGCCCGCCCCCGGTTCGGGCCGCCTAAACGCCAGCGCCACACCGGGTATGCGGCGTTCATCGAGACCAACTGGCGCGCCCAGGACAACGAGTACACGTACATCGTCACCGAGACGCGCCAGCTGGACGGCACCGTGCTTGAGGCGCGCCTGCACATCTACGAGAGGGACGGCCGCCAGGTGCTGCGCCTGGTGCCCCTGCGCACCAACGGCGAGGCCGCGCTGGCGGCGGCCATGTGGGCGGCGGCCCACCGGCGCCGCCGCCGCGAGACCCTGCACTGGCACGAGGAAGCCGCCGCCACGGGCCGCCAGTGGACCGCCAAGGACACGGCAGGCCGCACCTACACCGTCACCGAGGACAGCCGCCGCCGTGTAGCGGTGCAGGCCAGCAAGGGCCGCAAGCGACTGTGGTACTGGACGTACGACAACGTGGGCGCCGCTAAGCGCGCGTGCATGCTGCACACTGCCAGCGAGGAGTGAGGCTGCGGCGTCTGGTGGAATATGTTCACCCCCGGTGTTGCGACCGTTCCACCCATGCTGTAGCATATAGCTATACCAACGAACGGTACGCAACCAAGGAGCCTCACATGTTCGACGCTATCGCCGCCACCGCCAGCTACTTCGCCGCCACGGGCGCGTTCGCCGGGAACTACGACACCGACGCCGCCACCGAGGCCCTGCGCGACGCCTTCGCCGACTTCCCGGCCGAGGAGGTCACCACCGATGACCTGGCCGACGTGATCGAGCACTACCGCTGGTAGCACCCGCACCTGCCGCGCCGGGCCCCCACGGGGCCCGGCGCTCGCTTGTGTACAGCCGGGTCCGCGCTGATGTAGCATATAGCCGCTCAAGGTGAGCGCCGCTCGCCAGCAAACGAAGGAGCCCCCCATGTCTACGCAGCGCCCCGTGCACGGCTACCAGTCCAACAAGACCCTCGGCAGGGCGTACCTGTGGTACTGGACCCTGGGTCTGGCCGGTGCCCACCACTTCTACCTGCGCAACACCTCGCGTGGGTGGCTGTACCTGGGCACCCTGGGCCTGCTCACGGTGGGCTGGTTCCTAGACATGTTCCGCATGTCCAGCCTGCTGCGCGCCTCCAACCAGGACATCAACTTGCAGAACATCGCCGCGAACACCGCGCAGCAGCCGCCCCGCTAAGGCGCCGCCACCGGCCCGAACGCCGCCTCGTGCGCGAAGCCCCGGTACGCCGCCTGCTTGGCGGGGGCCGGGGTGCCATCGCTGTTGCGGCCGATCTGCATGCCCGGGTCTCGCTCGCTGCCGTCCGAGTCGAACACCATGTACGCCCGCACCAGCGGGAACATGCCCGCCTGCACCGCCTGCCGGGCCCCCTCGAAGTAGGCGGCGCCTTCGGCCTCGCCCAGGCCCTTGGTGGACCACTCCCGCACGCCCCAGTGCGCCGCCCCGGGATCGAACCAGCGCCGCTCCTCCAGGCCGGTGTAGAAGCGGCCCACGTTCTCTGCCCAGTCGGGGCGCTGCACCGACCCGTACGCGTTCCACCAGCACCAGTCGGGGGCCGGGTCGGGCCACAGCTGCGGCAGCAGGGCGTCCCACTTGTCGTAGTTCATGAACGCCGCGCCCCACGTCACGTTCGCGGCCCCGTGGTCATCGAACACCGACCGCACGTGCCGCCACATGGCCTGGTAGTGCGCGGTGCTGCCCGCACGGCCCACATCGTTCTCGGGCTCGTGGTGCAGCACCAGCAGCACCGGGGTATGCGTGGCGGCCAGCCAGCGCGCCACCTGCCCTATGTACGCCGTGGTGGCCCGGTCGCGGCCAGTGGCCTGCGCCCAGGTGCGGTGGGGCTTCCAGCACACCACCAGGCCAGTGCCCGGGCGGCGGGCCACTTTCATGTCGCTGGCGGTGCGCAGTGGCACCTGTCCCGGACGCACGAACGTCATGCCCAGGTGCACCCGCCGCCCAATGCGCTGCTCGTGATCCTGGAGGCCGTGAATGGTGCCGTTGAGCACCCCCGGATAGCCGTTGGCGCGCGCGCCCAGCAGCAGCTGCCCGGGATTGGCAAAGTCGATTCCGGTCATCCCCGGACCGTAGCCCACCCCCGTGACAGGCGCAGCAAGGTTGCAGGCACCAAGGCGCCCGGGGGCCGCAGCGTGGGCCCCCGGGCGAACATGCGTCGTGCAGTGGGCAGCCTAACCCGGCCCCGCCCCCGGGGCTGGCATATCGGCTGCGGCGCGCAGCCCGGCGCCCCCCTGCCACGGGGCGCAGTGCCCCCGCTCGGGGTCGCGCACCCAGCCGTCCAGCGCCGCCAGCTGCGGGCCCATGGCCGTGCACCAGCGGTGCAGCTCGGCCTCCGCATCCCCGGGGAACGCCCCGTTCACCGCATACGACACCGCCATGAAATGCCGCACCGGCCCGTTGTCGGCCGGGTCGGCGCTCCAGGCCAGGGGCTGGCCCCACCGGTGCCACGCCGCCCACAGCACGCCCGCGCCCGTAGCCGGGTGGCCCAGCCACTGCTCGATGCCCCGGGCCGGGTCGTCGGGGCGCAGCCACACGCTGCGCCGCTGCGGCTGCCAGGTCACGGCGTCGCAGCCGTGGGGGCGCAGCGCCGCACCGGCGGCGGCCAGCACCCCCAGCGCGGTACTGGCGTCCCACGTCAGGCGCAGGCCGTTCATCTTGCGTTCCTGCTCGGTGGCGCCGTCCAGCTCGGCCGTGGGGGACTGGTACGGCGGCAGCCGCCGCGCAGCCACCAGCGGGCTGCGCAGCAGCAGCTCCACGCTCACGCTCACGGCTCGATCCAGACACGGTCCTCGTCGGCGGCGTCGTACATGCGGCCCAGCAGGTCCTCGGCGGTGTCGTCGTCGGGGCAGGCGGCCATGGCGCCCATCAGTTGCCCCAGTTCGGTGTCGGGCCCGGCTCCGTCGCCCCACGCGGACTCCCGCATCCGCGCCGCCAGCGCCCGGGTCAGCTCCGTCTTCGTGATCTGCCCGGCGCGCAGCTGCACGCCCAGGTCGGCCGTAGCGAGCGTGAGCAGCCAAGGCCCGCGCTGGCGGTGCTTGGCGATCAGGTCGTTTATCTCGGCGCGCTCGGCGCGTCCGGGCCGGTACGGTTGCAGGCCCTCCACCCGGATGGTGACTCCTTCGCTGACGGGCGCGGGGGTGTTGTCGTTAGGAGACATGGGGCTTCACCGCTTTCTCGGGTCCGGCGTCGCGCCAGCGGGCGCGCGCCTCTCGGATGAGCTTGGCCTCGCGCTTGAGTTCGGCCTCCACGCGGGCCTTGGCGCCCTCCCAGGTGTCGGCCTCCTCGTAGGTCACCGGGTGGCCGGTCCAGGCGCCGGTCTCGTCCTGGCCGCCGGTGATGCCCTCGAACCACTCGTACACCTGCGGGAAGCTGCCGTCGTCGTGGTAGGGCACCACGTAGCGCACGGGGCGCTCGTTGGGGGTGGTCATGCGTGCTCCTCTCTTGGCCGGGGCACCCGCCCCGGCCTTAGCTATATGCTACATGAGGGCGCTTATAAACGGGGGGTGGGGTGTGCGCCGCCCCCGGCTTCCCCATGGGGGGCGGCGCTGCCTTGCGGGCGCGGCCTGCGTCCACGGGAGCAGGCGCAGGCCGCTGGTGTGCGGTGTCATTGCGCGCACCTGGCGCCGCGTGCCAACCCGCGAGGCGTGCTCACTATATCCTGCCCGGCCGCGCAACGGGGGACAGGCGAACGGCGCGGGCCACCAAGGTACCCGCGCCGTACACGCCCGCAAGCGGGCGTACCGAATAACCAACGAAACCAAATGGTAAACAAACCAAAGGTACCGATCTGGCCGCTCCGGCGGACGGCCAAGCCACAGCCCCGTGCGGGGCGGCTATATGTTACCGCACCCCCCTTGCGCGCCGCCCGGCGGCGCGCAAGGGGGGTGGGGGCTACTGGTTCATCAGGGCGTCGGCCGGGACGGTGAAGCACGCCGTCACGCGGTGGCCGCGCCTGCCCGGGCCCTTGACCATGCACGACACCTGGAAGGTCACGGTGTTGCCCATGGTGTCGGCCAGGGCGGTGAGCACGCGCACGGTGCGGTACCGGTGGGTGTTGGGCCCGGCCAGCTCCTGCTGGGCGGCTGTCACCAGCACGGGGCCTGCCAGCGCGCGGCGCCACTCGGTGTCGGGGCGCAGGGGCGCCCGCACCTTAAAGGTGCTGCCGGGCCCCAGCGCGGCGGCGGTGTTCTGCTGGAAGTGGATGGCGCTCATGGGGTGGTGGCTCCTTGCCGGGGGTGGGGTTAGGCGGGCCAGTCGGCCAGGCGGACCTTGAGGTCTTCCAGCTGCTGGTTGTTGAGCCGGATGGACTTGTTGACGATGGCGACGTAGCCCGCGTCCTGCGAGTTGCGGGCGGTGCGGCGGGCCTTGGCGGTGCGGGCGGCGATGGTGCGCATCTGCTGGAGGATGGCGGCGCGTTCCTGGCTCATGGCTTGCTCCCTTGTTCGTGTACCGTTCGTTGGTATAGCTATATGCTACAGCATGGGTGGAACGGTTGCAACACCGGGGGTGAATAAAAACGCCCCCGGCTACCGGCCGGGGGCGTGCGCTGGGGCGCTAGTCCACCACGATCGCCGTCGCCTCGGCCACGCGGATGTCGCACTCGATGCCCGACAGCTCCTTGCATTCCAGCCACAGCTCGCCCTCATACTCCTCCACGCCGAACACCTTGTAATTGCCGGTGTAGTCGCCCGGCTCGTTGTCGTAGCCGCCCAGGTGCTCGGGTCCGGTCCAGGTGATGTAGGCGTAGGCGCGGCCGTCGCGCTCGATGGCGCGGCGCAGCTTGTCCACGGCCTCGGCGTGCGGGCCCGGCGCGGGGGCCCCGGCCACCAGCGTCAGCTCGGCGTCCTTGGCAATGCATGCCTCGCACAGCACCAGCGGGCCCGTCTCGGGCTCGACCGCCGGATGCGTGAACGTGTGCACCTGCACCGCCTTGGCGCCGCACTCTTGGCAGTCGCCCTGCGTGCGCTGGCAGGAGACGCGCTCCTGGAAGTCCCCGAAGTCGATGTCGATCTGGAGTTCGGTGTCCTGCTGCATGTCGCGCTCCCTCGGTCTGCGTACCGTTCGTTGGTATAGCTATATGCTACAGCATGGGTGGAACGGTCGCAACACGGGGGGCATGGAAACGGCGCGGCAGCGATGCAGTCGCCGCCGCGCCAGTGCAATGAGTGCGAGGAGCACCTGGTGCGTTGCGGCGCGGGGCTGACAGCAGCAACCCCGCGCCAGCGCACGGCTTTCGACTACCGTGCACTGCCAGCTGTGTGGAATCACCTGGCGTCCGGCGTGCAACCGGGCACCGGCCGCGCTGGCGGCGGCCTCCTTCGTTCACCGTTATCTCAATCCATCGGACGCTTGCCACGCTGTCTCACAAGCAGCTATAGCCTACCGCACCCGGCGCGCAAACATGCGCCGCCCCCGTGTTGGACGCCGCGCCCGGCACGCATGACTGTGGCCCAAGCACGCCCGGCGCGGCGCGCCACCACTGTACCCGTGCGGGGCTCATATGCGGCGGCGCATCACCTTCCACAGCCACCACCACGGCCGCTTGCCCATGCCCTCGGTCAGCAGGTCCAGGCGCAGCAGGCGCAGGTCGGGCAGGCACAGCGTCTCGTGCTCGGCCAGGCCCTGCACCACCAGGCCCGCCACCACCTTGGGCACGGTGCCCACCGGGATCACCCCGGTCCACTCGTGCTCCACGTCGCTGCGGCGCATCAGCAGGTCGGTGTAGGTGTCGTCGATCCAGGTCACGGTCACCTGGGGCGGGTCGCCTGCGTCGCGGTCGGGCACGTACGTCTCGTCTTCTATCTCCACGGGAAATCCCCTCCTTGTCGGTTCTGCACCAGCGGGCTGGTGGCGGGCATGGCGGCGGCCATGTGGTTGCGGGGGGTCTCGGGCAGCAGCAGCAGCGCCATGTGGCCGCTGGCGTCGATGCGGCCGGGGCTGTCGTCGCCGGGGCGCCAGCCCGTCCACTCCTTCCACAAGTCGGGCAGCTTCGCCGCGAACCGGACGCGGTCGGCGTGCATCATGCCCGCCACAATCTGCGCCCGCGTGCCCTTCTCGCCCTTGGCAGTGTGCAGCTCCAGGCGGGGCATGTGCCCGCTGGCCTTGCCTTCTTTCACCAGCTGCTCCCAGGCGGCCACCAACAGGGGCCGCCAGGCCTCCCCGCCCTGGTTCTTCTCCACCAGCACCACGCCCGCGCCGGTCTGCGCGGCCAGCAGCATAGCGGCGCGGCAGCCCTCCTCGGGGGTCATCACGCGGGTGGCGTCGTGGGTGTAATACAGGCGGTCGTCGTCGCCCACCCACCCGGCCACCACCCCGAACGTGTTCTGCCGCGCCGGGGCACCGGCGGCGGCGCTGGCGTCGCCCACGCTGGGGTCCACGCTCACTGCCCGGGTCACCGGCCGCGCCTCGGGCTCCAGGTACTCCAGGCCCTGGAGCGCATCCGCATCGATCAGGGCCCCGCCGGGCGGGTGCGGGTCGCCCTGGTACATGGCCTCCCAGATGAGCACCGGCTGCTCATTCTGGTGCAGGTGCCACTCCTCCAGCAGCGCCTGAGTGTCGTGCTCGTCGTAGCCGGGGCGCGGCAGCGGGCCGCCAACCGGGCGCCCCAGCGGGTCGTCCTCCTCGGTCGCCAGCGCGGGCACCCGCAGCACCCGCCACACCCCGGGCTGCTCCTTGATGAACCGGCCCGCCACGTCGTCTTCGTTCCAGCGGGTGCCCACATGCAGAATGCACCCGCCCGGCTGCAAGCGGGTGCGGGCGGCGCTGCTGGCCCACATCCAGCGTTTGTTGCGCATGGTGGGGCTGTTGGCCTCGATCCAGTCCTTGAACAAGTCGTCCATGAGGAACCGTGTGGCCGGGAACCCAGTGACCATGCCCCCCACGCCCACGCACCGCACGTAGCCGCCGTGCTCGGTGGTGAAGTGGTCGGCGCGGTTGGAGCCGCGCTTGAGCACCAGCCCGTGCTGGGCGCCGTACTCCTCGATCCGGTCGCGGATGGCCTGCCCGTGGTGCTGGGCCAGGTCGGAGGTGCAGGAGGCGATGATGATGCGCTGGGTGGGGTCGCAGGCCAGCAGCCAGAACGCGGTCCACACCACGGCGGTCCAGCTCTTGCCCACCTGCGGCGGCAAGGTCACCATCAGGCGGCCGTTGCGCGTAGCCGACCACCGCTTGATCTCCCGGCTCATCAGCCGGTGGTGCGCCTGCGGGATGTACGCGGGATCGTGGTAGGCGGCGCACAGGTACGGTTCGGCCAGGGCCAGGGGGGCACCGGCCTCGGCTCCGGCCAGCGCCACCCGCGCCGGGGCCAGCGGGTCGGCGTCGGTCACGCCGCCTGCTGCTGGTAGTAGGCGTCCAGCAGGGCGGCCTTGCGGTCGGCCTCGGCCACGACCTCGCGCACGCGCTTGGCCTGCTGGGCGGGGGGCAGGCCGTGCAGCTCCTCAAGGCCCACCAGTTGCAGCTGCTGCTGCGTGACCTGCACGCTGGTGGCGGCCTCGCGGGGGGCCATCTCGCGGACGCCCCGGATAATGAACGTCGCCAGGTCTTTGGGGTCCAGGGCGGTCAGGTCCAGGAGCTCCAGGGCGTCGGCCACTTTCTTGCCCACCTTGGCGACCATGCCCGCATGCGCGGCGGCGTTGCGCTCTTTGGCGTCGGCGATGCGCTCGGCCAGGGTCTGGGCGGCCTTCTCCACGGCTATCTCGGTGGCCCGCTCGCTGATCTGCGCGTCCACGGTGGGGGCGGCGGCAGCGCGGGTGGCCCAGGCGTATTTGCTGCGCAGGCGGCGCACCTGCTCGGGCTTGATGCCCCGGCGCTGCGCGAAGGCGGCGGTGTCGCCGCGCTGGCCCCGGTCCTCGAAGTCCAGCCACGCGCACAGGTGGGCGTACGCGGTGTCGGACTCTTCAGGCAGCTGCTCGGGGTATCCACTCATACGCCCCATTATGAGGGAGCGAGGGCGTTTTGCGGCTTTTGACGCGGTTATTGGTGTAGCCCGGGCGTAGCCCAGCCGTAGCCTGCGGCGTATCCCGCCGCAGGCCAGCGCCGGTGCGGGCCGTAGCCCGAGAGGAGGGTGCCGCGCCGCCGTCAGGTCTATGGGTCAGGGCGGCGCGGCGGGTGCCTACGAGCAAGGAAGGCAAGCATGAGCCTAGTCAGTCCAGTCCTCGGGTCGGTAGTCGCGCAGCCACTCCCACATCACGCGGTTGTGGCGGGCGTCGGCCAGGGCGTGGTGCTTACCGGCGGCCTGCCGGGGCAGGTGGGCGGTGTCCACGCCCAGGCGCCGCACCTCCTGCATCAGGTCGTTCGAGTACATCGGTAGGTGCTCGGGGTGCTGGATCATGGGCCCCCACAGCTGGTTGAGCACCACGTGGTCGTAGGCGCCGAAGTAGGCCCACAGCTCCACGCTGTCGCCTTCGGGCGCCGACAGGAACTGCGCCACCTCCCCGGCAATCTGCCGCTCCGGCTTCACCGCCTCGGAGCGGCGGTCCACGATGAAGTGCATGCCCCCGCCCACGGCGGGGCGCGGGTGCGTCTCCAGCGGCAGGAACGGCACCACGTGCTCGCACAGCCACGGGTGATAGGCCACACGGCTCCAGGGGGCGTCGGCGGCCACGGCGTAGTACTCGCGGCCGTCCTCGCACACGATGCCGATGCTGATGAGGTCGATCAGCCGCCCGTCCTCCAGGAACTCAGTGTCATACCAGTAGCGCACGGTTACCTCCAGAGTGAAAGGGCCGGGGCCCGCGCCGCCGCGCGGACCCCGGTGCTTGCGGGCTAGAACGGCCAGACGGCCTTGCCAGAGTGCTCCAGCTGCGACACCATACCGAAGCTCGCATCCGACAAGCCACCGAACACGAACCGGTTGCCGTTGTGCGGCAGGTACCCGGCCGGGTA
>Ga0105035_100012_pt1 | contig 22832 bp, 28 predicted proteins | sample RS_233metaG_FD_91483 | JGI IMG/M metagenome (GOLD analysis project Ga0105035, IMG submission 91483) | Switchgrass associated microbial communities from Austin, Texas, USA, to study host-microbe interactions - RS_233 metaG | ecosystem: Host-associated > Plants > Roots > Rhizosphere | place: USA...
CCACCACCCTCATCGTCGCCACCCGCCAGCCCACCTCACCGGCCTACGAGTACGCCGTCGACACCTTCCGCCTTCCCACCACAGCCGAGTCCGACCCCGAACTCAGCGAGGACTACCGCCTCATCCCCAACGCCTGGCACCTGGACTGGCAGGCCGGAGACCACAGCGCAGACCCATCCCCCAGCCGATCCCGGGCCTGTGACGCGTCAGGGGATACCACCCCAGCGAGATCACCGGTTTCGACATACGGTGCTGGCAGGCAGTCCGCGCGGGCAAGCCCGCGCATCGTCACGACCCCGGCAGAGCCCCCCGTCCCCACCACATGATGATCAGTTTACGGAACCTCGGCCCACCACCCACTAAAAGAAGTCGCGCGCGCAATCCCTGCACCATCCCCACGCCGAGCACACCCCACCCTCAGCGAATGGACTGGACCGAGGTTCCGTAAACGCTTGATCCAATTCGAAGACCGGGCATCATACGGGGCATGGACCCACGCGTGCTCCTCGACGACTGGCTCAACACCAGCACCCTGCGCTACACCACCCGCGACACCTACCGCCGCGAAGTAGCCGCCTGGCTCGACTGGTGCACCGCGGTCGGCGTCGACCCGTACGCAGCAAACATCGAACACGTCGCCGCCTGGTCCGAAGCCCGCTACCTCGCTCCCTACCTCGACGGCCGGCCCTTCAACGGGCCCGACGCTCTCGCCCAGCTCGCCCAGGACCACCCGGACGTCGCCAAGTCCCACGACCGCCGGGTCACCGCCGTCACCCAGTACTACGTCGCGGCAGCGGCCCGCGGCGCCATCCGCATCCCCCCGGACCTCACCATGCTCCGCTCCGGCGTCGACCGCGACGCCGACCCACCCAAACGCCTCAACCCCCGCGAACGAGCCGCCTTCCTCCGCTGCATCGGCGCCTGGAGCGAAAAACACGCCCGCCACTACCTCCGCGACCGACTCATCGCCCACCTCCTCTTGGAAGGCCTACGGCCAGCCGAGGTCACCCGCGTCGACATGCGCCACCTCTACGAACAACCAGACGGCACCATCGAAGTCCGCGCCCCCGACGAGTTCGAGAACGTCGGTAAGAAGTTCGTCCTGGACCCCCTCACCGTGGCGGAGCTGAAGGCGTACCTACCGGCCCGGCCGAAACCAGCAGAAGGCGAGCACGCCCTCATCCTCGGACAGGGCGGCCGTCCCATCGTCTCCCGCTACCCAAACATGATCATCCGGCAAATGGCCGCCACCCATCCGCTCCTCGCCGACCGGCAGCCCCCGGTCACCGCGGACGCCGTCGCCCACACCGGATTCTGGGACACGCCCACGACCTAACCGTGGCGTACCCCGACAATGCGCTGGAAGCCCCGCTGACGGTGCCCGCCGGTAGCCTACGGGCATGACACCCGAAAACCCCCAGGACTCCAGCACCGACGAGCCGCCCGTGAACGCCGAGCTGCCACCAGCCGACCCCGCCGACTTCCCCCCGCAGCTCCAAGAGGCACTGCGCAGCATGAGCCAGCGCGGCCCCGTCGTCGACATGGGAACCGGCGATACTGTCGCTGAGGACGGTCGACTCACCACCGACCGAGGCCAGGAGGATGAGCTGGTCGCGTGCACCGAGTGCGCCCGCGCCATCGCCCTTGGCTGGTGGGGCGCCATCTCCCGCCACATCGGACCAGCCGACAAGCCAGTGTGCGTACTCTGCGGCGAGGGCGAGGCAGTGCACACCGCGGCCGGCTGGTTCACCACCACGGCCCAGCTGATCGAGCAGCGGACCCGCGAGGGGCAGCGCCGTACCTGGGCCGAGGACGCCCATGTCGGACTCGGCATCCGCCCCTTGTAACTGGTCTACTGGCCGGGCCTGGCCCCGGTGACTGCCAAGACCATCGCGGTGGACAGCAGGCCGCATCGTGGCGCCTACGTAGTCATGGTCAGCATCTGCGCCAAGACCTCAAGGCCGCCCGTCTCCCGGGCTTCCTGGAGCGCCTTATCGGCCGCGCGGACGCAGCGGGCTGCATCGGTGGTGGCGTTGTCGTCGCGCTGCATGTCGCGCATGGTGTGCGCGGCCGACAGCAGTCCCGCGAGCGCGCCGGCCGTCAGCTCCACGGCCTTCATCAGCCTGTCCGCGTCGGACTGCTGGTTGACCTGCCCGACGGCTTGGGCCATGCGCTGCGCCCTCCATGAGAGCAGGAAGATGTCGTCGTTTGTCGAACGGCAGGCGGCGCCGTTGAACGCCTGCGCGGTCGCCTCCGCGATCTCCTCGGGCCCGGCCCCGGCGTCGCGGGCGGCGGCCTCGGCACGCATCGCGTGGTTCTCCACCGCGCCGACCAGGCCGTGAGAGAGGTTGAGCGTGACGATCGGCTGCTCGGGGGCATCGGCGCTGAGACTGATCTCCACGCCCATGGTCTTGAGGACGCCAAGCAGATCGTCGTGGCCAAGCGGAGGCGGCGGTGTGGGAGTTGTCATGCCGCCGCACGATAGCGTGGCGCCGACTCCGAATCCGCCTTCGATTCACACAAGGCCCTGGGGCGGCCCGTCCTCCAGGAGCACGTCCAGGAGGCCCTGCGTGGCGTGCGCGAGGCGCCGTAGGTACGCCAGCGGCGTGGTGGGTGTCTGCGGAACCTCAGGGCTCAGGGCACGGGCGTAGTCCACCATGACTGCCACCTCGCTGTCGTGGGCGCCCTCAGCGCGCTCCAAGACGGCATTGATCAGCGGCGTGAGCCATCCGTGAAACAGCCTCGTCAGGCGAGCGATCTCCGGGCCGTCGGGTGCAGCGCTCTCACCCAGCACCGCATCGAGCGCGTCATAGACGGCGTCCACGGGCAGGCCGGCACGAAGATTCTCAGCTATCCGGCGAAGGTCATCGTCCTGATGGGGTGGAACCCAGTCGATCCCTCGAACCTTCTTGCTGGTCCTGTCGGGCGTGCGACGCGGAGCCGACGAGGGTATCAACGTCGCCCCTCAACCGGGACGGTGGGGATGGTGCACCAGGTGCTCGTGCCATCGGGACTGTACCCCCAGTCCGTGGCGACGGCGGCGACGATGAGCAGTCCGCGGCCGTTCTCATCATCCAGGCTCGGTCGCCTCATCCGCGGGAAGTCGGCGGAGCCGTCGGTCACCTCGATCACGAGCGCTTTCGTAGCGAGGACGAGACGGATGGTGATCTCGCCCTCGCCGTAACGTAATGCATTGGTGACGAGCTCGCTGATGAGGAGCTGGAAGTCGTCGACCAGGGTCGGCTGCCGCCAGTGACGCAGCTTGGCGGCCCCAATGCGGCGCAGGCGCCCCGCCCATCGACCTTCTTGCTCCAGCATCGGCCTGTGTGCTGGCCGCGGAGTGCGCGTGATGCTCAGCTCCATGGTGTCGAGCACGCTGTCCGGGTCGATGGGGATGTATTCGGCAAGGCGACCGGCAATGACCATCGTGGGACTGCTGCGCATCGTGGTCATCGGTCGCCGCCTCGGCAGGTATCGATACGAAGGATGGTGTGGCCATCCCCACGGGGGAGGGGGGACGGCCACACCAGGGAAGAGCGACCAGGCGTCATCGAAGGAACAGAAGTGATGACGCGTCACTCTGTCCTGCCCCTACGATGCTCCTATTCGTTAGTCGCCGCAATATTGCGGTCCGAATCCGCAAGGATGAACTGTTGTTCTCCTCGCGATTCCCGCCGCAGAACCGCAACGTTGTGAAACACTTCGCACATGGCCAGGACTCAAACGGCAACGCCGGTGATGCGGGAACGAGTTGGGGGTTTGCTCCGCCTGTACCGGAAGGAGGCCGATCTGACCCTGGCGGAGGCTGGCAGAATTCTCGACTGGGAGAACACCAAGATGTCCCGCGTCGAGACCGGCCAATACTTGATCAAGGCCGACGACGCCTCGACGCTCCTGTCAGCGTACGGCGTCACAGACCATGACACGATCACCGAGGTAACCCGCGTGATCAACAAAGGGCCGCGGGCATGGTGGGCCGCTTACGCCGACATACTTCCTCGCACGTACGCGGACATCATCGCCCTGGAATCCGAAGCCAAGACGATCCGAGCCTATTTCCCCCAGCTGATCCCGGCCCTGCTTCAGACGCCTGCCTACGCGCACGCGATCATCTCCAGCTCGCCTCGTGCTGAGGCCCAGAAGGCGGCTTCCGCTCTGGTTCAGGTGCGCCAAGCCCGTAAGGAAATCCTCACCAGGCCAACCGGCGCCACTTCGCTGCGCACGGTGATCGACGAATCAGCGTTGTATCCGCGAGCCGGATCCACCTCCGACCTGATGCGTGACCAGCTCTTGAGCCTGCTGGACATGTCCCAGCGTGAAAACATCACCCTCCGCGTCATGGCACTCGACGCACCTGTACATTCCGGCCTCACAAGCAACATGACCATCATGGACTTCCGGCACCCCTGGCCCTCCCTGGCCATGGTTGACCACACCAGGGGCGGCGTCTTCCTTGAGGAGCCGGAGGATGTGACCGCCTTCGCAGAGGTATTCGATGCCGTCTACGAGGCGGCTCTCCCGATCGACGAATCACGCGAAGTGATCAAGAGGTACATGAAGGGAAATGCCCATGCCTGAAAAGCCCGTGGCCAATGCCGCGGACCTGCCAGGAGCCACCTGGTACAAGTCGTCATACAGCGGCTCCGACCAGTCCACATGCGTCGAGGTCGCCGATCTGCGCGCACCCTTCAGTAAGGTCGCCGTACGGGACTCCAAAGCCCCCGACGGCCCCGTGCTGATGATCGGCCCGGCTGCCTTCGACAGCCTCATCACCGGCGCAGCAACCGGCACATTCGATCTCTAATCGCTCCACCGCATGAAAATGGCCCGGCTCCCCCAGCCCATATCCGGGGGAGGCGGGCCTTTCCTGTCAAACATACGACCGATCCTAGGTCAACGCTGGGCGAGTAGCCTGGCCGCCCGCTCCCGGCGCTGCTTCTCCCTGCGCTCGGCCCGGGCCTTAGCGGACTGCAACCTGGCCTTCTCCCGCACCTCGGGCGAGAGGAGACGGGCAACGGTGGTCGGATGCCACTGGCCGCCTCGCTTGCTGGGCAAGCCCTCCGTATTGGCTCGGGCAGCGATGCCGCGGATGCTGAGACCTTCCTCGTCACGCCAGCGCTCCATCTGCTCAGCGATCGCGTTCTCCCGCTCGTCCACGGTCAGTTCGTTGTCGACTGCGCGCTTCCCGAAGCGAGGAGCGCCGTAGGCGTAGCCGCCACGTTCGGCTTTCGCGGCGCGGCCTTCGGTGAGGCGTTTGATGATGAGGCCGCGGTCGAGTTGGTGGAAGACGCCGCGCATCTGGCGCATAGCGGTTCGCATGGGGTCGGAGGCGTCGTCTTCAAGGTGCTCGCCGTGGTCGGCGGTGAAGACCCGGCCGCCGATGGCCCACACGTAAGACAGCACGGCTTCCTGGACGGTGAGTTCGCGGGCGAGCCGGTCGAGGTTGGGGGCGAGGATACCATCAGCGCGGTCTTCGCTGATCCATTCGACGGCTTCCATGAGGCCGGGCCGCTCGTCGAGGAGGGTGGTACCGGACTTGCCGGCCTTGCCGTCTCCGTCAGTGGCCATGTGGACGATGCGGGCGGTGGGTGTGGTCTGGAGGTTGGCCCAGCGTCGGCAGTCCGCTTCTTGGGCGTCGAGTCCGTAGCCGTCGACGGCTTGTCCGGCGGTGGAGACTCGGCGGACCAGGACGAGTCTCAGGGCGGGGATGTGGTCGGCGCTCATGATCGAGATTCTAGGGTGTGCGCATCTATGGGCATAGATGTAACACCCGACCGCCCTGTTCGAAGTGTTCGATTCTTCGTCAGGAGCGATTCTCCGCGTCAAGGTGAGCTGAAAGGACAGCGGCGGCCTTGTCCGGACCGCCCGTTCGCTGGATCAGCTCGCCGAGGTCCACGGGAATGACTGCGGCCTGTCGCTTGCCCCTGCTGGTGAGGAAGTAGGTGCGGCGTAGGAGCTCCACGGCATGGTGCAGGTCGGACAGGTTGGCACGCGCTTCCGCGATGGGTTGATCCTCGGCGTTGGTGTCCATGACGGCGAGATTAGCATAAGGGCTTGATGTACATAAAGACGCAATGTACAGTTAAGTCACCAGGTAGATAAGGAGCCCGAGATGACCAGCCAACCCACCACCCCGATCCGCACCGTCTGGACGTACAAGGTCAACGGCGAGGCGATGGGCACGTACACCGAGGACTACGCCCGTGGCATGTACAACACCCTGGCCAGCCTCAGCCCCACCTCCCGCATGCAGCTCATGCGCTTCGACCACTACGCATCCGACTTCGCCACCACCGGCAAGAACTGGACCAGCGTGCCCACCGTCGTGGCAGACACCCACCCGGAGCCGCAGAAGGAGACCACGGCAATCAAACTGCTGGACCCGCTGCGCCCCTGCCGCCGCTGCAAGGCGACCGGCACCTTCCACCTCCCGAACGGCCCCGTCCAGTGCCGGAGCTGCACCGGAACCAGTAAGGTCCCATCGGCCCGCGACCGGCGCCGCATCCGAGATGCCGACCGAAACTACTACCGGCTGATCAAGACGATGCGTAAGCGGGCCGAGGAGCGCGACGGCTGCCGCAACGGGCGGATCGAATTCGAGTCCCACCAGGGGTTCGGACTGCTGGAGCAGCATGAACCCCACCGCCTCCCGGCCCTGTTCCGCTCGCTTCAGGCTGGCCTCGTCGACGAAGTGATCGACACGCTCATCGCCTACCGCAACGTCCAGATCGCCAAAGAGTCGGCGTGAGGTTCTACCTGGGCACACCCGAGCCGCATTGGCTCTGGGACCCGGATCCCCGGTTCAACGACATCGTGTTCTTCGTGTCCCGCACCCGGCTCGCCCGGCGAGCCACGGAGTTCCCGCGTGCGCTGCACGACTTCTGCCTGGACTCCGGCGGGTTCACCGAGTTGCAGCGACACGGCCGTTGGACTGTCACCGCCGAGGAGTATGTTGCGGAGGTGCGCCGTTACCGCGACCAGCTCGGGCCGGAGCGGATGCTGTGGGCGGCTCCGCAGGACTACATGTGCGAGGAAGTTGTGATTCGCGGCGGCGTCTTTCACGGCCAGCGCTTCCATGGCACCCGAGAGTTGCGCGGCCTCAAGGCCGGCGAACCGGAGCAGGATCTGACTACAGCCGTTCGTATCCACCAGCGCCTCACCGTCACTAACGCCGTGGACTTACGCGGCATGGCCCCGGACATCCCGTTCATCCTCGTCCTTCAGGGCAACACCTTCGAGGACTACAAGCACTGTGCCCGCCTGTACGCGGAAGCCGGATTCGATTTGGCGGCGGAGCCGGTCGTGGGTCTGGGCTCGGTATGTCGCCGCCAGGACACTGAGGAGATAGCTGAGATCGTCGACTACTTCCACGGGCTGGGCGTTCGTCTGCACGGATTCGGCGTAAAGACAGATGGACTCGGCATTTACGGCGACCAGCTCGCATCCGCAGACTCCCAGGCATGGTCGTACGGCTACCGTAAGAAGCAGAAGCGACTGGCGCAGTGTACGCACCGGGCGAAGACCTGTGCGAACTGCAAGGAAGGCGCACTCGCCTGGCGCGCCCGCATACTGGCCGGAACCGCCGAGCCTCGCCAGTTGCCACTCTTTGCCCATGTCGCCTGAAGCCCCTCCACTTGGGAACCAGAGCGCATGACCTCGCGACGTGATTGGCGACCGCTGAGACTGTTCGAAGCGTTCGATTCTTCGTCAGGAACGATCCTAAGCGCGACCGCCTTCGGTCACCGAAACGCTTCAGGGGCTCTTAGGGCTTGGTTATGCGCTTCTCCTGGAGCGATCCTCTGCGCGGCGGCCTATTAGCCCTCTGTCAGCCGGAGCACCACGGTGCCATCGCCCTTGCGGTCAACAATTACGGCCGCATCGAGTGCGGAACCGTCCGGCACGCCTTCCAGTGCACGGCGCAGGTCCCCCACCGTCCGGGCGGTCGCCGCCTCGCCCGGCAGGGCTAGTACGGTGCGCGGCTTCCCTTGTCGGGCCTCGGAGACGAGTCCGCGCGCATGCAGTTGGTTCAGGGCTTTCGTGAGCGTCGGCCTGGACGCGTCGAATCGCGCCATCAGTTCACCACTGCTGGGGAACGGGTCGCCCACCTGGAGGCCGTCTCGGGTGATGACCTCGGCGAGCTGCTCGTGCAGTTCTCGACTGGGGCGGCTCTCACTGTGGAGGATGCGCCAGCGCCCACCGCGGACGGGTTCGGCAACGCCATCTTCGTGTAGGGCGCGCAGGACGCGGAGAGCGGTGCCGCGGGAGACATCGTGCTCGGTCATGATGTCGGCGACAGTGGGAATCTCCGTCATGCCGGGATCGCCATCGATCTGGAGTCGGATCTGATCGGCGATCTTTCGGTAGGTGCCGCGCGGGCTGGGGCTATCTTGCTGGGGCACCGCGCTCTCCTCGTCTGTCGGCACACTCGCTGGAAGCGTACCGGCAGGCTGGCACATCGGAAATTATACGAGAGTGATCACTCGGTGGCACACTCGCTGTACTCCAAACCTTGGATTACATCCTTGGCGTGCATCCAAGGATGCTAATGTGGATGCACGCCGACCTGAAGAATGAAGTGGACCCGCACCAAGGGTGAGGCCGAGAGCGCAGGTCCGGGCCGGCCTTCGGCGCTATACGGCGGATGAGGTTACGTCCTCATCCGCCGTTGCCATGTCGGCCCGCACTGCCCAGGCCACAGCAGCAGAGGCAGCGTCGCCACGTTGCTGAGGTACGCCACACTGCGCTGCGACGCGCCCCTCTTGGACAGGCCGTGTGAACAGGGAGACTGGGACCATGTGTAGGTGACCGACCGACGTACCATCCGGCTCACCGCAGCCGCCGCAGCACTGATACTCATGACCGCCTGCCACGCCAGCACCGACGATCCCGCGCCCGCCGGCAAGGCATCCACGCCGCCGCGCACACCATCCGCCAGCATGCCGCACGCCGCACCGCAGCCCCCGGACGAGGCGACCGCACGCGCACACCTAGCCAAGCTCGTCGTCGCCGAGCCGCACAGCATGGACGGATACTCACGGGATGCCTTCGACATCTGGGCAGAGCAGTCCGACGGGTGCACCACCCGCCAGGAGGTGCTGAAGCGCGACGGCAAGCACGTGGTCGACTCCGATGGCGACTGCCAGCCCGAGTCCGGCAGTTGGTACTCCGTCTACGACGACACCACGCAGACGGAAGTAGGACAGGCCACGATCGACCACATGGTGCCGCTCGCCGAGGCATGGCGCTCCGGCGCCGACGAGTGGAGCGCCGGCCAGCGGCGCGCGTTCGGTAACGACCTCGCAGACCCGCAGCTGATCATCGCCTCTGAGTCCTCCAACAGCTCCAAGAGCGACAGCGGCCCCGCGGACTGGAAACCCGAAAACAAGGCGTTCTGGTGCACTTATGCGAAGAACTACGTCGTGGTCAAGCACACGTTCGAGCTGACCACGACAAGCGAGGAAGTGGCCGCGTTGGACGGCATGCTTGACACCTGCTGATGCATCCCCCGGCAAGGGTGAGACATCGCTACCGGAGGGCTTCCCAAAGAGTCACCACGAGTGCACCAGTCCCCGTGAGTGCGCCGACGGTCGGCAGTGGCCACCGTCGGCTCTCTAACGCTGCAATCTGCGCACGCAGGACCCCGAGCTCCTCTAAGGTTTCCTGCCGGAGTCCGCGAACATCTTCTTCCGTATCGGAGCGCAGTTCCGCTATGTCACGCTCGGCGCGCTGGGATCGCTCGACAAGGACAGCGAGGGAGCCTTCGATGCGGGCGAGGCCCGTCGCGATCTCACCCCGCAGTTCCGCGAGGGCGACCGCGACGGTCTCGGTCTCAGGCGTTGTCACCCTTCGGGCGCCGGCTCTGTTACCGGCTGCGGCTTGACGATCTCGGTGATTCCGGGCCCTTGCTCGTCGCCCGCGGCGGCCACCGCGGTGACCAGCGCCAGGAACGCTGCCATCCCGGCCGTGCTGAACGCGGCTGTCCATGGCGCGTCGAAGAGACCGAAATGGTCGGCTCCGAGCACCGCCAGGAGGGCCTGGGCGAAGGTGCGGATCATCCGCTCGACGGTGGCCTTCCAGAATCCCGGCGTCGTCATGCCTATCTCACTTTCACTACGGCCGCGCGTGCGCGGCAACGGTGACCGGCGTGGTGCCGGCCAAGTCTGGGGGCGCGTGCCGCATACCGAGTTCGTCTCCGCTACTCGGCGCGGTGGGCAAGCCGGTCGGCGACAGCGCGGCGGAAGGCTTTCATGTCGAACGTGGGGTCGATCTTGCCTTCGGTCGAGGCTTCCTTGTGGCCGATCACGCTGTCGGCGTGCCAGCCGTGCGCGCGGCAGATCGCTGTGGCCCACCGGACCGCGGCGTCGTACTGAGCCTCGGGGTACGGGTCGTGGCGGTTGCCGAGGTTTTCGATCTCTATGCCGTAGAAGCATGTGTTGCCGTCGAGCGTGCCGGAGCCGGCCGAGGGACGGGGATGGTGGGTGGACTCGTGTAGCACGGCGTTGAACGCGTTGCGTGCGACGCGGCCGGCGTGGTTCGCGCGGCCGTGGCCGAGCAGCGTCACGGTTCCGTCTTTCGCGGCGTGCGCGTGTGCGAGCGGCCCTGCGAGGTCGGGGCGGCCGGTCCAGATCAGGGCGAGGCTGTCGATTCCCGCGGTGTGGTGGATCATCACGCCGTTCACCGGACCCCACGGGCCGCGGGCGTTGCGGTTGTGGGTGCGCCAGCCTGAGTGCTCAGCCGGCTTCAGACCTTCGCGGTGCAGGGCAGCGAGCATGCGGTCTGCCGACAGGGGGACAGCCATCAGTTCTCCGGTGTGGTTGGAGCTGGGGGCTCCGCGTCGCCATCCGCCGCGGAGCCCCCAGCTGCTTTCAGCCCTGCGGGGTCGGCAGCGGCTTCGGGGCCGTGTCGCCGTGCAGCTCGATCGCTGGGGCGTCGCTCTGCGTCCCGCCCGGGTCCTGGCACGCCTGGTAGGGCCCGTTGTCCGTGATGACCTGGACGGGGCCGTCCCAGTGCCACGGCGCCACGCACGCGTCATCCGCGACGGAGACGTCGCCGTTGACCAGCGTTACCCCTACCGGGGCGGTCGAGTGCGGGGCCTGGTCGCCGTTGTCGTCCGCTGATGCGGCACCTGCCATCAGGCCCAAAGCGGCGACGGCGAGAGCGGCGGCCGTGAGGAGCTTCCTCATTCGGTTCTCCCATTCGAGAGGAACATAGTCTTTCAAGCCGAAAAACGAGTAATACGCCGATAGGACACGCTTGTTGAGAGTCATTCCGTCGCGGCCTGGGTGTAGATCACGTTCCGCCACTTCGCCCGGAACGGATGTCCCGGCTCCCCGATCAGGGACTCCTCTTTCTCGATGAAGAAGTACGGACCGCGCCAGGTCGCATCGTCCGAGGTCACGGAGTAGTCGGTGCCGTCCGTCGTACGCGTGAACACCAGACCCGCTGCCGAGACCTGGAGGGTGTACGAACTCCACGCGTCCGTGACAACCGCGGGCGCGTCGCGGGTCGCGAGCTCAACGAAGGTGCCGTCGGCCTGCCACTTGCCGAGCCCGATCTCCCCGGACAGCCGCTGCCACGCCCGGTACATCCGCCGCTGCGACGGCGGCATCCCGGCCGGGTTCAACTCCGGATCGTCCGGCCACAAGTACGGGTCCGCGTCCGTCCCCGCACCGAACAGCACCGACATCTTCGGTGTGTTGGCGTCCGGCCGCGCGCCCAGCAGCTTGCAGTCCCACGTCAGCGTGTACGCTGCCGGGTCCGCCGCAGGGCACTCCCATCCACACAACACCGCCGGACTGCTCTGCCCGCCGCCCCAGCCAGCCGGCAGCACCAGCCCCTGCTCGGCGGCCTCGCAGTAGCCGCGCACCTGCGTCCCGGCAACCTGCCGCTGATCCGTGGCAAACGTCAGCTGCCCCACCGCGACGTGACGCTGCTCCCACGGATCCGACGCCGTCCGATACCCGTACGGCGCGCCATCGGTGACCGGGCCCCGGTAGTACACCGGGTCCAGGCTGTACCCACCGCGGATCCCCAGAGTCTCCACCCGCTGCCGGTGCACATGCCGCGTGACACCCCACATCAGCACCTGAATGCCAGCGTCTCGATACGCGCCGAACACAGTGTCGTCGTAGTAGTGCGGCAGCAGGATCCACTGGATGCCGGCACCGGTGACGTCGTCAACCGCGTACGGCAGGGTGGTCTCCCCCCATCGTTCCGGGGTGGCCGGCGCCAAGGCCGCGGTCATTCCAGAGTTGAGAACTGTGGCGGCGTTGGCGATGTCCCGAACGGCGATCATCGTCCAGTCCTGGGCGCACTCCTGGAGTACGCCGCGGATCGCGGCAACGACGTTCTGCGCCTCGGTGGCCCGGAGCTCGCTGTCGGTGGAGACGTGGCAGTGCAGCATGGCCACGCCCTTGCCGCCGAGGCGCCGCAGGAATTCAGGGAGCAGCCAGTTGTAGTAGCGCTGGGCGCCCCACCCGTACCAGCCGCCGACCTTGTCCCATGCCGCCCGGTTGCGCTGGGTGCGCGGCAGGTCCTGGTCGGGCCAGCCGGGCTCGGGTTCGTCGACGTTGCCGGCGTAATTCAGGGTCGATGTGAACGTGTCGCTGAAAATCTGGCGGACGTCCTGGGTGATGTACACGCTCGACCGCGCGGTGTGGAGGAGCCCGTTGTCGTACTCGACCAGGGCGCCGACGTCGTCCGCTGTACAGGAGATGTTGACGCCCATGATGTCGAGGCCGTGGACGATGCAGTACTCCAGCCCCTGTGGACTGTTGTAAGGGTTGTGCAGGCCAGCAAGGGTGTCCGCGCCGACCACTCCGGGCGCCTCCGGCAGAGAGCCGATGGTGCGCATGCACACACCAGGGTCCGGCGCACCGCCACCCGGCGTGTAGATCCCCTGATCGGACCCGAACCGGGTCGCGTTCCCGGCATCCCGACTGATCTTGACCTGCACCTTGCGCGTGGCCTCGTCGTACACCAGCCCCGGACCGGCCACACCGCGCACCAGCGCGGCCGTATCGACACCGAGCAGCCACGGGTCGATCCCCGGTGAGCCGGTGCCCTCCTTCGTCAGCGGAGGCTTCACCTCCAGCTCGCACGAGCACGATCCACCACATCCGCACCGACCGGCCATCAGCCCGTCGCCTCCTCACCGTCCGGGCCACCCACGTACCGGACGCCCGACTTCTGATCCGTCCACACCTGCCGGCCATCGCCCCCGGCCTCGACCGCCCACCGGCACCCGCCGAGGTCGAGCACCATCCGGCCCGCCATGCCACCCGCAGGCATTGCGGCGCGGCCGAGGCGCCGCTGCGTGGCCATCGCCGCCCGCAGTGGCCGCTGCGCCGCGCGCTGTCCCGGGAGCGACATCACACACCCCCCGGCTCGGTACTCACCGAGAACAGAGGCACCAGCGACACCGACACCTGCTCACCGGCAGAACCCCCGCTGCCGCCAGCCCAGGTGACATCGACGTCGGACAGCCGGAACGCCTGGCTGATGTCCATGCAGAACCCGTTGGTGACGACGTCGATTCGCTCGCCAGCCACCAGCTGCTCGATGCTCACCGGCGCCGTCGCGGCCAGCTGGGCACCGGTCGGGATGCTGATGGAGGTGGGGGCCGGGTAGCGCCCGCCGAGGGCTTGCCGGGCCATCGCCCGCAGGTCGTCCTCGTCAGCAGATTCCGCCGTTGAGGACACCAGCCAGTCCAGCCGCCCGTAGGGAGTGCCGACCTGGCCGGTACCGACAGTCAACCCTGGGCTGATGTTCTGCTCCTGCTGCGTTGTGGCCCATCCGTACGTGGCCGCAGCAGCACCGTCCCGGATCACCTGCACGTCACCGGCGATGTCCTCCATGAACAGCCGGGCTTGCGGCCGGTCGGTCTCGGTGGCCGGCGCCCGCAGCACGATGGATCGGCCGACCGCGGTGTACTCCAGCCCGCGGCTGACCAGCTCGTCATCGAAGATCGTGGACAGGTAGACATTCCAGATGCTCTTGTTGTCGCTGCCGTCTTTCTCGAACTTCGTGGTCTGGTCGGAGTCGCGGCGGACGATGTAGTCGAGCACGCCGCACCAGTCCCGCGGCTGGGACAGCGGCGATTCGCCGATGTTTTTGTTCAGCAAGTCGTGCGCGATCCACTGCACCGGCCCGGCGTGGCGCCCCTCGGCGTCCGGCTCGGTGCCGATGTAGCGCAGCTGGACGGTATTCACAATCCGGTCCAGCCAGGCGAGCACATCCCGCGCCTCGATGGTCACCGTCTCCCTGGCCTCGGTGACCCGCGTCACGGGGCCCTGCCACACCAGGCTGCTGTCCCGGTAGATGCTCAGCTCGTGCACCCACGGCTCGATCTGCCCCAGCTGGACGCAGCACTCCCCGGCGCCCTTGGCGATGGTGACGGACGCCTCCGAGACATCACCGGCGGTACGCGACCACGACACGCTCGTCAGCGCGTCGACCCCCGGGCTCGTGAACGGCCGGGCGCCGCCGCGCCAGTGGATGACGGCCTGGTATTCCTGCGCGCACCCCAACTCAGCCACGGCTCACCCCGCATCCGACCGCGGCACGAGCAGAACCCGGGCGCGCGCGTTGTCGGCGGTGGTCTCCTCAAGGGAGAGAAGTTCGATGCACAGGCCGGTCGCGCACGCGAACGTCGGCCACTCGAAGCGGCGCCCCTGCGGCCCGTACAGCGTCGGCGCGCCGGCTGCGGTCCCGGTCGGGCCCTGCGGGCACTCCACGACCGCCCGCTGCGTGCGCCCGTCCACACGCAACACGGAGCGGGCCGGCAGGTACGGGACCTGGATCGCCGCGCACGCCCGGCACGGGTCCGTGGTGGCCGCGCAGTCCCCGGACGGGTCCGTCCAGAAGCGCACCACCAAGCGCCTCATGGCCCTGCGGCCGGTGACGACCTCCAGGACGGGCACCGTCTCCAGCCACTGCGGTTGGTCGACCGGCCGTAACCCGATCACGGACTGGAGGAACTGGTCGCGGCCCGACGGGTAGCAGGCATCGACCGGGACCGGCGGCCGGGGCGGCAACGTCGGCGCCGGACAGTCCGGATCCTCCAGGCACGGCGTCGGCTCGATGCACCGCTCGTACACCTGGTCCGGATCCACGCTGATACTGGTGCCACCAGCGAGGCTGACCCAGCCGGTCAGGGTATCCAGCGGCTCCCGGTAGATCCACGGAACCCCCGCGGCCAGGCTGAACGTGACGGTGGCGATCACATGCCCCGTGGGCAGGTACTGGGTGTCCGTAACCTGCGGCCCGTCCAGCAGCCCGACCCCGTACAGGTGCCGCAGCTCCCTGGTGCCGTCAACGGGGCAGCAGGAGAAAACGCACATCTCATCCCCGTCACAGGTGCCGCACGCCGAGCCGCCCAGCGCCGCCGCCAACCACTCCAGCCCGTACGACAGGGCGCACTCGCCGGTGGTCAGCAGCAGCACGGTGTAGGCAATCTCCCGGTGGGAGCGGCGAGCGACGCCGAGCGCGGCCCCGTCACCGACGAGCTGTACTGGCTCGCGCCCGAGAGGGGATGCGTTGAACCCGGCCACTGACATGCCCATCACGCCGAGCACTCCAGACGACCCCGGCACTCCCGGGTCCCACCACGGTGCGCGGTCGGTGACCGGATCGGTATAGGCGAGGTCCCCTAGCGCCCCGGCCAGTTCCGGACACGGATCGCACTGCACCGGCACACCCCGGGCGACCGAGTAGGCCGCGGCACGGGCGGAATTCACGATCTCCACGCCGGCGAGTTCGAGGTAGTCGACGAGCATCGGCTACACCCCCGCCGCGCGGGCGATCTGCCCTTGGAGATGCTGCGCGAGGACCATCGGGTCCGTGAGTCGGGAGGCGATGTGCCAATGGTTCGTCACCTGCGCCCCACCCCTGCTCGCGCCGCTGCGGCGCGCGAGTAGGTCGGCCAGGCCGGATTCCCGGGCGAGCTGGACGGCGCGGTCGGGCCGGGTCAGGGGGATGATGACCTCGGGGCCAGCCTCGCCGACGCCAACGAGCCGGGGGCCGCGGACAATCCCTCCGTCGGCAAACCAGTCGGTTGGGTTCAGCGAGATGTCGGGTCTGATCGCATCGACGATCCGATTTTTGATGTTCCCGAGCGCGTTCTTGATCCGTCCCCACAGTCCGCTGAAGAACCCGACGATGGTGTTCAGACCGGCCCTGACCGCCCCCGAGGCACTCGAAAGGGCACTGCGAAAGACGCCAGCGAGCCGGCTGCCGATGCTGGACAGCGGACCGGAGATCCGCCCCCACAGACCGGTGAAGAAGCTGACAATGCGGCTGATGCCGGAGGAGACCGCGGACGCCGACCGGGCGAGCATCCTCACGAACTGTGCCGGGAGCCGGCTGACCAGGCTCGATACGGTACTGGTGATGCGGCTGACCATGCTGGAGAAGAAGCCGGTGATCCGGCCGACCGCGGCACCGACCTGGGCAGCGGCCCTCACCATGGCACCCCACAGGCGGTTGATCCAGCCGATCACCGTCCCGGTCGCCCGGGAGATAGCGAAGAACTGCACAACAATCGCAATCAGCGGCCCAAGGAGCTGGATCACGGGGGTGATCAGCCGCAGGACCCAGGCGACCAGTTGTCCGAGGAGGACGACGATCGGTGTGAGCACCGGTGCCAGCTGCACGACCACGTTGAGGATCGGGTTGAACGCGAGCACGAGTTGCACCAGTGCCGGGACGAGCGCGCTCACGATCGGCCCGAGAGCCTGCACGACCGGGATCAGCGCCTGGCCGACCGCGCCCACCAGGGATAGCACTGGCGGCAGGAGCTGTTGGATGACGGGCTGGAGCGCCCCGAACACCGGCACCAGAGCGCTCACGAGAACTTGGGCGAGCTGGGAGACGATCGGCAGGATTTGCTGAAGGGCTTGGCCGAGGAGGCCGCTCAGTAGCTGTCCGACGGGTTGGATCGCGGCGACGAGCTGCCCGAACGCTGTGGCGAGCTGCGGCAGGATCGGGCCGAGGGAGCTGGAGAGTGCGGTGATCAGCGGGGCGAGGATTGCTCCGAGGGCGGACAGCGCCGTTCCCAGCACGGTGGAGAAGGTCTGTGCGAGCTGAGTGATCAGTGGAAGCAAGGGCTGGATGGCTGTCCGGACGGAGCTGAGGATCTGGGTGAGCGCGCTGACCCCGCCGCCTCCGCCGGCCGCGAGCGCGCCGAAGACGTCACCGAGGAGGCCGCCGATCTGACTGATCAGGGCGCCGAGCTGCCGGAAGGCAGTGAGCGCTCCCTGTACCCAGGCGACGGCCTGTCCGGACTGAGCTGCATTCGATAGAAACGTTCCCAAGCTGGCGACGAGTCCTGAGATCGCGTTGGATGCCTGCTGCCCGAAAGCGTTGGCGATGGCGCCGCCCATCTGAATGAACCCGGACACAACCGGCCCGATGGTTTGTGCCACCCCGTTGAGCGCACTGCCGACGGCGGTCATGACGCTCTGAAGACTGCTGATGGAACTCTGGGCGCGCACCGCCCGGAGCGCAGCGGCAGCGAGCGTGCCCCACCCGGCAGCGATGGCGGTCATCTGACCACGAAGTGGGCCGCCGAGCGCCTTGGCAGTCTTGGTGATCTCACCCTCAAGCTGCCCGAAGAAAGCCCCTTGGATACTTGCCTTGAGCTGGTCAAACGCGGGCTTCAGGGCCCGGACCTCTTGAGCTGCGGCGCGTGCTGCCGGGCTCAGGCCTTCCAGTGACTTCTGGAACTTCTCGGCGTTCCCGGAGAGCGCCGCACTGAAGGCGTCTCCCACGCCGGACAGCGCGAGCCCGAGCACCCCGGCGCCTGCGGCGGCCCCGATCAGGGCGGCCGGGAGAGCGGCCAGGATGCCCACGGTGGGTGCGAGCGATGCGGTGAACGCCGCGATGCCCGCCGCGGCCGACAGAGCGGCAGCGCCGATGGCCGCGAACCGCAGAGAGCCGGCGAGCACGCCGCCGGTTCTGCTGGCGATGGACGCCAGCGACGCCAGTGAGCGGGTGAACGTCCGGCTGTCCGCATCAACGCGTACCCGGATGGAACTCACCCGGCGGCGCAGCGCGGTATCCAGTCCGGACAGGTCTGGCTCGATGCGTACCTGCACCGCGGGGAGCCCGCGCAGCGTCCGCTGCAACTGGGCGCGGAAGCGGCGTACGTCCGGCGTGACGGGCACTTGAACGCCGCCAAGGCCGCGCAGGTCCCGAGCCAGCTGAGCCCGGAAATTGCGGACGTCAGGGGTGATGAGTACCTGAGCGGCCAGGCCGCGGAGCTGGCGCCGTAGCTCCGTCTGGAAACGTCTCACGTCAGGGGTGATACGGACGCTGGCTCGCACGGTGCGCAGTGCTCTTTGCAGGTCCCGACTGATCTGGCGGCCGACGCTGGCCCCGGTCCTGCCGACCGCGCGCTGCACCGCATCGTCGAGGGCTTGACCGGCGTCGCGGCCGGCGCGGGCGAGTTCGGCCCGCAGCTGGGCGGCGTAGGCGGCTGTATCTGAGGTGATCTGAACGGAGGTACGGCCGACCTGCGGCACGGCGACCACCTCCTGGGAAACGAGCGCTCATCCCGGCACGGATGTACGGGGATGGGAGCCCGGCCCACGGCAGCCAGTCGGCGTCAGCGGGCAGCGTAGGGGTGCATACGCGCCGCCTACCAGGTGTCGTTGTCCGTGGCGAGCTGTGCTGCCTGGGCGGCCAGTTCCGCATCGGAGAAACCGACCGGAGCCGCCCGGCGGGTGCGTCGCAGCTCTGGCGGCGGTTCAAACACTTGCCGCTCCAGCTTGAGCATGTCCTTCTCCTCCTGAACGTGGTCCAGTAGCCACGCCCACACCGCGGACACGATCCGGTGCGCCGAGGCAGTATCGACATCCAGGCCGCGGCGGACACACCAGGCCGACCAGTCCCGCCACCGCTCCACCGCGAGTGCGCACAGTCGTCCGGCGGCCCACCACTCCACCCCGTACAGCTCCGGGGCCACACCGACAGCGATGCGCCAGCAGGCATGGTGCGTCATGGCGTCGTACGGGTCGCGGATCCGGCGGGTGACATCCTCGCGCCCACCCGGGTCCAACAGGCCCGGCATGATCTTCGGCCATTGGCCAGCCGCGGCGGTCGCCGCCAGTTCGTGGCCAGCGGCGGGCACCAGGAGCGTGTACGGGCGACCATCCACAGTGATCGACAGCGGCCCCGCCCCCGCGGGGCCGAACCTCACTGTCCGACCGCGGACCGCCGGGGTGCCACGGTCTTCTTCTGCGGATTCCTCTTGGTCGTGGCCTTCGCGGTGGCACGGCGCTGCTCTCGGTTGGCCTCGGCGAGCCCCATCTCCTCCTGGTAGGCAGCGAACTCCGGCTCGTAGTGCGCAACCAGCTTCGGCAGCAGGTCCCGGAACAGCTCGCTGATGCTGACCGGATTCTGCGCGGAGCGCGCCTTGAGCACGAGATCGTCCGCGTCCGCTTTGTCGAACGCGTGCAGCAGCGCGTTACGCAGCTCCGACAAGACCGCCGCGCCGTCCTCCGACTGCGCCACCTGCTCCACGTATCCAAGCTGGAGCTGGACCGCGCTGGGCTCGAAGCCATGCGCCTGGTACTGGGAGCCGTCGCTCACCTCGACGGTCACTCGCGGCAGCCGCGCCGGGTTGAAAGCTTGGGCGGACTTGAGAACGAATTCGGTGGTCATGGCGGAGGCGCCTTTCTGCGCGTGATGGTGGTCGCGAGCAGGGTAGGGGTCAGTACCGCACGGTCCGGTCGACGTGGCCGACTACCTCGGCGAGCGCGTCGGCGAGGAAAGGCTGCGCTCGAGACCCGCGGACTTCCCGCGCGAACACGCGGCCCACCCCGGCTTGCTCCCACGACAACACCCGGGCCCGCACCGGCCGGATCGGCTGGCCGGCGGGACCGTAGATTCCGGTGCCTTGGTGCACGTACGCCGCGTACTCCAGATCGGAGTACACCTCCCCGGCCACCTCGCTGCCGCGGTGGGAGACCTGTGAGCGGATCGACGCGCGCAGTGTCCCGTCGTCGACCGGGCATCGGCGCCGCGCCGCGTTCGCCACGTCCGTTGTGACCTCGCCGACGATGCCTGCGACGAGTTCGGCGACCGCGGCCTCATCCAGATCAACATCCACCCGCACGCTCACCGTCGCCGCACCTCCCGGTCGGCCCGCGCCTCAATGCGCGCGATCTCCACCCGCGCCCGTGCGACAACCGCCACGATGGCCACGGCGCCTGCACCCAACAGCACCCATACGAACGCGTTCGTCCCTGCCACCTCACACCTCCACTGTGATCTGCATCGTCACCCCGGCACATCCGCCACGCGGCCCCGTCGGCGTCACCGGTCCCGGCATCACCTGCACCCCCGACGTTCGGTCATTCAGTACGTCGCAGCAGGCCACCGCCTGTCGGAGCAGCCGCATATCCAGCACCAGACCCCAGGCGTCCTCTTCACGCTGCTCGCAGGTCGGCCCGGATTGACCGTCTGCGGCGACGACCGCGACGCAGCGCGCCACGCCGACCTCGATCACGGTCTGCATGAGCCACACCTGGCAGTTGCCCTGCCGCCGGTTGGTCGGCACCGGTTCTTGCCGTACGACGCGGACCCATGCCTGTCCGTGGCCGCTGGCACAATCGCAGGAGCAGAAGTCCTGTGAGGGCGGCCCGTCGCCCCACACCAGGCAGCAGGCGCACGCCGGTCGGCCACCGTCGGCAAGTGACGCGCACAGGCACGCTGTCAGCCCGGACAGGATCGGTCCGAGCCTGGGGTCGGCGTCCATGGGCAACAGGAGTGATGGCGGGCTCATCTGGCAACTCCTGGCCGGTAGCGGGCTGCGGGCGGGGCGGGCGGCCGGTCAAGCGAGAACACCGCGCCGAATTGGCGCACCTGCTGGGGGTTGACCAGTTGCACCCAGGACCACGCCTGCGGGAAGTGCGCCTGCAAGGTTTGCGACCAGTCGCCGGGTGGGGTGATCTGGTACGTCACGCCGTCCCGGGTCACCGTTTTCGTGCCCGTGGGTAGTGCGCATCCGCCTGGCGCGCCAGTGCAGAGCTTGGCGATCTCGCAGGCGAGCTCGGCGACCGCGCGGCGGCCAGCGGCCGGCACTTCCAGCCCACGCAGGTAGCTGACGGCCAGCGTGCCGGGCCCGTCCGGGCGGGCCAGATCCTGGCAGTGGGGCCAGCACGTGCCGTCAGTGCGTACCAGCTTGTCGCTGGCTGGAGTGCGGTGCAGGACGTACGCGGCCGGTGGGACGACCTCACCGTCCTGACGCACCTCCAGCACACTGTCCACGGGACCAGGCACCGTGAGTGTGCACAGCGGCGCGCAGGAGCACCCCACGGGGCCGCACCCGCACGACCGGTTGTACCAGCGGCCAGCCCGCACGACCGGCCGCAGCAGGCCACCGTCCGGCCCACCGCGGTGGGTGGTGCAGTCGTCCCGGCACGGCCGAATCACTTCCTCGCACAGCCCGTACCGGCCCGCGGTGAGCCGCCACAGCACATCCGTGGCAATCTCCGCTGCCGCCCGCTGGCTGTCGCTCCACTGGTCCGGGTCCTCCGGCCAGTCGGGGCAGCACGCCAGGTCAAGCGGCCAGGGCCCGCACGGGCCGTCGAGTACCTCCCGCATCAGCCCGCCGCGCTCTTGCCGTTGCCCGGGATGACGTAGCTGAACCGCAGGTTCTGCCCGGTCTTGAGCGGGTTGTCGTTGGACCAGTCAAGCAGGTAGACCTCGCCGGCCGTGGTGACACGCAGAGAGCCGTGACCGAACCCGGTCGCGCCGATGAAGATCACCGGGTCCGAGCCGGTGGGGCGCCACGTCGCCTCAACGGTGGCCACCAGGAGGTCCGGGACGATGTTGCCAGCCTCCGGAGCCGGTTTCATGGCGACGTCGGGGCCGGTGCGGTTGAGGGTCACCACGGCAACCAGCGCGTCGGGCGTGGCGGTGAGCTGCTGCGAGGTGACGCTCCAGCCGTCCGCCGCGGTGACGCCCTGAGTGATCGTCTTGGTGGTGTGGTACTGGGCGAGGTGCTCCGTGAGGGCTTTCTCCACATCACCGCCGGAGCCGTCACCGGTGTCACCGCCGGTGCCGGTGTTGTCGATGTGCAGAATCACCGTCCGTCCGGTGGCGTCGGTCGGGTCCGCCTCCACAGTGACCTTCGGCGCCTGTTCGCTACCACCGTCGCCGTCGTCACCATCTCCGTCGCCGCTGTCGGCCGCGGTCGTGACCGTGACAGGCGCGACCGCTTCGGTGAGCACCGGAGTCGACCCCGGCTGCGCGATGCCCTGCAACGTCACCTGGTACGCCGTCGCCGGCATCAGGCCCCTCAGCCACGCCTCACGCTGCCACCCGGGCAGACGCAGCGTGCGCCACTCCAGCGGGCACGCGCCCTCCTGGGGCATCGGCCGGTACCGCAGGAGCCAGCCCGTGGGCTCCGTGCGCTGCTCCAGCTTGCCGGAATAGTCCCAGCCGATCTTGACCGACCTCGGACCCGGTTCTCCGCGCAGCCCGAAGTTCGACACGGCCTGGTCGTATTCGATGCCAGTGTTCGGGTTGATCCCATCGACGTCGAAGATTGTGGGGTCGATCCACACCGGCACGTTCGTACCTAGGGTGACCGGTTCGGCCCCGGCACGCAGGACCAGGTCGCCGTGGCCAGCCGTGGCCACCTCGGAGGGGATGAACACGTAGGAGATCGAGTATCCCTGGTGGTACTGGATCTTATCGCGGTCCAGCTGCGCCCAGATCAGGACACGCTGGAGCAGAGGATTGGCGGTGTCGTCGTCCACGACGATGTACGTCCCGCAGGGGACCATGAGCTTGTCCTTCCGGGGTGGAGGCAAGGGGAAGACGGG
>Ga0105035_100013_pt1 | contig 21548 bp, 24 predicted proteins | sample RS_233metaG_FD_91483 | JGI IMG/M metagenome (GOLD analysis project Ga0105035, IMG submission 91483) | Switchgrass associated microbial communities from Austin, Texas, USA, to study host-microbe interactions - RS_233 metaG | ecosystem: Host-associated > Plants > Roots > Rhizosphere | place: USA...
ACCCCGACAACAACCCGCCCCCCACCACCAAACATGAGATAGGCACACCACCATGACCCTGACACCACAACGGCGGCTCGACCGTGAACAGCGCCTCGAAGAATCAAACCGGCCGGCTACGGCCGAAATCACTATCGCCTACCCACTCGCCGGCAGCGGCGCGACCCTGCGCCTGTACAACACCCACGACACCGAACAAAACCGGTGGTCCCTCACCGACCCGGGCACCGCCGGCGCCCCCAACAACCCCAACGGGGTGTACCGCGGGAAGATCACGCACGGCGCCAACACCGACGGCCTGAAAGAGGCCGCCGAATGGCGCATCATCCGCGCCGGATTCACCTACGCCCCCGGCGCCCAGTGGAACCCCTACCTGGGAAGCCCCACCGAACAGCGTGGCCGTGCGGAGTGGGCGCCGTTCACACCGCCCGGCCACACCCCCTACATGATGCGCGTCGCCCTGGCACCGTCAGCCGGCTACCTCGCCTACGTCGCGCGCAGGTTCGGGCCGCTGCCGACACTGCCCACACTCCCCGGACTCACGATCACCCCCCGCACCCAGCGGGGATGGTGGGACATCGAACGAGCCGACGGCGAGCGGTTCACGCTCACATGGTTCCCACAAGTCAACGGCGACTTGTGGTGGCTGCGGGGTGAACCCCCCCTGGGACGCCTGAACACCTCCGGCCCCGACCCCAAAAAGCTCCTCGCCACCCTCTGAACCACACCATCTGCCCCGCGATCCCGCGAAAACAGCACGGCGCCGGCCCGACACCACCGGGCCGGGCCGGCCACTGAAACACCCCAACCGGCGAACATCCCCACCACGAAAGAAGAAACCCCATGAAACCCATCATGGTCCACGTCCCGCGCGGCGACTGGTACGCCGTATGGCACGGCGGCGAATACATCGACATCTTCGCCGACCCCGACAGTGCGCAAGCCGCCGCTGACGGCGGATACCCAGAACATGACGCCGTGCACACGATCAACACCACCGGCCACAGCATCGGTGACGACCCCGAAGCATTGCTGCACGAGGCCCAGGAGTGGGCCGACGAATTCGGCAGCGACTACCGCCGCAACGGCTGGGGAGCGTAGCCACCCCACGGTTGCCGACCTCACGAGCGACCAGCATCAACCCACCATCAACCCACCATCAACGTAAGGACACCACACCCATGGCACGGCAGATGAGCCCCACCGAACGCATCGCCCGCGACGCCATCGCCCCATACGTACGCGCGGGCCACCTGACCCAGCACGAAGCAAACAAGATCATCCGTAACGGGCTCGCACTCACCGCGGAAACCGTCCGTACCAACCTGGCCGCCGGTCACGGCAGCGCGTTCTACTACGCCCGCAAGACCGCCGCCGCCCGCGCCGCCTACGACCAGGCGCGCGGCCAGGTCGCCCGCTACAACACCCGGGCCAGGATGCTCGCATGTGAGGTGTACGAAGCCGTTTACAAGGCGGCACGCGCCGACTACAAGACCCCCCAAGAGATTGAGGCCGAGGACGCCGAAACCCCCGCGCTGCTCGCTGGGCTGGAGATCATCAAGGAAGAAGCCGCCGACGCCGCCGCCCGGATGCGCCCCGGACTCTTCAACGCCGCCTAACCCCCACACCACCCCCGGCGCCCGCAAACCAGCGGGCACCCCACCGACCACGGCACACGAGAGAAGAACCAACCATGCCGCTGTCCTTCACAAAAACAGCCCCCGTCACAGCCCAACACACCGGCGCACTGATCCGCCACGCACTCACCGCCCACGGCGTACCCCACCGGGTGGAGGCATCGTTCTCCACATCAGCATCGCTCGTCACAACCGGCCACGAAGAGCCGAGCCTGTACATCACCTCGCAAAACCACAACGGCCACATGCACTACGACCTACCGCGGACGGCACACTTGTCCTTCTCCGCGGTGGTGACCACCGCCACCGGAACCCACATGATCTACTTCGGAGACGACTTGCCCCCGGAGAAGGACGCCGAAGCGTGCGCGGCAGCCGTCGCCGCGTACCTGCGCCACCCGACCTACGACGCCCCCACCCCCCAGGCACCCGACTGTGACGCCTGCGAGGATTACGGATACACGAAAATCTACGACGCCTCGACCGACGCACCCATCGGAACCGACCCCTGCACGGTGCCCGAATGCGTCGCGCGCCGCGCGGTCGCCGCCGCCCGCTGGGAAGAGGAATACGCATTGGCTGAGCGGGCAGCGGATGATCACGCGGCTGTGTGTTCCGGTGCGGAGTGCTGCCCGCCGTTCTGATCGGGGCGCCGTCGGCGGAGCGTGAACCGGGGGCATGCTCCGCCGACCCCAGACATACAGCCATGTACATGACATTCCTTTGTCACGAACTGTACGGCACTGTGCGGTACGCGCAGATCTGGAATTTTTCGAACATTTTTTTCGCGGGCCCTCAGGGGCTGCCCTGGGTGATCGTGGCTGGGTGTACGCGTCCACAGTGGCGCCCGACACCCCCCCGCAGACGCGATCACAGACCGGCCAGACGCTGGCAGTTTTCGCCCCTGTCCCGCAAGCGCGGTCAGCAGACATGAGAGGAACAAACGGACATGGCAATCTACATCGCCGCCTATGGCGCCGCCCGTCGCAACCGCTATGGCGCTATGGAGCGACCGCAACTGCACTTGCACCCTGGCGGGTGCCCGGGTGCCGAGTGCGATGCCCCCGACACCATCACGGTGCACTACATCGGCGAGGCATACGCGATCATGCGCGCCCTCGTTTCGGGACTCCGCTACGACGATGCACAGGAGCGCTACGTGCGCAACCGAGTGGCTCTGTTCCGTATTTGGGGCGAAGTCCGGCCGGAGACGTTCACCCGCAGCGACGTTGACAAACTCCCGCGATCGTGCACCTGCCCCGACCATGAGGACTACGCCCAGTGGCGTAACGGGGGGAACGACGCGATGATCAGTGCCGAGCTGGCCCGCGCGCTCGGCATGCCCGGGGTATACAAGTGGGACGTCGGGCCACGGATCGCGAGTCCTATGCCGGAGCGCGTCAACGCCACCACCACGGCGGACCTCAGTGCCCGCACCACCCACACCCACACACCCGGAACGACGTCACGCGCCCGGAACACCGCGAACGTCTCGCGCCGCAGATGATCCGGCACGGGACATCGGAGATCCGGTCGACCCCGCCGAGGTCGGCGCGCGGAATCACCGAGGACGCCAAGCCGCCGCCTACTCCCGCCTTGTCCGAGGGTCGTCTGACCCCGGGGTGTTGTTGTGGTACACATGGCCGCAACAGTGGCGAATAAAATCTCAAACTCCACAATGTTCTGTGCTAGAGTTTGGGTGAGTAGTAGAGTGCTGGTCGCAGGTGGCGGAACGCCCGACGGCATGAGGCGGCACCAACCCCCTTGTTCTCCGTGCGATCCATCACGCGACCCACGGTCTGTGTATGCCGATCACCTCGAAAGGGTGTCGTGTATGTCTGTTGAACGTCTTTCCCCACTCATCTACCGAGTGAGAGAAACTGATCTCGACGGTGCTTGTCGTGAGCGTGAGTGGGACGCTGCGACGGCCGAGCACATGGTCGGGCGCGTGATTGGCCGGGCTGACCGGCGGCTTGCCCGTGGCGAGGAGCCCGGGTGCCTGATCGACCCGGCTACAGATGCGACCGGTCGTTTAGTGTTGCGCCGTCAGCACTTTTTCTTCACCGGTAGGGGTGACGAGGTGCGGCAGCAGTGGCGGACGTGGGAGATGGAACCGGTCGCGCGGCCGACGTTGTCCCCTCGCCAGGCCGAGGATCTGAGGGCGGTTGCTGGGTCGCGGCACTGGCCGGGCGGGGACTACAGTAAACCGCAAGTGGCTGGCGCTGTTTTGCAGGTGAACACGATCGGGACGCGCGAAGAGCAGCGCGTCGATTGTTCGGGGTTCTACTCGCTTCCGCCGGCGGCGTGGCGGCGCCTGGTGGACAAGGGTTGGCTGTGGTTTCCCTCGGGCCGGGTCACGGTACAGGAGCCGGTTCGCGTCACGGTGGCCGGCCGGGTGGCGCTTGCGCTGCGGGAGCATCAGACGCGGACGTCAGCCCCCGTGGGGTACATCAAGCCGGCTGATCACCCCAACCGCGAGATTGCGCGGTCGGGGCTGATTGGTCCGTGGCGCAAGGGTGGTCGCGTCTATGACGGGACCTCTTTTGTGGTCTGCTCGGCGGGCTGTTTTCAGGGCCGGTGTCTGGATAGCCGGAATCTGGCGCAGGCTGAGGCCCGGGGGCACCGGGCGGAGGTCGTTTTGCTGGCGCTTGGGGCTTCCCAGGAGCAGGCGAAGCGCGCGGGTGCTCGGGCTCGGGCGGGCTCGTCAGCGGCGTATGCGTGAGGCGTAGGCAGGTCCTGGCCCCGCAGCCACCTAGCTTCGTGTTGGTGGTGGGCGGGCGGTCCGTTCGAGTCGGGCCCAGGGCGCAGGGACACGCCGGCCGGCGGATGTCCCTCAACTCCGGCAGGAAAAAGGTCCGGATGGAACCGGCGGCGAACCGGTGCACGTGCACGTAAAACGCTGAGTTGGTGGGCCAAAACTGCCCCAGAAAAGCACACTATAGGTACCATGACGCAACGCCATAAGGGTGTTGTGTGTAGCCCAGAGGCGGGTCAGTCCGAATTCCGGCCCCTGTTGACCACTCGACTACGACGGAACGGGACAATCATCATGCGAACCGCCTTTCAACAGGCGTGCTACGGAGCTGATGACATTCGTGACCTGCTCACGCGACCGCAGGACTACACCGGCCCCCGATACACGGGCTTTCGGGCCACGGTGGCGACCGAAGCCCTGTTGGTGCATTGGGCCGAATGCTGCACACGTGCAGCCCCCTGCGTCACCGCCGCGTTGTTTATCCTGGCCACCGGCCAAGCCGGGCAGACATCCGGCCGTATGGTCCGCGATGACAACCGCGCCACCGGTATCGAGGACGCCCCGCGCGGCACGGGCAAAGGCGCTGGAGGGGCTCGTGCGCCGCGGACGGTCCTGACCGACCGGCAAGCCGCATTCGTGGCCGGCCTCGCTGATCAGATCACCGCCGCTGCCGCGGGGATCGCCCACGGCGACACGTTCACCGCTGTCTTGGGCGAGTTGACCGCTGAGCTTGAGATGACGGGCGAGTTCGCGGGCAAGCGCCCCACCCGTGACCGCGTCTCGTGGGTCATCGGCGCTCTGAAGCAATTGCGTGACGGGTTGTGGGCGCTCCAGCGCAAGCAATGGCGTGAGGCTGGCGCCGCCGCCGCTGAGCAACTTGAGGTCAACGCGTTGTATCGGCATCCCGAAGAGGGCTTGTTCATCATCCGGGAGTCCGCGGCGGGACGCCGGTACGCCCTGGCTGTCATCACCGAGGACAGCCAGGGCGAGCCGTGCAAGCCGTACACGGACTGGGCGGGTGGCCGGGGGATGCTGCCCAAGCTGACTGCTGACATGCGGGCGGATGCCGAATGGCTGGCACACTTGGGCAGAAAGATCGGGTTTTGCATGTTTTGCCTAAAAGTCTTGACGAACCAGGCCAGTAAGCGGCATGGGTACGGGCCGATCTGTGCCGAAAACCAGGGTCTGCCGTACGGGGACTGAGTAACTCCCCTTGGGGTGCGGAACCTCGCGTGTCCGTGCCTGGACGGCGCTCTTTGACCTTTCGCGGCCCCACGGGGCTGCGGGCCCGCCTTGGGAGCGGTTCCCAGGAGCCTATGGAGAGGACGTCAAAACGATGACCAAACCCCGTCAGTACACCAAAGAGCTACTGTCTGACCGCGCCGCGTCGGCGCGGGCGTACCGGGAAGGGCGCGGACCGATTCGGCGCGTGGTGGCCGGGGCCAGCTCCGCTCCGGTGCCGGTGGAGTACGCGCCGCGTTCGGTGTCAGACCCGCGGCCGTGGGTGCAGTGGCATTACGACGATGGCACGGAGGAGTTCCGGTTTTCCGGCCGGGAGTGCTGGGCCGAGCCTGTTCCGGAGCAAGACCGTGCCGCCGATTTGTGGGCGGTTGAGCGGTCGATTGTACTGCGGCTGGCGGCCTGTGGTGTCGCTATGGAGCAGGACCCGAACAGGGAGCTTGCTTCACACCTGTTTGCGGACGGCTCGGAGGTGAACATCTGGGGCGACGATGTGACCGGGACGCGTATGTGGTCGATGCGCCACACCACGGGCGAGCACGGGCGGCTGCGGTGGTCTTGGGTGAGCGCCGACGGCAGTCGGGAGACGATCGGCGAGTTTCCCGCCGACGGGCAGGACCCGTCTTTCGGGCGGGACTCGGCGGCCTTGGTGGAGACCATCGTGTCCCTGGCGCGCGAGCACGGGCCGGCGTGGCAGCAATACGCCCGGGAGGATGTGAGACTGATGGCACACGCATGGGCGCAAGCGGCCGGCGTGGAACTGCCGCTTCCGCCTCCGTGTGAAGGGGTGTAGGAGCCGCCTTCTTTTGGCTGGCAGTGTCCCGCGCACAGTTGCGCGGGTGACCGGTCGATGACCCAACCCAGCATCTTTTCACCCACATCACAAGGTGTGTGGCTACAACTGCGATCGAAAGGCCCACTATGAGTACCACAGTGCAGCGTCATCGAGGTCGGTATGTGTTTGGTGAGCGTCTGGCGAACGGGCGGACACCCGTGTACGTGGACGGCGCGAAGGAACCGACCGGGTATGTGTGGACCAGCCGCCACGGCGCGCAGCCGTGGGCGACTGAGGGCAGCGACACCTACCCCGCCGGTTACCCGGGCATGAGCGCGCGGCGCTGGCTGGCCGCGGAGAGGATTGTCGACCTGGTTGACGCGCGGAGGCTGACGGGGAAGGACGCGAGGGGCCGAGCGCTGGAAAGCCCGGTGCCTGAGGGGTGGCGCACCGCAACGTGGGACGAAATCGTCCGCGAAGGTTTCCGCCGGGTGCGTTTAGTGGACGCCACGGCGTATGTCGACCCCGAGCACGATGGGCAGTCGGATGCTGGCCAACGGTACGTGACGGCGTATCAGGCCGAACCGGTGCGCCTGTCCCATGTGTCGCGGCTCTCCCGAGTGCCTCATCTCCAGAAGAAATACGGGGATTTTCTTAGCATCACATCTGTGGGGAAGACCTTCTCACTCACGGTGGACGGCAATCACGCCATTGCGCTAGGGGCTTTGGTGCCGGTGGACAGTCCGCGGCGTACCGTCTCGGCTGCGCCGTGCCCGGAGTGCGGGGCCCATGGCGGGCTGTACACGGCGGGGCCCCGTACGGCCTGCGGTGAGTGCATGTGCCGCGATCTGGGGTGGGAGCTGGATGATCTCCCCCGTCCACTTGTGGACGGGGGCCCGGTCTTTGATCCGGGCGATGTGGTGGCGCTGGATGTGGTGGGCACGGACGGCGTGATCGACACTCACACCGGGACGGTCAAGGAGTGGAGGGCGTGCCTGGACGAGGGCACTCGTAGCGTGTCAGTGGTCTTTTGCAACATGGGCTGGGCGACCCCTTGCGCGCCCGCCTTGTTGCGCACGGTGGAGCGCGTGCCGGAGGGCCCGAACGAGGTCGTGGGCGGGTTTGCGCTTGGCGCGGAGGTGTGTTTCATGCGGGCGCATGAGCGCCGCCCCCAGTTCGGCAGGCAGGGCCGCGTTGTGGGGTTTTCTACCTGCCCGGTCACCGGAGCCCGCATGGTGCGGGTGTCCACCATGCAGGCGTGCGCCAGCCCGGCCACGCCGCACCTGCCGGAACACCTGTTGACCCCGGGTAAGGCGGCCGGCCCAGGCCCGTACCTGCGCTAGCCCCAGGGGGCGGGGCCAACCCGGGCCCCGCCCCTGTTGATCACTCGACTACGGCACGGAACGAAAGATCATCACATGGCGGTTTGGCTGGACAAGACCACCCCCGGATTGCTGGCGCTCCTGGGGGCCGTTCGTAAGGACGGGCCGGGCGTGAAGTTCATCACGGTTCGTCAGGCACTCGCATGTGCATCTCTGGGCGATCGGGCGGAGGTGCTGTACGGGGGGGATGACGTCGGGTTTGTGGGCGGTACTCCCACGCGGGACAGCATCATGGGGCTGGCGGCGCTCATCGATGCCGCGGTCCACCGTGGGCACGGTCACCTGGTGGTGGTCACCGAGCACCCCACACAGCCCGGTGGCCGGGGTGACGTGCCGCATCTGACGGTGACCCGGTACATCCTGACCTCGGAATGGGGGGTGCGGCATGTGAGCGACTGGACGCGTCTGACGTGGGGCCATTGCCCGGATGTGTTCGAGTTGGCCGAACGCGATCGGTTGGCCAGGGACAAGGCATGCATCGACGATGTCGCGGCAATCCTGAAACGCCGCCGGGAGGTTCGTGCCCGTGTGCAATGAGATGTGGCCGACCGGGCGGCCTGCACATCTGAGGGTGACATGGCCGAAGCCCGGTTCCGCCGTGACGGTGCGGGATTCGATCCCGCACCGGGGCACGCAAGATTTCACCAACCAGGGATGTGAGATGTTCGGATCCACCCGGGCACGCCTGACTGAGACGCAACGGATTGCCCTGCGTTGCCATGTCGACGGAATGATTGTTGTTCGACGTCGCGACACGATGACCAAGCTGGTAGCTCTCAATCTGGTCACCGTTGATCCCGCAACCATGAACGAGCGATTGAAGGTGGGTCGGCTAACCCAGGAGGGACACCGGATTGCCGCTTTGGTTACTGACAACCCCGATCGTGCAACTTTCGAAATTAATTCGTCTATCGCCCACGTCCATCCGATCACTGCTCAACTTTGAGGTGGACGACGGCGCCGGGGTATCGGTCGTGATGTTCACCAGGGCCGCGGGGGCGGCCGTGCTGAAGGAGGGCGACGTGGTGACCGTGACTGGTGTGGTGAAGGACGCCGAGAACCGGGCCACGACTGGCGAATGCCAGTCGGTGATCAAGTCGCCGAAGTTCAGCGGTCATCAGGCCGTGCAGGGCTGAGGGAGCAACGTTCGTAGGGGCGGCCGGACGTCTTCCGGCCGCCCCTCCCCTTGTTTTGTGGTGCTCACGCACCGTTGTTTGCGCATTTCTACTCTGAGACGAAAGGACCCACCGTCATGACGACCCCGCCCCCCCAGCTTCCGGTGTGTGATGTGGGCGCGGAAAGAAGCGCCCGCGGGTTCTTGCGCCGCTTCCTAGCGGCGCAAGCTGACCTGTTTGATCTGCGGGGCGAGCTGGCGCGGTGGGACGCGTGCGGCGAGCAGGGCCGCGGGGCGTTGCGGCTGATGACCGCTGACGACTTGGTCGACTACGTCGCGGACCGGGTGGACACCGTCAGGGTGTCGGCGTCTGGCACGGCCCGCTCCGTGCTGCTGCCGAGCAGACTTGCGCGGGCGTTGCTGCGCACGGCTGGCGGCGGGTTCCGTCAGTGTTCGGGGGTGGTGCGGTGGCCGATCGTGCGCCCCGACGGGACGATTGCCGCGGTGCGTGGCTACGACCAGGGCACGGGGCTGATGGTGGCTCCCGTGGAGGACATCAAGCCCGTGCCGGATACGCCGTCCAGCGCCGATGTGGCCTGCGCGCTCGATGAGCTGCGACGGCTCTTCGGCGGCTTCCCCTACGTCGCGGACTGCGACTATGCGGCAACGCTTGGTCTGTATCTGGGGCCGCTGCTGCGCCAGTTTCTTCCCGCGGGTGCGCGGTCCCCGCTGCATGTGGTGACCGCAACTGGTCCCGGATCCGGAAAATCGTATCTGGCGGCTGAGGGGCTTGAGGTGCTGTACGGCGCGCGGCGGCTGTCCGCCGACCAGTCCCCCAGGGAACTCGGCAAGACGATCGTGGCGGCGCTGGAACAGCGCTCGGACGTGGGCGTGATCGCTTTTGACAATGTCGCCACGGGCGGCCGGGTGACCGGTGCGCAGTGGGCACGCTGGATCACTGAGCCGGTGATTTCCGGTCGGGTGATCGGCACCGGCCGTACCCCCGAGATCCCCAACAACTTTGTGTGGACCGCCAATGGGAACCAGATTCGTGTAGGGGAGGACATGGCGCGCCGGTCGGTGGTGATCTCCCTTGCGGCCGATGATGACGACCCGTCGCAAACCCAGCACCCCTTTGACTTTTTGGAGGAATTGAGTTCCCGGCGGGGCGAGGTGCTGTGGGCGCTGCTGGTCTTGGTGCGGAACTGGACATCGGCGCCGGCCGGCGCTCGGCTGGTACGCCCGGTGCAGCTTGGGCAGTTCTCGGCCTGGATGACAGCCGTTGCCTCGATTTTGGGCGCGGCCGGAGTGGAGGGGTTCAACGAGGCCCGCGCGGCGCGCATGGCGGAGCTGGATGAACAGAGCGCGGACTACACCCGGTTCTACGCGACCGTTCGTGATCTTTTGGGCGGCGGGTGGCTGCGGGCGGCGCAGATCACGGCGGTCCCTGCGCTTCAGGATTTGATTCCCAGGGTGCACGGTGCGGAGGATGCGCGCATTGGTCATCGGGCGCTGGGGCGGCGGGTGCTGCGTCCGCAGGTCGGCCGGGTCTACGGCGGTATGAAAGTGGAAGAGCGGTGGTGTGCGCACAGTAAGGCGTACATGTATCGCGTGGTGGTGTTGGCGGCGCGGCGGGTGGCGGACGCGGCGCGGCGGGTGGCCGGCACGGTGGGAGTGGTGACGGCTGCGGTGCGGATGCGGGCCGCGAGTCGACCGGCGCGGACATGGCCTCAGGTGCGCGCTGAACGTGACCGGCGGCGGGCGGCGGCGGGGCGGGGTGTGCGGGTAGAAGGCCACCTCTTCGCGCGGGCGGCGGCGGCACTGGGTGCCTTGAATGCGCCGGCACCGTGATCGCGGCCGTGACTTTGAGGAATTGACGAGCTGAAAGAGGTTGGCATGACGACATCGAACGACCCTGCACGCTGGGAGTACCTGCAACGCGTGTGGGACACCAAGCGCCCGCGGATTGAGCAGACTCGTGTTGTGGGGTGGCTGACGCTGCATGCTGAGGCTGAGGATGAGGAGGACGGCTGCCGGGAGATTCATGCGACGGTCCGCGGGGTGTACGTGGGATGCCTGTTTTTTGGTGCGCATCCGACGCGGCCGGGACGGCTGGAGGGGGCTCCGGAGGTGCACCCGGACTATCGGCGACGTGGTATCTGCATGGTCATGTACGACTGGGCTGAGGTGTTGGGCGGGTCCCTCATGGCGCCTTCGGACCGGCACAGCGCGGACGCTGCGGCGTTCTGGGAGGTGCGTCGCTCGCGCCGTAGGGATAGCGATCAGGGGCCGGTCGTTCCGTAGGGCAGTGGTGCCCAATCGATTTGCCGATCATGGTCGAAGTGAGGCGCGAACCAATCCGATCAGGAAGGCATCGGATGCGCTGAACGAGTTGGCCATGTACGTGGGATGCCCGTTTTTTGGTGCGCATCCGACAACTGACAACCGCAGCCCGGTCAACCCCAAGGTTGACAGTCAATCAACCTTGGGGTTTACTGCCGGTAGGGAGTCCCCTACACCCGAAAGGCAGTTCGCCATGCCCGAGTCCCCGGCCTACGAGACCATCCCGGCCGAGCTTCGTCACGCCGAAGCCCGCAGCGCGCAGCAGCGGGAAACGAATGCAGCGCAGCGCGCCGCGGTTCTTGAAGACTTCGTCACCGTCGTGGGTGGCCAGGCCGAGGCTGGTGAACTGCTCGGTATTTCCAAGGCGGCGGTGTCCAAGGCCCTTGTCGCGACACGTCGACGCCAGCAGTCCACCCCGCCGCTGGCCGACTTCGTCGAACTCGACCTTGCCTCCTGCGGCCGGCAGGTGCCCACGATCCAGGAATGGGAGCAACTGCGCAGCGACGAGCAGCAGACCGTGGCGGAGCGGTCTGCCAGAACATGGGCCGCCCTCGCCACCACCCTCGGGCACCTCTATGAGCAAACACACGCCGCCTGCGAGTGGCTCGCCAGTATCGCCATCGGCCACCTGGATCTGGATGACCCTGACGACGCCGTAGAGCGGCCCACCCTCGTGACCGATGCCGATCTGGCTGAAGTCACTGCACCCCAGGCATGCCGTACGTCTTCCGCCCGGATCACGGTCCTGGGCGACATGGCCCGCGCCTTCGACGCCCAGCGGCGCAAGGCGTGGCTGGCGAAGGACTGGTGGCAGAACCAGGCCGACCGCCTGGCCGGACTCCCCGACGACGCCGAATGACAGGAACCAGGAGCACACTCATGAACGACACCCAGGACGAGACGATCGGGCTGCACGCCTGGATCGGCGCCAACCCCCACACTGGGGACCGCATGCCGTGCATGCTGGCCTATCCCGTTGTCCCGCCCGGCGCCGTCACTGCCGCGGACGAACCCGACCTTGCCCGGAAGCTGGCCGATGTCATCGGCCAGTCCTGGGGACTCACCCTCGGCGAGTTCTACCCGCGCCCGGTCCTCGGCGACATCGAACCGGTCCTCGGCGCCGGGCAGGACGACTCTTGCTGGACCAGCCTGGCAGGCATTCCCCTGCACTGGCCAGCGGACCCGCAGTGGGCCGCCGTGCTGCGAGAGCGCGGGTATGCATGTGTGTGTGTCACCGCCCGCCGCGCCCCGCGCCTGATCTGCGGTCCCTTGATGGAGGTGTGGCGGGAAGAAGAGGAGACGGTTGCGCAAGGCGTCACCTTGCTCATCCCTCTCTTCCACCGCACCGTGCCCGGTTACGAGTTGGTGCCACAGTCCTGCGAGCCTTCGACCCAGCGCATCTACCGCGATGCGGTCGCACTGCCCACCGTGGACGCAATCCGCAGGGCCGCTCGCGTCCGCGGCGAGTTGGAGGTGCCGATGGACGACGCGTACGCAGTCATCCTGCCTGGAGGTGCCTCGGGCCCGGAGGCCGAAATCGCCGCCACGCGGATACTGCGAGACCTGACAGGAGTCGGCCCGGCGGACGGAACCTGCTACTCCTGCGGCTGCCCCGACAACGGAACCCACACATGCTGAAGCTGAGACGCACCGACAGGACTTGGAGAACTGAGCCAAGACGCGAACGCCCCGCCACCTCGTTGCTTGGGTTCTAATGAACGTCGCAACACCCGGACCCCGGGAATGCGATGGTTTCGAAGAAGACCGCACCAGGTCGCCCCCTGGTCGAAGAGCGACGGGGCGTTCCACCTGTCGGCGATCACGTTTCATGAGTCGCTGCGTGGCCTGCTGGCGGCTGTGGGGAGGTGAACCGGTGGCCGGCGCGGACTTCAGCGGCGTCGAGCCGGCGCCTGAGGGCTTCTACCTCGGCCCGGGACGCTTCGAGCTCGCGCAGCAGGTGTTCATCGGAGCGTAGTCGGGCTGCTTCTTCTTGGAGGGTGAGTTTTTCCAGGAGTGCGGGTTGTGGTTCTCCGCCGTCGAGGGCTCGCAGGAGGAGGATGCCGCGCACGACTGAGCCGCCGGCGCATGCCCGTACGCGTGCGGCGTGCGGGCTGACGGGGACGCTGCCTGCCTGGCTGTAGCGCAGGGTTGATGAGGGCGAGAGGTGGCCGACGGCGTCGGCGACGTCGGTGAGGGGGTAGACGGCGAGGCCGTGGCGGATCCATGCCTGGCGGAAGGTGCGGGGGCTGATCATCTGGGGGTCGGTGAGTCCGGCGCGGACCGCGATTCGGTCGACAAGGCGTTCCAGGCGGCGGGCGTTGATCGGCAGTGCCGGGTCGTAGCGTCGCGGCGGCACCATCAGCAGAGGGTCGGTGAGCCGGCGTGGGACGTGGCGGTTGGTGTATTTCAGCCAGTCCTCGTATTCGTGCCATGTGTGGACGGTGATGGGGCCGAGTTCGCGGTCGGCGATGGCGCCGCGGCCTTGGCCGCCTAGTCGGATGATGGGGGGCCGGTTGGTGGGGTGGATGGAGGAGCGGCGGGCGGCCTCCATTTCCCACGTGCGTGGGCCGAGGTCGCACAGCATGCGGGCGGTGAGGTAGACGCCGGGGTTTATGTGGCGGGCAGTTTCGAGGAACTGGTGGATCTCTTCTGGGGTGAGGGTGCGCGGGGATGCTTTGCGGCGTGTTTTGTCTTTCTCCACGCGGAGCCCGGCGAGGAGGTACCCGCGGGAGATCCCGGCTTTGACGAGGTGGCGTGAGTAGGCGTTGAGGGCTTTTCGCCGGTTGCGGCGTACGGCGACGGAGGGGCGTGGGCGGGTGCCGTCGGGGCCTTGAGTGTGCCAGACGTTCACGAAGTGGGCGATATCGGTGTCACTTGGGTTGAGTAGGTCGAGACCTTGTTTTTTCGCGTAGTCGATCCAGTGCCGTACATCTTGTGAGTAGGACCGGATGGTCTCGGGCCGGTATGAGGCGCATTCCATGAAAGCGGTCAGGCTTTCGGGCTGGGTGGCGGCTTTGATGCTGCGGCGGATGTCGGTGAGGGAGGGGCGTCCGGGGCCGCGTCGGGGTTCTGGTGTGCGCGTCTGTCCCGTTTCGTCCATGGACGTCCTCCTAAGTGGTGTTTATACGCATTGAACCGGCGTTGTGTTGATCTTGGCCACCATGGGGGCTGCTGAGCAGGTGAGATCGAGTGTCTAGTGCGCTAGACACTCCCGTCTCCCTGTGAGAGGATCGGTGTCAAGTGCACTAGACACCAGGGTGCTTACCGGAGGGGAGACATCCATGTCCACGATCACGGCCGAACAGGTGCGCGCGCTGTGGATGGACCCGAATCCCGCGGCGCGGATCGACCGCGGCGACGACTACGAAATCGTGACCCAAGACGACCTCGGCGCACTCGCGTCGGAGCTCGACACCGACGATGACGGAGTACCGCTCGACGACCAGTGGCAGGTCCTTGCCGACCAACTCAACACTGCGCGGCCCGGCGAGGCCAGCTCAAGTGCGGGTGAGCAGACGCTCCAGCATCTCCGCGATGCCCGCGCGAAGCGGGAAAGCGCCGATGCGGAGTTCTACGCCGCGATCCGCGACGCCATGGTGGCCAAGAGGGCTCCCGTCACCGCCATGGCCAAGGCTGCGGGGTACTCACGGGCACGGATGTACCAGATCAAAGACGGGGAGCACCCGAAGCCCGAGCGTCAGTGACGCAAACTGGCGCGCCCCAGGTCCCGGCTTCCATGTGCTCGCTTTCCCCAGCGCTGTGGCGTCTGGTGAAGGAAATAGACGACTGGACTTCCAGTCCCCGCGCCCCACGCGGGCCGACTTGGTGAACATGCGAGCGTTGAAAGGGGGGTCAGCGAGAAGGCAGGACCAACCGCGCAGTGATCGCGGCAGTGGCACCAACCTCATGAGATGGCACAACTAAGGGGCACCCCGATGAACAGCACACCCACAAGGCTGACCAACCCGGACGCCACGGCCTACGGCGACCTCCATGGCCTCGCCGCTATCGACGACCAACCTGGTGTCATCCAGCAGACACCCCCGATCCCGACCGTCTGGTTAGTCTGCGACTGCACCCTCTACGGATATGAGCAGTATGCGTACGCGGACCGCGAGGAAGCGGAAAAGCACGCCCAGGCGATGAAACAATCCCAGCCCAGAGGGTATTGGAATGCGCAGGAGTATCAGGTCGATGGCGCCGGGCCTATCCTGCCTGGGTATGAACTGTGGGCAACGTACCAGTACCCCTGTATGAACGGGGCAATGCTGTTGTCCCTACACCGCCAGAAAAGCTCAGCCCAGCGAGCCGTCGAGGACCGGGCGCCCGAAATCTGGAAACAGATCGGGTGGCGGCCCAACAGCCGGGGCGGTCACGCCTTGTACGTAGTAGACCGTAGTGATCATCGAGCCTCCGCCAAAACAGGCGGATCCCTCAAGCGGTTGCCCGTACGCGCCCGCTATCAGCCCTTTACCAGCAAGCCCAAGAGGCAGCCCGCCGACTGACGCTTTAAGTACCTGCGATCCCTGACCATCGCGTATTGCGTCAGATGCGAACATTCCTCGGCCCGCGCCGCTTTCTGGCGAGGGCCGAGGACGTATCAGGCCATCGATGAAGATCGCGCACCGCGACCAGGCAACGGAGCCTTGAGCGCCCCCGGATGAGCCAGGCGGTCAGGTGGCGTCGCGTCCCCACTGCTGGCGTACCCACGGTGGTGGGGCATCCGGGCGTGGTTTGAGGTGTTGTGGCGCACGGAGTGCGCGTGGTTGTGGGTCGTGTGGTTCGGCGAGGAGCGCGGGGAAGGCTTCGGCGAGGGCAGCTTCTGCGGCGGCGCGCTGGTGAAGGGGGAGTTCGAGGAGTGTGGCGCGTAGGGAGGCGGCCACTTCATAGAGCCCGGGGTGCGGGGTGTGGTCGCCGTGGTCGCTGTTGGCTGGTCGGCCGGGTGCTTTCTTCGGTCGTCCGGGGGGTGCGAGGACGCCGGCAATGCGCAGGCGCAGTTCCGCGAGTTTGGACAACTCCGAGTAGGCCGTGAGGGCTTGGCCTGTCCCGTGGTGGATAGCAGTTTCGGCGGATCGGCGGGCCTGTTCGGTTGCGGCGATGATCTGCCTGGTCAAGGTGGCGGGGGTGTCGTGGGGTGATGGGTGTTTGCTTTCGGTCATGGTGTTCACACTAAGGGACACGTCAATAAAATCCAAAACTACGAACTTTGTGTGCTAGAGTTTTTTCATCGCCTTCGGGGGACCGCGGAAACCGGCGATGCCAGAACGCCACGGCCCGAGGACCTCGACCGGCTGCCCTGCCATTCCGTGTCCTGCCAGCGACAACCGCGGGCGCGATCTCGACCAACGAGGTCATCGTGCGGGACGCGCCGGCACCGGGCGAGACAACCAGCCGGCGGTATCCCGCCGCACGATCCGCGACGCGAACACACCATCCCAGCGCAGCCCGACGTGGTGCACAGCCGCAGTCTGGGGGCGCTGCCGGCCGGAACACCACATCACCCGATCAACAACCCAGGAGGGGGTATCGATATGACGCGGACAACCGGGCCGATGATCCGGGAAGCGTTGGCTGACCAGGGTCTGAAGGCTGCCGACCGCGGCGCGTACTTGCACGTGGCGTGCTGCCCAGGAACCGAATTCCGAATTCAGGTCAGCCCCACGACAGCGGGTTTTGACGTGCCCGTGGCTGATGCCAGGGGGTTTGTTGCCGAAGAGCACGACACCGGGGACGGCGACGACATCAGCGTGTGTCTGTACGAAACCGGACCGTGGTTTCCGGGCCTGAGCCTGGAGGCGGAAGTGCGCGCCCTGGCCGCGGCCGTCAACCGTATGGTTTCTCAGGCATCGGGTCCGGGGCTGTTGGTTGCCAGACCGCTGGCGAGGTTCATGCCCGTCCTGTTGGCCTATGACGGGCTCAGGATGTGGTCCACACCCGCCGCCCGAGACAAGGTCAAGCAGATTTTTGCCGACGCCGAGGAGTGTCAGGACGGCGTGGGGGCGTTGCTCCTGCGCAAGCCGTTGGAGCCCGGCGACACGCTGGATGACGCCCTGCACTCGGTCTGGGCGGTCCTGGAAAGCGTGTGGATCACGTATTCCATCGCCGAGTTGATCCCGGACGAGCACTGCATGGAATACGGCGTCCGGCCGGTCATGATCCAGCAAGCCTATCGCGCCGCTCAGCGCTGGTATATGGACCGGATAGCGCAACAAGGCGCTGGGGAGGACTGGCCTTTTTGAGGCTGGGTCCTGCCTTTAAAGCCCCGCCGCACAGGGCCCCTGGTGGCCCCGGGTGCGCGGCCCTGTTCGAGTCGGGCCGGAGGCGCTCCCACCGGCCGTGTCCGGCACATCGTGTGCCGCGCACGGATCCACGACCACGGCGAAGAGTAGGAAGGACCACACACCAGTGACGACGACGGAAGAATTCCGTGTGTTGGCGCAAGAGATCACCTGCCATATGGGCAAGGGGTGGTCGCTGACCTCCGTGGAAAGAGACCCCGACGCTCAGAAGCTGTCGCATATGGACGGCCGCGAGGTCTTGCTGCGGCATGACAAGGACGAAGACCGTGTGCTCGCATACGGAATCCTCCCAAAAACGAATATTCGAGTCAGGCACGTCAAGACGTCCGCGGCCATCCGCCGTGGGGCGTCACAGATAGCGAAGCAGATCAACGGGGCGCGGTTCATGGCACTCTATGCCCCTGAATACACTCGTATCAGCGCCGACAACGAACGCCGCGGGCGGCAGAAAGCGGCCTGCAAGAGCGCAGTGGAGTTGCTGAACAAGTACATCCCCGAGCGCGACGGCGAGCTGTGGAAGCCGACCATCGAGGCAAACCCGGCATCCAAGCGGGGCCCCGACGGGAAGTGGGAACTAACCGGTGATGTGGCCGTCGATGTGCAATTTCGCGCATTGACCGTGCCGCAGGCCGAGGCGGTCTTGGCGGCGTTCGCCAGGACGTTCGGCGACACCTGAGGCTGTTGGCGAGGCGGTGTTCTTGGGCGGTAGCCCAGGGTGGACGCAGCCGCCGCGCGGTTGATGTTTCTCCGGCGCCCCGTTCCGGCGCACGGGCGGATTCAACAAATCGTCGCAACACAAAGGGTGTTGGGGTCGTTCTGTAGCAGCCTGAAGAAGCGCTCGGCTGGGGTGTCCCAGCCGAGCGTCTTCCTGGGCCTGGAGTTCAGCTCAGCCGCGGCGGCCCCCAGATCCTCCCGGCTGTACTTCGACAGGTCTGTCCCCTTGGGGAAGTACTGCCGAAGCAGCCCGTTCGTGTTCTCGTTCGATCCCCGCTGCCAAGGGCTGTGCGGCTCGCAGAAGTACACCGGAACGCCAGACTCTTTCGAGAAGGCGTAGTGATGCGCCATCTCGGCGCCCTGGTCCCACGTCAGAGAGCGTTTGAGATGCTGCGGAAGGCCCTTGACGGCCTCCAGTAGGGCCTTCTGAACGAGGTCTGGCCTGTGGCCGTTGGGAAGGTGCACCAGCAGCGTGTAGCGGGTGCTGCGCTCCACGAGGGTGCCGATGGAAGAGCCGTTCTTCGCGCCGATGATCAGGTCTCCCTCCCAGTGACCAGGAACAGATCGGTCGGCAGGCTCGAACGGGCGCTGACTGATCATGACCATCGGGTGGGTGAAGCGGGATTGCCGCTGCTCAGGGTGCCGCCTCCGCTTTCGCATGCAGCGACCAGTACGGAGACGCCGGCTGATCTCACGCCACAGCCCAGTTCTCGCGTGGGCGTACAAGGCCCGGTAGATCGTCTCGTGCGTTACGTGCATCTCCGGCCGGTCTGGGAACTCCCGGCGAAGGATGTTCGCGATCTGCTCAGGACTCCACTTCTCATCCAACCTCGCTTGGATGAATTCCCGCAGTTCAGGGCACGTTTCGACCCGTCGCGCCTTGGGTCGAGCGCGGCGCGTCTCGGCGCGCTTGTGAGCAGCAAAAGGGCGGTAGTACGACGGATGGCTTGGCCTGAGGTTGGGGTTACGGTTGCGGCGGATCTCCCGGCTGATGGTCGACGGGCTACGCCCCAGCTCAGCCGCGATTGAGCGGATCGACTTCTTCTCCCGCCGCAGGTCAGCGATACGGATGCGCTCCTCCTCAGACAGGTAGCGGCAGGAGATGGGTCGCCCCGACGACGACACCCCGGATTCCCCCAAGGGATGGGGGACGAACGTCCGCTTCTCCCCTGTGATCGGCTGGATCGCTGGCCGCGTTCGCTTGCCGGGGCGCACCGTGGTCTTGATGCGGGCACTGCGGCCATTCACCCACTCTTGGCCGGTTCGACGGTTGATGCCAACGATCCGACTAGCTTCTCTGATGCTCACCCCCTGGCCAACGAGCTCAAGGAACTTCTTTCGCTCCTCGACCAGGGGGCGACCTGGTGCCGTCTTCCTCGAAACCATCGCGTTCCCGGGGTCCGGGTGTTGCGACGATCATTAGAACCCAAGCACGTCGGGGCGGGGCGCGACCACGGCAAACAGAGCAGGAAGGAATCGGGCAGATGAGCCAGGAGCGGCCGGCGGAGGAGATCAGGGCCGGGGATGTCATCGAATACGCCCCCGGAGGTTTGATGCTGGTCACGCAGCCGGGGCGGCCGGAGACGATCCAGTACGTGGGCAAGCGGGTGTGCCATCACGGCATGATCCTGACCGTGCCGGAACATGCTGCGCCGGGCAGTTACGCGCCGGGCAAAGCCATGGATTCGGGTTTGCGTACCCCGCGGGAGAAGGTGATGGTGCATCAGCGGCTGGCCTATCAGCTCGGGGACGGCTGCCCGTGTGACTACCACCGTAAGGCCCGCGGGGAGCACGGGCCGGCGCAGTTCCCGCCGGCGGTGCAAAAACAGCCCGGTGAGGAAGTGGCTTCCGTAGGGCGGTCTGCGGGTGTGGACGCGCCGGTCACCACCTCGGCGGCGGCTGGCCCCGGTCGGTCGACGCGCCGCCGCCGAGGTGGTCCGTTGACGCGGCCGGCTGCCCGGCCTGCGGTGCCTGTGAGCACGGCCGAGCCGGCGACATCGGCTGTGTCCATCGGTGCGCCTGCCGGGTACCGGCTTGCGGTGGCGGTGGCGCCGCTGCTCGGTGAAGGGTGGAGCGCCCAGGGGCCGCAGTATGAGGGTCGGGAGGCGGGTTTCCTGGTCCATGCCGACGGGCGGCGGCTGATGATCAGGCCGGACACGCAGCTCTCGCAGCGCGACACGCATGTGCTGGTCACGGTGCAATACCCCGACGGTGCGCCGGTGAGGGTGGATGACGTCGATTGCCCGCAGACCCGGTTTCGGCACGATCGGCCGGTGGCCGCGTTGGTGGACGCGATCCGGGCGAAGATATTGCCGGCGTATGACGCGAGGTATCCGCAGATCAAGGCGTTGACGCACCAGTACCGTGCGGCGCTGGCCACGGGTGAGTCGCTCGCGGCGCGTCTCGCGGGCATGGTGCCGGGCGCCAAGGCGCGGGACGGGGACTCGTTGACGGTGGTGGCGTCCCCCGTGCCAGGCGAGATTGAGAAGATCACAGTGCGGGTGTCGGCAGACGAAGGTCTGCACCAGGTGCGGTTTGAGTGGGTGGATTCGGCGACGCTGGAAGCGTTGGTGCAGACGTACGCGGAGATGGTGGCGGCGAAAACTCAGCGGCGCGCGGGGGGTAGAGCGCGCGGTGGTGTTGGGGTCCCTGCTTGGTGTGCGGACGATCGGGACGCGCGCAAAGGATGAGCAGCAGGCGGCGGGCTCTGGCGGCGTACTACGGGCTGATGGTGCCGGTGCTGGTCTGGCAGCCATAAGGCGTTGGCAGGCTGCCCGGGGACCTTCCCCGGGCAGCCTGGCATGAGCCCCGCTCCGGACGCGTTAGTGGCGTCGCACGTTGGCCGCCTGAGGGCCTTTTGCCCCCTCATCGATGTCGAAGCTGACGGATTCGCCCTCCTCCAGATTGCGGTAGCCGCTCCCGCTGATCGCGGAGTAGTGCACAAAGACGTCCGGCCCGCCCCCACGTTGGGCGATGAAGCCAAAGCCCTTCTCGGCGTTGAACCATTTCACAATTCCTGTAGCCATGCGCGGAGCGTAACGGGTCGTGACAGGAGGGCGGTACGCGGGGCGTGACATGGTCTGTCACGGTGGCCGCCGGTTGCCGAGTGGAGGAACGGGCGCCCGCTTTTGCTGAGCGCTTGCCGGGGAGGGCTGCTGTCTGTCTCGGCCCTGCGCAGGGCAGCCCGGCTGTTTTCGGGGTGTGGCACGTTCTGTGTGCGTTCACCCGGGCGGTTTACGCGGGGACTACGGCGGCTGGCTTGTGCCGCAGAGTCTTCCGGGGCGGGTGCT
>Ga0105035_100015_pt1 | contig 19511 bp, 20 predicted proteins | sample RS_233metaG_FD_91483 | JGI IMG/M metagenome (GOLD analysis project Ga0105035, IMG submission 91483) | Switchgrass associated microbial communities from Austin, Texas, USA, to study host-microbe interactions - RS_233 metaG | ecosystem: Host-associated > Plants > Roots > Rhizosphere | place: USA...
AGGATCCGAGGGTCTGTGCGCGCGCACAGACGAGAGCACAGGCGGATTCCGCGTCCACGCGAGACGGGAGGATCAACCGTCCGCGCTCATCGCACCTTTCGAACAGCGCGTATGCGCTGTTCGCCTCACTGGATGCAGTCTCGGCCAGCTCTAGCGCGTCATCAAAACCCGCAGTGTCCCCATCGTCACACCACCCCTGTGTAGAGCACTCACCAACGCGCTCCGCAAGGGTTTCCACCTGTGACAACGCCGCTGCCGCTTCGCCCTTACTGGCGTCAAACCGGGAATCCACATACGCGCCATACGCTAGAGCGCGCTCACGCGTACCAAATGCAAACGATGGTGACAAAGCGTCGGCGTACGCCAAACGCGCATGTAGAAAATGCGACTCCACAACCGCCGCATCCCCAGCGCGGCGCACGGCCAGCTCCGCAGTCTCCAACGCCGCAAGCCCCCGCTTACGCGCGTCCCTCACACGATCTACCCGCTCCCCCACCTGACGACGGGCATCGGTGGCCTTACGAGCGAACTCCTCAGCCACCGGTCGGTGCTTTGCGACCCACACACAGGTCGAACACGAGCGGTCCGAACATGTCGAACACGTGAATGCGGCATCGGGGGTAGCCGTACCGTCCGCGTACGTCTCGTGAGGAGCTGCCCGAAAAAACTCACGGACAGCCCTGAATCCCAACCGCTGACGCGGTACCCACCGGCCATTACGCCAGCGCCAGCAATCACGCTCCCCCGTACTGGGGCGCACCGTCGCCAACACCCATTCGTCGGCGGTGCGCTGGATATGCGCATCCCAACCACGGCCGGTCACCAGCTCATACAGCAGAGCCAGGTTTTCCGGCGCACCCTCAGCACGGGCTTCAGCCAAATCCATGATCACGAAAGACACTCCAATCGAACAGGCAAAATTAGGACAAAACCCCGGCACCATAGATGCGCCGAGCCACGCGCCTACCCTCACGACGCCCACGCCTGCGCCCCTGACGCGCAGCACGCACCACATCACGCACATCCGCCCGACCAGACATCCGACCCCAGAACACAGCAACCAAGGGACCGAAAGGCCACCGAATGCCCACCACGTACGCCACACGTACGGCGGTCCGCATCAACCACCACCCCACCGGCACCAAGAAAAGCCACGCCAACACACGCACCAAGCGGGCCCGCCAAAACGCCCTAGCAGGCGCCTTGACCCACACCCACCCCACAAAGAACACGACTTTTGCCACCAACGACACCACGTCCACCCACGGTTGAACCGGGGTAGGGCCCGGTATCGGGGTGCGCCTTAAAGCCATGACCGTCTGTCCGTCCGTCCATCGTCGGGGTGAGGGGGGACCAGCATCCCAATCTTTAAGAAGTTCCGCAAGTTCTTATGGAAATTCTTAAAGTTGATCGATCCTCAACATTCCATAGAGAGAGGAACGCCAAACGCTAGAAGGCATTGACGAGACCAGTTTGTTATCTAGCCGTTATAAAGTAGGGGTATACAACCGCATACCAAGACAGAACAGACACCCCCGACCATCACCACACCCCACCACAGGCACCACAACAACCCACCACCACGGGGCACCACGGGGCCACCACCAACCACCAACCACCCCGCCGGCACGGGGCACCACAACCCACCACCACAACATGGCGACTAAACACCACAATCAATACCTGAACACAACAATCACACCCAACCCATAGAAACTCATACATCCTCACACTCAATCGCAAATGAGAACAATTCGCCCACGCGTGCGGGCGTGAGGGTTCCCGTCCCCGTACGATTTCGGGTCTGCCGACGAGGCGACTTGACCTGTACACGGCAATGCCGGGAGGCGTCGACCGTGCGGGCGCCCTGTGAGCTTCAGCCCCGCGAAGGCGCCCGCCGCCCAGCTCGCCTGTACCGGGCGCTGCGGCCGTCTTTCGGTGCTGACGGCGCATTGCGCCGGCGAGACTGCGTGGGTCGCGCCATCATGTCACGGCCACCTTGTGGTCCGGCCGCAGCGCTAGAAACGTTCCTCATTGATTCGAAAAGGAATGATTAGGCCAAGCCGAGTGCGGCTCGCGCCGCTGTGAGGCCGTCACCGTTGACCTCGGCCGCAGTCGCCAGGACATCGAGCAGACTGTCGTCCCACAGCGGGAGTGCCGGAGCGTACAGCGAGCGGAAGAAGTGGCCGGCCCACTGCTCACCGCGGCGGTGGGCGGCGGCGATTCCAGCCTCCACCGCGGCCTGATACGGGCGGTGTAGCTCGCCACGCTCATGTTGTTGGCGAACCTCTTTGCACATCGCCAGCCAGCGGGCGGCCACCCAGTGCGGGATGTTCAGATCGCTGGCGATGACAACGATCCGGTCCAGATCGGCTATCGATACGCATCGGTGGGGGCCGTGGTCGTGCTGGGCAGTCATGAGCGGTCTCCGTCCGCGGTGCCGTAGTTCGGCGGCGGCATCTCGGGAACGTTGAACGATAGCGGAGGACCATCGGAGACATCCAACGGCGGGGGGGAGATGCCATCAGGGACGGCGATCTGGCCGTAGCAGTGGATGCACAGGCCCTTGTCGTTGCTGGGTGAAACGGGCCGGTGGTACGCGCAGCCCCTGCCGTCCAAGCCTTGGCAGCGGTCGATGGTGGCCAGCGCCTCGTGCAGCAGTGCGCGGCCGGTCTTGCGGATGCCCTTCTGAGTGATGGCCGTGCCCCACCGGTTCCGGGAAGGCTGCCCGTCGACCGTGGCTACCGGCATCGTGATCGTCGGGCGTCCGCCTCCTTTGCCATGGTCCGGTGGATCTTGCTTTTCGGCACTGAAGGTCACCGCCCAGGGACCTGTACCTAGGTGATTAGAGATAGCTCCCCTATTACCTAGAACCCCTATAGGAAGAGGAACGTCGTCGGCACGACTGCCCGAGACGTCGTCCGCACGACGTTGTGGGACATCGTCCGCACGACGCCCCAGGGACGTCGTCGGCACGACGTCCCGATTCGGGGCGTCCACAGGGTCATCCACGGCCTGGTCGACGTCGCTGATCGGCCGGCGCCCTTGTGCATCAGCCTTGCGGCGGCGTCGTTCCTGGGTCGCCCTTGTCGTGTCACGCTTGACCCGCGGCTTGAAGCCGAGTTCCGCGGCAACGGCCAGACATCGCTGGTACTCGGCATTGCCGTTTTTCGGGATGGTGGCCGCGTAGACGGCAGGCTGGTTCATGCCGGCCTCCTGCACTTGTGTGAGCAGCCCGAGTGCGATAAGGAGCTTCAGCATCTTGCCGACCTGCAAGCGGCCAATTTCTGTGAATTCGCATGCTGACGGGTCGGGGCGCGCGGAGCGTGCGCGGCCTTTGCGCGGCTCGGAGGAGTAGGCGCCGCGGCCAGATACGTCGCACAGCGTCGCGAAGTCGTAGGCGACGAAGAGCATGTCCCGTCGGCACGGAAGTCGTTCCAGGGGCGGTTGCTCGATGGCGTGGCGCACGATACGGCGCCAGGACTGCACGGTGAAGCTGACCGGGGGCCCGCCGTCGCGGGGCGGGCGAAGTGGTGTAGCAGAGGTCACTTCTGGCCTTCCTGGGCCTTCCCCGGTATGCCCACCAAGAGATGGTGTACCGTCGAAGTGCCTAATCAGATCTATCAAGGTCATTGGGTGAACGATCCGGCGAGGTGAGGCCGGTTTTGTGGGTCCGAATCCTGGGAGATCACGGACTACAAAGGGAGCGTAAACGTCCGCCGAGGAGGTGGGCGCGTGGCGCAGAGCAGCAGGCCCGGCCGGTATTGGTGCACCGGTCGGGCCTTGGCTTTGTGTGATGAGGAGAGGGGACAATCATCGTGCCCCGATGGTGGCAGCCCTCTGGTTTGATCGCGGTTTGCGGGCTGCGTCGGCGTGCCGGGGGTGTCAGCGTTCCGGGTGCTCGTCTGTGTGGTCGACGTCGGCCTTCATGCCGTTGCGGTAAGCGGCAGTTGCGGCGCGTAGGGCGGCAAAAACGGCATCCCTCTGCCGCTGCGGGATTTCCTCGTTTTTGGCTAGGCGCTGCCGTGCACTGCGGTTGATCGGATGTTCCTGCGAGGGGGGGAGTTGTGAGGCTGGAACTCGCTGAGCCACAGGTGTTGGTCTGCGGAAGCCGCAGGTGGCCGTGGCCTCGGACCGTCGAGTTGGTGCTCGAACGGCTAGCCACCCAGTACGGGGATCGGCTCGTGGTGATCGAGGGAGCCGCGTCCGGCGCCGACTGTGCGGCGCATAACTGGTGCCTGCGCCGAGGCATTGGCCCTGATCGTCACCGCTGTCATCCGGTCGACTGGGCGGCTGAGAGGCGAGCGAGGCCGAAGGATTGGCGTCTGGCAGGCCCTGAACGCAACACGCGGATGCTGCTCGACGAGTGCCCGCGGCTGATCATCGCCTTTCATGACCACCTTTCCGTGGAATCGGGCGGGACCTCGGACATGTGCGCCCGAGGACTGATCCGCGACGTCCCTGTCTGGCTCGTCCCGGGGGGCGATGCGAGCGTTGGCCGGTGGCTTCGCCTCGAACTCTTTCCGACGGCGAGGATCTCGCGGATCCGGCGTGAACTCGGCTTCGCCGCACCGACCCCGGGCATGACGATTTTCTGACGGTCCTGATGCGTCGCTGTCACCGCTGCGGCATCGCGCTCCCGTCGGAAGATGGACGCAGCCGCTGCCGGCCATCCACTCCTGGGACACCGGTCCGGCCAAGGTTCGTGCGCCAGTGGGGCGCAACCACACATCACACGTGGTTGCGGCCCTTCCTTATGTCCGTGCTGATTGGTTGTCCTGCGGCTCGTTCGCCTCGTCGCCGACGGGATGGCCGATTTCCTTGACCCGCTCGTGGTACCAGTCGATGGGTACAAGCACGCACGCGGTCTCCTCCATTCGGGACACCGAGATGAACGTGCCGTCCTTGATGACGGACCGGACCATCACCGTGAGCCTCATGCGTTGCTCGTCGAAGGAGGAGAAGCCCTCCTCCAGTCGGGGGGCGGGATTGAGTCCGCGGCATGCTCGCTCGAACCAGGTATGCGGCGCGGCGACGCAGGCTGGTTCGTGTCGCTGACTCAGAGTGAAGGGGACTTCGTTCCTGTGAGCCTTTTTGACTAGCTGGCCCCACTTTGATCGGGCACTGCTGACGAGGTAGGTGTCCATGAGGCGGAGTATGACGGACTGTGCGGTTGACGTGCTAGTCCGGGACGGTGTGTGATGTCGCCCATGAAACGGAGTACCACATGGCTCAGCGGGCCCACAAGGTATCAGATGAGAGCGCTCGCGCACTCCAGATGCTTCGCGTGGCGCGGACGCTCCCCACCGACCAGGGAACCGCTGCTTGTATCGCTCACGCTGAGCTTTTCGGCCGCCTCACCGTGTCCCTTCGGCCAGCCCTGGAGGACCGGATCGAGGCGGCGGCCATCTGCAAAACCTGCCCGCTGCTCAAAGTCTGCCCTGTAGCCGTCACCAACCCGGGGGGATGACTCCCCGGCCGGGCTACTCGGCCGCCACCGCATTGGAATTCTCCAGTTCATGGACTACTTTCCCGAATCTCCTCCTGATCCAACAACGCTGATCGCTATCGCGCTCGTCGCAATCGCCGCTGTGCTCCTGACGTTCTTTGTCTTCAAAGGCATTAAGAGGTCCGTGCAGTTCTTGCATGGAAAGGTCACGCATGCCGTTACATTGGGCTTTATCTCAGCGATCGGCTGCACCGCGTTCTCCGCCGACTCCTCCTGGCGTTTCGCCGTGAAGATGGGCATGCACGACACGGTGGAGCGCTCCACTTTGTTCTGTGCCGCCGAAGTCGCCGTGATCGCGCTGGTCTTCATGGCCCGAGCGAACCTCAACGGTCCTGAGGGCACCCCCGGTGTGGCCGGCACGCTGATCAAGTTCGTGGTCGGCCTTCAGGTGGTCCCGGCCTTCGTCATCTCCGGGAACTTCTGGATCGGCCTCGTTCGCGCGGCTTTTGGTCCGATCTTGGCCATGTTCATGTGGCATTTGGCGTTGGGTATCGATCTGAAGGAGCGCAAGCCCGATGCCGTGAACAACAGCATGTTTGCGCAGCTCACCCGCGAGTTGCGCACCCGAGTTTTCGCGTATCTGGGTCTCGCGCACCGCAATAGGAGTGCGCTGGAGATCATCATGGACCGGCACCTCGGCAAGGCCGTCGACCTGTACGCCGAGCTGGCGATCCTGGGAAATGACACAGGCAACAACCGCTTCAAACGCCGCCGCGTGGCCCGCCTCCACCGGAAGGCGTCCCGGTACGCATCCCGCGGTTGCGGTGGCGATCCCAGCCGCCGCAGGATGCTGGCCATTCGGTTCGCCGAGCGTCGCGATGCCTCCGAACTGGTCACCATGGCACTACCACAGGTGTGGAACACCTCCGAGGTCATGCATCCGGAAGCACACGCTTTGGCCACGCAGACCCGTCACATCGTCCGTGACAGCGTAGGGCGCGCCGCCATGCCGACCGTGCTGTTTGCGTCGCAGTCATACACCGGGCCGTCGGATCAGCTCTCGGAGGAGCAGATGAGAGCGATCCTGAAGGGCAAGAACCACCAGCAGGCTCGACATCCGCATACGCAAACGGCCCCGGTTGCCTATGCGGCGATAAGTCAGGACAAGGACGCCTCGGGCAAGTGGGGTGGCAAAAGGTTCTCCTCGTCTGACTTGGACAACGGGCAGGGAGCCAAGGAGAAGGCATCGGATCAGCGTCCTGAGCCCGATCCCGAGCCGGACCCCCCCTCCTCCCGGCAGCCGGTCCCTGCCCCGCCAGCGCGGCAGCGCCCCGAGCCGACGCATGCTCCGGCCGTGCAGCCGACGCTAGGCAAGGAGAACGTTCCCGCAGGTGCGACGGTATTCGAGCCTGTGCAGGAGGATCGGGGGGGAGATGACGCGGTTGGTGGCGAGAGAAACAACACGGACAACCTCACGCAGGGTGCGGAACTGTCCTCGCGGCAGAAGGCCCGCAAGGATAGGGATGAAGCTCGCGAGGAGTACGCCCGCTCCGTTGCCGCGGGCAAGCCACTGAAGGCAGGGGAGCTGGCTCAGTTGTACGGCTATTCACTGCGGTGGGCTCAACAGCGTATCAACGAGGTCAACGAGGCCCGGAAGGGCCACAAGCAAGGTGCTGGCAATCGGCTTCACGTCGTGGCAGTCAAATAGCACGTGGACTGTACTGTCCGCGACAGTTGTGCAGGTGTCCGGAAGTGCACGATCCGGGCAACCTTTATATGACTGCACGTCAAAGCGTGCGCATAGCAATTCGGACATGCGAAAGCCCTCGGTCGACCTGGCCGGTACGACCGAGGGCTTTTCTCCCGCCATGACAAGCAAGGAGCACCCCCCATCATGCCGGATAACGTGCGTACGCGTAACTATAGGTGGCCCATGGGGGGCGTTCCTCGCCGTTGCTGAGTTGCCATCGGTATCTGACCCATGCTCCAAGGAGGTACGGGGAGTTGCCCGAGTACACGATGTCCATCGAGCAAGACGCCGTCGGCCGATGGACCGCCGCCCGGGACGCTCTCAAAGACGCTCTCTACGCTCGCGATGGCGTCGAACCACACATGTGCCGCAACCGCACTGAGGTACCGACGGGATCGACGCCTACGGCCTCGCGTCGGTGGTCAACGGTCAGCTACAAACACTGGCCACAAGCACGTCTGAACACAGAGTGTGTGCGATGCGTTCCCTTGGGTATGCTGCACAATGATCAAGGCGATTCCATGGCCGATTCCCCGGCAGAGAGAACCAACGGGGGCTGAACAATGTGCGGCCCGGATGATCTTCCTCGCCGGCCGCTACCACAGGAGCAGGTCATCCCTGGGGTAGACGTGTACTTGAGCGAACTGACTGATGTCTACCCGCTGTTCTGCCTTGATGGACGAGCCGAACAGCGTCCGGCGGGTCATCGTTCGCCGGTTCACGAGGTCGAATCGCTCACGCTGTTCGGCACCCCCTTACCTATGGCCGTTTCGCACCAGTCGGTACCTCCGGCTGAAAGAGCACACCATGCGTACCTTCATAAGGCGTTTATTTCCGAAGCCGGCGCCGACTGGTGCCACCCGCGTCGTGCTGCCTGACGGTCCGTGGCCGCAGCCTGCCGGTACTACGGCTACCCGGACGCCAAGGGCGTGGACTGGAACCAACTAGGCGCACACTTCACGGTGCGCCGCTCAATCGGCGAATCGATCTGAACAATGTCTCACCCGGGCGCCCTACTGTGCTTCCGCAGAGCGAGGCGCCGTCCGATAACCGGGGCATGGCAGTGGGCTCGTGACGGGATAGGGGCCGGGGAGCGTGGGTGAGCGTGCCGAGCTGAGGCCGGCACGTCGGCGTTTGGTGGGGGTGATGTAGCGCAAGGGCTTGGTGCCGGGCAGATTCGGGCGCTGCCCTTCCTCGGTGGCAAGGCGGAAGCTGTCCACGTGAATTCCTCAGGGGAGTGGACGAAGATGTGTGGTGGAGGTTCTGGCTAGTTCTCCGGTTCGGTGGCCACCTTTCCGCGGTTGCCGCCGGGGTCTCGTCTGTGGCGCGAGCGTAGGCCACGCACTGCGCGCAGGCCGTTCAGGCTCTGCTGGGAGACGTGGGGTTCGGAGTGGTCGTCGCCGTGGTGGGTGTTGCGCCGCACGGTGATGTCTTGTGTGGACGGATTGTCGTTGTCGCGGCCATCTTTGCCGCGGCCGGTGCCGTGTGTGCCGGAGGACTCGCCGCCGGATGCCGACTGGTCGAGTGCCGGGTTGGCCTGGTCTTGTGGATCGGTCGGGTCGTTCTTCGGCACTGTGGCGCGGGGGGATAGTGGCCAGCGTTTCGGCGCATGCCCCGAAGGGCTCCCGCCGGTGTAACGGGAGCCCTGGGACCACATGTGGTGGAGACTCATCTGCTACCGGCCGCGCCGGGGGGTGTAGGAGAAGGCGCTGCCGCGAGCAGAGAATGGGCGGCCACTGCCCATCTTTTTGGGGGTCTTTTTCTTGTTGTTGCGGCCTTTGCGGAGATTCGCTGCGTTGCCGCCGCGGCCACGTGCCATGACAATCATGGTGTTTCCCCTCCTTCGGCTCCCTGGGTGGGGATGCCTTGGGTTGGCGTGCTGTCATTGAGCTTCCTTTGGCCCCAGGCCAGAAGGTGTTTCAGGCGTTCCAGCGAGGAGGGTTCCTTGGGGGCCTTGGGGGTTGGCGGCTGCTGGTGGTTGGGGATGTGTTTCATGGCGTGGTGCTTTGGGTTCGCAGGGGCCCTGCGGTGCTCGGTCAAGCCGTGCTGGGCTGGGCTCTGGTTGCGCAGCGGGCACCAACACTGGCCCGTAGGCTGGGCCATACTGTGTTGGGCGGTGCCGTCTTCCATGAAATCCCCAAGCCGCTACGAACAGTGTATGTGCTACAAACAGGAGACACCGATTGTGGTGTGCGAGCAACGTTTATCGACTGCGTGTTCGTTCAAAGTGTGGATGTGTGCTTCCCCGCTGGGTGTGAAGACGAGCGAGACATGACCTCTACGAGCAGTAATGAGCCGGTCCGCTACGCTGCGGGGTTCGAGATCTATCGGGATGCCGGTATGGCCAAGACCACCTTTGGCAAGCTTTCGGCTGGGCCTTGGTGTCCGTGGCCGGATATTTTTATCGGTCTTCAGCCTGGGTGGAAGCGGGATCGGGCGCAGCGCTGGCTGAGGGAGACCGGCCGGATCGATGCTGAGGGCCGGCCGCAGCGTGCGAGGCGGCGCCGGCCGGACGAGGTGCCGCCGGAGTGGTACCGCTGCCTCAGTCCCCGACGTTATCTGACGGCGGGTGAGGCGGCGATGCTGCTTGGCCACGAGCGGAAGACCATCGGTCGTTTGAAGGCTACGGGGCATGGTCTGGAGGCTGCTGTGGTGGTCGGTGATCTGGAGGGTTACCACATTGATGCGGTGGTGCTTCTGGGTGAGCAGTTTGGGTGGATCGAGCCTGGCGGGGCCATGGTGCGTGCGGCGTGGGAGACGATGGTCCGCGACAGAAATCGCATGGTGAAGTTCAAGAGGATGTGTGTCGCCGAGGTTGACGCTGCGGATGTGACGTGCACGTCAGGAGGTCCCCGGTTTTGACGGATGACGGAGACGGGGCTCTGTGGGTGTTCAGCAGGGAAGTGGTGTGACGGGGTAGGGCTGGCCGCGGCGTAGTCCTTCGATCATGAAACGTTGTGGGGGTTGGCCGGAGACGCAGTCGACAACCCACTTTCGGCCGCGCCAGACGAATACGAGTTTTGGGGCGCGTTTGGCGCAGATGGGTCCGTGGCCGACGTGGGTTCCGGTTCCGCAGTTGGGGTAGGGGGCGTAGCGCAGCGGGGAGCCGATGTGCCAGATCACTAGTGGTCCGGCGACGGTGCGTTTGGTGGTGATGGATGCTTTGAGGCGTCCGGTTTCGGCTGGTGCGAGGGCTTTGCATGCGCGTTCTACGTTGGCGGCGTGCCGGGAGAAGTGGCGGTCGACGAGTCCTCCGCGGCCTTTGAGTAGGAAGTTGATGGCTGAGGTGTTGAGTCGGGGTACGGCCATGGCGTCACGTTTTCCTCTCGCCACAAGGTGATGAGGGTGCTGGGGATGCCGAGGTAGAGGGGGAGGTTGCCCAGGCCCGCGGGGGGTTGTTGCCAGATGGCGTAGGTCCAGGTGCAGAACAGGGAGATGAGCGATAGCCGTCCCATTGTCCCTATAGTGGCATCTGATGCATTTCAGTGCGAAATTTATCTTGCGCCACGTATAGGAGCTAAGGTGCGTGATGTCGGGTTGTAAGTAGTCTCGCCCTTATGGACCCGATCACCGCCTTTACTGCTATCGGCGCGACCACCCGCATCTCTCGCCTCATCGGCAGGGACAGCATCACCTTCCCCCTTCGCGATCGGCTCGCGAAGAAGGCGACGCCGCAGAAGGAAGGCGACCGGCCGTCAGGGTTTTGGGCCTGGCTCAACGACCTGATCGGCTGCCCTTGGTGGTGTACGTCCATTTGGGTTGCTGCTGGAGTCGCGCCAGCCGCGATCGAGTACGGCGACACTCTCGCCTACCAATGGGGAGCAGGCTTTCTCACGCTGTCCTGGCTCACCGGCCTTGCCGGGATGTACCTGGAGCCGAGGTGATCTGAGCCGTGGCCATGCTCCCGCGCTTGACCAGGCGGTCGGCTGTCACCCATACCCGGAAGATCGTGCTGCCTGATGATGGCAGGCACGAGCCGCGGACTGTGGGCACGGCCACGATCGCATCCGCGGCGCTGATTACCCGCGACCGGGTCCGGCCGGTTTCACAGGCGGCAGATTGGCAGAACGACGCGTGGGAGCTTTACGACAGCGTGCCGGAGCTGCGGTTCGGGATCGGCTGGATTGCCAACGCGTGTTCGCGGGCGCGCCTGTACATCGGCCGCATCGACCCTGAGGGGTCGGCCGCACCGGTGCCGATCGATAGCTCCGATCCGGGGATGGAGGTGGTGCTCCAGCCCTACTACGAGCTGTTCGGCGGACAAATCGGCCAGGGCGAAATGGTGCGGCGCCTGGCTACGCACCTCAACCTCGTGGGTGAGACGTATGTCTGCGGCTACGACCATCCCGCAGATCGCGAGCGGATCTGGCAGGTGGTGAACTCCGCGGAGGTGGCGAACTCCACCGCGGGCACGATGCAGATCGCCCCACCGGATGAGCCGGATCCGTTGCAGATCAACACTGATGATGCGGCCCTGATCCGCATCTGGCGCCCGCACCCGCGTAAGAACTGGGACCCGGACTCGCCGGTCATCTCCTTGCGAGGTGCCTGCAAGGAACTGCTGGATTTGTCCGCTCACATCTCCGCGTCCGCGGAATCCCGACTCGCCGGCGCGGGCCTTTTGTTTCTCCCTGATGAGCTGACCTTCCCTCAGCCTGCTTCCGGTGAGGGGATCAACCCGATTCACTCCGACCCGTTCACCGCCTCCCTGGTTGAGGCGATGATGACGCCGCTGAAGGACCGCGGCAGTGCCTCGGCCGTGGTGCCCATCGTGGTGCGGGGGCCGTCCGAGGCCGGCAACGGCATCAAGCATTTCTCCTTCTCCACGCCGTTGGACGCCGCGGCGGCCGACCTGCGCGACGCCGCCACGAAGCGCATCGCCTCGGGCCTGGACATTCCGGCGGAGATCCTGCTCGGTATCGCGGACATCAACCACTGGTGTGTGCCGGAGACGACCCAGATCCTCACGCGTGAGGGGTGGAAGACCTACGACCAGCTCACGCGTGGCGAGGAGGTGATGACCCTTGACCACCGCGGCGGCGCTCCGCAGTGGGGGCGGTGTGAGGAGGTCAATACCTGGGATGTTCTGGCCGAGCCGATGGTGGAGATCCGGGGAGAAGGGCATCACTCGCTGACCACGCACGCGCACCAGTGGCCGGTGCGCTCGCGTCACGGTGTGCCGATGTGGGTGACCTCCAAGGAACTGGCCGGCGCGGAGCTGGGCTACTTCCATATCCTCACCGACACCGCTGAGGCTGCGTGCGATCTGTCGCTGCGGGACCGGGGCCGGTTCATCGTGCACAAGCGGCAGACCAGCGAGACGTTTTATACCGGGACGATCTGGTGCCCGACGACGCCGAATCGGACGTGGCTCGCGCGGCATGAGGGCACGGTGTTTTGGACGGGAAACAGCGTGTGGGCGCTGGAAGAGTCGAGCATCAAGATCCATATTGAGCCGCTGCTTGCGTTGATCTGTGACGCGCTGACCTACCAGTATCTGCGGCCCTCGCATGAGGCGCTGAAGGTCCCCCATCCCGAGCAGTACGCCTTGTGGTACGACGTTTCCGATTTGGTGCAGCAGGCCAACCGGCCGCAGCAGGCATTGCAGGCATACCAGCAAGGAGCCTTGTCCGAGCGTGCGCTGCGCCAGGTGCTCGGTTTCGGTGATGAGGACGCTCCGACCAAGGAGGAGCGCAACCGCCACGTTCTTCAGTCTGTGGTTGCTACACAGGGGCTGATCGCGCCGTTGCTGTTGCCGTTGCTGGGGATCGATACCCCGGACCTGCGCGAATACGCCAAGAACCAGGTTGCCTCGTCTTCGCCGGTTCCGCCGAAGCAAGCGCAGCAGGACAAGCAGGAGAACAAGTCGTCGGCGGCTGGTGGCGCGGCGTCAGGCGCGGGGGGGAAGAAGGCGCCGTACAAGTCGGGGCGGCCTGTTGAGGAGGGGGCGAAGGATCGGCCGCAGGCGAAGCAGAAGGGGGCTCCGGCCGGGCCGTCGGCGCCGGGCGCCGCAGCTTTGGAGAAGGCTGTGGAGCTTGCGGCGGTGCGGGCGCTGGATAAGGCGGGTGGCTGGCTGTTGTCGCGTCAGTCCCGGCCGGTGCGGGCTCAGTACAGGGATGTTCCGCAGCACGAGATCCATGTGCATCTGGAGCCGAACCCCGAGCAGACGGACTTGATGCTTGCTGGTGCGTATCGGGATCTGCACTTGGTCTTGCCGGATTGTTCATGCACGCATGAGGTGGTGGATGTCTATGTGCGGGCGTTGATCCGTAAGGGCATGGCGCACGATCCGAAGCTGTTGCGGTCTGTGATGGCGGAGCGTTGGTGTCCGGAGTGGACGGATCTTTCCGCCGCTTCACCCGAAACGGACACTCTGGTACCGGATCGGTCAAAGGAACTAATTGGAATTAACGGTTAAAGTCGCCGCAAAACGTCATTTCGTGAGGCGATGATGACCGTAATCACTGACACCGCACCCGGCACGACGACACACAGTGACCAAACCCCCGTCCCCGGCACCTGGAGAGGCGTCCTCGCCCCGCTCGGCGTCTTCGCCTCCAGCCGTGACCGGCGACTTCTCGCCCGTCCGGACGACGGCGTGCCCCGCGTGCGTCCCCTGCCCGTGCCGCTGCTGTACCAAGACGCCCTCGCCCAAGGACACAACGGCGGCGTGCCCGTCGGTCTGATCGACCACGTGTGGATCGAAGGAGATCTGCTGATGGGCGAGGGCCGCTTCGACATGCAGGACGAGCGCGCCGCCGAAATCGCCCGCAAAGTCCACCAAGGATGGCTGCGCTTTGTGAGCGTCGACCTGGACGATGACTCTCACGAGATCGGCTGCATCGGCGAAAACCGCGCCCTGGTCGACTGCTCCCAGTACGCCACCGGCGACGATCCCGAAGAGTTGTCCGGCCATCAGGGCATCGTCTTCAGCGACTGGCGCCTGATGAGCGCCACCTTGGTCAGTCAGCCAGCCTTCCCCGAGGCGCTCATCGCCTCCTACACCACAACCGCCGAGGCCGGCAGCGAGCCACTGACCGACATCTCGGGCCTGATCGCCGCAGCCATCGGGACCACCTCACTTGCGTTCGCCGACCGCGGCCGGTCCTGGGACGGCGCCGGCGCGAAGAAACGTATGGCCGCGCGGGCACGCAAGGAAGACGGCACGCTGGACGTTGCCGCAATGAGCCAGGGCTTCCTGTGGCGCGACGACAAAGCCGACCCCAACAACGTCACCTCCTACCGATTCCCCTTCGCCGACGTCATCGATGGCGAGCTGAAAGCAGTCTTCGCCGGGGTCGTGGCCGCAGCATCCGTCGTCCAGGGAGGCCGCGGCGGCACGAACATTCCCACCACTGGCCTGAAAACCAAGCTCACCACCCTCTACCACCGCGCCTCCACAGCCTTCGACGACCCCGAGATCAAGCCGCCGTGGTCAAGCGACTCCAAGGCCGCAGCCTCCCTCATCCGCTCGGCGACCACACCTTTGGCCATCGGCCAATTCGCCTCCGAGAATTGGAAACCCCCGGCGCCATGGTTCAACCGGCCGCCGTTCGATGAAGGAACCCCCTGGACCGTCGTCGGAGATCGCGTCTTCGGCCACCTGGCCCTGTGGAACGTGTGCCACATCGGAGTGGAGAAACGCTGCATCATGGCGCCCCCCTCCCAGACCGGCTACGCCTACTACGCCACGCGCCTGCTGGAGACCAAGGGCGGCGGAACCCGCGAAGTCGGTCTGATCACCATGGACACCGGGCACGCCAGTCTTGAAGCACTCCCGGCCGCAGCAACCGCGCACTACGACAACACCGGCACCATGGCCGCAGTCGTGTGCATCGGCGAGGACGAATACGGCATCTGGTGCGCCGGATCGCTCCTGCCACACCTGACCGACGACGAACGCCGACGCATCCAGCTCTGCGCCCTATCCGGCGACTGGCGCGCGGTACGCGGCGGCATGGAACTGGTGGCCGCCCTCGCCGTCAATGTCCCCGGCTTCCCCCAGACCCGGGCCCGTGCCGGCGCTCAGGGCGCACCGTTCTCCTCCGTCGGCTGCGGTGCCCTGCCCCAGGCCACGGACACCCGCGAAGAACGCGCGCAGCGGGTCTTCACCGCCGAGAAGGCCACCCGCCTCCAGCTCGCCGCCAAGCGCCTGACCCACTCCCGTATCGCCTCCATGACCCGGCGCATGGCCGCGCTCAACCCGGCACACCCCCAGCTTGGCGAGCCCGAGGTGACGGGGGCCGGCGACGGCGAGGACCAGGAAGACGAAGCAGACCCGTCGTATCACGAGGAGTTGGCCACGTTCTTGATCGAGGCCCTTCGTGACCCGCACATTCTCGATTCCTGCATGCCCACCGAGAAAGAGGCCAAGGCGTACGCCGGCGTCGCCAAGGCCGAGGAATTGCGTCGGGGCAACGGCACCAATTGGATTGAGCGCACTACCACCGGTCACCTGCCCACCTTCGTGCGCCGCGTGGCGAACCACCTGATGGCCAAGGGCATGACCGAGTCCCACGCCATCGCGGTCGCGGTCAACGTGGTCAAGAAGTGGTGCCGCGGCGGCGCAAACGGCAACCCGGCCGACGGACTGAACTGGCCCAAGACACAGCGCGTCACCCCCAAGACACGCGCCCAGGGCTGCGCCGACGTCGCGCACTGGGAGACCAAACGCGCCGAGACCCGGGCCGGCGCCGAGAACGTCGGCGCCCTGTCACTGGCGGAGGTTGCGTCATAGCCGGCAAGAAATCATCCGGCGAGGGCACCTACCGGCCCTCGGCCGCCGAGTTCCACGCCCTGCGCGAAGCTCTGGAACGCACCGAGGAGGACTTGGCCCTGGTGCTTGGAGTACTCGCCGGTATCTGGCCGTCCGCCTTGGTGCCCCTCAAAGGCGGCACGCACACGCGCATCGTGATCGAGTCGCCGGCCGGGGAGATCTCCTTTTGCCTGCGCAAGGAAGCGGCCCGGCGCATGTGGCACGTGCCTGAGGTCGCCGAGCACGGGAGCGACAGGGACGCCGCGCGGCTGCGCGATCAGCGCCTGATACACCTCGCCGCAGCCATTGCCCCCTTGGGATCGCGGTCTGCGGGCCGCCCATGAGCTACCCGCGCGTGACCGACCGGCGTCCGGCCGGGCGTGCGGGGAATGAGAGAACGGAGAACCCATGAGCGTGAGTGCTTTCGCCGGATGCTCTTCTTGCAGCGGACGGCGTACGACGACACAGGCCGGGAAAACAGTCATCTTCCGGCACCATCGGCCCGACGGCTCCAAGGTCGACTTCTATGTGAAGGAGGACGCGGACCGGTCTGTCGCCCAGCACGGGGGTTTCTGGGAGCAGACCACACGCTGATCGTCGAACTGCACACGGCGCGCAGCGGATAAGCGTTAAGGTATCAACTGCGGGGCCACTGGCCCCAAGACAGGCTCATTTCGAAGATCGCCTGGCTGTCACAGCCGCCTTCCCGCGTGCAGCGCCCTATCCCCGTTAGGGCGTGGGCTCATTGAGCGACAGTGGGAAGGCGGCGCTCTTCTCTTTTCCCACGCCCGGTGGGGTCTTGGTGGGATGTCTGGAGTGCAGTTCGGTGCTCTTGGTGCGGCGCGCCGCACGAGTAATCCTCTTTAATGTGAGATGTAAGTCTTTGACCGATTTGCCTGTCTGGTGTTTGTGCCGGGGCTGGTCTGTTCAGCATGTTGCGCTCTGACTGGTGTCTGCGCCGGGAGCACCCAACGTCGATGTTTCGATTAAGGACACTCCAGGTGGATCTTGACGACATCCTCAACGTGCTCGCCAACACCAATGACGATGAGCGCGTTGAGGCTATTCGCGACGCCGTACGGGCCGCTGCCGAAAACGGTGCTGACATGCCGGGCCTGGAGGCCGCGGCGGTCGACCGCTTTCGGGAGCTGCGCGAAGAGGCCGAAGTAAGTACCCCGACCGATGAACAGCTCAACGCCCTCGAATTCCTTGTGGACGTGGTGGAGCACCTGCGCGATTTCAACGTCGGCACGCAGCAGCGGGCCGAGGAGGCACAGCGCCGTCTGGCATCGCTGGCCGGTCGTGTGGTGACCGAGGACGACGGTGTCACCGACGAGGAGGGGGAGGCCGGCTACGCCAACGACTCTTCCGACGATGACCCATCCGAGGAGGAGGCAGAGGACCCCAAGGACGACTCGGGCACTGACACCTCCTCGGACAGCAAGAAGAAGGACTCGTCCCCGAAGAAGACAGCCTCCACGTCGATCTCGCGCGCTCTAGGGACGCCGCAGCAGCCGGAGCGCCGCCTGCCGCTGAACTTCCTGCGTTCGAAGTCTGTGGCCTCCGGGCGCAGCGGTTCCCGCATGCACACCCGAGACGATCGCTCGGTGCGTCATACGGTCACCTCCGCCGATGTCCCGGGGATCTCGGCTCGTCAGAAGATCGGCGACATCCAGCACCTCGCTACGGTGGTCAACACCCGTATGCAGTCGATGGTCCGTTCGGCGACGTCCGGCCGCGCGGGCATTGCGACCATCACCCGGCATGCGCCCAGCAAGTTCACCATCAGCCAGGAAATGGACATCGATGGCGCTATCAACGCTGCCACCGACGAGTTCAGTTTGCCGGGTGGCAACCTTGTTGCTGCCGGGGCTTGGTGCGCGCCGCCGGAGATGTTGTGGGATCTGTGCCCTGACGATCAGGGCACAGATGGTTTCTTGGACCTGCCGACTGTCACCACTCGCCGGTCCGGCATCCGCTTCCCCCAGGCGATCGATTTCAGCCCTCTCTATGGCGGTGTCGGGTTCCACTTTTCCAAGGACCAGCTTCACTGGAAGGACTGCGACCAGGCGCCGGACGGTCAGAAGAAGTGTTGCATTGAGATTCCGTGCCCGGAGTGGACCGAGTGTCTGCTTGAGCTGAACGGCATCTGCATCCGCAACTCGATCCTGATGGAGCGCGGCTGGCCGGAGTGGACCGCCGACTTCACGGCCCGTGTGCTCAAGGCGCACCGGCGCCGGATGAACGCCTGGACGATCGCGAAAATCGAGTCTTTGGCCACGCAGATCAGCATGCCGCAGGTCAATCTTCCGACCTCTGGCGTCGATGTTGCTGGTCTTCACGGCCCCGGGGCAGTCGAGTCCGTGCTGTCCATTCTGGAGATGATGGTCGAGTACCAGCGCTACCGGTACCGGTTGCCGCGTGGGGCGACTCTCGAAGCGGTCATGCCGTATTGGCTGCTGCCCATCCTGCGGGCCGACCTGTCCAAGAAGTCGGGTTGGGACCTGAACCGGTGGAACGTCACCGACCAGCAACTCATCCAGTTCCTTCAGTCGCGTGGTGTGCGGGTCCAGTTCGTCTACGACTGGCAAGACGCCTTTGCCGGGGCGTTGCAGCCCAACTTGGGTGACTGCCCACCCGGCTGCGGATGCTCGGACCAAAACCCCAGCCACGGTAAGGCCAAGTACCCGCACAGCCCCGGCGTCTACGACTGCTGCGCATGCACCGACCCGGACCCGAACAACCCGTGTTCGGGTAAGCCGCGCCGCTCGGCCAACGAAGGCCGTGTCCTGCCCGCTTCCTCCTGCTGTGCCGCGGGCGTGTATGAGGGTGGCGACTGCTGTGACGCCAAGTTCAAGTGTTTGCGCCCGCTCAGGCTTGGATGCGACAACTTCTGTGGCGAGAACGCCGGTCCGCTCTTCGGTGGCCTGCCGCCGTCCCATTGGCCGACGCACGTGAAGATCCTGCTGTACCCGGCTGGTTCAATCTTCAAACTTCAGCAGGACGTTCTCACGCTTGAGGGGATCTACGACCATGCATCCCTAATCGAGAACAAGTACACCAGTCTGTTCACGGAAGAGGGTATTCAGGTCTGTAAGAGGTGCCACGACCCATATCTTCTCGACATTCCGCTTTGCCCGAATGGCTTGTCTGGTGGACCGGTCGTCACCGGTTGCAAGCCGTGCGCATGCACGCCGGGGTACGGGCCGTCCGACTGCAACGACTGCAAGCAGGCGTTCACGAACGCGGAGAAGACGTTCGCAGACCAGCAAAAAGCCGAACTGGGCTTCCGTCCGTGTGACACCAAGCCCGCCACTCCTGCGCCGCCGGCCTCCGAGCCCGGCGGCGGTGGTGGAGCGGCATTCCGCGGCAGCCGGAAGTAGCTGTTCACGGGCTGCCCAAGAGCGGCAGCCGTGGACGGATCCAAGCTGGGTCCGGGAAGGCGTCGGCGTACGGGTTCCTCCGTCGTCTTCCCGGGCCCGCAGTTCCCGAGCGGATGCCTACAGGCGGGGCGTATTCCTTCGGTCCGTAACCCCGAGCACCGGCCGGAGCGGCTA